>Ga0194127_10000597_pt1 | contig 57698 bp, 54 predicted proteins | sample TA2KigC100mmetaG_FD_148624 | JGI IMG/M metagenome (GOLD analysis project Ga0194127, IMG submission 148624) | Freshwater microbial communities from Lake Tanganyika, Tanzania - TA2015036 Kigoma Deep Cast 100m | ecosystem: Environmental > Aquatic > Freshwater > Lake | place: Tanzania: Lake...
CCCCTCGAGCACGTGCACGACCATCGGCTTGCCGCCGACCTCGACGAACGCCTTGCTGCGGCCGCGAATCGCGCGGCTCGCGCCGCGGTCTCCGGCCACCAGAATCGCCTGCACGCGCATGCCCAATGGTGACCCGACACGAGGAAAAGTGATACCCCGCCCGGGCTTGCGGGAGTCCAACCGACGGCAGCAAGCGCGCGACCCGCCGCCCCAATTGCCCGTCGCGCGAGGCTTCGTGCAGACTACCGGCACGACGACTCGAGAGGAGCAGAGATGCCCAGCGTAGTGGCCACCCTGAAGGTGAAGAAGGACAAGATCGACGAGGCCAGGAGCTTCCTGCGCACGCTCGCGGCAACCGTGCGCGCGAACGAGCCGGGCACGACGGCCTACGTCTTCCACCAGCGCAAGGACGATCCCAGCGTCTTCGTCGTGTACGAGAAGTACGCCAGCGACGAGGCGTTCAAGAAGCACGGCGAGAACCTGCGCGCCCAGGGGGCCGGCTTCGTCGCGATCCTCGACGGGCGGCCCGAGATCGTGATGCTCGACGAGATCTAAGACCGGCCAAGCCGAAACAGCGCCGGGAGAGCGAGCCGCGATGATCCGCAACCTGGGGGTGAGCCTGCTCGCGATCCTGTTGGCGCTCGCCGTCTGTGAGGGGCTCTTGCGCCTGTTCGGCGCCGACGTTCTGCCCAAGCCGGACCTCTACGTGATGGATCCCGAGGTGGGCAAGCGCATGCGCCCCGGCTGGGAAGGCGACGAGTTCAAGGCGCCGGTCAAGATCAACTCGAAGGGCCTGCGCAACCCCGAGACGCCGTACGAGAAGCCCGAAGGCGTGTACCGGGTCCTGGCGGTCGGCGACTCCTGGACGTTCGGATTTCGCATGAACGAGCCGGACGCCTACCCGAGGCAGCTCGAGCGCATCCTGAACGAGCGCGCTTCGCTGCGCGGCGATCCGCGCCGCTTCGAGGTGATCAACGCCGGCGTGATCGGATACTCGACCGACCAGGAGGCCGCCTGGCTCCGGGTCGAGGGTTGGAAGTACCAGCCCGACGTGGTGCTGCTCAGCTACTACCCGGTGAACGACACCCACAACAAGCTCGCGATCTACAAGAAGCGCTTGGCGCTGCACGAGATCCACCCCTGGCTGCTCGAGCTGGCGGAGGCGCCCAAGCGCCTGTACCTGCGGCAGTTCTGGAAAGGGGCGAAGCGCACGGTCCAGCAGCGCTTCCGGGTGGCTCGAGCGGGCGGCGACCCGAAGGCCGGCGGGACGGACTGGACCCGCGCCTATCGCGAGGGCGGCGCGGGCTGGGAGGCAGTACGCACCGCGCTGGCCGAGATCGGCCGCGACGCGCGTCCCCGCCAGATACCGGTGCTTGCGGTGCTGCTGCCGGATGCCCAGAACCTGGAGCGCTACTCGTCCGAGTACCACCCGAAGGTCGCGCCGATGATCGCGGGAGCGGTCGCCGAGGCGGGCCTGGACTTCTTCGACCTCGAGCCGACGTTCGCGCCGTGGAAGAACAGGGAGGACGAGGTGCGCTTCGGGGTGCTCCGCCACCCGAACGCCAAAGGCTACGGCGTCATCGCCAGCGCGGTCGCCGACGAGCTCGGACGGCGCTACCTGGGGTGGAACGCGCCGCCGAAGGCGATGGTGGAGATGAGCGGGATCGAACCGCCGACCTCTGCGTTGCGAACGCAGCGCTCTCCCAGCTGAGCTACATCCCCTTCCGGTAGGGGCGTACCTTAGACCCCCGCTCCGCCGCGTGCCAGCGGGGCTCCCGCTCAACGGCTGCACATCCCTGCCGATAGGGAGGCGTGGCCGGGCCGGTCGTCGGTATCGATCTCGGAACGCTGAACAGCTGCGTCGCCGTCGTGAAGGACGGCAAGGCGGTGGTTCTGGCGGACGAGGCCCGCACCACGACCCCCTCCTGCGTGGCGATCCACCAGGGGCGGGAGCTGGTCGGAGCCGCCGCCCGACGCCACGCGGTCACCTCGCCGCAGAGCACGGTGATCGCCGTGAAGCGCCTGATGGGCCACGCCTTCGATTCGGACGAGGTCCGCGCCGCCGCCGCGCGCGTGCCCTACACGCTCTCGGCGAGCCCGCTCGGCGGCGTGGTGCTCGAGGTAGAGAACTCGCAGCTCACGCCCGTGGAGGTCTCGGCGAAGATCCTCGCGCGAGTCCGCGAGGTTGCCGAGAAGGCGCTCGGCGAGCCGGTGACGCGAGCGGTGATCTCCGTCCCCGCCCACTTCAACGACGTGCAGCGCAAGGCGACCAAGCTCGCCGCGGAGCGCGCCGGCCTCGAGGTCCTGCGGCTGATCAACGAGCCGACGGCCGCTGCGTTCGCCTACGGGTACAAGAAGCACCAGGACTTCACGCTCGCCGTCTACGATCTGGGCGGAGGCACGTTCGACGTCACCGTGATGCGCGCCCGCGGCGACACCTTCGAGGTGGTCGCGACCGACGGCGACTCGTACTTGGGCGGCGAGGACTTCGACTACGCGATCGCGGAGTGGCTCGAGAGCGAGTTCAACGCCGAGCACGGGAGCGATCTCTCGACCCAGCAGGCCGCGCGGCTGCGCCTGAAGGAGGCCGCCGAGAAGGCCAAGGTCGAGCTCGCCGCGGCCGAGGTCGCGCAGATCGACCTGCCGTTCCTCGCGGTGCTTCCGGACGGCAGTCGCGTGAACTTCTCGCGCACGCTCTCGCGCCAGAAGCTCGCGGACCTGTGCAAGCCCTTGATCGAGCGCACGCTCGAGCTCTGCGACCGCTGTCTCTCCACCGCCCGCATCGTGCGCGGCGAGGTCGGCGAGGTTCTTCTCGTCGGGGGTCAGAGCCGCATGCTCGCGGTGCGAGACGCGGTCAAGTCGTACTTCGCCAAGGAGCCGCGCCGGGACATCAACCCCGACGAGGTGGTCGCGATCGGCGCGGCGCTCTACGCATACTCGATCTCGGCCGACGAGCTCCAGCAGGCGGCCGTCGACGCCGCCGAGGACGCGTACGACGTCGCGGTGCGGCGCACCGAGGTCGCGCGCAAGATCGTGCGCGAGGTCGAGGATCTGCGCGCGAAGCCCCTGGATGATCGGGGTCTCGCGGCGCGCCTGCAGACGCTGCTCGCGGCCACGCAGGCGGACGGCACGATCCCGCCCGAGTTCAACGACACCACCGTTCCCGGCTCGATCGGGCCGATCACCTTCGGTGTCAGCGAGTCGCAGGAAGACGACTCGCCGCGCATGCTGGAGCCCGCGCACGAGCCGCTGCAGCTCGAGGGGCTGCTGGGAAACTCCGCCGGCGGCGACAGCGAGCTTCCATCGGCGGTCAAGGATCTCAAGGACGAGCTGCTGCAGCTCGACTACAAGGCCGCGGAGCTGATCGAGCAGCTCGCCGTCGACGTGCGCGACGGCGAGGCGTCGAAGCTGCTCGAGGTCGCGAAGGAGCGGCTCAGCGACAACCTCGAGGTCGCGAAGGACGCGTCCGACGAGGTCGTCGAGCAGATCAAATCCGCCGTCGAGCACAAGCAGGCGCGGCGCGTGAATCTTCGCGACGTGACGTCGCTTCCGCTGGGGATCGCCAGCGCCGGAAACATCTTCACCGTGCTGATCGATCAGAACGTCGTCGTTCCCACCGAGCTGAAGCGCGTCTTCACGACCCATCAGGACGGCCAGGCCGAGGTCGAGATCCGCGTCTTCCAGGGACGCGCCCGCAACGTCGGCGACAACCAGCTGCTCGGCTCCTTCGTGCTCGAGGGCATCGCTCCGGCCCGGCGCATGGAGCCGAAGATCGAGGTCGCCTTCCGCATCGACGAGAACGGCATCCTGGCGGTTCGCGCGTGCGATGCGGAGTCCGGCGCGCAGCAGGGCATCCGGATCGAGGACCCGCTCGGCCTGCAGCAGGTCGAGCCGGCCGAGCCCGCTGGCGAAGACGGTCTGGACGTCGAGCGCTAGGCGCCCGACCCGGAGCTCTTCTTGCCGAGCGCGCCCGCTGGATGCCGCCTGGCGTAGTCCTCGCGGGTGAATCCCTTCGCTTCCTGGAGCGCCACCGACAGCGCGGCCAGAACCAGCGTCTCGGCCAGGATGCTCGCGCGCGGCGCGAAGCCGAGCGCGTCGCCCTCCTCCGAGACGTGCGCCGCGAGCACGACGTCGGCCTCGCGCGCGAGCGCGGAGTCCGGGTTTCCGGTCACCGCGATCAGCTTCGCCCCGAAGCGCTGAAGCGCCGCGACCCCGCGCAGCAGCTCTTCGGTTCCGCCGCTGTTCGAGATCGCGATCACGACGTCGCCGGGCCGGGTCTGTCCGACGCTTCCGTGTGTCACTTCGGTGCCGTGCAGGAACGAGGCGGGCGTGCCCGTGCTCGAGAGCAGCGAAGCCGCGTAGCGCGCGACGTGCTCCGGCTTTCCCACACCCGTGACGTGCACGCGGCCACCCGCGCTCTCCGCGGCGAGGATCAGGTCCGCCGCCGCGGTGAGCGCCGCGAGGTCGGCGCGCGCGGCCACGTTCGCGAGCTCGCCCGGGACGACCTTCAGGAACTGCTCGAGCGCGCGGGTCGCCGAGTTCGCGTCGCGGCCGAGCGGCCGCAGCACGAGCGGGCCGCCACCGAGCGCGGCGTAGAGTTCGAGGACGCGCGCGCGCGCCTGCTCGGGCGCATCGGGGAAGGCTCCGATCTGCTCGCAGCAGGCGCCGCCGGCGGCATTCCCGAGCTTGGCCGCGCTCTCCAGATCGAGCCCCGCGTGCAGCCCGGCGAGCAGACCGCCGAGGAAGGCGTCGCCCGCGCCGGTGGTGTCGACGACGCGAACCTGCGCCGCCGGCACCGCGATCGCCTCGCCCTCGGCGAGCAGAAGCGAGCCGGCGGGGCCGAGCGTGAGCGCGATCAGCTTCGCGCCCGTGCGCTCGGCGAGCTCGAGCGCGCGCGAGCGAGCCGCGCCTGGTGCGACCAGCCCGTCGAGCGCGGCGAGCGACGGCTTGATCACGTCGGCGAGGCGGAGCACCGCGAGAAGCTCCTTTTCGCTGCCGAGCGCGGGCACCGCGTCGGCGAGCGAGACGTCGAGATCGACGACGGTCCGCGCGCCTGCCGCACGCGCCAGCTCGAGCACCCTTCGCACCGTCGCGAGCGGAAGCTGCGAGACTTCACTCGTGACCACGCTCGCATCCGCGACGATCGTCGCGTGCTGCGCCTCGACCTCGGCGGCGGTGTACTCACCGGTCGCCCCGCGCGCCATGTAGATCGCGCGCGCGCCGCTCGGATCGACGTAGACCTGCGCGAACGACGACGCGCTGCCGTCGCGCAGGATGCGATGCGCGATTCCGATCCGCTCCATTCCCGCACGCAGGAGGCGACCGTTCGGATCGTCGCCTTGTTTGCCGAAGATGACCGTGCGCAGCCCCAGCAATCGCGCCCAGCCCAGATGGTTCAGCACCACGCCGCCGACCAGTCTGCGCACGACGTTGCCGCGCTCGTCGCTGCGCAGCAGGCTCTTCTCGTCGGCGCCGAGGATGCGCTTGGCCAGGTGGATCTCGTCGACCACCATGCTGCCCGTGCCCGCGACGTCCCAGGACTTCGCGCGCGCGCTCACGGCTCCTCCGCGCATTCGGGGTCCGAGCACCAGCGGGCGGGCAGCGCCTTCGAGAAGCCCTGGCAGAGCCGCTCCAGCGCGTCGTCGAAACGCGCCGCTTCGTCGGCGGCGAATGCCGCGGTTCCGCGCGCGACGGCGTCGCTCGAGAGCACCCCGCGGCGCAGCAGCCCGCGCTTCAGCGCGGCCAGGCTCCGTTTGCCGGACGCGAAGCGGTAGCTGGCGGAGAAGGCGCGGAAGAGCGCGGCGAGCTCGTCCATGCGCTCGACATCGCCCGCGCTCGCCACCTGCCAGGCACGCCGCCACTCGCGAGGAAACAGGTTCGCGGGCCCGGAGACCACCCCGGCCGGGAGCAGATCGTGGAGCAGGAAGCGGTTCCAATGCTCGCGCAGAACGGCGAGCAGGCCGGTGCGGGGGCGCATCATCTCGAGGATGTGCATCGCTTCGCCGACGTAGATGCCGAACGCACCCAGGTCGCGGAACTGTCGCGCGGCCTTGGTGTAGTGGCCCAGCTTGCGCGCGGGCGCCGAGACCTTGATCCCGCGCACGAAGTCGAGCCGCGAGAGCTGCTTCACCCACTTCGTGCGCAGGTGCGCGACGTCACCCGCCGAGATGTCCGCGTTGTCGTACAGGAAGATCGGGAGCCGGTGGTCGCGCGCGTCGAGCAGGTCGGCGATGTCGCGCGTGACGAAGCGCACCGGATCGTCGACGTCGCGGATCGCCAGCGGAGCGATCACGCCGGCGTGCGCCCCGAGATCGAGCGCGAGCTCGAGCGTCTCGAGCGTCTCCTCGCGCGTCGGTGCGGTCAGACCGACCCAGGCTTCCACCGGCTGGTGCCCGGCCTGCGCGAGCCGCGCCTCGTGCTTGCGCGTCTCTTCGACCACGACACGGATCACGCGGTGGCGGCGCGTCTGGTCCAGGCGGTTCCACTCGCCGGTCGTGCCCATCACGAAGATCACGTCGGCGCCGCGGCCCTCCTGGATCAGGTAGCGCACCAGGCGACGCTGATCGGCGTCGATCGGCTCGCCGCCCGCGTCGAGGCAGGTGATGCAGGGGATCGAGAGACCGCTGCGCGGCCGGTAGTCCTCGAGCGTGCGCACGCCCCGAACTTACGTCCCCTGCCGGCGCGGGTCGAGGGCGTCGCGGAGCCCGTCGCCGAGCAGGTTGTAGGCGGTCACCGTGACGAAGATCGCGGCGCCCGGGAAGACGGCGAGCCACCAGGCGGTGGTGTTGGACTGCGCGACCGCCAGGATCGAGCCCCAGGTGACGACGTGCGCGGGCACTCCGATGCCCAGGAACGACAGCCCCGACTCGGTCAGGATCGCGCTCGCCACGCCGAACGACATCGACACCAGCACGGGCGCGATCGCGTTGGGCAGGATGTGGCGAAGCATGATCCGAGTGTCTCGCGCGCCGAGACTCTGGGCCGCCGCGACGTAGTCCATCGCGCGCACGCGCAGGAACTCGCTGCGGATCAGCCGTGCGATCCCGACCCAGCCCGTGAGTCCGAGAATGACCATGATGAGATAGATCGAGGGCTTGAAGACCGCGGCGACGGTGATGATCAGGAAGAAGGTCGGGATTCCGAGCATGACTTCGAAGATCCGCGAGAGCAGAAGGTCCGCCGGTCCACCGTAATAGCCGGCGATCCCCCCGAGCAGCACGCCGATCGACGCCTGGATCGCGACGACCACGAGACCGATCGTGAGCGAGACGCGTATGCCGTGGATCAGTCCGGCGGCGACGTCCCGCCCCAGGCCGTCGGTGCCGAGCCAGTGCGCGGAGGAGGGCGGCTCGAAGACGTCGCCGCTGATGTCCGGCACCGTCGCGCTGTAGGGGATCGGCGGCCAGAGCACGACGTCGGCCGATTCCGCGAGCTTGGAGAAGCGCTGATTCGCGAGCTGCGCCGGCCACTGCCGCAGGCCGAGCCAGACCTGGTAGTCGATCAGCACCGGGAAGTGGCTCTCGCCTTCGAGCTCGATGTAGTACGGCTTGTCGTTGGCCACGAAGTCGGCGGCCAGCGCGAGCGTCGCGAGCAGGCCGATCACGGCCATGCCGAACACCGCGCGCCGCTCGCGCAGGACTCCTCGCCAGACGCGGCCGCCGCCACTCACGCGTTCGACTTCCCGAAGCTGATGCGCGGGTCGACGAGCACGAGCGCGAGGTCCGCGAGCAGGATGCCGACGAGCGTGAGGAACGAGCTCGTCGCGAAGAGCGCGAGCACGACCGGATAGTCGCGCGCGAGCACGGCCTGGTAGCCGAGCTGTCCGATGCCGGGAATCGAGAACATCTTCTCGATGATCACCGAGCCGCCGATCATGCTCGGCAGGACTCCGGCGACGATCGTCACCATCGCGATCAGCGAGTTGCGCAGCATGTGCCTGAAGACCACCGTGCGCTCCGGAACCCCCTTCGCGCGCGCGGTTCGGATGAAATCCTGGCGGGCGTTCTCGAGCATCGCGGAGCGCATGTACCGCGACAGCTCGGTGTAGCTGCCGAGCGTGGTCACGAAGATCGGCAGCACCAGATGGTAGGAGAGGTCGCCCAGGCGCTGCCCGAGCGGCCAGTCCGCGCTGTACTCGAGCGAGCGCAGGCCGGCCGGCGGGAACCAATTGAAGTAGTCCCCGCCGCAGAAGTAGACGATCAGCAGCACGCCGAGCCAGAAGCTCGGCACCGAGTACTGCATGAAGATCGCGGCCGTGAGGAACCGATCGAGACGGGTGTCGGGGCGGACCGCGGAGTAGATGCCGAGCGGAATCGCGAACGCGTACATGATCAAGAGCGAGATCGACGCGATCGTGATCGTCACGGGCAGGCGCGGCCGGATCTTCTCCCAGACCGGCTGGCGGTCCTTCAGGCTCGTGCCGAGATCCGCGCGCACGAGCCGGCCGAGCCAACGCACGTACTGCACCGGGATCGGCTGATCGAGCCCGAGCTCGCGGCGCAGCTCCGCCTTGGCCTTCTCCACGTCGCCGAGCTTCTGCGTGCTGATCCCGCCTTGTCCGGCCGCGAGCCCGCCCGCGAAGAAGAGCTCGACCGGATCGCCCGGCGCCAGGTGGATGATCGCGAACCCGATGAATGTGATCCCGACGAAGGTCGGAACGAGCAGCAACAGGCGACGGGCGACGTATTGCAGCATCGCGCTCGTGCCTAGCGGTACTTCTGGCTCGCGACCGGAACCCACCACTCGGGCTCCTGCGTCGCGCCGGTCGGGTACCAGGTCACGCCCTGGAAGCGGCGGTCGTAGGCCGTGAGCGACTTCGGCGCGTACACCCAGGTGTAGGGCTGTTCGTCGTACAGGATCTCCTGCACGCGATCGTAGAGGCGCTTGCGCTCGGCCGCGTCGAACTCGACCCGGTACGCCTCGAGCAGCCCGTCGACCTCGTCGTTCTTGAACGAGATGTGGTTCGAGCCACCGGCGACCGCCTGCGACGAGTGCCAGATCTGGAACAGATCCGGCGGAATCGTTCCGCTGTTCGTCCAGCCCAGGATCACCGCGTCGTAGTCGAAGCTCTTCACCTTCTCGAGCAGGATCGACCAGTCGATCGCGCGGAAACTCGCGTCGATCCCCGCGCGCTTGAACTCGTCGACGACCACCAGGCCCAGATTCCGGCGATCGTCGTTGCCGGAGTTCGAGACGATCTCGAAGCGCAGTGGCACGCGCTCACCGTCGACCTCTTTGTCGAGGATCCCGTCGCCGTTCGAGTCGCTCCAGCCCGCCTCGGCGAGCAGGGCCTGCGCGCGCGCGGGATCGAAGGCCCACGGCGCGAGGCCGGAGTTGAACTCCGGCCGGCCCGGGTAGATCGGGGACTCGACCGGGTCGGCCAGGCCGAGCAGAAGCTTGTCGCAGACGTTGCGCTTGTCGACCAGGTGCGAGAGCGCCTGCCGCAGGCGCTTGTCCGAGAAGATCGCGCGCTTCTGGTTCCAGCCGATGTAGGTGTAGCTGCCGGCGCGATCGACGTGCTTCACGATCCGCTCCCCGAAGCGCGGGTCACCGGTCTGCTTCAGGTACTGCACCGGGCGCAGGCCCATGAAGTCGATCTTCCCGGCCTTCAGCGCCGCGAGCGCCGCGTCGAAATCGTTGATCACCCGGTACACGACGCGGTCCACCCATGGATCGCCGAGCAGCGGCTGCCCGGGCGCGAAATAGCCGGCGCGGTGGCGCAGCTCGATCTTCTCGCCCGTCACGTAGTCGCGCGCTGGATCTTCGAGCACCAGTGCCCCGGGGCCGAGCGGGCGGCGGTTGAAGCCCTCGTTGAAGGCCTTGGCGAAGCGCTGCGCGCGCTCCTTCTTCGCGGGCTCGAGCTCGTCCCAGTGGTTCAGCTCCGCGACGCTGATTCCGTCCAGCAAGTTCTCCGGGTCGTAGTAGGCGCGCGGGATCGGGGCGATTCCGCCCAGCATCCAGTCGTTCAGGAAGTACACCTCGCCGAGCGAGATCCGGACGGTGTGGGGATCGACGACCGCCGCGTCGGCCACCGAGTCGTAGTAGTTGCGCTGTGGAGCCGCGTTCACGATCGGGTGCCGGATCGCCTTCAGCGTGAAGACCAGGTCCTCGGCCGTGAGCGGCGTACCATCGCTGAACGAGACGTCCTCGCGCAGGCGGTAGGTGTAGGTCAGGTGGTTGCCCGAGACATCGGGAAGGGCGCTCGCGAGCAGCGGCTCGAGAGTCAACGTGTTCTGGTCGATCCGCACCAGCGTCGGAAAGATCCAGCCGAGAACCGCGCTCGCGCCCGCGTCGTTCGAGGTGAGCGGGTTGAGATTCTCGGGATCGGCGAGCGCGTGGATCACCAGCCAGTCGCCCCGCACCGGCGGGCCGGCATCCGCGGGCGCGGCCTTCGTCTCGGCGGTCGATTCGTCCGGCGCGGAGGTCGTCTTCTCGCTCTCGTCCGGTCCGCCGCAATTCAAGAGCGCAAGCGAGCAGACGAGCGTGCAAAGCCGCAATCGAATCATTGGTTCCCCCCGATGGACTCGCCCGAGATCTTGCCGCGGCAAGAAAGTCCTCGCACGGAGCATAGCTCGCGCTATGATCGGTCTCGTTCCTGATCGTCCTCCCCGATTCACAACTTCCCCCCTCGAGGGATGCATGAGCCGCAGCGCAGACTGCAGGGGTGGCGATCGCCGCGCGAATTCGCGCGGCGTACCGCTGGAGCTGGTGATTGGCCGAGAGACGATTCACGTCTGGCTCGACGACGCTGGAATCCACTTCCGACATGCCGACGGTTCGTCCACCGAAGGGCACCTTCCCTGGTCGGTCGCGATCGCGATGTCGCTGATTCCCGCGAATTCGCCGCGAATGGGAACGATCGAGGCCGCGTAGCTGGAATGGATCCCCTCTCGCTTCTCTTCGGACTTCTCGGATTCCTGGCAGGAGGCGGATTCGCCTGGCTGGTCCTGAGGCGTCGGGCGACGCTCGTGGCCGTCGACTCACCCGTGCAGCGAGAGCTCACGGAGGAGCGCAAGCCACTCACGCCGGTGCGCGAGGTCGCCGCGGAACGGGAGCCGGATCGCGCGCCGCCGCGCCATCTGGTCTCGCTGATCGGCGATGCGATTCGCGAGCCGCTGAGCCAGCTGCGCCGCTCGGGCGAGGTGCCCGGCGAGGCGCTGGCCCGGCTGGAGCGGATTGCCTGGCAGATGCGGATGTTGGTGACCCGGCCGCGGCCGATGCGCGCGGCGCCTACCGCTCCGATTGCGCTTCTGCAGGAGGCCGCCGAGCAGATCCCGCTCCTGCGCGACGGCTCGGTCGGGGCCTCGTGGTCGGTGCTGAACCGGCAGCCCGTCCACGTCGACCCGGAGCGGATGCGCGCGGCGTTCCGCGCGCTGCTCGAATCGGGCGCGGATCTCGCCGGCGTGGGCGGACGGATCGGAATCAAGATCCTGCGCGGGGACGTGCCAGGCTTCCCGGTCCAGATCGAGATCGAGATCGGCCGCCGCGGGACCGAGCTCGACGCTCTCTCGATGCTCGTGACTCGCCATCTGATCGAGAGCCAGGGCGGCCGGATCGAGATCGACGGGAACCTGACGCGCGTCTCGCTTCGCAACGCGGGCCCCGAGGAGCAGATCGCTTCGGTGGCGTAGCCGGCGCCGCGCGAGCGGCGACCCGGAGTTACTGCGCTGAAGGCGCGGCGCGCACCCACGCGGCGGAAAAGTCGCCGGCGCCGAGTGGCGGCGCGACGGCGACGCTCTCGACCGCGATCGTCGCGGTCGCCCCGTCGCTCGCGAGCTCGACCCGCGCCGGGAAGCGGATCCGCTCGAACGCGCGCCACTCCTCGAGATCCATCGGCCCGCGGCCCGGCAGGACCACGCGGCGGACCTCGAAGCCGCGCTTCTCCACCCAGAGCTGCGCCAGCGACTGGCGTGTGCCCAGCACGTAGCAGTCTCCGTCGCCGCAGCGCGCGAGCTCGTTCGCCGACGCGTCGATTCCCTGACCCACGAGCCAGGCGCGAAGCTCTGGCTCGCGCCGCAGCGCGAGCACCTCCAGATCCGGCAGCCACGCGGGCAAGGGCAGGAGCGTGCCGTCGAGCACGCGCCCGCGCTGGATCACCCAGCGCCCGCCGCGGTCGTCGGAGATGCGCGTACCGAAGTCGGGATGCAGGTCGATCGAGATTCGCGCGGGAGTGCCGGGCGCGGCGGCGGAGATGACGCCTTCGACGTGCAGCGGCGGCTGGCCCGCGCGCGCGGCCGCGAGCTGCGCGACCACGCGCTCGCCGGAGGCGAAGTACGCGAGCAAGCCGAGCGTGAGGAGCTTCGCGAGCGGACCGCTCAACGCAATCGGCGCAGCGCCGTGCGGCCGGCGAAGCGAGCGCGCGCGCCAAGCTCGCTCTCGATGCGCAGCAGCTGGTTGTACTTCGCGACGCGATCCGATCGGCACAGCGACCCGGTCTTGATCTGGCCCGCGGCGCGGCCCGCGGCGAGGTCGGCGATCGTCACATCCTCGGTCTCGCCCGAGCGGTGCGAGATCACGGCCGCGTAGCCCGCGGCCTCGGCGATCTGCACGGTCTCGAGCGTCTCGGTGAGCGTGCCGATCTGGGTCACCTTCACCAGCACCGCATTGGCCACGCCGCGCGCCACGCCCTCGCGCAGGATCTTCGGGTTGGTCACGAAGACGTCGTCGCCGACGAGCTGGACTCGGGCGCCGAGCGCGTCGGTCAGCGCCTTCCAGCCGTCCCAGTCGCCCTCCGCGAGCCCGTCTTCGATCGACACGATCGGGTAGCGCGCGACCCAGTCCCGGTAGAGCTCGATCATCTCGTCGCGGGTGCGAACCGTTCCCTCGCCGGTGAGCTCGTAGCGGCCGTTCTTGAAGAACTCGCTCGCAGCGACGTCGAGCCCGAGATGCACGTCGTGGCCGGGCCGATAGCCCGCGCGCTCGATGCCGCGCAGGACCATCTCGACGGCTTCCTGGTTCGAGTCGAGGTCCGGGGCGAACCCGCCCTCGTCTCCGACCCCGGTGGCGTAGCCAGCCTGGTGCAGGACCTCGCGCAGCGCGTGGAAGATCTCGGCTCCGTAGCGCAGGCACTCGGAGAAGCTCGGCGCGCCCGTCGGCAGGATCATGAACTCCTGGAAGTCGACCTTGTTCGCGGCGTGCTGTCCGCCGTTCAGGATGTTCATCATCGGCAGGGGCAGGAGCGGCTCGCGCCCGTCGGAGAGCCAGCGGAACAGCCCCTGTCGCGCGTCGTTCGCCGCGGCGTGCGCCGCGGCCAGCGAGACGCCCAGGATCGCGTTCGCGCCGAGCCGGGACTTGGTCTCGCTTCCGTCGAGGCGGATCATCGCCTCGTCCAGGGCGGCCTGCTCTTCGAGGCCCCCGAGCTCCATCCCGCGCACCGCGCGCAGCAGCTCGCCGCGCACGTTCTCGACCGCCCGCACCACGCCCTTGCCGCGGTAGCGCTTGCCGCCGTCGCGAAGCTCGAGCGCCTCGCGGCTTCCGGTCGACGCGCCCGAAGGCACCGCCGCTCGTCCGCGCGTGCCCGACTCGAGCCTGACCTCTACTTCCACCGTCGGATTGCCGCGCGAGTCGAGGATCTCCCGCGCGCGCACGTCTTCGATTCGACTCACGCGGCGCATTCTATCGGAAGTTCTCCGCGCGATCCCCCCGGCCGGAGCCGGCCAGCGAGCGCAGCGGCGAGACGACGAAGCGGCCCTCCGCATCGCGTCCGACCAGCGCCTCCACGCCGTAGACGCTCGCGATCCGCTCCGGGGTCAGCACCTGGGACGGCGGTCCGCTGGCCGCGACGCGGCCCTGGTCGAGCAGGACCAGCTCGTCCGCGAAGCGCGCCGCGAGCAGCAGGTCGTGGGTGACGAGCAGGCAGCCCCGGCCCGGCTCGGCCTCGATCCAGCCGCGCACGCGCTCCCAGCACTGCAGCCCGTGGCCGAGATCCATGTGGGCCGTGGGCTCGTCGAGAAGCCAGGTCGGCACGCCCTGCACCAGCGCGCGCGCGAGCAGAACGCGCTGCTTCTCGCCGCCCGAGAGCGTGGGATACGCCCGGCTGGCCAGGCCCTCGAGCTCGAGCTCGGCGAGCGCGCGCTCGGTCCGCTCCCGGTCGCTCGGCGCCTCGCGGCCGAGCGGACCGAGAAACGGCGCGCGGCCGAGCGCGACCATCTCGCGCACGCTGAAGGGAAACGGGACGTGGCTCTCCTGCGGAACCACCGCGAGCCGTCGCGCGATTTCGCGGCGGGACAGCTCGGCGAGCGCCGCGCCCTGGAGCCGGACCTCGCCAGCGTCCGGCCGCAGCGTCCCTGCGAGTACACGCAGGAGTGTCGTCTTTCCCGCGCCGTTGGGCCCGGCGACCACCAACAGCCGCCCTGGCGCGAGCGCGAGCGAGACGTCCGAGAGCACCTGCGCTCTCCCGAACGCGTGGCTCACGCCGCGCGCGACGAGAAGCGGATCGCTCATGACGGGAGCCGCGACAGCTCGCGGCGCAGGAGCACAAGGAAGAGCGGCCCGCCGACCAGCGCGGTGAGGGCACCGACCGGGAGCTCGATCGGCGCGAGCACGACCCTCGCCAGCGTGTCCGCGCTGACCAGGAACGCCGCGCCCGCGAGCGCCGATGCCGGAAGCAGCGTGCGGTGGTCGGAGCCGATCGTGAGCCGGACCAGATGCGGAACGATCAGGCCGACGAATCCGATCAGGCCGGAGACCGCGACCGAGGCGCCGATCAGCAGCGCGCTCGCGGCCAGCACGTTGCGGCGTACTTGCGGGACGTCGACACCGAGATGTGCCGCGGTCGCGTCGCCCTGCGCGAGCAGGTTCAATGCGTACGCGTGGCGCAGCGCGATCGCGAGCCCGATCGCGGAGAGCGCGGCCACGCCCGCGATCAGCGGCAGCTCGACGGGACGGATCGCGCCGATCAGCCACAGGAAGACGCTCGCGACGCGCGACAGGTCCGCTGCGCTGGTCACGAAGACGATCAGCGACGACGCGAACGCGTTGAACACGACGCCCGTGAGCAGCAGGCTGTGCGCGGGCGCGCGCCCGCCGGCGGCCGCGATCGCGTAGAGCAGCAGGCTCGCGCCGAGCGCTCCGGCAAACGCGACCAGTGGCACCGCGGACCCGCCCAGCCAGAGCCCGCCGCCGAGCGCGAGCGCCGCGACGCCGGCCAGCGCAGCGCCGCCCGAGATCCCGAGCACGTACGGATCGGCGAGCGGATTCTGCAGCAGCGCCTGGAGCAGGGCGCCCGCAGTCGCGAGGCCCGCGCCGACGATCGCGGCGAGCAGCGCGCGCGGCAGGCGGATCTGCAGCACGATCTCGGCCGTCGGGTTCTGCGCGGATCCGAGCAGCAGGCTCGAAGCGATGCAGGCCAGCAGAAGCAACGAGAGCCACGCGAGCGCAGGGCGGGACCTCACGGCGCCTGGCTCCACGTCCGGCCGGGATGCACACGAGCGCGCAGGATCTGCGCGCCCTCGGCAAGCCGGGTTCCTGGCAGCGTCGCGACTCCTGGCGCAACGATCTCCACGCGGCGCACGAAGCCGTAGCGCGACCAGTAGCCGTGCGCCTCGCTCTGCGCCTGCGGTCCCGTCGTCGGCTCGCGGGTCGAGTCGATCAGAACGTCGGGCGCGCGCTCGGCGAGCAGCTCGAGCGAGACCTGCGGGTACGCGCCCGAGAGATCGCCGAAGACGTTGCGGCCGCCGGCCAGCTCGATCAATGCGCTCGCGAAGCTGCCGCCGGCCGCGACGTAGAGCGGCTCGCGTTCGACGACCAGCGCCACGCTCGGGCGCTCGAGCCCTTCGACCGAGCGCGACACCTCGGCGAGCTGCTCGCGAACCCGCGCGACGAGCGCTCGGGCGTCGGGCTCGCGCCCGAGCTCCTTCCCGATCTGCGGGTAGGTTTCGAGCACCTGCTCGAGCGATCCGCTCGAGTCGATCTCCCGCACCCGTACGCCGCGCGCGCGAAGCTGAGCGAAGAACGCCGCCTGTGACTCGCTGCGCACGCCGAGCACCAGCGTCGGACGCAGCTCGAGCGCGCGCTCGAGGTCGGGCGCGAACAACCCTCCGAGTGATGGCAGCTCGCCGAGTCCGGAGAGCACCTTCGAGTACTGGTCTACGCCGACCAGCGCCTCCCGCCCGCCGAGCGCGACGACGACGTCCGTCGTCGACGGCGAGAGCGAGATCACACGAAGCTCGTCCGTCTGCGAGACGGGCTCACCCGCGCGGCACGCGCAGACGAGCGCGACGGCGAGCGAAATCCAGCGAGCGCTTCGGGGGGTGCGCACGGAGCTGTTCTAACACTTCGCTCCCGCGCCCGTCGCGAAAGCGGGGGCGCGACCGACCGGGTGGCGGCCGCGCCCCCGGACCGCTCAGTTACCGGGCTGCGCGGTCGTCTTGCCGTCGAGCGCCACGTGCGGCCTGATCCGCTCGAGCGCCTTGTCGCCGATCCCCTTCACTTCCCCAAGGTCGTCGACGCGCTTGAACGCGCCGTGCTCCTTGCGGTACTCGAGGATCGCCTGCGCCTTGGCCGGCCCGACGCCGGGCAGGAGCGCGAGCTCCTCCGCGGTCGCCGAGTTCACGTTCACGACGCCGACGATCGCGGCGCCTCCGGCACGCCCTGCGGGCTCGTTTCCCGCAGCGGCGGCCACGTTGCACAGAAGCGCCACCAGCGCGAACGCGCTCGTGGCCCGGACGATCGTTGCTCGCATCTTCATACCCTGCCTTTCCTTTGTTGGGGTGAGGAAAGCGGGTGAGGCGGGGGAAACCGGTGTGACTAGCTCTGCCGGCCGACGACGAAGTCCGCGAGCGCGAGCATCGCGTGCTTGGCCTCGCAATCGACGAACGGCTCGATCTGCGAACGCGCCTGGCTGCCGAGAAGCTGCGCTCGGGCGAGCGCGCTCTCGACGCCGCGGTGCCGCTCGACGCACTCGGCGACGCGCTGCACGCTCTCGCGGTCGGGGCTGCGCCCGGCCGCGCTCTGCAGCGCGAAGTCTTTCAGCAACGACGAGATCGCGTCGCGCTCGCCGGTGCTGCAGCGCTTCAGCGTCGCGATCAGCGGCAGGGTGAGCTTTCCCTCCGCGACGTCGGTGAGCGGCGCCTTGCCCAGGTCCCTCTCGCTGCCGGAGTAGTCGAGCGCGTCGTCGACGAGCTGGAAGGCGAGGCCGAGAAGCCAGCCGTACTCGCGAACCGCGCGTCGCTCGGAACGCGTGACGCCGCCCAGGATCGCGCCGGCCTCGGCGGCCGCAGCGAGCAGGCTCGAGGTCTTTCCGCCGATCACCTCGAGATAGGTCGACTCGCTCATCTCCGGATCGAAGCTGCGCGTGAGCTGCAGGACCTCGCCCTCGGCCATTGCGCGGATGCTCTCTGCGAAGGCCGCGAGTATGTCGGCATCCCCGTCCTCGACCAGGGTCTGGCAGGTTCGCGCGTACAGGAAGTCTCCGACCAGGATCGCGAGCTTGCTGCCGAACCGGGCGTTGACGCTCGGTCGACCGCGCCGGGTCTCCGCGCCGTCGACCACGTCGTCGTGCAGCAGCGAGGCGCTGTGCAGGTATTCGGCCGCGGCGGCGATCTGGATCGCGCGCGGCCCACGGTAGCCGCAGAGCCGAGCCGCGAGCAGAACCATGACGGGCCGGACGCGCTTGCCGCCGCTTCCGAAGGTGTGTTCCCCGATCGTGGGGATGACCGGCGCGACGGATCGCATGCCTGCGCGCATGACGCGCTCGACCTGATCGAGGTCTTCGCGCAGGAAGGAGATGATGCGCTCGAGATCGGGGGCGGCTGTCAACTCGCTTGCATCCGGTAGGAGGTTCGGCGAGTCTAGCCCGCGGCGGGGGGCGCTGTCAAAGAATCTGATGCCAAATCCGCTTGCATTCCAGGGAGTTAACGAAATTACTCGGCTCGATGCGGAGGTCGGCGTCGAGCTCGATCGGCTGCGCGAGCGAGGCCTGCACCGGCGCCTTCGACGTGTCGAGGGGCTGCAGGCGCCGCGGATGCGCGTCGACGGTCGCGACTGCCTGATGCTCGCGGGCTCGAACTACCTCGACCTGGCCGGCGACGCGCGCGTGATCGCGGCCGCGCAGAGGGCCGCCGAGGAGTACGGCACCGCGGCGGCCGGCTCGCGCCTGATCAACGGGAACCTCGCACTGCACGAGGAGCTCGAGGGCGAGCTTGCCCGCTTCACCGGCCACGCGGCCGCGCTCGTGTTCAGCAGCGGCTACATGGCGAATCTGGGCGTGCTCGGCGCGCTCTGCGGCCCGGACGACGTGATCGTCTCCGACTCGCTGAACCACGCCAGCATCATCGACGCCTGTCGGCTCGCTCGCGCGCAGACGCGCGTCTTCGCCCACAACGATCCCGAGGACCTCGCACGCGTGGCCGCGGGACTGGTCGGATTCCGGCGCCGCGTGCTGGTAGCCGACGGCGTGTACAGCATGGACGGCGACCGCGCACGCCTGTCCGAGCTCGTGCCGATCGCGCGCGACCACGAGATGATCGTCGTGCTCGACGATGCGCACGGTCTGGGCTGTCTCGGCGCGAGCGGCCGCGGTGCGAGCGAAGTGGAGGGCGTCGCGGTCGATCTCCTGATCGGGAATCTCGGCAAGGCGCTCGGCAGCTTCGGGGCGTTCGTCGCCTGCTCGACACGGGTGAGAGAGCATCTGGTGAACGCGTCGCGCAGCTTCATCTTCACCTGTGCGACCGCGCCGCCAGCGCTCGGCGCCGCGCTCGAGGCGCTGCGCATCGCGCAGTCCGAGCCCGAGCGCCGCAAGCTGCTGTTCGAACGCGCCGAGCAGCTTCGCGTCGGTCTGCGCTCGGCCGGCTACGACACCGGCGAGAGCACCACGCAGATCGTGCCCGCGATCGTCGGCGACAACGAAGCGGTGATGCGGCTCGCCGACGCCGCGCTCGAGCGCGGCGTGTACGCGCAGGGCATCCGCCACCCGTCGGTGCCGCACGGCACGGCCCGGATCCGCTTCACGCCCACCTGCGCGCACTCCGCGCAGGACGTCGCGCGGGTGATCGAGGTCTTCTCGGAGCTTCGCGCCAGATGAGCCGAACGCGCGAGCTTCGCGAGCGCGACCAGCGCGCGCTCTGGCACCCGTTCACCCAGATGAGCGACTGGATGGACGGCCATCCGGTCGTGATCGATCGCGGCGAGGGGAACTACCTGATCGACACAGACGGGAACCGCTACCTGGACGGCGTCTCCTCGCTCTGGGTCAACTTGCACGGCCACGATCACCCGATCCTGCGCGCGCGGATCCACGCGCAGCTCGACAAGCTCGCGCACTCGACGCTGCTCGGGCTGGCAGGAGTTCCGTCGATCGAGCTCGCCGAGAAGCTGGTCGCGATCGCGCCGCCGGGACTCACGCGCGTCTTCTACAGCGACAACGGCTCGACCGCCGTCGAGGTCGCGCTGAAGATCGCCTTCCAGTACTGGCAGCAGAAGAGCGAGGAGACGCGGGTGCGAACGCGCTTCGTCGCGCTTCGCGACGCGTACCACGGCGATACGCTCGGGGCCGTCGCGGTCGGCGGCATCGAGCGCTTCCACGAGGCCTTCCGGCCGCTCGTCTTCGACGTGCTGCGCGCACAGAACGCCTACTGCTATCGCTGCCCGTACGGGCTCGAGCAGCCAGGCTGCGGGATCCACTGCCTGGAGTCGCTGGAGGGAATCCTCGAGAGACACGGGCACGAGGTGGCCGGCGTGGTGGTCGAGCCGCTGCTGCAGGCGGCCGCGGGAATGCTCCTGCTCCCCGACGGCTGGCTGCGCCGCGTGCGCGAGCTCTGCGATCGCCACGGCACGCTCCTGATCGTGGACGAGGTCGCCACCGGCTTCGGGCGCACCGGGAGGATGTTCGCCTGCGAACACGAGAATGTGTCGCCCGACCTGATGGCGATCGCGAAGGGCATGACCGGCGGCTACCTGCCGCTCGCCGCCACGCTGGCGACCGAGGAGATCTTCTCGGCGTTCCTCGCGCCGACGCACGCGTCGCGCCAGCTCTTCCACGGGCACTCGTACTCCGGCAACGCGCTGGGCTGTGCTGCGGCGCTGGCGAATCTGGAGATCTTCGAGACGGAGGATGTGCTGGGCCGCGTCGCCCGCACCGGCGCGCGCCTGGCGCTACGGATGGATGAGCTCCGCGAGCGCGCCTGCGTGGGCGACATCCGCCAGCGCGGCCTGATCGCCGGCATCGAGCTGGTTCGCGATCGGGCGACCCGCGAACCCTTCGACCCGCGCGATCGCATCGGGCACCTGGTCTGCTCCGCGATGCGCAAGCACGGCATCATCCTGCGGCCGCTCGGCGACACGGTGGTGGTGATGCCGCCCCTCTCGGTGAGCGAGGCCGAGATCGACGCGATCATGGACGCGCTCTCGGCCTGCATTCGCGAAGTGACCGGCGCTTGAGGGCCGTCTTCGTCACAGGCACCGACACCGGCTGCGGCAAGACGACCTTCGCGTGCGCGCTCGCGCGAAGCGCCCGCGAGGCGGGACGCCGCGTCCGGATCCTGAAGCCGATCGAGACCGGCTGCGAGCGCGGAGTCCCCGCGGACGCGCTCGCGCTGGCGCGCGCCGCCGGAGACGACGCTCCGGTCGAGCGGCTCTGCCCGGTTCGACTCGCGCTTCCGGCTGCGCCCGAGTGCGCGGCGCGCGCCGAAGGAGTGGCGATCGAGCTCGCGCCGATCGAGGCGGCGTTCGCACGCGCGAAAGTGGACGCGGATCTGACCATCGTTGAAGGCGCCGGCGGGCTTCTGGTCCCGATCACGCCGGCGCTCGACATGGCCGGACTCGCCGGCCGGCTGCGGCTTCCGCTCGTGGTCGTCGCGCGTGCCGCGCTCGGCACGATCAACCACACGCTGCTCACGGTCGAAGCCGCGGGCGCCCGCGGCCTGCGGGTCGTGGGCGTCGTGATCGACCACGGCTGCGCCGACCTGTCCGCCGCGGATCGCCGCAATCTCGACCTGCTGATCGAGCGGCTGCCGGTTCCGCTGCTCTGCGAGCTGGCGTTTGGCGCGACCCGGCTCCCCGCGAGCTTCGATCTCGCGGCGTTTCTGGCTTCGGCCGGCAACTCCTGACTCAAGCCGCGGCCGGCTCTCGCCGAACCAAGCTCGGATGGCGCGCGGCCAGCAAGATCCGATTGACGAGGAGCTCGATGAGCTCGACCAGGGCCTGAAGCGCCTGCGCGTGGAGTACGACCAGTTCTTCCTGGGAATCCTGAAGCGCCCGCCCGAGGTGCTTCAGGGGCGGATGCAGAAGATCATCGTCAAGTACGCGAACCAGATCCTGCGCAAGACGCACCAGAAGTTCCGCTTCAACCAGCTCAACTCGAAGTTCCAGATCTACCGCCAGCAGTGGGGCCGAACGCTGCGCCAGATCGAGTCGGGCACGTACCGGGGACACCGCTTCAAGGCGAAGCTCCACGAGCGCGAGCGAGGGCTCGGCGCGGAGCCCGAGACTCCCGGAGCGGAAGCGAGCGAACCTTCGGCCAAGGCGAACCCGATGGATCAGCTCTACGACGCGCTGGTCGCGGCTCGAAGGCGCGCGGGGGAGTCCGGTCCGGACCCCGACCGCGCCAAGCTCGGCGAGCTCGTGCGCAAGCAGACCGCGGCGCTGCGCGCGAAGCACCCCGGCGCGAAGGTCCGCTTCCGCGTTGCGGTGGACGGGAAACGCGCGAAGCTCGTCGCGTCGGTCGTGAAGGACTGAGCTCGAGCTTGCGCTAATCTGCGCGGCTCGAGCGACGGGGTAGCGTGTTGACCGCGAAGATTCCGATGGTCGATCTCGAGCAGCAGACGCAGGCTCTCTGGCCGGAGCTCGAGAAGGCGGTGCTCGACGTGCTGCGCTCGGGCCGGTTCATTCTCGGCCCGAACGTCGAGGCGTTCGAGCGCGAGGCAGCCGAGTTCCTGCGCGTGCGCTTCGCGGTCGGCGTCGGCTCGGGCACCGACGCGCTCGTGGTTGGCCTGCGCGCGCTCGGAATCGGCCCCGGCGACGAGGTGATCGTTCCCTCGTTCACGTTCTTCGCGACGGCCGAAGCCGTGAGCCTGGTCGGCGCCACGCCGATCTTCGCCGAGATCGACCCGAAAAGCTTCTGCATCGACCCGGCAGCCGTGCGCGCGGCGCTCGGCTCGCGCACGCGCGCGGTCGTCCCGGTGCATCTCTTCGGCCACGCGGCGAACGTGCCGGCGCTTCGCGAGATCGTGCGCGGGAAGGGCATCGCGATCCTGGAAGACGCGGCCCAGGCGTTCGGCGCCGAGCTCGGCGGAAAGCGCATCGGCGGCCTCGGCGATGCAGCGGCGTTCTCGTTCTTCCCTTCGAAGAATCTGGGCGCATTCGGCGAGGCGGGCCTGATCGCGACCAACGACGAACGCATCGCGGACTCGGTGCGAAGCCTGCGCGCTCACGGCTCGCGGCAGCGTTACGTGAACACCGAGATCGGCTACAACGCGCGCCTCGACGAGATTCAGGCCGCGTTGTTGCGAGTGAAGCTTCCGCACGTGGAGCGCTGGAACGACGAGCGGCGTCGCGTAGCGGCCGAGTACACTTCGAGCCTCCGCGGCCTGCCGGGTCTGACACCCCCGAGTGTCGCGTCCGGCAGCACGCACGTCTTCCACCAGTACACCCTGCGCATCGATGGCGGGCGGCGCGATGCGGTCTCGCGCGCGCTTGGCCAGGCGGGCATCGCCACGCAGGTCTACTACCCGATCCCGATCCACCAGCTCCCGGTGTACGCGGACCGGAAGGTCTCGCTGCCGATCACCGAGCGAGCCGCCGCCGAGGTGCTCTCGCTGCCGATCTATCCGGAGCTCTCGAGCAGCGACGCGCGGGAGATCGCGCGCCGCGTGCGCGAGTCGCTCTAGCCGCTCCGGGGGCGGTGGCGTTCAGGCCACCAGGCCGATCTCCCGGTACTTGGGTGCCGTGCGCTCGGTGATGATCCCGAGCTTCTCCAGCTGCGGCATCACGTAGTCGCGGAACGGGCTGGGCTGCGTGGCGCGGAAAGCGGGATCCGAGAACTTCTCGCGCATCTCCGCGAGCGCCTTCTCGCGGTCGATGCCGACTTCGGCGAGCACGTTCAGCGTCGAGATTCCGCCCGAGCCCCCGCGCCCGACCACCGCCGAGACCGCGCCGAAGGCGAAGTCCTCGAGATCGTCGCGCGCGGCGTCGGTCATGCGGGGCAGCTCGTCCTTCATGTAGATCAGCCCGTACGAGACGTGGCGCGCCTCGTCCTGCGCGGTCAGCTCGACCACCTTGCGCAGGAGCTCGTCCTTGGAGCCCTCCTTCATCAGCTTGAAGGACCCCATCGCCAGGCTCTCGACGATGATCTGCATGCCGACACACTTCTTCTGCCAGGTGTCCGCGGCCAGGATCGCGTTCAGCACCGCCTGGAGCTGCGGATCGATCGGGTAGACCCGGTCGAGTCGGGTGATGTAGCGGTGGAACACCTCGACGTGGCGCGCCTCGTCGACCACCTGTGTGGCTGCGTAGAGCTTGCCGTCGGTGTCGGGCACCACGTCGACCAGCTGGCCGCAGCAGAGCAGCGCGCCCTGCTCGCCGTGCAGGAACTGCGAGAGCCGCCAGGCCGCGAGGCGGATCTGGAGGTCCTTGCGCGTGCGGTCGGGCAGCGCCTTCACGAAGTCGAACTGGCTCATCACGTTCTGGCGCGGGTCGAGAATGTCGCCGTCGCGGTCGATCTCGAGGCTCCAGTCGATGTCCGTCGCGGCGTTCCACTGCTGCTTCTTCGCGACCTCGTACAGCTCGCGAAGCGCCTTGATCTTCGGCTCGTAATCGAACTTCCAGAGGGTCTTGACCTGACTCGTGAGCTCATCGAACGACATGGCTTCTCCTTCATTCCTCGACCAGGATTCCCCCGGTCGGGCAGTATTCGGCGGCCTCATGACAGGCGGCCTCCTCATCCGGACTCTCAGGCTGCCGCACGACCCGCGCGACCGAAGTGTCCGCGGGCGTTTCCAGGTTGTCGGGGGCGCGCTCGCGGCAGAGCCCGCAGCCGATGCAGAGCCGCTCCTCGACGTGGAAGCGCGCGTAGACGGCGCTCTCCTCTTGCCTGGCGCGCGGGATCACGGTCGGCCACTCATCGCTGCGGCTCCTCCGCGAAGACGTAGCGGTGGAACATGTCGATCAGCTCCGCGAGCACCCGCTCCGGCGCGGGCTCGGTCATGCGGTGCACGAACACTTCGCGGGCGGCCACCTCGATCGAGCGCCGCAGCAGGAACGCGGCCGCCAGCGGGTCGAGCTCCGCGCGCACGATGCCGCGCTGCTGGCCGACCGCGAACAGGTCGCGCATTCGCTCGATCCCGATCTGGGTGATCCGGTCCAGCCGCGCGCGCACCTCGCCGTCGCGCTCGGCGAGCTCGAGCAGGACCAGGTAGAAGCTGCCCTCACGCCGGAGGCGCTCGTAGGACGCGCGCAGCCCCTCCGCGAGGCCGGCGCGCGGGTTCTCGGCGAGCAGCCACTCGACCCCGAGCCCGCCGCGGGCGCGCTCGATCTCGCGGTCGCCCCAGTCGTCGATCAGCGCCAGCAGAAGCGCGCGCTTGTCGGGGAAGTGGTGGTAGAGCGTGCCCACGCCGACACCGGCGCGCTGGGCGACGTCGGCCATGCTGGTCGGCTCGTATCCGCCGCGCGAGAACAAGAGCTCCGCCGCGTCGAGCACCTTGCGGCGGGTCGCGATCGCGCGCGCCTGCGGGCGCCTGCCGATCGGAGCGAGTCTCGTGCGAGCTGGATGCGCCACGACCCCGGAGGCTATCCGGGACCAAAACCGAACGCAAGCTCGACTTTGGTTCGCAACGCTCCGGAAACGCAGAACGATCGGAGCAGATCTAGTTCCGCGGCGGACCGCTCACGGCCGGCGGTTTTGACGGCCAGGCCTGGAAGGACCCGCGGTGGCGCATCAGCGCGCTGCGGATCACGTCGATGTAGACCAGCTTCCGGATCATGTACGAGTGCGTCTCTTTCGGGTCCAGGTACAGGTTGTAGAGACGCCCATACGGGTACTGCTGCAGCACGCCTGTGAAGCCGCCGGGATTCACGACGTCGGTCGAGTCGTCGGAGATCGCCGCCGTCATGTACTTGTACTCGCCGACTCGCACCGCCGAGAGGTGGAGCGTCAGCCAGTAGTAGTGGAATTTCCTGCAGGTGTCGCCGTCGGGCGCCAGCAGGAACGAGGTCTGGTCGATCGAGTCGATGAAACGGTCGGTCGGCACGCGCTCGGGGATGCCGGCCAGATTCAGGCAGGTCGCGAAGAGATCGAGCTGGTCGAAGATCCCGTCGCTGGCGCGCGGCTCGATCATTCCCGGCCAGGAGAAGACCCCGGGCACGCGCACGCCCCCTTCCCAGGTCGAGCCCTTGGCGCAGCGGAACGGCGTGACGCCGGCGTCGGGCCAGGTCTCCATCTCGGGACCGTTGTCGGAAGACACGAAGACCAGCGTGTTCTCGAGCTGTCCTGTCGCCTCGAGCTTGCGCACCAGCCGGCCGACGATGTCGTCGAGCTCGATGATCGTGTCCTTGTAGGGATGCTTCGACGGCGACTTGCCGAGGAACTTCTCGTGCGGGTAGTTGTCGAAGTGCGCGCCGCGCGTGCAGTGGTACAGGAACCACGGGCGCGAGTCGCGCGCCATGCGCTCGATGAAGCGCTCCGAGTAGCCCGCCCACTCGTCGTCCAGCCGCGAGAGCACCGGGATCGTGACCTCCTCGACCACCTCCGGCTGGCCGCCGCGCTGCGCGTGCACCCAGCACTTGTTGAACGGCAGGTTCTCGACCCAGCGCCGGCGCTCGTCGCTGTAGACGACTTCGGGGAAGAAGTACGGATCACGCCATTCGGTGTACATGTCCGAGACGCTCAGGAAGCCGAAGAAGTCGTCGAAGCCCGCGTTCTGCGGCTGCGAGGGCAGGTTCTCGCCCATGTGCCACTTGCCCACGGCCTGGGTCGCGTAGCCGGCGCCGTGGAGCAGCTGCGGCAGAGTGACCTCGCCCTCGAGCCCGCCGGGCATGCCGTACATGGGCGGAACCAGAAGTCCATGCCGCATCGGCAGCCGGCCGGTCATGAGCGACGCGCGCGACGGCGTGCACGAGGGCTCGGAGTAGCACGAGGTGAGCAGCAGCCCGTCACGGGCGAGGCGATCGATGTTCGGCGTGGGGGCACCGGCCATGACTCCGCCGCCGTAGCAGCCGAAGTCGCCCCAGCCCACGTCGTCCATGAGCACGATCAGGATGTTGGGCTTGCGGCCGGTGCGGCGTTCGAGGTCCGCGAGCTTGCGAGCCGCCGCTTCGGCTTGCGCAGGATGCGAGAAGACGGGCTCGATCGTGATCGGATCGAACGCCACGCTACCCCCGGAGCGCGTCCACGCGCGCCTGCGCGCACTCTACCGCATCGCGGAGCTTCGCCACCTGCTCGGGCGGTGCGTAGGTACCGGCATTGGCGAGTGCCGCGGCGGCATCGGAGCGCCTGCGCTCGGCCTCGGTCGCGTCGATCTGCTCGGAGAGCTCCGCGATCGGCGCGAGCACCGTGACTCGCTCCAGGGTCACTTCGGCGAAGCCGCCGGTGATCGCGGCGCGCCGATTGCGACCCGACTCGATCCAGCGCACGACGCCCGGCTTCAGCTCGACGAGCACCGGAGCATGACCGGGCAGGACGCCGAACTCGCCCTCGCTTCCGGGAGCCACCACCTGCTCGACGTCGCTGTCGACGAGCGGACGGGCGGGCGTGACGATCGAGAGCCGCATGCCCATCGCGGATCAGCCCACGCGCTTCAGGCGCTCGCCGGCCTCGCGCGCGTCGTCGATGCCGCCGACCATGAAGAACGCCTGCTCGGGCACGTCGTCGACCTTGCCATCGAGGATCTCGCGGAAGCTCTTCAGCGTCTCCGAGATGCGCACGTACTTCCCCGGCACGCCCGTGAACTGCTCCGCGACGAAGTTCGGCTGGCCGAGGAACTTCTGGATCTTGCGCGCGCGCGAGACCGCGATCTTGTCGTCCTCGGAGAGCTCGTCCATGCCCAGGATCGCGATGATGTCCTGGAGCTCCTTGTACTTCTGAAGCACCTGCTGCACGCCGCGCGCCACGCGGTAGTGCTCCTCGCCGACGATCAGCGGATCGAGGATGCGGCTGGTGGAGTCGAGCGGATCCACGGCAGGGTAGATGCCGAGCGACGCGATCTGGCGCGAGAGCGTGATGGTCGCGTCGATGTGAGCGAAGGTCGTCGCCGGCGCCGGATCGGTCAGATCGTCGGCGGGCACGTAGACCGCCTGCACCGAGGTGATCGCGCCCTTGCGCGTGGATGTGATGCGCTCCTGCAGCGCGCCCATGTCGGTGCCGAGCGTGGGCTGGTAGCCGACGGCGCTCGGGATGCGCCCGAGCAGCGCCGAGACCTCCGAGCCCGCCTGCGTGAAGCGGAAGATGTTGTCGATGAAGAGCAGGACGTCGCGCCCTTCCTCGTCGCGGAAGTACTCCGCGATCGTGAGCGCCGAGATGCCTACGCGCGCGCGCGCGCCCGGCGGTTCGTTCATCTGACCGTAGACGAGCGACGCCTTCTCGATGACGCCCGACTCCTTGAACTCGAGCCAGAGGTCGTTGCCCTCGCGCGTGCGCTCGCCGACGCCCGCGAAGACCGAGTAGCCGGAGTGTTCGGTGGCGATGTTGCGGATCAGCTCCTGCATGAGGACGGTCTTGCCGACGCCCGCGCCGCCGAAGAGGCCGATCTTGCCGCCGAGCGGGAACGGGCAGAGCAGGTCGATGACCTTGAGCCCGGTCTCGAACTGCTTGATCGTGGTCGACTGATCTTCCAGCTTCGGCGGGTCGCGGTGGATCGGCATGCGCTTGTCGCATTTGACCGGCCCGCCCTCGTCCACGGGCTCGCCGACCACGTTCACGATCCGGCCGAGCGTGCCCGCGCCGACCGGCACCGAGATCGCGGCCCCGGTGTTCTTCACCGGCATTCCGCGCACCAGACCGTCGGTGGTGTCCATCGCGATGCAGCGAACGTGATTCTCGCCGAGGTGCTGGGCGACCTCGATCACGAGATTGTCGGGTCGCGCATCGATCGCCGGGTTGCTGATGGTTAGCGCGTTGTACACCTCGGGGAGTTTCCCGGGGGGGAACTCCACGTCCACGACCGCGCCAAGCACCTGCAGAATCCGTCCATCGCTCATTCTCGTCTCTCCTACAGCGCCTCGGCGCCGGCCACGATCTCGGTCAGCTCCGTGGTGATCTGCGACTGCCGCGCCTTGTTCATCTCGAGCGTCAAGCTGCGAATCAGCTCGCGCGTGTTCTCGGTCGCGCTGTCCATCGAAGTCATTCGCGCGCCATGCTCGCTCGCGGCGTTCTCGAGCAGCGCACGCAGCACCATGAACTCGATCACGCTCGGCAGCACGCGCGCGAGCAGCGACGCAGCATCCGGCTCGATCTCGTAGGCGACGGCCGGCTCCTTCCCGGTCGCCTCCGGGAGCGCGGAAAGCACCGGAATGGCGGTCACGCGCGTCGGGACCTGTGTGAGCGCAGAGACGAAGCGGCCGTAGACGAAGATCGTCTCGTCGCTCGCGCCGGACAGGTAGCGCTCGATCAGGTACGAGGCGATCTCGTGCGCGACGGCCGGTGTCGGGACCGGGAGTCCGATCCATGAGCGGGGGATGTCGATGCGGCGGCGGCGGAAGAAGTCGCGCCCGCGCCGGCCGACCGGGATCACGGAGATCGATTCGGCTCCGTCGATCCGCTCGCCGATCACGGCGAGCGCCTGCTTGATCACGTTCGAGTTGAACGCGCCGCACAGCCCGCGGTCGCTGGTGACGACGACCACGTCGAGCTTTCGCACCTGCTCGCGCGGCGAGAGCAGCGGGTTCACGTCGGCCTCGATGCCGCCGGCCAGCGCGGAGAAGATCTCCGTGAGCTTGGCGCCGTAGGCCCGCGAGGCCTCGGCCGCCTGCTGCGCCCGCGCGAGCCGCGCCGCAGAGATCATCTTCATCGCCGAAGTGATCTTCTGCGTCTTCTGGATCGCGACGACGCGGCTCTTGATCTCGCGGATGGTGGCCACGGCCGGCTACGCCTGGGTGCTGCTCGGCTGGAAGGTCTTGCCGAACACGAGCAGAGCTTCATCGAGCTTCGTCCTGACCTGGTCCGAGAGTGCGCCGGTCGACTTGATCTCGGCCAGCACTTCGGGATGGCGCTGGCGCAGGAACGCGGTGACCTCGTCCGCGTAGCGCGCGATGTCCTCGGTCGGGTAGTTGCGCACGAACGACGCGCTGCCGTCGGCGCGCGGGGTCGCCGCGTAGATCTGGATCACCTGCTCCTCGACCGGCAGCGGCACGTACTGCCCCTGGCGCAGCATCATCGTCAGACGCTGGCCGTTCGCGAGCTGCTCCTGCGTCGCGCGGTCGAGGTCGCTGCCGAATTGCGCGAAGGCCTCGACCTCGCGGTACTGTGCGAGCGTCGTGCGCAGCGTGCCGGCGACGGCCTTCATCGCCTTGACCTGCGCGCTCGAGCCGACGCGCGAGACGGAGATGCCCGCGTTCATCGCCGGCCGCTGACCGGAATTGAACAGACCCGTCTCGAGGAAGATCTGCCCGTCGGTGATCGAGATGACGTTGGTCGGGATGTAGTCCGAAACGTCGTTCGCCTGCGTCTCGATGATCGGAAGCGCCGTCAGGCTGCCGCCGCCCTCGCTCGCGCTCATCTTCGCGGCGCGCTCGAGCAGCCGCGAGTGCAGGTAGAAGACGTCACCCGGGTACGCCTGCCGTCCCGGCGGGCGGCGCAGCAGCAGCGAGAGCTGCCGGTACGCGGTCGCATGCTTGGAGAGATCGTCGTAGATGATCACCGCGTGCTTGCCGCTGTCGCGGAACCACTCGCCCATCGTGCAACCGGTGTAGGGGGCGATGTACTGCAGCGGCGCCGGATCCGCGGCGCCCGCGGAGACCACGATGGTGTAGTCCATCGCTCCCTGCTCGGTCAGTTTCTGGACCACCTGCGCGACGGTCGACTGCTTCTGGCCGATCGCGACGTAGATGCAGAACACATCCGTGTTCTTCTGGTTGATGATCGTGTCGAGTGCGATCGCCGTCTTACCGGTCTGGCGATCGCCGATGATCAGCTCGCGCTGTCCGCGCCCGATCGGCGTCATCGCGTCGATGCACTTGAGCCCGGTCTGGAGCGGCTCCTTCACCGGCTGGCGCTTCACGATGCCCGGAGCCTTGATCTCGACCAAGCGCGACTCGGTCGATTTGATCTCGCCCTTGCCGTCGATCGGCTCGCCGAGCGCGTTCACGACCCGGCCGCACATCGACTCACCGACGGGAACCTGCATGATCTCGCCGAGGCGCTTCACCAGGTGCCCCTCGCGGATCTGCCCGCCGGTGCCCATCAGCGCGATGCCGACGTTGTCGTCCTCGAGGTTCAGCACGAGACCCCGCACGCCGCCGGCGAACTCGACCAGCTCTCCGGCCATTGCGTTGGCGAGTCCGTAGACGCGCGCGATGCCGTCGCCGACGGAGAGCACGGTTCCGGTTTCGGCGATGTCGACTTCGCGGTCGTAGTCGCGGATCTGCCGCCGGATGATCTCGCTGATCTCCGCTGCCTTGATCTTCATGTCACGGGCCCTTTCCTGAGAGTTTCGCCGAGAATGCCGAGCTGGGTGCGGATGCTGCCGTCGAGCAGCAGATCGCCGACTCGCGCGACGATGCCACCGATCAGTGTTGGGTCGATCTCGACCGAGAGAGTCACGCTCGCGTTCACTCGTCGGGAGATCGCCTGCCGCAGCTGCTCTTCCGCATCGGGTGCGAGCGGCCGCGCGCTCTTGACGCGGGCCTCCACGCGGCCGGCCTCGGAATCGACGAGCGCGCGCAGCTCGTCGCGGATCGCGAAGAGCAGCGGCATCCGGTTGTGGTCGACGAGCAGCTCGCTCACCACCAGCACCTGCTGCGAGATGCCCAGCCGTTCCGAGAGCGCCTGGATCAACGCCTTGCGCTCGGTCCTCGGATGGATCGGCGTGAGCAGAACGTGCTGGAGTTCGGAGCTGTCCGAAATCTCCTGCGCGAGCGTGGTGAGCTCGTCGAGCAGCTGCCTGCGGGCGGCCGCATCCTGGCCGAGTCCGAAGACGGCTTGCGCGTAGCGCCGCGCGATCTCCCCGCCGCCGATCAAGTTCGCCTCTCGATCTGCTGGACGAACTCACCGACCAGGCGACGGTCGTCGTCCGGGGTCATCCCTTCGCGAAGGATCTCGGCGGCGAGGCTCGTGGCGAGCTGCGCGGCCTCCGCCTGTAGCTCGCGGCGCGCGCGCGCGATCTCCTGATCGGCGGCCCGGCGCGCCTCCTGACGGATCCGCTCGGCCGCGAGCGTCGCGCGCTCCATCGCGAGCGCACGCTCGGACTCGGCCTGCTCGCCGGCGAGGCGGAGGAACTCCTCGTGCTCCGCGCTCGCTCGCGCGAGCCGGGCGTTCAACTCGGCGGTCTCGACCCGAGCCGCCGCGAGCGCGGCCTCGGCATCCTGGATCTGGCGCCGGATGCCGTCGCTGCGGTCGAGCATGAAAGCCTTTAGCGGCTCGCGGGAGAAGTACGCGATCACGCCGAGCAGGATGGCCAGGCCCAGCGCGTGGAAGAAGAAATAGGACCAATCGAGTCCGGCTTCGCCGTGCTCTGCGGAAGACGCGGCGGCGAGAGCGGGGACGGCCGCGAGCGCGGCACACCAGATCGACATGGGAAGCGAGCGCCTCATCAAAGCGCCCTGCCGAGGATTCGAGCCGCGGCTTCGCGGGCGAGCACGCGAGCATCCGCAGGTAGGGCGCCTCTGGCTTCGGCTAGCTCCACCTGGACGGACTGGCGGACGCTCTCGACGATTCCATTGGCGTCGGCCCGAGCTGCCTCGAGGAGGGCGCGTTCGCGTGGTTCGCCGTCGGAGAGGATCGCGTTTCGCCGCGCTTGAGCAGCCGCACGCGCCTCTACGAGGCGAGCTTCGATCGCGGTCCGCGCCGCGCGCGCCTCTTCTCCCAGCTGTTCCACCTGCGCGAGCGCTCCGGCCGTGCGGGCCTCTCGCTCGTCGAGCACTTGGAGCAGCGGCTGCACGAGGAGGCGGTTCACCGGATAGATCAGCAGCAGGAACAGCGCGATGTTGGTCGCCACCGTCGTGACGTCCGGATACAGGTTCAGCTCGGAGGCCAGCGCGGGGACTGGAATCGCCGCCCCAGCCACGATAGCGATCGGGAGGAGCCAGGAGCCAGGCTCGGAACGCACGGTGATCCCCTCTTGTATCGCAGGTCCCTCACCGCGGACCACGGATGCTGACGACAGTCCTGAGCCCACGATGACTCGCCTCCGCGCGCTCGCTTCGCGCGCGCGGACAGAGCCCCAGCGGGTCACGACCCCGCCTCGGCGGCCGGCAGTATGGCAAAGGCCCTTTCCAAGTCAATCAGCGCAAGTGCCACATTTCGCTGCCTATCTCGCAGAGATCGGGTGTCGGAGCGATCGGGTGGTTCAGCGTCGGGGTGCGCCGATCGGCCCGCCTCCCGTGGGCTCGCCCATCTCGATGCGCGCGGTAATCCGCGCGCCGTCGTCGATGCGAATCCGAGGAGTCCGAACTACACCGTCCAGGCGGCCCTGCGGGCCGACCTCGACGCGCTCCTTCGCAGTCACATCTCCAACGACGGACCCGCGCACGATCAGACAGCGGACGTCGAGCTTTGCGTCGATCGTCCCGCTCTCGCCCACGATCAGGGTGCCGTCCGCGTTTGCCGTGCCGCGGAAGTGCCCGTCGATCCGAACCGAGCCGGTGAACGAGATCTTTCCCTCGAACGAGGTGCCGCTGTCGAGGAAGGTCTGAAGCTCCGCCTTCACGATTCGTCTCCCAGGAGCCGATCGCTGAGGCGCTCGAGCTCGCTCTCGCCGTGGAACTCGATCTCGATTCGCCCGCGAGCTCGTCGCCCGACGATGCGGACCTTCGTCTTCAGATCTTTCCTCAAGCGCTCTTCGAGATCGATCACGTGTACGTCTCTCGAAGGACCGGGCCGCGGCCGTTGACGCGCGCTAGACGCAGCGCGTCGGCCAAGCTCCTCGGCTGCCCGCACCGAGAGCCCCTGGCGAACGATCTGGTCGCGCAGCATTGCGCGCTGCGGCGCCGGGACCTGCAGGATGGCCTTCGCATGGCCCATGGAGATGCGCTGGTCAATCAGATCTTGCTGAATCGGGCCCGTGAGCTCGAGAAGTCGTAGGTGATTCGACACACTCGAGCGATCCAAGCCCACTCGGCGCCCGACTTCGTCCTGCGTCATTTCCTCGTCTTCGACGAGCACCTTGAACGCCTGCGCGAGCTCCATCGGGTTCAGGTCAGCGCGCTGAACGTTCTCGACCAGCGCCATCTCGACGACTTGCCGATCGCTCGCGTCGAGCACGACCACGGGCACCTCGTCGAGGCCCGCGATCTGCGAAGCCCGCCAGCGGCGCTCGCCGATGATCAGCTCGTAGCCGTCACCGCGCTTTCGGACGACCAGCGGCTGGAGCACTCCCTGCTCGCGAATCGACGCCGCCAGGGCGGAGAGGTCGCTCTCGCGAAACGTCTTCCGCGGCTGACTGGGATTCGGCGCGATTCGCGAGATCGACACGAAGAGGGGCGCCGCCGCGGAATCCTCGTGGGCGAGGATCTCGCGGTCGCCCGGAGCCGTCCCCACCGATGCCGAAGCTGCTGTCGACGGAATCAGGGCAGAGAGACCGCGTCCGAGCGCCTTACGTGTGGCCATGATTGATCCTCTCCAGAATCTCCTCGGCGAGCTGCAGATAGCTGAGCGCGCCCTTGGAGTTGATGTCGTAGAGAAGCGCCGGCTTGCCGAAGCTCGGCGCCTCGGACAGCCGGACGTTCCGGGGAATCACCGTCCGAAACACCTTTCCCGGGAAGTGCTCGCGGGTCTCTCGCGCGACCTGCATCGCCAGGTTGTTGCGCACGTCGTACATGGTCAGCAGCAGGCCCTCGATCTCGAGCGTCGGATTCAGAGACGAGCGGACGAGATCGATCGTCTGGGTGAGCTTTGCAAGGCCCTCTAGCGCGAGATACTCGCATTGCAGAGGGACCAGAAAAAAGTCGGCGGCCACCAGGGCGTTCAGCGTGAGGAGCCCGAGCGAAGGCGGCGTATCGATCAGAACTACTCGAAAGTGCTCACGAATTTCCGATATCGCGCGCTTCAGCCGTTGCTCGCGATCCACGGCCGTGGCGAGCTCGACCTCTGCGCCGACGAGTTCCGTCGACGAGGGCGCGAGCTTCAGGAACTGAAGCTGCGTCTCCAGCAACACCTCTCCGAGCTTCGCGTCTCCGAGCAGGGCGTCGTAGGTGTCGCCGGAATAGTCCGACGGCGAGAAGCCAAGGCTCGACGTCGCGTTCGCCTGTGGGTCCAGGTCGATCAGGAGTGTCGGGCACTCTGCTGCCGCCAGCGAAGCCGCAAGATTCACCGCGGTCGTCGTCTTGCCGACGCCGCCCTTCTGGTTCGCAACGACGATGACTCGAGCCACTCTCCACCCCACGGCGTACCGCGTCCGGATACTACCTCATCGTTCCACGTGCAATGGGCGGAAAACTCGAAGGCCTAGGGACTTCAATCCGTTCCACGGGAAACCGCCGCCGCAGGGATGCGCAAGATGGCTCCACCCGAGGCCAGCGGGATCGATCGCGCGTCCGGGCGCTCGACGCCGGGCCCGGCCCAGACCCAGATCTCGCCGCCCTCGGACACCCATCCCCGGCCGAGCTCCGCGGAGCGCTCCGGGTGGGCAACTGCGCGAAGCAGCACACGATCGAAGCGCTTCGGCGCGGGAGCTTCGATCGACCGACGAAGGATGTCGACCTCGAGCGTGAGAGCCCGAGCGACGTGCCGGAGAAAGGCCACGCGCTTCTCGCGGATCTCAACCAGACTCACGCGGAGGTCGCGGCGCGAGATCGCGATCGGAAGCCCGGGGAAGCCCGCGCCACTGCCCAGATCCACGACGGAGAGGCCCTGGTCCAGGTGGGGAACGGCGGCGAGCGCATCATCCACATGCCTAGCGATCGCCGCCGGGTCGGTCGACCCGACCAGGTTCATCCGCTCACCCCAGAGGGTGAGCTCCTGAATGAAGCGAGAGAGAGCCGCTTCCGAGGTCGCCTCTCGACTCAATCGGGCGTAATTCGAACCCGCTTGCGCGGACCCTCGCCCTCGCTCTCGGAGCGAACCCCGCGCTCGTCCTTCAGGGTGTTGTGCACGACCCACCGCTCGCGCGAATTCATCGGCCGCAGAAGCTCCGGCTCTCCGGAGCGACGCACGATCTCCGCGGCCTCCCGAGCCATTCGTTCGAGCGCCGCCTCGTCGATCCCGCTGCGATCGTCGGAGTCACGTCGGGAGTCCGACCGCTCGCGTCGACCCTCTTCGCGCCGTCCGTTGCGGCGCGGCCGCTCGTCGCGCTCTTCGCTCGCGGCGCGGCGCGCGCCTCGGATGTCCACGCGCGCGGCCACTTCCTCATCGACGAGGACTTCGGCCGCGCGATGGGCCAGATGGGAAATCGCGGCCGCGAAGCGCGGCTCTCGATCGTTCAGTGCCGTAATCGCCTTTCCGTCCAGCGTGATGATGATGTCGCCCTCTTCGGTCTCCGTCTCCGTGAGACCGATGCCGCGAAGCTTCATCCGCTCCAGAATCCCGGCTACGAACTCGCCGACCGGGCCGAGATCTCCTTCCTCGAGATCCTCCTCGGTTTCCTCGGGCTCCGGCGCAGCTCGAGGAGCCGGGGGAGGCGGCGCGGGGCGCTCGCTTCGGGGACGCTCCTCGCGCCTCGGCCGCTCGGGCCGCTCAGATCGGGCCGTGCGTTCGTCCCGCCGTTCGTCTCGTCGCTCGGGGCGCTCGGATCGCTGCTGCGGACGCTCCTCGGAGCGCCGCTGCTCGCGCGCGACAGGCCGGGCCGAGAGCGGCGCGGCGATGACGAGCACGTTCGAGCCCAGACCCGAAACTGTTACTGTGGCGGGAACCACCCAGAAATCGATCTGGTCGGGCGCTACCCGGAAGAAGCTGGCTGCCTTGGCCAAGGCTTCGTCCCGGGTCTCGGCCACGAATTCCCGAGCGTCGTCCACGGATGCGTTCATTTCTCGATCCTCCGAGCTCCGGTCAAGTCGCCGGCGCCGTCGGCGTCGGCGTCCGGTTGACGTAGAGCTGCTGCGCGATCCCGAGAAGGTTGCTCACGAACCAATAGAGCACGAGCCCCGACGGGAACTGGTAGAACATGAAGGTGAATGCGACACTCATCAGTGTCATCATCTGCCTTTGCTGAGGATCCGCGTTCGGCGCCGGAGTCAGCCTCTGCTGCAGGAGCATGGAGCCGCCCATCAGCAATGGAAGCACGCGGATCGGAAGACCCGCGATCGCGAAGAAATCCTCTGCGGCCGACAGGTCGTTGATCCAGAGCGCAAATGGAGCATGGCGCAGCTCGATCGAGGTCTGCAACGCGAAGTACAGCGCGATCATGAAGGGCATCTGGACCAGGATCGGCACGCATCCGCCGCCCATCGCCGAGAGCGGATTCATCCCTTTCTGGCGGTAGAGCTTCATCATCTCCTCTTGGAGCTTCTCGCGGTCGCTGCCGTACTTGGTCTGAAGCTCCTTCATCTGCGGCGCGATCACCGCGAATCGCTTCATCGACTTCATCGAGCGCTGCGTCAACGGGAACGTCACGACGCGGACGAGCAGGGTGATCAGGATGATCGCGATCCCGTAGTTCGCGACGACGTTCGCGTGGGTCCAGCGAAGCATCGCCTCGAACGCATGCACCAGCGGGCGCACCAGCGCCCAGCCGGCATCGATCGAATTCTCCAGACGCGGGTCGACGGTGGCTACGAGCTCGGGGGTCTTGGGGCCGAAGAACAGCCGGTAGCTCCGCTCCACGCCGGTCCCAGGCGGCACGTCGAAGCTCGCCGCTCCGAGCGCGGCCTGTCCCAGATCGCGGCCGAGCGGCCCTAGAAAAGCCGTGCTGTCTCGCGGGCTGTCGGGAATCGCGGCGATCAGGAAGTACTGGCTGTCGACCCCCACCCACTCGACGGGCGCCGGGTACGCGGTCCCCGTCGGAGCCGCGCGCCCGAGCAGACCGCCGAGGAAACCCGCCGTGCCGATGCCGGCCACCGGCATGCGCTTCGCCTCGCCGTCCACCGAGGCCACCACGCTGTAGTTCAAGAAGAAGTCCGGCGCTCCGTCGTTTCTCTGCTGGCCGTAGCCCACGACGTCGAGCTTCGGCCTGACCGCGGCAGAGCTCTGATTCTGGATTGACACGGTCGCCCGACCGCCGTAGCCCGTGTCATCGACTTCGACACGACGCGTCACCGCGACCCCGTCTCGCTCCGCGCGGAGCTCCACCGAGCGCGGACCAGAAGCGACGATCTCGTACACCGAGCCCTCGAGCGAGCGAAGCGGCTCGGGACCGAGGAAGATGAAGAGCGCCCCCCGGGGCTCGCTGGTCACCAGCTCCACTGGCCCGGAGTGCTTGTCGACCGTGGCGCGGTACTTGAGCAGCTCGACGCGCTCCAGACGGCCGCCGAGATTGCTGACGCTGACCCTGACCGCGTCATTCTCCAGCGTCACAGTCTTCGCCTTCACTTCGTCCAAGGCCCGCTCGATCGGGACGGGAGGCTCGGCCTGTCCCTCGCCGCTCGGGGCCGCCGCGGGCGGCTCTTCGGAGGACTTCGGCTCGACCGCCGGCAGATCCGCGGGAGGAGGCGCCGGTGCGAACACGAATGACGCGACCATCAGTGCGACGGCGGCGGCAATAGCTGCGATCTGTACGCGATCCACTGCCGAACTCCCTAGGGAAGATCCAGCCCGCCACCGCCGAGCGGGTGGCAGCGCGCGATCCTGCGCAGCGCACGCAATCCCCCGCGCGCCGCGCCATCGCGCTCGATCACGGCGACTGCAAACTGGGAGCAGCTCGGGTTGAATCGACACGCCGATCCGAGCCAGGGTGAAATCACGAGCCGATACCCGCGGACCAGCGCGATCAACGCGGCGCTTCCGACCCGTCGGGCGGCGCGAGTCTCAGATCGAGATCCTGGCGCAGCTCCGCCAACCGCAAGGACGGCGGGATGTCGCGCTTGGCGATGAGGACTAAATCGCACGATCCGAACTCTCGGGAACGACTGCGAAACCATTCGCGGGCGAGGCGCTTGATCCGGTTGCGCCGCACGGCGCCGCCGACCTTGCGCGTGACGGTGATGCCTAGGCGGGTGGGTCCGCCGTCCTTTCGATCCATGAGCAGTGCAATGAAGAATCGGGTCGACCGGCGTCGACCGGACTCGGAGACCGCGACGAAGTCACTTCTGCGCATTCTCCGACGAAGAACCCCGCGGCCAGTGCCGTCCGGCGCCGACGGATGGCTACCTCTTCTTCGAGACCCGCGTGAGCTCGTGACGACCCTTCGCGCGCCGACGCGAGAGCACATTGCGCCCGGCTGTGGTGCTCATCCGGGCGCGGAAACCGTGATTGCGTGCGCGCCGGATTCGGCTGGGTTGGAACGTGCGTTTCATCAGAATGCCTCTAGAGCCGAGCGACTCGGTGGGCGTGTATAGAAGCACCGGCCCCGAGCAGTGTCAACGTCGTCTCGGCCGAGGCTTTCTCGACGAGAATCCGCGCGGCGTTCTTGCTTTGCTGCGCGCCGCTTTGATATGAGCACGAAGTCCCACCCGTCATCGCCTCGTGAAAGGTCCGAACCCCCATGACTGCCAGCGCTCCTGGCCTCGTCTGCACGGACGCGGCGACCTCGCTCTGGAAGTCGGTGCTTGGCGCCCTGTCGCATCGACTTTCCCCCGCGACCCGCGACTCGCTCTCGCAGAGCACCCGCTGTCTGGAGCAGGCCGTGGGTTCGCTGCGCCTCGCAGTGAATCGAAGCGAGATCGAGACCTGGATTCGGGCCGGCCACGTCGCTGCGATCGAGTCTTCGCTCGCGAGCCTGACGGATGGAGCGGTTGCGCTTGCGCTGATACCGGTCGACGACGTCCGGGCGCTTTCGGGCGACCCGAGCTCGAGCTTCGAGGGCTTCGTCGCAGGCCCTGCGAACTCAGCGGCTCTCGCTCGCGCGCGCAGGTTCGCTGGCGACGGCGTTGCCGAAGGCGGCGGGCTCGTGATGAGCGGCGCTCCCGGTTCCGGAAAGACGCACCTGCTGCGCGCGATCGCGGCGCGCCGCGAGGGCTTCGACCCCGAATCAGCCGTTCTGTACCGGCGCGCGGACCAGCTGTCGCTGGACCTCGTCGGCGCGATCTCGACCGGAGACCTCTCTTCGTTCCGCGAGCACCTGCTCGCCTCGGCCGCCCTGCTTCTAGACGACGTGCACGACCTGAAGGGCCGGGAAGCGACACAGGAAGAGCTGGTTCGCGTGCTCGAGCTGGTCGAAGAGCGCGGCATCCCGGTCGCGGTCGCGACTGCAAAACCTCCGGAACGCTGCGCGGGCCTGATCGAGCCGCTGCGCCGGCGTCTCGGGCGCCTCGAGTCGGTCGCGGTCCGACCGCCCGAATGGGAGACCCGTGTAGCGATCGTTCTCGCGAGAGCGCGCCAGTGGGGCGTCGAGCCGGCGCCCGCGGTCGCCGCCCTGCTCGCCAGCGGCGTGCGGGGCGACCTCGGTCGCCTCGACGCCCTGCTCACCAGGTTGCTCAGCCAGTCGTCCTGGTGCGGCGGCCTCGAGGCCGCCGAGGCCGTCAAGCTTCTGCTCAGTCACGCGAGCGACCCGCCGATCCGCATCACGCCCGAAGAGGTGATGAGCGCGGTCTCGCAGCAGTTCAACCTGCGCCCGCGCGACCTGCGTTCCGGCAAGCGCAGCGCGCGCTTCACCACGCCGCGACAGATCGCGATGTACCTGGTCCGGCGGCACTGCGGACTCTCCTACCCGGAGATCGGCCGGCGATTCGCGAAGCACCATACGACTGCGCTGCACTCCGATCGCGTGATCCAGAGCCAGCTGAGCGAGAACGCCAGCCTGCGAGCGGCGGTGCTCCTGGTGGAGAAGGAGCTGATGCGCGTATCGGAGGACGGTGGATGAGCGGTGGAGAACTCGAGCCCGAATCGGCACTCCACCGTCGGCCCACGGATCCTCCCGGCCGGCACCGGGATCGCCGTGGAAAGATCGTCGAGCCCGATCGCCAGGTTCGAGGAGTTTTCCAGATTTCCACCGCTCTCCCTCCTACTCCTACTCAACTTGCTTTAAGATCAGGATCAGAGGTGGGAGGAGAGTGGACATGAAGCTTTCGATCGAACGAGACGAGCTTCTGAGAGCCCTGGGGCGCGTCCAGGCCATCGTCGAACGACGCGGCACGATGCCGATTCTCGCGAACGTGTTGATCGAGGCGCGCGAAGACGGCCTGACGCTCGCCGCCACCGACCTCGAGGTCGCCGTGATCGCCAATCACCCCGCGGCGGTGAAGACCCCGGGGACGGTCACTCTCGGCGCCAAGAAGCTCTTCGAGATCGTCCGCGAGCTCGAGGGCCCGGAGGTCGTGCTCGGCAGCGAGGATGGCGCGCGTGTGACGCTCGCGTGCGGTCCGGCCAAGTTCTCGCTGCTCTCGACCTCGCCAGAGGAGTACCCGTCGGTTCCGAGCGCAGAGGGAGTTGCGTTCGCGCAGATCGATACCGCGCTTCTCGGCGAGCTGATCGACCACACGCTCTACGCCACCTCGAGCGACGAGACCCGCTACAACCTGAACGGCGTTTTCATCGAGAGCGTCGACGGCAAGCGGATCCGGTTCGTCGCCACCGACGGGCATCGGCTGGCGATGATCGAGCGTCCCGTGCCCACGGCGGTCGGATTCCTAGCCAAGGGCGTGATCGTGCCGCGCAAGGGCGTGGCGGAGATTCGCAAGCTCTGCGACGAGGGCGAAGGGGCTCTCGATCTCGGTCTCGGGGACGGTTTCCTGATGGTCCGGCGACCCGACCTGCTGCTCACGACCCGGCTGATCGACGGCGAGTTCCCGAACTACCGCCAGATCCTGCCCAAGGGCCACAAGGTGCGGCAGGTCGTCGAGCGGGAGCGCCTGCAGCACGCCGTTCGCCGCGTTGCCCTGATGGCGCACGAGCGCTCGCGGGGCTTCCGCTTCGTCCTGAGCGACGGGCAGGTCGACCTCTCGGCGAGCAACCCCGACCTCGGCGAGGCGCGCGAGGTGCTGCCCGTCGAGTATCAGGGCGCGCGCTTCGAGACCGCGTTCAACGCGCGCTACCTGCTCGACGTGCTCGGCTCGATGTCGGCCAAGGAGGTCGTGCTCGAGCTATCCGAGGAGCTCAGCCCCGCCCAGTTCCGACCCGCGGACGACCCGGACGAAATTGCCGTGATCATGCCGATGAGGCTCTAGCCGAGAGCTTCGCGCTGGGCTAGTTTTCCGAGCGTTTGCAGCACCTTGCGCCGCAACGGGCCCCTTGCATCCGTCGCCTGACGTCTGCGGGACGAGGCCGCTGCCAAAGCAGGGTATATCGCAGGGTTGCGGTCCTCCCCCGCTGCGGCGTTGGACTCAGGTCCTAGAGGCGAAGAAGCGCTTATGAGCGAGTACGACGCGAGATCCATCGAGGTTCTCGAGGGTCTCGATCCGGTCCGGAAACGGCCCGCGATGTACATCGGGTCGACGGGTCCGGGCGGGTTGCACCACCTGGTCTACGAGGTGGTCGACAACTCGATCGACGAAGCCGTCGCAGGCTTCTGCGACACGATTCGAGTCACGATCCACAGTGACAACTCGGTCACGGTCGAGGACAACGGGCGCGGCATTCCGATCGACCCACACGCCAAGCTCGGCCGCCCCGCCGCCGAAGTCGTGCTCACGACGCTGCACTCCGGCGGGAAGTTCAACAACAAGTCGTACAAGGTCTCGAGCGGTCTGCACGGGGTCGGCGTCTCGTGCGTGAACGCGCTCTCGGAGAAGCTCGACCTCGAGATCAAGCTCGGCGGCAAGGTGTACCGGCAGCACTACGCGCGCGGAGTTCCGCAGGAGGACCTGCACTCCGTCGGCACGACCGACAAGACCGGCACGACGATCACGTTCCAGCCCGACTCCGCGATCTTCGACGTCACCGAATACAGCTTCGACACGCTGGCCAACCGGCTGCGCGAGCTCTCGTTCCTGAACGCCGGGATCCGCATCCACCTCGAGGACGAGCGCAACGGGAAGAAGCACGAATTCCACTACGAGGGCGGGATCGCCTCGTTCGTCGAGTACCTGAATCGCGGGACGGTGTCCGTCCACCCGGTGATCCTGCTCGTCGGAGACCGCAGCTACGAGCAGTCGACCGGCGAGGGAATGGTCACCACCGACGTCCACATCGAAGCCGCCCTCCAGTACAACGACGGGTACAACGAGAGCGTCTACAGCTTCGCGAACAACGTGAACACGATCGAAGGCGGGACGCACCTGACCGGCTTCCGGAACGCGCTCACGCGCGCGATGAATCGCTGGATCGCCGAGCACCTGCCCGAGAAAGAAGTCGTGACCGTCACCGGCGAGGACACGCGCGAAGGCCTGGCCGCGGTCGTCTCGGTGAAGCTCTCGCACCCGCAGTTCGAGGGCCAGACCAAGGCCAAGCTCGGCAACAGCGAGGTGGCGGGGCTGGTCGGAAATCTCGTCTACGAGCAGCTCTCGAGCTACCTCGAGGAGAACCCGGCCGCCGCGAAATCCGTCGCGATGAAGTGCACCGACGCCGTGCGAGCGAGAGAGGCGGCGCGAAAGGCGCGCGATCTCACGCGCCGGAAAGGGGCGCTCGGCGACGCGAGCCTGCCGGGAAAACTCGCAGACTGCCAGGAGCGCGACCCCGCGAAGGCGGAGATCTTCATCGTCGAGGGCGACTCGGCCGGTGGCTCCGCGAAGCAGGGCCGAGACCGCTACAACCAGGCGATCCTTCCGATCCGCGGCAAGCTCATCAACGTCGAGAAGGCGCGTCTCGATCGGATGCTCGCGAACAACGAGATCCAGATCATGATCGCCGCGCTCGGAACCGGAATCGGCGAGGACTTCGACGCCAACAAGCTCCGCTACCACAAAGTCGTCCTGATGACCGACGCCGACGTCGACGGCTCGCACATCCAGACGCTCCTGCTCACCTTCTTCTTCCGCCACATGCCCGATCTGATCACGCGGGGGCACCTGTACCTGGCGCAGCCGCCGCTCTACAAGGTGAAGCGCGGCAAGCACGAGCAGTACATCCAGAGCGACAACGAGCTCTCTCAGCACCTGCTCGGGATCGGCCTCGGCGAGTCTCGCGTCTTCGCCAGCGGACGCGATGCGCCGCTCGACGAGGCCAGCCTGCGCGAGCTGCTATCGCACGCGCAGCGCTGTGAGCGCGTGAGCGTCTCGATGGAGCGCCGCGGCATCGACGCGCGAATCGTCGAGGCGGCGGCGGCCTGCGGTCTGACCAGCGCGGAGGCGAACGCGGACGCCGCCGCGCGCAGCGACTTCGAGCGCCGACTCGTCGCGTATCTGGAGCAGAGCTATGCAGAGGCGCTCCCGGTTCGGATCGAATGGTCCCAGGACGCCGAGCACAGCCGCTGGAAGCCGGCGGTGCACGTGATGCAGACGGCGGTGCAGCGCTCGGTCGAGTTCGATCAGGCGCTGCTCGAGTCACCCGACTACCAGCGCTTCGTCGCGCTCTTCGAGTGCGCGGTCGCGGTCGGAAACGCTCCGTACCGGCTCGTCGTGGGCGGCGAGGAGCGCGTCATCGCATCGCCGCGCCAGCTCCTGATCGAGCTGCTCCAGATCGCCGGCAAAGGCCAGTACATCCAGCGCTACAAGGGCCTCGGCGAGATGAACCCCGAGCAGCTCTGGGAGACGACGATGGACCCGGGCAAGCGCACGCTTCTGCACGTCCGCGTCGAGGACGGGCCAGAAGCGAACCAGACCTTCAGCATCCTGATGGGCGACCTCGTCGAGCCTCGCAAGGAGTTCATCGAGAAGAACGCCCTGAACGCCGTGAACCTCGACATCTGAGCGGGAACGCATGACCGACACGCCAGAGACTCCCGCGCTGCCACCAGTGAACCCTCCGATCCCCGTCGCGATCGAGGACGAGATGCGCCGCTCGTTCCTCGACTACTCGATGTCGGTCATCATCAGCCGCGCGCTGCCCGACGTGCGCGACGGGCTCAAGCCCTCGCAGCGGCGCATCCTGGTCACGTTCAACGACCTGAACCTGACCTCCGACCGGCCCTACCGGAAGTGCGCGAAGATCGCCGGCGACGTCTCGGGCAACTACCACCCGCACGGCGAGGCGGTGATCTACCCGTCGATCGTGCGCCTCGCCCAGCCGTTCTCGCTGCGTTACCCGCTCGTCGACGGTCAGGGGAACTTCGGATCGGTCGACGGCGATCCCCCGGCGGCCATGCGCTACACCGAAGCGCGTCTCACGCGGATCGCGGCAGAGATGCTCGCCGATCTCGAGCGCGAGACCGTCGACTTCGTACCGAACTACGACAACACGCGCACCGAGCCGATCGTCCTGCCGACGCGCATCCCGAACCTGGTGATCAACGGCTCGTCGGGAATCGCGGTCGGCATGGCCACGAACATCCCGCCGCACAACCTCGGCGAGACGGCCGACGCGCTGATCCTGCTCGCTCGAAATCCGCGCGTCGGGCTCGACGAGCTGATGGAGAAGCTGCCCGGGCCCGACTTCCCCACCGGCGCGCTGATCTGCGGCGGAAGCGGAATTCGCGAGGCCTATCGCACCGGCCGGGGCCTGCTCACCGTGCGCGCGCGAGCGGCGACCGAGGAGATGCGCGGCGGCCGCGTGCGCATCGTGCTCGACGAGATCCCGTACATGGTCAACAAGGCTTCGATGATCGAGAAGATCGCGGAGCTGGTGCGCGACGGGCGGATCGACGGCATCTCCGACGTCCGCGACGAGTCCGACCGCCGCGGCATGCGCGTCGTGGTGGAGCTGAAGAAGGACGCGGACGACCAGGTCGTGCTGAATCAGCTCTTCAAGATGACGCCGATGCAGACCACGTTCGGCGTGAACATGGTGGCGCTGGTGCGCAACCGGCCGCAGACGCTCGGCCTGATCGCACTGCTGCAGCACTTCCTCGACTTCCGCCGCGAGGTCGTGCGCCGGCGCGCGGCCTTCGACCTTCGCCAGGCCGAGGCGCGCGCACACATCCTCGAGGGCTTCAATGTCGCGCTCGACCACCTCGACGCGCTGATCGCGCTGATCCGCGCCAGCCAGAGCCCGGCCGAGGCCCGCGAAGCGCTGATGGCGCGCTTCTCGCTCTCGGAGCGACAGGCGCAGGCGATCCTGGAGCTGCGCCTGCAGCGGCTCACCGCGATGGAGCGCCAGAAGATCCTCGACGAGCTCGCCGAGGTGCGCGCGAAGATCGAGGAGCTGAAGGCGCTGCTCGCCAGCGACGAGAAGGTCACCGAGCTGATCGTCCGCGAGCTCGAGGAGATGCGCGAGAAGTACGCGGACCCGCGCCGAACCGAGCTCGCCGCCGCGGTCGAGGACTTCACGACCGAGGATCTGATCGCGGAAGAGGACATGGTCGTGACCATCACCCACCGCGGCTACGCCAAGCGGCACGTGCCCACGCTCTACCGGGCGCAGCGCCGCGGCGGAAAGGGAAAGGTCGCCGCATCGACGGCCGACGAGGACTTCGTGTCGATGGTCTTCGTGGCCTCGACGCACGCCTATCTGCTCTGCTTCACCAACAAGGGCCGCGTGCACTGGCTGAAGGTCCACGAGCTTCCCGAGCTCTCGCGCGGCGCGAAGGGCAAGGCGCTGGTGAACCTGCTTCAGCTCGCCGAGGGCGAGCGGATCCAGGCGATCCTGCCGGTGCGCGACTTCGGCGAGGGCGGCTACGTGGTGCTCGCGACACGGGACGGAACGATCAAGAAGACCGAGCTCGCGCAGTACTCGAACCCGCGCCGCGGCGGCATCATCGCGATCCACATCGCCGACGGAGACGAGCTGATCGCGGCCTCGCGCACGAGCGGAGGCGAGCAGATCCTGCTCGCCACGCAGGACGGAAAATCGATCCGCTTCAACGAGGAGCAGGTCCGGCCGATGGGCCGCGCGGCGACGGGCGTGCGCGGCATCTCCACGCGCGAGGGTGACGCCACCGTCGGAATGGAAGTGCTGAAGCCCGGCAAGACCATCCTCACCGTGAGCGAGAACGGCTTCGGCAAGCGCTCGCCGCTCGAGGAGTACCGCGAGCAGAACCGCGGCGGGCAGGGGATCATCACCATCAAGACGACCGAGCGGAACGGCCAGGTCGTGGGGATCATGCAGGTCGACGATCGCGACGAGATCATGCTGATCACGAGCGGCGGAAAGATGATCCGCACGCGCGTCGCCGAGATCCCCAGCATGAGCCGCAACACCCAGGGCGTGCGGCTGATGGAGCCGTCCGAGGGCGAGCGCGTGGTCTCGGTCGCCAAGCTCGGCGAGGAAGACGAGGTCGAGGGCGCATGAACACGTCGCGCTCCAAGCAGCTTCTCGAGCGGGCGCGCAACGTGATCCCGGGCGGTGTCAACAGCCCGGTCCGCGCGTTCGGATCGGTGGGCGGGCAGGCGCGCTTCATCCGCTCGGCCTCGGGCGCGCGCATCGTCGACGAGGACGGCAACTCCTACATCGACTACGTCGCGTCGTGGGGCGCGATCCTGCACGGGCACGCGCACCCGGTCGTGCTCGAGGCGATCGCGCGAGCGGCCGCGCGCGGCACGAGCTTCGGCGCCCCGACCGAGGCCGAGATCGCGCTCGCGGAACGCGTCTGCCAGCTCGTGCCGTCGCTCGAGATGGTGCGATTGGTCTGCTCGGGCACCGAGGCGACCATGAGCGCGATCCGCCTCGCGCGCGGAGCGACCGGCCGCGACCGGGTCCTGAAGTTCGACGGCTGCTACCACGGCCACCCCGATCACATGCTCGCCGCGGCGGGCTCGGGGGTCGCGACGCTCGGCATCCCCGGCACCGACGGCGTGCCTCGCGCGGCGGTCGCCGACACGGTGGTGCTGCCGTTCAACGATCTCGAAGCGGTCGAATCGCTCTTCGCCTCGCGCGGCGCCGAGATCGCGGCGGTGATCGTGGAGCCGGTCGCCGCGAACATGGGACTGGTGCCTCCCGTCGCCGGTTTCCTTTCGGGACTGCGCTCGATCTGCGACCGGCACGGGGCGCTGTTGATCTTCGACGAGGTGATCACGGGCTTCCGCGTCGCGCTCGGCGGAGCACAGGCGCGCTTCGGCGTCGCGCCCGACCTGACCACGTTCGGCAAGGTGATCGGCGGCGGCCTGCCGGTCGGCGCCTACGGCGGCCGTCGCGCGCTGATGGAGCGAATGGCTCCACTGGGCCCGGTCTACCAGGCGGGCACGCTCTCCGGAAATCCGCTCGCCACCGCCGCGGGCCTGGCCGCGCTCGAGCTCGCCGCGCAGCCGGGCGTCTACGAGCGACTCGAAGCCGGCACGAAGAGGATGGCGGACGGGCTCGCTGGACTCGCGCGAGAAGCGGGCGTGCCATTCACCGCGAGCTCGCTCGGCGGCGTCTTCGGCTTCTTCTTCCACCCGGGGCCGGTGCGAAGCTACGCGGACGCTCAGAAGTGCGACACCGCGGCGTTCCGCAGCTTCTTCCACTCCATGCTCGAGCAGGGCATCTACCTGGCGCCGTCCCCGTTCGAGGCTGGCTTTCTCACCTGCGCTCACGGCGACTCCGAGCTCGACCAGACCCTCGAAGCCGCCCGGCGCGCATTCGCGCGGGCGACCTGAATGGCCGACGAGCCGCGCCGCGGCCCTCGTCTGCCGGCGGTCCGGATGGGCCGGGGGATCGAAGCGGCCTGGGAGGCGGCGCTCTCGATCGTGCTCGGCGCGGTGCTCGGGATCTACGGCGACCGCTGGCTCGGCACCTCGCCGGTCCTGATGATGGTGTTCCTCGCGCTCGGCGCGACCGTCGCCTTCCGGCGGCTGATCGCGCTCGGAAAGCAGTCCACGAAGGACGAGGAAACTCCTCCGCGTTGAGTCGGCGCAGCGCTTCGTTGCACGCCAAGTACTTGATCGTGCTCGCGCTTGCAATCGCGGGGGCGATTCCGTATGGATGCGACGCCGCTTGGAGCGCGGCCGCGGGCGGAGGGATCCAACTCTTGAATCTGAGCGTCCTGGAGCGAGGCGTGCGCGCCGCGTTTTCGACCGGCGCCGCGGATCAAGCGACCGCGATCGCGCAGGTCATGCTCGTGCTTCGCACCGTTCTCTTCTTCACCGCGGTGATCTACGTGCTCGCAGCCACTCCCGTTCTGCCGCTCGCGTTCCTGGCCGGCCTGCTCGCGATCGTTCCGGCGGCGATCTGGCACGGGCTCACCCCGCAGGCGCCGCAGGCCCCCCGATGAGCCACCCCCCCTCCATCTTCATGATCCTCGAGGCCGCGGTGCCGCTGCTGCTGCAGACGGTCGTCGCCGCGATCCTGCTGGTGCTGCTGGTCTCGTGGCGCGTGCGCGCGGGGCTGGGTCCCGACGCGGTGGTTCCCGACGGGCGCGTGTCGCTTCGCAACTGCTTCGAGGTCATGTTCGAGGGCATCGCCACGCTGGCCCACGACTCGATCGGCCATGATTGGCGCAAGTACATGCCCATGCTCGGAACGCTGGGCGTCTTCATCCTGATCGGGAACCTGATGGGGCTCGTGCCAGGGCTCGGCGGTCCGACTTCCTACATCGAGACGAACCTGTCCTGGGCGATCGTCTCGGTCGTCACCTCCGAGGCGGCGGCGATCCGGGTGAACGGTTTCGGGGGCTGGCTCAAGCACATGTCGCCGGGCCCGATCTGGATGGCGCCGCTGATGCTGCCGATCGAGCTGTTCAGCCACCTGATCCGCTTCGTCTCGCTCACCATCCGCCTCACCGCCAACATGTTCGCGGACCACACGCTCGCGGCGATCTTCATCGGCTTTGGCGGGGTGGTCTCGATCTTCGTGCCCTGGATCGTGCTCGGTCTCGGGGTCTTCATCTGCTTCGTGCAGGCGTTCATCTTCACTTTCCTCACCAACATCTACATTGGGATGGGGCTCGAGGAAGCTCACTAGAAAGGGAGTAGCGATGCGTGCGTTCTTCTTCGTGGCGGCCGTTCTGGCCATGGCTCTCTCGCCGGACCTGGCCTTCGCCGCCGAGGGTGGCGGCGACTCGAGCTGGGGGATCGCGATCGGCTCGGGCCTCGCGATCGGCCTGGCGATTCTCGGCGCCGGCATTGCGCAGGGCATGACCGCCGCGAACGCCGTCCAGGGCATCGCGCGCAATCCCGGCGCGGCGGGCGCGATCCAGACGCCGATGATCATCGGTCTGGCGCTGATCGAGTCGATCGCGCTGCTCGCCTTCGTCATCGCCTTCTTGATTCAAGGCAAGATCTAACGCGGCCTCCGTGCCACGACTCCGCGCCCGGGCGTTCTCACGAGCGCCCGGGCGCGCTCGTTTTTCGCGTGCTTGCGCGCGGCACGCGCCTTGCTCTCTCGATCCGTCGGGTGGAACGGAACTCCCTCTAACGGGACCAGGGACTCCGGGAAGCCCACGTCGGATGGGGAACGGGGAAAGGCGCACGATGAACGGGGTGAGGCGTGCGCATTCCCCATCCGGCAACCCCGGTGTCAGACTGAGCGCGTGACGGCGCGCGGCAGATTCCTGGTGCTCGAGGGCATCGACGGCTCGGGAAAGACCGAGCAGACGCGGCGCCTGGCCGCCTGGCTCGAGCAGCGGGGACACCGCGTGGTGTCGACCCGCGAGCCCACCGACGGCCCCCACGGCCGGCGCTACCGCGCCTGGGCGCGCGGCGAGTTCGAGGCCAGCCCGGACGACGTGCTCGAGATGTTCCTCGCAGACCGCCGCGAGCACCTCTCGCGCGTGGTGCTTCCCGCGCTCGTGCGCGGCGAGATCGTCGTCTGCGACCGCTACAAGCATTCGACGCTCGCCTACCAGGCCGCGCAGGGGATCGACCGCGCGCGGCTGCGCGCGCTCTTCGTCACGCCCGAGTTCCCGGAGCCGGATCTCGTGCTCTGGCTGCGCCTGCCCGTAGCACAGGCGCTGTTGCGGATGGGCGCGAACGCGACCGAGCGCTTCGAGCGCGCCGAGTTCCTGGAGCGCGTGGACGCGGAGTACGCGAGGCTCGGGCTCGAGGCGATCGACGCGAGCCTTCCGCCCGACCGCGTCGAGCGCGCGATCCGCGAGCGCGTCGAGCGCGCGCTGGCGTGAGCGAGGCGAGCGCGATCGAGTGGATCGGCGCGGCCGCCGGCCTGGCCTGCGTCTGGCTGCTCGCGCGCGCCAGCATCTGGAACTGGCCGGTCTCGATCCTGAACACCACGCTGTACTTCGCGGTCTTCCTGCGCGCGCGGCTCTACGCCGAGGCGCTGCTGCAGATCGTCTTCACACTTCTCGGTGTCTACGGCTGGTGGAGCTGGCGCTTCGGCGGCTCGCTCGGCGCGGAACTCGCGATCCGCCGCGCCACGCGCTCCGAGCTCGCCGCCGCCGCCGCGCTCGCGCTGGCCGGCACCGCCCTCTCCGCTCTCCTGCTCGCGCGCGCGACCGATTCCCCCGCGCCGATCTGGGACTCGAGCGTGCTCGTGCTCTCGCTGCTCGCGACCTGGGCCCAGGCCCGCAAGATCCTCGAGAACTGGTGGATCTGGATCGCCGTCGACCTGATCTCGGTCCCGCTCTACGTCACGCGCGAGCTGTACCCGACCGCCCTTCTCTACACGCTCTTCCTGCTGATCTGCCTGTCCGGCCTGCGACGCTGGACGGTGTTGCTGCGCGAGCAGCCCGCCGCGGAGGCCCGACCGTGACCGCCCGCCGCGTGGTGCTGGTCGGCGCGGAGTCGACGGGCAAGACCACCCTCGCCCAGGACTTGTGCGCCGCGCTGCGCCGCCGCGGCGGCGCGCTCGCCGCTACGCGCTGGATTCCGGAGTACGGCCGCGAGTACACGATCGAGAAGCTCGCGCGCGAAGGCGGCCCCGACGCGCGGATGGACGCCCTCGTCTGGACCAGCGCCGACTTCGTCGCGATCGCGCGCGAGCAGAACGCGCTCGAAGCGCGCGCCGCGCTAGATACCGGCCCCGTCCTGCTCTGCGACACCGACGCATTCGCGGTCGGCGTCTGGCACGAGCGCTACCTGGGCAATTGCTCGCCCAAAGTCGAATCCCTCGCGATCACCGAGCCCTCGCTCTACCTGCTCACCCACCACGACGATGTGGCGTTCGAAGCCGACGAGATCCGCGACGGCGAGCGCTTCCGCGCCTGGATGACCGACGCGTTCGTCGAGCGGCTGCGCGGAAGCGCACACTGGCTGGCGTGGGTGCGCGGGGGGCGCGAGGAGCGGGTCGAAACGGGCCTTCGGGAGATCGAGCGGTTCTTGCGGCCATAGCCCCAGCATGGCGATGTGGATAATCCTGGATTATCCACATGTGCATGTTTCACAGGCGTTGGATCGAGGCTGCGCTTCGCGGTCGCGTTTCGGCCAGCAAGGTGCGCATCCTGCTCGGCGCGCGGCAGACCGGGAAGACGGCGCTGCTTGCGAAGCTTCTGGCCGGCCCCGGCACGCACGTCGTGAACCTGCAGGACACGGGGCTGCGCCGCCGCTTCGAGGCCGACCCCGCGGCTTTCGCACGCGAGGTTCGGGCGCTGCCGCGCGGCGCCCGCAACGTCCTGGTCGACGAGATCCAGAAGGTTCCCGCGCTTCTCGACGAAGTGCAGGCGCTGTATGACGCCTCGCCATCGCGCTGGCAGTTCTTCCTGACGGGAAGCTCGGCGCGCCGACTCAAATCTCACTCCGCGAATCTGCTCCCCGGCCGCAGCCATCTGTATCGCCTCTTCCCGGTCAGTGCCTGGGAGCTGGCGCGCGAGGACGACCGCCCGGCACTCGCTCTGTCCGCGGGCTCGAGCGCTGGCCCCGCGCCGGAATTCCCGACGCGCTCGCTGGCGCGCACGCTGCAGCTCGGCTGCCTCCCCGGAGTCCGGGCGGAGCGTCCGGAGACCGCAAAGGCCACGCTCGCCGCGTACGTCGAGCACTACCTAGAGGAAGAGATCCGCCGCGAGGCGCTGGTGCGCGACGTCGGGCCCTTCATCGTGTTCCTCCGCCTGGCCGCGATCGAGTCCGGCGGGCAGATCAACCTGGCGCGCCTCTCGCAGGAGAGCGGCATCCCCGCCAGCACGCTCAAGAACTTCTACCAGGTCCTGGTCGACACGTTCGTTGGCTACTGGATCCCTGCCTACTCCCGCCGCTCGCGCAAGCGCCTGCTCACCGCGCCCCGCTTCTATTTCTTCGACGTCGGCGTGCGAAATGCCGCGGCGGAGCTGCCGCAGTCCGGCCCGATCGCCGCCGAGCTCGCGGGTCCGCTTCTCGAGCAGTGGGTGGCGCAAGAGCTGGTCGCGCGCGCCGCTTACCTGGGCCGGGGCCAGCGCGTGAGTTTCTGGCGCACCACCTACGGCGTCGAAGTCGACTTCGTGTGGGAGACCCCGCGCGGAGACATCCCCATCGAGGTCAAGTGGACCGAGCGCCCGCGTCCAGGCGACGCGCGCCACCTCGAGATCTTCCTCGACGAGTTCCCCTCGCGCGCCCGCCGTGGCCTGATCGTCTGCCGCTGCGAGCGCGCGCAGCAGCTCACCGACCGCGTCCGCGCGATTCCGTGGCACGACCTGTGAGGGTTCCGCGCCGCGCACGGCGGCCCGCGCGTCAGACCTCGGCGAACAGGAACTCCAGATCATCACGCGAAAGGCTGCGGGCGAACGCCTCGTCTCCGAGCACGTCGCGCACGATCGCCTGCTTGCGCTCCTGCAGCTCGAGCACCTTCTCTTCGATCGTCCCGCGCGCGACCACAAGGTACGCGACGACCGTGCGCGTCTGGCCGATCCGGTGCGTTCGGTCGATCGCCTGCGCCTCGACCGCTGGATTCCACCACGGGTCGAGCAGCACCACGTAGCTCGCGCTGGCCAGGTTGAGGCCGCTCCCACCGGCTTTGAGCGAGATCAGGAAGGCGCACGGCGAGGGATCGTCCGTGAACTCCGCGACGACCTTCTCGCGCTTCACCGTCGCGCCGGTGAGCAGGTGCGAGCGGATGCCCTGGAGCGTGAGCTCGCGGCGCACAAGCTCCAGAAAGCGCACGAACTGCGAGAACACGAGCACCTTGTGGCCCTCCGCGACGAGCGGCTCGATCAGCTCGACCAGCGCCTCGAGCTTGCCGCTGCGCTGTGCGCTGCCGCCGCCGGCCAGCGCGGGGTGGCAGCAGATTTGTCGAAGGCGAAGCAGCGCGGCGAGCACCGCGATGCGCTTGCGCGCGTTCGCCTGCGCCGACGTCGCCCGGGCCCCGGCGATCGCCCTCGCGCGCGCGAGCTCGAGCGCGTAGCGCTTGCGCTGCTCGCCCGACAGCTCGCAGTCGCGCCGCTCCTCGATCCGCGCCGGCAGCTCCGGCGCGACCTCCTGCTTCAGCCTGCGCAGCAGAACCGGTCGCAGGCGGGCGGCCAGCAGGGCGCGCGAGCGCGGCGCGGATTCGTCGCGCTCGAAGCGCGCCACGAAGGACTTGCGCGTGCCCAGGTAGCCCGGGTTCGCGAACTGCATCAAGCTCCAAAGGTCGAGCGGTCGGTTCTCGAGTGGAGTGCCGGTCATCACCAGCCGGTGTCGCGCTTCGAGCTCGCGAACCGCGCGCGACACTCCCGAGTCGGGGTTCTTCACGAACTGACCCTCGTCGAGGATCGCGGCGTGAAGCGGCACGCCGCGCCAGGCTTCGATGTCGCGGCGCAGCAGCGAGTAGCTCGTGATCGCCAGGTCGCAGCGCTCGAGGGATCCGAGCCGCGCGGCACGCTCGGCTCCGCGCTCGAGCGCGAGCACGCGCAGCCCGGGCGCGAAGCGCTCGGCCTCGCGCAGCCAGTTGTGCGCGACCGAGGTCGGACACACGACCAGGCTCGGGCCTGCGGACGGCTCCAGCTCGCGCAGGTGCAGCAGCCACGCGAGCGCCTGGAGCGTCTTGCCCAGCCCCATGTCGTCCGCGAGCAGCGCGCCCATGCCGAGCGAGGAGACGTACGCGAGAAAGTCGACGCCCGAGCGTTGGTACGGCCGGAGCTTGCCGCGCAGGCCCGCGGGTCTCTTCACGCGCGGAACCCCCGCAAAGCGAGCCACGCGCTGCCGGAGCGCGCGCGCGTGCTCGGCGGCGGCGGGATCCACCGCGAGCCGCTGCAGGAGATCGAGGCTGCCCTCGCTCGCGCCGGCGAGCGCAAGCGCCCCGACGCGGCGCGGCCCCGCACCGGGCTCGACGCCCAGCTCGGCCAGCGCAGCGAGCAGCGCCTCCTGTTCCTCGCCCGCCGCGCGCCGCACCCAACCCGAGCGCAGGCGGACGAAGCGCTCGGTCGACGCCAGCAGCTGCGCGCGCTCCCCGTCGCTGAGCGCCGCAGCCTCGTCCTCCCAGGCGACGTCGATCTCGAAGAAATCGATTCCCGAAGGGGCGAGCGACGCTCGCACCCGGCGCGCCGCATCCGGCTCGAGCAGGCGCCGGACTCGCGGCGACGCCAGAACCGTGACCTCGCCGCGCGATTCCGCGACGGCGTCGGCCAGCTGCGCGAGCACCGCGCCGTTCACGGGCACGAACCAGCCGATCGTGTCCTTCGGGATTCGCGCGCCCGTTGCGCTCGCGAAGCGCGCGAGCAGTTCGTCGACGAAGCGCCGCGCAGGCGCGACCGCCGCCGGGTCGGGCTCTTCGAGCCCGATGCCCGCCTTCTCGTCGCCGTCGCTCGGGTGCTCGTGCCAACCGCCGCTCGCGCGCGCATCGAACTCGCGCGCGCCCGCGGGAAACGAGCCCTGCCGGTACCAATCCGGCGGTCCCGTGTGCGCCACGAGCCGAAGCTCGAGCGCGGCCTCGTCGACCAGATCGACAATGACCTGCGCCGTCACCGGAACGTGTCGCACGAGCGGCGCCAGGCTTCGCGCGAGCTCCGGTATGCGGCCTGCGAGTCGCCGCACGAGCGGAAGCACCTCGGCGCGAAGCTCGATCCCGCCGGCCAGCAGCGCGCTCTCGACCAGCTCGATCGGCGGCGCCGTCTCGACGCGAGCGAACCCGCCGTCCGCGGCGACCGCGGCCACCCGCGCCGCCACCCCGTCGCGCGTCCGCGCCGGCAGCACCAGCACGCGGTCGAGCCGCAGGCATCGCCCGTCGGCGAAGAAACAGTGCAGCGCGAGGCGCGGTGCCGCCGCGTCGCTCTCGAGCGCGGGCGCGATCCGGGCCGCGCCGGGCGCGAGGCGCACCGGCCCGCCGGGCACGAGCCCGGTCCTCTGCGCCAGCGCAGGATCCAGGTCCGCCGCGATGCTGAAGAGCGGGCTCTCCGCCGCGCGCTCGAGCAATCGGCGGGGGTCGGGCGGCGCCGCCGCGTAGTGCTGCGGGCGCTCCGAGAGGTAGCCGCCGTCGAGCACGAAGCGAAGCAGATCGCGCTCGTCGTCCGCCAGCACGTCGCGCCTGGAGTCCGCTTGGCGAAGCAGACCGAGGAGCGCGGATTCGGCGCGCAGCTCGTCGTGAATCTTCGGCGACGTGAGCCGCACGCGCGCGCCGAGCCGCACGCCGCCCCAGGTCGAAGTAAGGCAGAGCTCGAAACGCAATCGCCTCGCGAACCCCGGAGCCGAGCCGGCCGTCCAGGCGTCGAGCGCCTCGAGCGCACGCTCCGCGCTGCGGCGCGCGTTGCGCTCGGCCAGATCGCGCCGCGCCAGGAACGGCGCGAGCGCGGGCGGCAGCTCGAGCTGCCCCGCCCGCTCGATCTCGAACGCGAGCCGAAAGCAGCGGAGCTCCGGGTCCGCCTCTTCGAAGCAGCCGCGCAGCGCGTTGCGCAGCTCCCCGTACGCGAGCCGCGAGCCCACGGAATGCGCGAGCGCATCGAGCGCGAGCTCGGCGTGCCACGGTTCGCTCGCGCTCTGCACTCGCGCCACGATCTCCGCCGGCGTCGGCTCGGCCGGAGCGGCGCGTGCGCGGCGTTCGACGGCGCCCTCCACCTCGATCCCGCTCAGCGCCTCGAGGCCGAGCGCGTACAGGTGCTTGCAGTCCATGGTCATCGGGCAGCTGCAGCTCCCCAGCCAGCGCCCGCCCCCGAACGACCACTCGCACTCGTACGTCTCGGTGCCCTCGACGAGCGCGAACAGCACCTGCCCGTCGAACTCGATCTGACCCACGCGCCCGTCGCGCGCATACCGCGTTCCGCGCCCGCGGATCAGACTCGGAAACGCGCGGATGCCCTTCTCGAGGCTCCGCCGCTGATCCGCGGAGAGCGAGACCGGTGAGTCGCTAGCCGAAGACGTCATGGATCGGGCCGCTTCCTCACGGGCTTCGAAGGGGAGGTTCCCCGGAACCATACCCGCGTCGCGGAGGGAAGATCCAGCGCCGGGCGGGGCTGTGATCCAGCGAGCCCGCGTGGGAGACTACGTACCCTGCAACGCGATCGACGGCGCGGGGTCCAAGGGAGGTGCCGATTCTATGGCAGGCGAGGGACGCATCGATGCCGATGAGCTCCGCGCCAGGCTCGCGCGGACCGCGCCCGAATCACTCGCCGCCTTCCTCTCGCGTCTCGCCGAGGAGGACGAGGCCCTGCGCGACCGGATCGAGACGCTCGCGCTGGGCGCCGATCCCGCCGCGCTCGCCGCCGCCTTGGACCACCGGCTGAAGCGATTCCGCAGCGGGCGTTCGTTCATCACGTACGGCGAGAGCGGCGCCTTCGCCCGCGAGCTGCAGGGATGGCTCGACGACGTCGAGACGCAGCTCCTGGCCACGGACGCGGAAGCCGCGTGGAAGCTCGTCGACCGCTTCATCCGCGCGGACGAGCGGATTCTCGGGCGCGCCGACGATTCGAACGGGTCGATCGGCGGCGCCTTCCGCCGCGCGTGCGGCCTCTGGCATCGCGCGGCCGCGGCGCTGCCCGCCGAGCCCGCGTGGGTCGAGCGCGTCCACGAGCTGCACGCGGGGGACGAGTACGGCACGCGCGACGCGCTTCTCGACCACGCGGCGACGCTCCTCTCGGAGCTGGAGCTCCGCCGGCTCGCCCGCATCTACGAGCGCGAGGCCGAGTCGGCGCCGCACGACCGCGAGAGCTACCGGAGCCTCGCCGCCGGCGCGGCCCTGGGCCAGATCGCGTGCGCTCTGGGGGACGCCGCCCTCTACGAGAGATCGGTGACGATCCGCTCGCCGCACCCCAACCCCCTGCAGAGGCAGGCCATCGCCGAGCAGTATCTGCGCTTCGGCCCCGTGGAGCGCGCCGTCGAGTGGCTGATGCGAGCCGACAGCGCGGACCGCGCGGATTTCTCCGGCAAACGCCTCGAGCTGCTCGCGCGCGCCTACGAGAAGCTCGGAGATCGCGACGCACTTCTCGACGCGCGCCGGCAGATCTCCGAGGCCTCGTTCAGCGCGCGGGTCTTCGACGCCTACGCCGCTCTCCTGCCTCCCGAGTCGAGAGCGGCCGCTCGCGAGGCCGCCATCGCGCGCGCGGAGCGGAGCGACCGCATCGCCAGCGCGAGCGCATTCCTTCTCGATCTAGGCGCCGATGAACGGGCGGCGGCCAAGGTGTTGCGCGGCCGCGCGCAGCTCGCCGACGGTCCCTACGACGCGCTCCTCTCGCTCGCGCAGCGCTTCGAATCGGCCGGCCACCCGCTGCCCGCGATCGCCTGCTACCGCGCTCTCACGGACCAGATCCTCAGCGAGAAGCGAACCAGCGCCTACCGGCACCCTCAGTGGCCACCTCAAAACCGGCCAGTCGTGGCCGGGTCAAAACCGGCCAGTCGCGCGTCCGGGACAGGGTCTGTCTACTTCGAATCGCCTGAGTCGT
>Ga0194127_10000601_pt1 | contig 57532 bp, 58 predicted proteins | sample TA2KigC100mmetaG_FD_148624 | JGI IMG/M metagenome (GOLD analysis project Ga0194127, IMG submission 148624) | Freshwater microbial communities from Lake Tanganyika, Tanzania - TA2015036 Kigoma Deep Cast 100m | ecosystem: Environmental > Aquatic > Freshwater > Lake | place: Tanzania: Lake...
AAACTGCGCAAGAACGGTTGGTTTCAAGCCGACGAAGAACGCGTGGACGCCAGCGACGTGCCGGCCGAGGTGCACGAACATGGCGCGCACCACGGTTCGTCGTGGCGCGAGCATGTGGCGATGCAGGCAGCGATTCGCAACGGTACGGGGGCGCAGGTCACGCTGCACGACGGCCTCATGTCGGTGGCCATGGCGGAGGCCGCGCATCGCAGCATCGCCGAGGGTCGACCAGTGGCGATGAGCGAAATGCTCGGCTGAAGTTGTCGCTGTGAACGACGCCCGGCGGAAGTCGGCACTCAGCCGGGGCTGGCACCGTAACCGGTGCTCGCTTAGAACAACGACTCGAAGATCTTCGTGCGCACGCGGGGTGGCTTGCCACGTCGCACTTCGTAGCGGTCGATTGAATCCGCCAACTTGAGCAGTGCATTGATGCCGATGAAGCGGAAGGGTTCGACTTCCCAACGGGGCGACGCGTGCCGCAGGAACGGCAACTTCGCGAGCGCGGTGTCACGCTCGTGCCACGCATCCACCAACATGCGCGCGAACATGTTGGCCGCCGCCACACCGTCACCGACATAGCCGCCGAGTCGCGCGTACTTCGCACGACGGTCAATGACCACGCTCGGCGTCCAGTCGCGCGGCACGCCGAGCGGCCCGCCCCAGCGGTGTGTGATTCGCGCACCAGCAGCAGCGGGGAAGTGTTTGGCAATCGATGCGACGATTCGCCGGTGCGTGGCATCGTCCAGATCGAAGCGGTCGTTGACGCGCGAAGCGAAGTGGTACGGCGCCCCGCGACCACCGAACGCGATGCGCCGGTCGGCCGTGAGTTGCGCGTAGATGATCATCTGTCCGCCATCGTTGAACGTGGCGCGGCCGTGCCAGCCGAGTTGAGACACGACAGACTCGCTCAACGGTTCGGTGGCGACCATCAGCGAATACAGCGGCGCCAAGCGTCGCTTGGTCTGCGCAAACGTGTTGGAGTATCCCTCCGTGGCGTGCACGACGAAGTTCGCCTGCAGTGATCCGTGGGCGTGCGACACGACGCCGTCCGCGATCGAACCCGCCGGACTGTCTTCGTAGATCTGCACGCCGCGATCGCGCAGCACTCGGGCGAGACCAAGAACCAACGCGAACGGGTTCACGGTCGCGCAGTGCGGGCTGTAGATGGCACCATACGTTTCGGCGAGGCGCAGGTATTCGTCGACACGCGCCGCCGGGAGCCACCGAAGGTCCGCAGCGGTCAGACCAGCCTGATGCTGCGCCGCCACATGCGCTTGCAATCGCTCGGCTTGCAGGGCAGTGCTGGCCGACTGGATTGTGCCGCCGCGATGCCAGGCACAGTCGATGTGTTCGGCGTGCAGCACGCGTTCGATCTCATCGAGCGCGCGAAAACCCTCGTGATACGCCGCCAAGCCGGCCTGTGCGCCGAACTGTTCACCGAGTTCACTCGCAGTGAGCGGGAAGAAGCCATTGCACCATCCACCGTTGCGACCGCTTGCACCGAATCCCACGCGACGCGCCTCCACGACGGCGATATGCGCCGCGGGGTGCAATGACGAGAGGTAGTAGGCGGTCCATAATCCGCTCAATCCACCGCCGACGATGGCGACATCCACCTTTGTCGCAGCTGGTGCCCGCTGCACCTGCCAACGAGCGACCGTGTCGGCGACCGTCGCGGCGTCGTGCCACACCGGTCGCGTGGCGGCCGCCCGCCAATGCGTTCTCTCCACGCCGTCAGTCGACGCGCTCATATCGCGCCGCGTCTAGGCGTTCCAGAGGTCGTACAGCGCACGCTCGGGGTCGATGACCACATCATTGCGTTCGTCGATCTGCAGCGTGGTGCGTTTGCCCTCGGTGGTCTGCCACTCTGCCGCACCAGTGCGCGCAAAGTGGACTAGCGCACCGGCCATGGTGTCGGCGAGGTGACGGTGTACGGAGGATTGCCCGATGAACAACTCCACGTTCGGCACGGACACGTTGTCGAACACGAACGGGATGTCGAGCCCGTGGCACGCGCCGAGGATACCGCCGAACACCGGGGTCGGCCATGTAAAGAAGTACGACCACGTGGCGCTGCCTGCACGATCGCGCGCATCGATCACCCGCCACGCGGGTGCGCGGAATGACTCGTCACTCTGCAATGCCGCCAACATCTGCGCGGGCGTCGAACCTGGGCGCAGTCGCGCATAGTCAGCCCACGCTCGTTCGGCCGCCTCGCCGAAACGAGCCACGAAGTGTTGCATGGCGTGCGTCTCGCTGAGGTTGGCCGCCGCCGGATTCATCGCCACCCAAAGTCGACTCTCATCGCGCATCGTGCCGATGACGAGCGGACGCGGGTCGTTGGCGATGCGCTCGTGCGCATCGGCCGGCAGGACGTCGCCACCAACCGTCGGGCTGAACATCGTGACGACATCCTTCGGGTCGCGCAACAGTCGACCCTGCGCGGCGACGATCTGGTCGGGCGTTACGGCGCGTGCGGCACTCAGACTTGTCATCTTGAGATCATCGAGCAGCAGACGCACCGACTCGTCGGCGCGCGCCGGCGTGCGCAACTGACCAATCGACGGGCTCATCGCCCAGCCACGCACGAACAGCCGTTGCGCGGCAGGCGCAGCAAGGAGCGCCAGCACGCTGCATCCGCCAGCCGACTCGCCGAAGATGGTGACATGGGCGGCGTCACCGCCAAAGCGCGCGATATTGTCGCGCACCCAGGTGAGCGCCGTGATCTGATCCTGCAAGCCGACGTCGCTACGCCCGGCGAACCCGAGCGCACCGAGGCGATAGTTGATGGCGACGACCACACAACCGCGTGCCGCGAGATTGCTGCCGTCGTACCACGAGGCATGAGCCGTGCCGTTGGTGAACGCGCCACCGTGAATCCACACGAGTACGGGGAGTTTCTCTTTCACCGCGTCGCCACCGGAAGCATTTGGGGAGTTGTAGCCGGTATCAACCGGGGAGAACACGTTGAGGGTAAGGCACTCCTCGTGCATCGGCACGTCACCGGTGCCCATGGCTTGCTCGAGCATGCCCGGCACCTGCGGGCACTGCACGGGACCGTTCGTGGTGCGAGCATCGGTGACCAGCACGGGTGACGCGAATCGTTCTGCGGTTGCATACACGATGTTGCGATGAGCGAAGATGCGTGGCGGGACCATACGAAGAGGGTACTTCCCGTCGTAGCACTACGGTGAAGTCGTGCTACGACGCCGCATCGAGCAACTGCTGGCAAATGTCGTTGCAGAGCGGTGGGAAGAATGGCAGTTCGTCTCCGCAATCACCAAAGACACCGCACGCGGTCGCAAGTTCAAAAGTTTCGGTACCGGGTCGTTGATCTCATTTCCGTGGGTGACGATCTACAACGAGCACTACATCGAGATCGGCAGCGACACCATGTTCGGCCCGTACTGTGCGCTGTCGGCGGGCATGATGCCGGGACAGCACTGCGTAACGTCACCGGTCGTGCGCATCGGCGACCGGTGTCTCATCGGGCGGGGCAGTGGCATCGTCGGCCATCTCGCCATCGACATCGGCAGCGACGTGTGGACGGGTCACCACGTGTACATCACCGATCAGAATCACGGATACGAAGACGTCACACGATCCATCTCGCGCCAGACGCAGCCGGAGAAGCCGGTGACCATCGGTGACGGTTCGTGGTTGGGCACCGGCACGGTGGTGTTGCCGGGCGCCACGATTGGTCGCAACGTCGCCGTCGGCGCGAATTCGGTGGTGACCGGAGAATTGCCGGATTACTGCGTCGCAGTCGGTGCACCCGCGCGGGTGATCAGGCGCTATGACGCCGACTCGGGATGGAAGCCGGCCGACGAGTTTCGCGGGAAGGCCTAGACCGACAAGTCGATCGGTTTACACCGACAAGTCGATCGGCGGCGCGCAGTTCGGCATGCGGTTGTCGCCGGCGAAGGTGGCGATGCGCTCCGCCAAGGGCAGGCCCGCAAAGGTGGTCTCGGAAAACGGTGCATTGTTGCCCAGCCGCAACTGCACGGTGTAGGCACGACGATCGGCGACGTACCGGTCGTAGTCGGCCAACCAGAGCGGGATGATGGCACGGCCCTTTTCGTCGGACGGCGTATCGCGTCGCAGGTCGGCGAGCATGCGTTCGATCGTGTCGGTTGCTTCGTCGACCAGGTCGGCGCGCTGACGCAGACCGTCCGCGCCGACGTCGGTGATCAATCGATAGTCGGCGAGCGCGATGCGTTCGTTCTTGGCGACGAGGCACCGCTCGTTCGCGCGTTGCGCCCACTCGATGTCGCCGATCTTGTTGACGGCTTCCTTCGACGCAAAGAACAACGCATACACCCACATTGCCGCGATCGCCAGACAGATAGCTGACAGAATGAGTGTTCCGACCCGCCGCATGATTGCCGAGACGCTACCGACCGCCGCGGTGGAGAACCGCTTCATCCGCGCCAAGAACCTCATGGCCGCGATGATCGGCTTTCACAGGGGCTTCTTCCTCATCGCGGTGAGTGGTGCAGCGGTGTTCGCCGTGGCGACCGTGCTGTCGTCGTACGGTGTGAAGTTGCTGATCGACGAGGTGATCCTGCCGAGTTTCGCCGACGGTGCAGTCGGGTTCTCCACGTGGGCATCGGTATCGGGCCTCGTCGTCATCATCGGATTGGTGCGCGCAGTCGGTGTCGTGGTGCGGCGCACCTACGCGGCCAAGGCCGACTCGTCCACCGCGAAGTCAATTGCCGACAAGGCGCTGCGTCATCTCATGCATCAACCCCCGGTGTGGCACCGCTCGCGCATGACGGGTGATGTCGCGGCCCGCGCCGGCGTCGACACTGATGCGGCGGCGGCCATCCTCGGCCCGATGCCGTTTGCGTCGTCAGTGATCGTGTTGCTGGCGGTGTCGGGGGTGTGGCTGATCGTCACCGATCCGTGGCTCGGGTTGTTTGCGTTCATGGTCCTCCCGCTGATGTTGGCGACGAACATCCTCTATCAGCGCAAGGTCGACTACCACTATCAAGTCGCGCAAGACGAACTCGGTGCATTGAGCGAGGCCGCCCACGAGAGTTTCGACGGCGTGCTCGTCGTGAAGGCATTCGGGGCCGAAGATCGCGAAACCGAGCGGCTGGCCGTGATCTCGCGACGACTGCGCAGGGCGCGCACCAAGGCCATCACGCTCCGTTCGACGTTCGAGTCGGTGATCGATGCCGCGCCGTCGCTGGTGAACATTGCCATCATCGCGTTCGGCGCCGTGCGCGTGCGTGATGGCGGGATGACGGTCGGGGAACTGTCGGCATGCGTCTTTCTCTTCACACTCGTGTCACTGCCGTTGCGCATCGTGAGTTATCTGTTCTCTGAACTGCCGCATTCAGCGAGTGGGTGGGCGCGTGTCCAGCAAGTGCTGCGAGAGCCGTTGCTCGCCGCACCCCGCGATGCAATCAAGCGCACGACGAGCACCGTAGGGGAGCAGGCGGAAGTGGCGACTGCGCTCATGGTCGAACTGCGCGAGGTGCGGGCCGAGCACGTGCCCGGCGTTTCGGCCCTTGACCGTGTGAGTCTGCGTGTCGAACGCGGGCGCACCATTGCGATCGTCGGCGCTACCGGCTGCGGCAAAACCACGTTGCTGCACGTGATCGCAGGGCTGGTGCCCGTGGTGCGCGGCGTGGTGAGTCTCGACACGACCCGCGTTGGACTCGTGTTCCAAGAGGCGTTCTTGTTCGCCGAATCATTGCGCTACAACCTCACTTTGGGCACGCCGGTCGATGGGGACACGATTGCCGACGCATTGCGGATTGCGGTAGCCGACGGCTTCGTCAACGATCTCGGCATCTCGCTCGACACCGAACTGGGCGAACGTGGTGTGAGCCTGAGCGGTGGGCAGCGTCAACGTTTGGCGCTCGCCCGGGCACTCGCCGTCGGGAGCGAATTGTTGCTGCTCGACGACACGACATCCGCCCTCGACCCCGGTACCGAGGCCGCGGTGCTCCACAACCTGCGCACGCTCGGCGCCAGTGTGACCACCCTCGTCGTCGCGTCACGACCATCCACGATCGCGCTCGCCGACGGCGTGGTCTTCATGGTTGATGGCGCCATCGCCGCCACAGGGCCTCACGATGAACTTCTGCGCACCAACGCCGACTATCGCACGCTCATTCAGGCGTTCGAACACGACCGACAGTCGACCAAGCCGACGGGTTCGCGCTGATGCTCACCGACGACATCACGCAAGAGCTGCGCCGACGAGGCGCAGTCGACACGATTCGCGCCGGCATCGCGCAGGCCCCCGCACTCGGTAGGGGTCTTGCGTTCACGTTCGTGCTCGCGTTGCTCGGCGCGGCGGGTCGGGTGACGATTCCGATCGCCATCCAGCAGGCGATTGACAAGGGCTTCGTGGATGGCGGAGTGCGACTTGATTTCATCACACGGCTATGCGGTGTTGCCGCCCTCGTCGTGCTGCTCGCCGCATGGTGTCAACGCACCGCCGTGTACCGCTTGGGCACCACCGCCGAGGAGGGCTTGTACGGCCTGCGCGTGCGACTCTTTGACCACATCCATCGCCTGAGCCTCGCCGACCAAAACGAAGAGCGTCGCGGCGCTCTCGTTGCGCGCGTGACGAGCGACATCGAAACGCTGACGATGTTCTTTGCCTGGGGCGGTCTGGCGTGGCTGCTCGACCTCTCGCTCATGTTCGTGGTCGCCTGCGTGATGATGGCCTACGACTGGGTGCTCGCCATCGTGGCATTCGCGGTGGTGGCACCCCTCATCGTCGTGTTGCGATTGGTGCAGCGTCGTCTGGTGCGCGCCTACGACCGCGTGCGCGAAGGCAATGCAGCAATGTTGTCGTCGATCAGCGAGACGGTGTCTGGTGTCGAAACCCTGCAGGCGTACGATGCGGTCGAGCCCGCACTGCAACGCGTCGAGGCGGCCACCGACAAGCGTGCCCGGGCATCGATTCGCGCCGGCTTCATTAGTGCCCTGCTGTTTCCCTCCGGCGAAGTGTTCAGCGTGTTCACGGTGGTGGCGGTGGTGGGCATCGGTGTGTGGCGCGGCGACGCCGCTGGTTTGACGGCCGGTTCACTCGTAGGTTTCATGTTCCTTACGTACCGCTTCTTGGAGCCGATCGCCGAGTTCACAGAAGTGGTCGACCAAACGCAAACCGCCGTCGCCGGGTTGCGCCGCGTGCTCGGTATTCTCGACACGCCGATCGGCCCGCCACCGGCGACGAACCCCGTGCCGCTTCCGGCGGGTCGTCTCGGAGTCGCGCTGCACGACGTGACGTTTGCGTATGCACCGCGCGACGACGAACCCGCCACCAACGTGCTCACCTCGTTGACGCTCACCATTCCACCCGGCCAGCACATCGCCCTCGTCGGCGAGTCTGGCGCCGGCAAGACGACGGTCGCGCGACTCGTGGCCCGGCTCGCTGACCCGACCACGGGTCGCATCACCATCGGTGCGGTCAACGTGAAGCACGTCGCCAACGACGACCTACGGCGACGACTCACGGTGGTGCCGCAGGAGCCGTTCCTGTTCGCCGAGACGATCGCCTACAACCTGCGCTTCGCCAAACCGGATGCGAATGACGACGAGTTGGCGGCGGCGGTGCGTTCACTCGAATTGGACGACTGGGTGGCGAGCCTCGCCGACGGACTGAACACCAAGGTGGGCCAGCGTGGACAGTCGTTGGCCGCCGGCGAGCGTCAGATGGTGGCGCTGCTGCGTGCTTCGTTGGTGAACCCCGACGTGCTGATCCTCGATGAGGCGACGTCCGCGGTTGACGCCCTCACCGAGGTGCGGCTGGCGCGGGCACTACGCAAACTGTCGGCCGGTCGCACGACGATTTCCATCGCCCATCGATTGAGCACGGCGGCGCGCGCCGATCGCGTGGTGCTGCTCGCCGACGGACGGATTCTCGAGGACGGCCCACACGACGCCCTCATGACAAATGGGGGAGAATACAGTCGGATGTACGACGCCTGGCTCACGGCCACGAAGGCTTGACGATGATGCGTCGCCCACGCCCGCGAGTCGCCGTTCTGGCAGTGTGCGTAGCGCTGTGCACGAATGCGATCGCTGCGTGCGGTGCCGAGTCGCCCGCCGAGGCGTGCGCCCGCGGGCCCATCTTTGATTCCGCGCGCCGGCGTGCAGAACGTGCGGTCGCCGAGTTTGATCGCACGACGACGATCGAACTGGAGGAGTCGGTCACCGCGATGGTTGATCAATTGCTGCTCTTGCGGGAGATTTCGCCACGGGAGTTGCGCGACCCACTCGGCGTGCTACTCGCCGCCTACGGCCAACTCGTGGTGGCGTTGAACGACGCAGCATGGAACCCGCAAGTCGCGACCACCGACCCGGCGGTCGCGTCAGCACGATCGGCGTTCGCCGAGACATCGGTCGCCGAGGCCACCGACCAAGTTCGCGATTTCTTCGACCAGCAATGCGCGGTGGCACTCGGCGCGAGCAACCCGCTGTTTGCCATCACCGGCACCACGTTGCCGCTGCCCGAAATTGGCGAAGAACCGAGTCTCGATGCCGACGAAGCGCCCGAGGTCGGCGCATCCGAACTGCAGGCCATCGGGCTGTTGCTCGGCGAAACCTATGGGGTCGCACTGCTGGCACCCGAAGCGGAGTGCGTGGCACGGTCTCTTGGTGTGACTCTTGGCGCCGTCAACGACGTGAACCTCGACGACGCACAGTTCTTCGTGAAAGTGAGCGAAGCGTTCACTTCGTGCGGTGTCACAACGCCACCCACCACAACACCCGACAACTAGCCTCGGCTTCCGTGCTACTCACGCTCATTCGTCACGCCGAGCCCGAGTGGGTGCGCGACGGTTTGAGTCAAGACAATCCGCCGCTCACTGCGCGTGGCCACCGTCAGGCTCGACGCCTGGCTGACCGGCTGGAAGCCGAACACTTCGACCACATCTACGTGTCACCGCTGCTGCGGGCTCGCCAAACTGCTGCGCCGGTTCTCGAAGCGCAGCGTCGCGGCGAAGTAGTCGAACCGTGGCTCGAAGAGATTCGCAGCCCGATCTGGCAGGGCAACTCGGCGGAGAAGGCCGAGGCGGCCTACCGCGAAGAGAAGCGACGTCCTGCAGCCGAGCGTTGGCGCGGGCTCGAAGGTGGCGAACCGGTCAGCGAATTCACCAAGCGCATTCATCGCGGCGCGAACCAATTCTTGGCGGAGCGCGGCATCTACCGCATCGAACACGAACTCCCCGTGTGGCATATCGAAGAGCCCGGCGATCGTCTCGCCTTTGTCGCCCACGCTGGCACGAACAGCGTGTTCATCTGTCACTTGCTCGGGCTCTCGCCCACGCCGTGGGAGTGGGAACGCTTCGTCATCGGCCACGCTTCCGTGAGCCGTCTTGAGGCCCTGCAGCTCGGTGACGGCTTCACTTTCAGCCTGACGCGTCTTGCCGACAACTCGCACCTCGAGAGTGCCGATCACACGTACTAACCACGTTCACCAACCGACGGGGCGACGTGGTTCTCACATCGCGCCGCCCCGCGGTCGGCGTCCGCGCCGTGCGTCGTCACGCACGGGCGGATCGTCGGGCGTTGCACGCCCACATCACTACGGCTGCGGGAGCGGCTCTGTGATGTGGCAGGCGTTCACTGCCGCAACGACTGGCGTCGGGTCGATCGCCGCACCACCAAACGGGTGCACTTCAAAGTGCAGGTGCGGTGTAGATGTGTTGCCGGTGGCGCCGTTCGTCCCGAGAATCTGACCCGCCTTCACCACGGTGCCGGGCACGATGTTCGGCGCGATGGTGTCGAGGTGGGCGTAGAAGAAGTACGTGCCGTCGGCCATCGTGAGGCGGACACCGTTGCCCGTGAGCGACACGCCGTTGTACACCTTGGTGATGGTGCCATCGACGACCGCGTAGACCAGGTTGCCCTTCGGGGCCATGATGTCGACACCCTCGTGCAGGCGCGAGCCGCGCGCTTCGTGCCACGTGTTGGTGAACGAGCAACGACCCTGCACAGGGAAGACCTGGATCGACGGAATGCCGAGCGACTCAAGCGACGGGATCAAGCCGAGCGCCTGCGCAGTGGGGAAGTCGAGCGCCTGCGAGGCGTTCAACCCGCGCGAAGACTGGAAGTTGCCGAGCGAGATCGATGTTGCGACACCGAAGACTCCGTCGGCACCGCCCTTTACTTCCACACCGTTGTTGATCAGCGTCTGCTGCACGAGGCGCACCGCCTCACTGCGCTCACCGCGACGCGGCAACGTGTTGATGTCAAGCTGCGTGAGCGGGTTGGCGCTCGGGGCAACCACAGGCTGCGCCACGACAACCGGGACCGGCACGGGGGCTACGACCGGTGCTGCAGGCATGGCCGTCGAAGCAACGGATGCGGTGGGCTTGGCGACCGGCGCGGCAACCACCACGGGTGGCGCCACATCGACGAGACCGAGCGAGAACGCAGTCGCCCAGTCGAGTGTCTTGGTGACGGGCAGACCCTTGCGACTCTGGTACGTGCCGAGCGCGATGGTCGTTGCCACCCCGAACGAGGCGTCGGCGCCACCCTTCACGGTGACACCGTTGTTGATCAGTGCCTGCTGCACCGACCACACGGCGTCGCCCGAGGCGCCGACCTTCGGCAGCGTGTCGGGTGTCAAACGGGCAACGACGAGCAATCCGAGGAAGCGCGCCGTCGGCTCATCGACTATGCCGGTAACGCGCAGACCGACGGCCTTTTGCAGGTTGCGCAGGGTGGCCTGCGTGCGCGGCGAGAAGACGCCATCGACGCCACCCTTCAGGGTGAAACCACGCACGACCATGGCCTGCTGCAAGCGGACGACATCGTCGCCCTGGTCGCCAAAGACCGGTGCGCCGTTGGCTGGGGCGGTGGCGGTCGCGGCGTTGGCAACGACCTTCTGGGTGGGGGTCGAAACTGCCGGGGCGAGGCCCTGGGCGCCGAGACCAATGACGATGGATGTGGCGATTGCGGTGAGAACCATTGCGTTTGCTCCCTGGTGAGATCCGCAGAAGGGATCGGCCCGGGAGCGGGAAACTTGAGGAAAATCTCACGGAAACAGGTAGTATGCCTACTCTGCGTGGTTAGCCCCCGCAGGGCGTGAACCTGCAGTGACACTGCGTGGCGGTTTCTACGGCCTGTGACGGACGGGCTTGTGGTTGAGGGGATCGTGGCTTACGGGCTGGGGCTGGGTTAGTCGAGTACCTCGTAGCGCCTGGCGACGATCACCCAGCCGTTTGGGCCCCGCTCGTAGCGGTCGTGCAGGGTGGCGATGCGCGACCCCAGCGCTCCGCTCTTGCCTTGGAAGCGCTCGGTGACCGTCACCCGACCGGTGGCGGTGCCGGTACTTTCTTCCACCGCAAAGAGCACGACTTCGGGGCTCTGCAGCGTCCATCGATCGGCGGAGTAGTGCTTGGCGAACATCGCTGCCAATTGCTCGCCACCCTTGCCGGTGGAACCGTCGGCCAACTGCAGTTCACCACTCGCCGCCCAATGCGCGAGCCACGTCGCGGCATCACCACGCAACTGCGCGTCGGCCACCACCGCGAGCAGTTGTCGCAGTGCAGCGTCGGTGATTGCGGTGGGTGCCGTACCGGTCGCCGAAAGAGAACTCGCTGCGTTGTTCGACGCAGTACTCATCGGTCGTTGTGCGAGCGGCTTGGTGGTGCGGCGACCGTCGCGAATGTCGTCGGGGGAGAGCCCCGTCTCGAATGCCGCGAGGGCGCGCAGCGTGCGCATCAGTTCCTTGCGCTTCACGACCCCTTCGTGCGCGGCGAACTGCACGGCCAGGCCGTCGATCATCGCGGTGATACGCATCGCCGACAAACGCGGCTGTTCGCAGCGGAACTCACCCGTATCGTTGCCGCGCCGAAGTACCCGCTCGAGAAACGCAATCGACTGCTCGTCGAGCTGCTGGCTGATGCTCTTCATCAGTGGGTTGCGCAGCGCCTCACCCCAGGCGTCAATCCACAACATCCACTCGACGTCGTCGCTTCCTTCCGGTACGTAACTCTCGATCAGTCGCCACAATTGTGCGGTGGCGGATGCACCGAGTTCGATGTCGCGCTCCATCTCGGCCAGGTCTTTGCGCGCGTAGTACTCGAATGCGGCCGCGAGCAGCGCTTCCTTGCTGTCGAAGTGGTAATGGATGAGGCTGTTCGACACGTTGAGTCGCTTGGCGACGTCGGCGACTCTGGTGCCGGCAAAACCACGCTCAATGACGACCTCGCATGTGGCTTCGAGTATCTCGACGCGACGGGCCTCGACGGCGTACTTCTTCATCCGTTGCCGGCCCGTGGGGCGTACTTGTGCACGAGGTGACATTACTCACCGTGGAGCCGGGCGCACATCGTGGAACGGCATCGGCACATCTGCGTAGCGTCGGACGCATGGCTTCGCCGATGGCGTCTCGAATCAGGCCTGGCATCAGCATGCGGCATTACCGCATCATCGCGTGGATCGCCTTTGCGTCGCTCTACGTCATCATCGTGACCGGCGCGCTCGTGCGGCTGACGGGTTCGGGGTTGGGCTGTGTCGACTGGCCAGCCTGCAACGAAGAGCGGTTCGTCGATGTGTCATCGCCACATGCCGCAATCGAGCAACTCAACCGGCTATTCACCGGTGTGGTTGCCGCGAGCGTCATCGCCGCGATGTTGGCCGCATTCGCTGCCCGTCCGCGGTCGCGACGCGTGCTGCGACTAGCCGGCTTGATGGTGGCGGGCGTGGTGGGCCAGGTGGTGCTCGGCGGCATCGTGGTGCTGACGGGTCTGCACCCGGCGTCGAACATGGGTCATTTTTCGTTGTCGGTCGTCTTGATGGCGTGGGCGTTCTGGCTCGTCGATGCCCTCTCACCGCGCGGTTTGGCGGAGGTGCGCACCTACGACGCCAGGCGGTATTGGCGATCGCTGTGCAGCACGGCCACGTGGGGACTGCAACGCGATCAACGACTACCCACGCTGAGTCGCATCGTCACGCTGCTCACGCTCGTGGCCATCGTGACCGGCACGATCGTCACCGGCACCGGGCCGCATGCGGGTGATGAAACGTCGCCACGTTTCGATTTCGCGATTTCGCATGTCGCACGTATCCACGGTGCGGCCGTGATCGCGACGGTGGCGACGGCGGTGGTGCTCGGGGTGTTCTTGCGACGCGATGGTGCCACGCGACAACTCCAGAATGCATTCGAGTCGTTCTTGTTCTTGGCGGTGTTGCAGGGTGGTGTCGGATATCTACAGTACTTCACCGGCGTGCCCGTCGTGTTGGTGACGGTGCACGTCGCACTCAGCATCGCCGTATGGCTGGCGGCGTTGAATCTGGCGGTGGGCGCACGTCGACATGGGGCCACGACTGGTGCCAGGTCGCACCACATGGCCGGCGCAATGCCTGCGAAGGGTGTGGCACACTAGGCGGGTGCCGTTAAGAGGATGGCGAGCCCGGATGATTCTGGCACTTGCGGTGCTCGGCGTGATGGCCGGTGCCCAGTCGGCTGCAGCGCAAGTTTCTGACGACCTCGGGGTCATCGGACAGTTGCAGTACCAGGACGCCAACGGCAACAAGGTGTTCGTGGCGGGCGTGGAGTTGACGATCGATGGTGTCGGAGGTGCGACCACCGATGTCGAAGGAAAATTCAGAATCCCGGTGCCCGGACCTGGCGAGTACGAGATCACCCTCAATGTCGAGTCGTTACCGAGTGGTGTGGCGCTAAGGGATGCCACGCGGGCCACACTCGTCGCACTCGTCAGCGAGAACAATGACCTGCGGGTCATCTTTGCACTCGTGGAGGGTGAGTCAACGACGACCGCTTCGGAGAGCAACTTCTCGGCCCGTCGGATCGGTCAACTCACGCTAGAGGGCATCAAGATTGGGCTCTACCTCGCGATGGCGGCAATCGGCCTCTCACTCATATTCGGCACGACCGGTCTCGTCAATTTCGCCCACGCGGAGATGGTGACCTGGGGTGCGCTGATGACGTACTTCTTCAACGTATACGGACTCGTCGGTGCGATCGGTCTCCTGGCCGGATTCCCGGCACCACTGGGCGGACCCGTCAATTTCATCCTCGCCACCATGCTGAGCATGGTGGCAGGTGCCGTGCTCGGATTTTTCTTGAACCGCGTCATCTTCCGCACCTCTCGTGACGCAGGAGTGTCGCTGCTCGCCCAGATGGTCATGACCATCGGCTTGTCGATTCTCCTTCGTTATCTCTTCGTTTACTACTTTGGCGGCAGGTACCGCTCGTACAGCGAGTACGGCGCCCAGCGGGCGAATGTGTTCTGGGGACTCGAACTCACCACTCGGGATGCGGTGGCGATGGCGATCTCCGTGGTCGTCCTTGTTGTCGTCGGCCTCGGTCTCACCACCACCCGCACCGGCCGTGCGATGCGCGCGGTGTCTGACAGCCGCGATCTCGCTGAATCGTCCGGTATCAACGTCGAACGGGTGATCGCGCAGGTGTGGATGTTCGGCGGTGCGCTCGCTGCCTTGTCGGGCACGTTCTTCGGCTTCGACACCGTCAAGTGGGAACTCGGCACGCGCATTCTGCTGCTCATTTTTGCGGCCGTCACCCTGGGGGGTCTCGGCACCTCATTCGGTGCCCTCATCGGCGCCCTCATCGTCGGCGTGGCAATCAACTGGTCAACGCTGGTCATCGACAACGAACTAAAGAACATGACGGCGCTCGTCGTGCTGATACTCGCCCTCTTGTTGCGCCCGCAGGGCATCCTCGGCAGGAAGCAGAGGATCGGCTGACCATGGACTGGGGCTTCATCCTCGAGCGCACGTTCTCCGCCATGATCGGCGTCGAGGTGATGGTCTACGCACTCGCCGCGGTCGGGCTCAACGTGCACTTCGGATACACGGGACTCATGAACTTCGGTCAGGCGGGCTTCATGGCCGCCGGTGCCTACGGAATCGGAGTCACCGTCTACTGGCTGCAGTGGAACTTCTGGTGGGGTGTCGTCTTTGTCTTCGTATACGGCGCCGTGCTGGCACTGCTGCTGGGTGTGCCGACGCTGCGGTTACGCGCCGACTACCTGTCGCTCGTGACCATCGCGGCGGCCGAGTCGATACGTCTGCTGGCGCGGTCGCGTGTGATGCGACCAATCACTGGCGGCGTGGAAGGAGTGAACAAGTTTGCGGTCACCTTCTACGACATCAGCCCGTTCGAACTCGGAAGGTTCTATGGGTTCGGGCCGTTCAAGTACCTCGGACGTGACTTGTGGGTGCTTGTTGTCGGGTGGACTGCGCTGATTCTCGCCACCTTGATGGTGCAGCAACTGATGCGCTCGCCTTGGGGGCGCACGCTGCGTGCAATTCGCGAAGACGAAGATGCCGCCCGTGCCCTCGGCAAGAACACGTACTACTACAAGATGCAGGCACTGATGCTCGGCGGACTGATTGGCGCCGCAGCAGGTTGCATCCAGTCGATCCAGAAGCATTCGGTGCAGGCCGACACCTTCAACTCCGTGATCACCTTCACCATCTGGACGATTCTCATCATCGGCGGGCCCGGCCGTGCGTGGTCGCCGATCGTCGGATCCTCGATCTATTGGTCGCTCATCGTCTTCGTTGAGAACACACTGCGACAGTTGCCGGCCGGCGTGCGTGCCAACCTGGAAACGGCAATCGAACTATCGGACTTCAACATCAGCATGTTGAGGTACATCGTGGTCGGTGCCGGCCTCATGCTGTTGGCCCGTTTCCGGCCACAGGGCATCTTCGGCTCACGAGAGGAGATGGCCCTTGACCGCCGTTAGCCCCGCCACACCCAACTCGGCCGCCACCTTGAACTTGGCCGACAAGCCGGTCATCACGGCAACTGGGGTCGTGAAGACGTTCGGTGGCTTGCGAGCGGTCGATGTCGAGCGACTCGAAATTCGCCGCGACAAGATCACCGCCCTGATCGGTCCGAACGGTGCAGGCAAGACGACGTTCTTCAACCTGCTGACGGGCTTCGATGAAGTCGACTCGGGAGTCATCACGCTCGACGGAGCAGACATCACCGGCACTCCACCGCACCGCCTGGCCGCCAAAGGCATGGTGCGCACGTTCCAGTTGACCAAGGCACTCGCCAAATTGCCGACCATCGAAAACATGAAGCTCGGTGCGCTCGACCAGCGCGGTGAGAAGTTCTGGTCGGCGCTACTACCAGGAACGTGGACGAAGCAGGAGCGCGAGATCGAAGCGCGCGCCGACGCGATTTTGAAGCGCTTCAACCTCACCCACATGCGTGACGAATTCGCCGGCACGATGTCGGGGGGACAGCGCAAGCTCCTGGAGATGGCCCGCGCGCTCATGACTGATCCGCGCGTCGTGATGCTGGATGAGCCGATGGCCGGCGTCAACCCGGCACTTGCCCAAAGCCTGCTCGAGTTGATCAAGGCGCTGCCCGGCGAAGGACGCACGGTGATCTTCATCGAACACAACATGGACGTGGTGCAGGAGATCTCCGACTGGGTGGTGGTCATGGCCGAAGGACGCATCATCGCCGAAGGCACGCCGGCGGAGATCAAGCGCAACAAGGCCGTCGTCGACGCCTATCTCGGCGCGCATCACGGCGAAGATCTCTCGAAGGTGCAACTCTCATGACGAGCGCAACCCACCACGGTGGCTCCGCACGCGAAGTGCTGCTCGAGGCCAAGGATGTCATCGCTGGTTACATCCCGGGCGTCAACATTCTCACCAACTGCTCGCTCACGCTGCACAGGGGAGAGATCGTCGGCATCATCGGTCCCAACGGTGCCGGAAAGAGCACGCTCTTGAAGGCGCTCTTTGGTTTGCTGTCGGTGCAGTCGGGGAGCATCACATATTGCGGGGAGTCGATCGTCGGCAAACACGCGCACGAACTAGTGAAGCGGGGAATTGGCTACGTGCCGCAGCGCGAGAACGTGTTCCCGTCGCTCACCGTGCTGGAAAATCTGGAGATGGGCATCTACCTGAAGCCCAAGCAGTTTCGCGAACGCTCGGAGTTCGTGCAGGCCATGTTCCCGCGTTTGGCGGAGCGCAGGAACCAGCGAGCGGGCTCGCTCTCGGGCGGCGAGCGTCAAATGCTGGCAATGGGCCGGGCGCTCATGATGAACCCAGAAGTGGTATTGCTCGACGAACCGTCAGCCGGTCTTTCACCGGTGCTACAAGACGAGGTGTTCGTGCGCACCCGCGAGATCAACAAGGCGGATGTTTCGGTTGTGATGGTCGAGCAGAACGCGCGTCGTTGCCTACAGATTTGTGATCGCGGCTACGTGCTCGACCAGGGCACCAACGCCTACACCGACACCGGCGACAAGTTGCTGCACGACCCGAAGGTCATCGAGCTGTACCTCGGCACCCTCGCGTCGTAACCACCGCACAAGGTCAAGTCGACGCGGACTCAGGCGTCGCGCAAGGCGGCAAGCGCTTCTTGGAGGGCGTCCAACACCTGCGCCAGTTGGTCGTCGGTCAAGGTCAGGCTGAGGTTCATCATGCCCCGCGCGGCGCTGTAGACGCCGCGCTCGAGCAACCCGAGGAACAGCAGCTCTTGCAGCGCGACGTCGCGCCGGGCCACGTCGTCGGCGTTTCGCGGGGTCTTGGCTAGTGCGTGCAGCGACATCATCGAGCCAAACCCGCTTACGCACACGGGCAACCCTGAACGGGCGAGCACTGACGACACCGACCGTCGGAACTCGTCACCCCGAGTCATGTGTGCAACTGCCGTGTCGGCGGTGAATACCTCGCCAAGCACCACACAGCCCGCAGTCATCGAAGCAATGTTGTTGTTGAACGTGCCGGCATGGGCCAAGACCTTCGTGCGACCAGACTCCGGGCTGGTGTCGAACTGGTCGAGCAGCTCGGCGCCGCCTCCGAACGCGCCGAATGAGAACCCGCCGCCGATGTACTTACCGAAGGTCACGATGTCGGGCTTCACGCCGAGCAGGGCGAACATGCCCGTGCGACCGTGTCGCGAAGTCATGACTTCGTCGGCGATGAATACGGCCCCCACAGCATGAGCGTCAGCGAACACCCGTTGGGCGAAGGCCGCATCGGCGGGAATGCAACCACCTGACCCAAGCATCGGTTCCATCACTACGGCTGCGAGTGAGTGACCGTGCTCGGCGATGAGCACGCTCGTTTGCGCTGCGTCGTTGAACGGTGCCACGATGAAGTCGTAGGGCACGTTCCACGGGGCGGTGCCACTAGCGAAGTACAGCAAGCCGCCGTGATATCCACCGCGGAACACCATCACCTTGGAGCGCCCCGTTGCCTGCAGGGCAGTGGTGAGAGCCATCAGGTTTGCTTCGCTGCCGGAGTTCGTGAACCGAACTCGGTCGAGGTGGAATCGTTCGCACATCAGTCGCGCGAGGCGGCTCTCTGCAGGATGAATACCTCCGACGCTCGCGTTGGTGCGCAGTGCGGCCTCTACGGCGTCCAGCACGCGAGAGTCGCCGTGGCCCAGCAGTCCGGCGGTGTAGTCGCCCAGCATGTCGATATACGTGTGACCGTCCACGTCGTACAACCAGGAATGGTCCCCTGCAGCGAACGTGAGCGGAAACGGGGCGTGGGTCAACACCGTGCGGGTATGGCCACCAGGCAGGTACTTGCGGGCCTCGTCGTACTGTCTTCGGCTCTGCGGATTGCGATCAGCGAAGGCGCTGCGCGCCTTCGTCAGACGCTTGGCATCCACGCAGTCAGACTATTGAGCCGCGGCTCCGCAACGCCTCAGGTGTCGCTGGCTGACCGTCGATTGGCCGTCGCAAGTGGCGACAGGAGCGTGGGTACAAAAGAAAAACCCCGCCCGGTTTCCCGGGCGGGGCCTTCCTTTACTGAGACGAACTCAGCTCGCGAAGACGTACTTGTCAAGCGAGGTGTCTGCGCCGGCCGCACCGTAGGTGATGATGCGGAACGAAGCAGCGGCGGGCTCACCGGCATCGACGAACTCGTACGGTCCACCAAGACCGTCGTAGTCGATGTCAGTACCAGCCTGGACGAGGGAGAGGCACGATGCGAAATCGGTGCACTTCTCGCCGTCCTTGGTGACGCCGTTGATCTGGGCACCGATGGAGACGCCGTCGGCGCAACCAGCGACCTCTGCCGCGAGGGCCGAAATCACGATCGCGTCGTAGGTCTCTGCGCCGTAGTCATACACGCCGTCAACGCCTGCGGCGTCGAGACGGGCCGTGAAGTCCTTGATCGTCGCAAGGTCAACCGAGGGCACCGTGCCCTTGATGCCCGCGAGGATCGACGCATCGGAGACGAGTTTCTCAAGGCCGGAGATGTTGCCATCCACGCCGTAGACCTTCTTGGCGGTCGGTCCGACACCACGCTCGTGCATGGTGTTGAGGATCGGGCCGGTCTCGGCGAAGCCGACGATGACCACCGCGTCCGGGTTGGCTGCCACGACTTTGTCGACTTCAGCGTCGAACGTCTCGGTGCCTTCCGCGTACTCGATGAACTCCGGAACGGTTCCGCCTGCACCTTCAAAGTTGGCTTTGAAAGCCTCGGCGAGACCGACTCCGTACGAGTCGTTGCGATACAGAACAGCGGCCGTGGTCGAGCCTTCCTCAGCGACGAGGTTGGCTAGCACGCGACCCTGGAGCAGGTCAGACGGGGCCGTACGGAAGTACAGACCGTTGTCCGCGTAAGTGGTCAGCGTTGGCGATGTGTTGGCGGGCGAGAATTGCACCACGCCAGCCGAGGTGATCTTGTCGATCACGGTCAGCGACACGCCGGACGAAGCGGCACCGACGATCACCTGGGCGCCGGCTGCAAGCAGACGGTCGACTTCGGTGTTGGCGGTGTCGGTCGTTGCGTCACCCGAGTCACCCTGGTTGAGGACAACCGGGTTACCGAGCACGCCGCCCGCTGCGTTGATGTCTTCCACTGCGAATCCTGACGCCGCAATTTCCGGCGGTCCAAGGAACGCAAGGGAACCAGTCACCGGAAGGATCGTTCCGATGTTGAGGGTGGTGACTGCGCAGTCCGAGGCTTCCTCTGCAGGTGCAGCTGCCTCAGTCTCCTCAGTTACCTCCTCGGCCGCTTCGTCATCGCCGCCGCAGGCCGCGAGCACGAGTGCTCCGGCTGCAACCAGCGCGCCGAAACGACGCATGTTGGTTTTCTTCATTTGTGACTCCCCCTAGGAGTGGGGCGGTGTCGGACCGCCCCTATTGAGTGAGCCCACCCTAGCGGGGAATGCGGCCTTCTGCAGGCGGTCCCGGATGGCGTGGCCGAGGCCCCGCGGGGGTGGCATCAGAACGTTGACTTCTTGTACCCCGCGCTGGTCGAGGTCGCGCAGCGAGCCATAGAGGGTGCGGGCGACGGACGCGAGATCGTGGGAACAATCCAGCACGGGCGCGGTTGCGCGGGGTAGCGGTGAACCGGGTTCGACGAGATGCAGTCGTGCCTTGGGTGCATAGTGGCGCGCCAGCATGCCGGGCGCGCGCGATTCCCCGGTCGGTTCGCTGGCCAGCGCCACGCCGTGCGGATCAAGCAGTAATGCGATGTCTTCGGCGGTGATTGCGCCGGGGCGCAGGATCTCGGGCTGCGGCGTCGTGCAGTCGACGATGGTCGATTCGACGCCCACCGCGCAGTCGCCGCCATCCACGATGACGTCGACATCGTCGCCGAGATCGTCGGCTACGTGTCGTGCCGAAGTCGGGGACACCTCACCGAAGCGGTTCGCCGACGGAGCAGCCAGCGGTCGGCCAAGTTGCGTGATGATCGCCAACGCCGCTCGGTGCGCGGGGACGCGCACGGCGACGGTGTCACGACCGCCCGTGGCGACTCTGCTCACGGTATCGTTCGCGTGCACGATCACCGTCAGCGGCCCGGGCCAAGCGTGTGTAGTGAGCACTCGACAGGAATCGCTGACCTCGAGGGCGAGTGCGTCGAGTTGGGGTGCGTCGGCAACGTGCACGATCAACGGATGCGTGGCGGGGCGATCCTTCACCGCAAACACGCGACGCAGTGCCTCGTCGTTCGTGGCATCGGCAGCGAGTCCGTAGACGGTTTCGGTCGGCAGACCGATCACGCCACCGCGACGCAAGGCTTCCACCGCTTGCGCGATGCCGAGTTCATCGGCGGCGACAATGCGGCTCACTGTCCACCCAGAAACTCGAGCACGGCGTCGATGAACTCGAACGACTCGGGTGTGCGGAAGTGGTCGATGCCCTGCAACGACAACAGCGTGGCGTTGGGTAGCGCGGCCACCAATTTGTCGGCAGGTGCGGAGAAGTCCTCGTCGCCGAGCACGACGAGCAGACGGTTGGTGATCGCCGCCAGTTGTTGTTGCGTCATCGGTTCTTCGCGTGCGCGACGCAGCACCGCCGCGAGGGCCAGCGGATCATTGTGCGCCTCGTTGCCGATCTTGCCGAAGATGCGTGCGGTGATGTCGCCAGGTTCGGCGCGGCCTTCGAGCCCCGCGAGAATTCGTTCGGATCGTGCCGGGTCGTGCGGAAAGAACACACCGTCGCCGATGCCCGCGAGTACCACGTTGTCGAAGGAGCGCGGTGAGCGAATCGCCGCCCGCAGCAGGGTGATGGCGCCAAGAGAGAACCCGACTGCATCGACACGCGAGCCGCCCCCGACACGGGACGCGCTCTCGACACGGCCGAGCACATCACCCGCCAGATCGTGGTAATCGTGCGGGTCGTGCGACTTCATCGCCGTGCCGTGCCCGGGCAGGTCGTAGGGCAGCACGTTGCGACCGGCGTCGGCCAGCAAGTCGACGAGCCCTGTGCGCCGCCACGTGCGCTCGAATGACCCCGCCCAGCCGTGCACCAGCAGAACTGAGGGTTTTTTCACCGAGGTCGTTGTGGACGGTGTCGAATCAGTCATGCCGTGCAACTCGCAACAGTAGCCTTGGAAGGTCGGTGTAACGCCGCTCGAGGGGGTTCGTCATGCAGTTTTTGAACGGCCAGCCGAACTACGACCTTACGTACAGCGACGTCTTCCTCGTCCCCAATCTCTCCTCGGTTTCGTCGCGCATGCACGTGGATCTCACCACACCCGACGGCATCGGTACCACCATCCCCATCGTCGTGTCGAACATGACGGCGATTGCCGGCCGCCGCATGGCCGAAACCGTTGCCCGCCGCGGCGGCATCGTGGTGTTGCCGCAAGACATCCCACTCGCAGTCGTGGAGACCGTCGTGTCGTTCGTCAAGTCCCGCCACACCGTGTACGACACGCCGATCACGATGTCGGGCCACGACACGGTGGGCGAAGCCCTCAGCCTCGTGCACAAGCGTTCGCACGGCGCCATCGTGGTGGTTGACGACGACCAGTCGCCGATCGGCATCTTCACCGAGCACGACGCCGCAGGCTTCGACCGCTTCACGCAGATCGCCAACGTGATGAGTCGCGAACTCTTCACCTTGCCCGCCGGGCTCGACGCGCAGGCGATGTTCGAGCGACTCTCTGAAGCGCGCCTCTCGTTCGCGCCGGTCACGACGAGCGATGGTCGCCTGCTCGGCTGCATCACGCGCAAGGGTGCGCTCCGCAGCACGATCTACAAGCCGGCAGTCGACCGCGACGGTCGTCTGATGATTGCGGTCGCAGTCGGTGTGAACGCCGACCCCGCAACACGGGCCAAGGCCCTCGTCGCCCTCGGCGTCGATGTCGTCGTCGTCGACACGGCGCACGGCCACCAAGACCGCATGCTTGATGCGGTGAGCGAGGTACGTCGCAGCGTCGACTCCACGCCAGTCGTCGCGGGCAACGTGGTGACCGTCGCCGGCACGCGCGACCTGATCAACGCCGGCGCCGACATTGTGAAGGTGGGTGTCGGGCCCGGCGCGATGTGCACCACTCGCATGATGACTGGTGTCGGACGACCGCAGTTTTCTGCCGTATTGGAGTGCGCCGCTGCGGCGTGTGCGCTCGGCAAACACGTCTGGGCTGACGGTGGCGTGCGGTATCCGCGCGACGTGGCGCTCGGTCTTGCTGCGGGCGCGGGCAACGTGATGTTCGGCTCGCTGCTGGCCGGTACCTACGAATCCGCCGCCGACACGCTGCGCGACGCGCAAGGTCGCCTCTACAAGGAGAGCTTCGGCATGGCGTCGAATCGCGCCGTGCGCAACCGCACCCGCGCAGAGACCGCCGTCGATCGCGCACGCAAGGAGTTGTTCGAGGAAGGCATCAGCACCTCGCGGATGTATCTCGACGTGCACCGGCCCGGCGTCGAGGACATCATCGACCAGATCGTGGCGGGTATTCGCTCGTCGTGCACCTATACGGGTGCGCGCAATATCACCGACTTCCACGCGCGTGCCACCGTCGGCGTACAGAGTGCGTCGGGCTACGACGAAGGTCGCCCAATCGACACCAGCTGGTGATGGACCCACTCGTCGTCGCCATCGACGGGCCGGCGGGTGCGGGCAAGTCGACGATTGCCAAGGCGCTCGCTGTCGACATCGGCATCGAGTATCTCGACACCGGCGCGATGTACCGCGGCGTCACCTACGAGGTATTGAAGCGCGGGTTGGAAGCCACCGATATCGATGCAGTCGCGCGCATCGCGCGTGAGGTGCACTTCGTGCAAACCCGCGAAAGTCTCCACGTGAACGGCGTTGACGCAACGGCGGCAATTCGCACGCCGGAAGTCGATGCTGCGGTCAGTCATGTCGCCGCGAACTCCGCGGTTCGCGAAGAGATGCGCACACGGCAACGGCAGTGGATCTCCGAGCGCGGTGGCGGCGTCGTGGAGGGTCGCGACATCGGCTCGATCGTGTTCCCTGATGCCACGCTGAAGGTGTACCTCGTCGCATCGCCGCTCGTGCGCGCCAAGCGCCGTGTGGCGCAACACGGGGGAGACGTCGCTGAAATCGCCCGCGCAATCGCCGAACGAGACGCACGAGATTCCACCCGCGAAGACAGCCCACTACGACGCATGCCCGACGCAGTGATCGTCGATACGAGCGACCGTACGGTGGGGGAAGTGGTCGCCGAAATTCGCAAACTCGTGGCCAACCGCGCCAAATCGTCATGACGAAATTCGAGGCGCGTCTCGTTGGGCAGTCACTGATGACACGTGCCGCCTATGTCTTCGTGCGCGATCTGCTGCTCGTGCTCTGCAAGGTCTGGTTTCGCGTTTCGGTGAGTGGGCGAGAGCATCTGCCCAAGACCGGCGCTTACATCATCGCCCCGGTGCATCGCTCGAATATCGATACACCGCTGTCCTCGTTCATCACCAGACGGCGTGTGCGATTCATGGGCAAAGATTCGCTCTGGAAGCAGAGGCAAGTCGGCGCGTTTCTTTCGCTGCTCGGCGGCTTTCCGGTGACGCGTGGGGCCGCCGACCTCGAAGCGTTGAGGCGGTGCGTCGCCGTGCTCGACGGCGGGGAACCGCTGGTGATATTCCCCGAGGGCACGCGCCAAAGTGGTGCGCTCTTGCACCCGTTGTTCGAGGGGCCGGCCTATGTTGCGCTCAAGCGCGGTGTGCCGATCGTGCCGGTGGGCATCGGCGGATCCGAGCGGGTGATGCGCAAGGGGTCAAAAATGATCTGGCCGCACAAGTGTCACGTGTCGATTGGTGCGCCGATCGCGGTGGAGCACGGCGGCAGCGGGCGGGTGGATCGCGAGCGCATGACGCAGATCACCGCCGAACTGGCACGGCAACTGCAAGTGGTGTTCGACGACGCCCGACGCCGCGCGGGCGACTAGCCGCGCAGGAACGCGCGGGCAATGCGCGGTAGGTCGGCTGCATCACTCACGCCGCACACTTCGCGCGCTGAGTGCATGGAGAGTTGCGGCACGCCGACATCAACCGTGTCGATACCAAGGCGCGTCGCCGTGATCGGGCCGATCGTCGAACCGCACGGCACGTTGTTGCGCGAAGAGAACACCTGGTGCCCGACGCGCGCCGAATCGCACGCCGCCAAGAACGCCACCGCCGACGATGCCGACGTCGCATAGCGCTGGTTGGAGTTCGTTTTCAGCGCCACGCCCCGGTTGACGAGCGGTGCGTGTTTGTGGTCGTGGCGCTCCTGGTAGTTGGGGTGCACGGCGTGCGCGTTGTCGCACGACAAGCACGACGACCGCGGCAGCATCGTGAGGTATTCGCCGCGCGACTTGCCGAGTGATTCCGCGATTCGCTCGAGCAGATGTTCGAGCATCGGCCCACCCGCACCGGTGGTGCTGTCGCTGCCGACTTCTTCGTGGTCGAACAGCGCCACAACGGCGACACCGACGTTGCCGCTCAGCTGCGAGATCGCATCCACCGCTGCCCAACACGACAACTGGTTGTCCAGCCGACCCGACGCCACGAGCGACGCATCCGCACCCAGCAATCGCGCCGGCTCGTGATCCACCAACTGTGCGTGCATCGTCGCCACGTCGTCGGGCGAGATACCAGCCAGATGTGCAGCGACGGCGCGCACGGGGATGATGTCTTCGCCGGTCGACCACACGGGGCGCAGATGGGCATGCTTGTCGAGCACGACACCGTTCTCGTTCACCCCACGGTCGAGATGAATCGCGAGTTGCGGCAAGCGCGCCACTGGCGCGGCGGAGCGGAACAACACGACGCCGCCGTCATGCTTCACGAGGTGCCCCGCGATGTCGAGATCGCGGTCGAGCCACGAGTTGAGTAGCGGTGAGCCGTACACCTCGACCTCCAATGTGCCGAAACTGGCGGCGCTGCCCTCGGGGTTCGACTTGAGATGCAAACCGGGGGAGTCGGTGTGGGCCCCGACGATGCGGAACTTGTCGTTGCTGCGCGCCGAGGTGACGAAGGCGATCAACGCGCCGCCGCGCACAACGAAACCTCTTACGACACGCCCGGTGAAGTCGGGCAGTTCGCTGGCGTTGTCGAACCACGCGAAACCTGCGTCGAGCAAGCGGCGTGCGGCCGTCGCCACCACGTGATGCGACGTGGGGGATTGGTCGAGAAAACTGCAGAGGTCGTCGATGGTGGCATCGAGCGCCGGCGCAGTGCTCGCCCTACGGCGTGCCTTAGCCGCCTTGGCTGTTGAACGGGATCTTGACCGTGACGTCACGCCCCAAGAAACTACAGGTCACGTCGCTCAGATCGCCCTGTTCGACCTTCGCCTGAATCGCCGCAATACAGGCCGACAAGGCATCACGCTGATTGAATCCGAAGTAGATCACTGCGGCGAACACCGCCATGAGCAGCAACTTCGTGACCACCGACGAGACGAACTTCAGCACCAGTAGCAGACCAAACACGCCGACCACCATCGCGATGAGTGAGACGTCGCGCGCTGATTGCGCGTCGAAGGACGAGAGATCCATGACGCGTAAATACTGCCAGCCGCAACTTCGTAGACTGCGCATAGGAGGCACAGCCGCACACGGCACCCAGATGAGCGATCAACCAATTTCCATGTCCCGCAGCGGCCCGCCCGAAACCGTGATGCCGCCGGTTGATGCCGCAATCATGCACTCGCTGAAGCAGGCACTCGCGGCATCACCCGAAACACGCCGCGAGAAGGTTGCCGTAGTCGTCGCCAAACATCCGACGTGTCTGCACGCGTGGGCGGCGCTCGGTCAGGCCAGCAAGCCCGGCATCGACGCGTACATGGCGTTTCGTGTCGGATACCACCGCGGTCTGGATCAGTTGCGCGCCAGCGGCTGGCGCGGCTCGGGGTACGTGCGCTGGCAGCACGAATCCAACCGTGGATTTCTCGAGTGCCTGGAAGGTTTGGCGGTGAACGCCGGTGTCATCGGTGAAGCAGCCGAAGCGACGCGCTGCCAGCAGTTTCTCATTCAGTGCGACCCGCGGGGTCGCGGCTGAGCGCCGCCCCGCACCACCAGGCGAACATCGCACTCGGCGCCGTGCTGGCCGGCGGGACCAGCCGTCGCTTTGGCAGCGACAAGGCTGCGGCAGAGTTTCGTGGGCGCACGCTGCTCGACCACGCGTTGTTCGCCTTGCGCGACGCTGGTCTTTCCCGACTGGTGTACGTCGGCGGGGTGGCGCGCGATACCGTGCCGCCCGACGTCGTGCATCTCACCGACGAGGCAGGAGTTGAGCCGTGCATGCTGCGTGGCGTGGTGACTGCGCTCGAGTTTGCGCGGCAACAACGGCACGCTCGCGTGATGATTCTCGCTTGCGACATCCCGCTGTTGACGGCGCACACCGTGACACGGGTGCTTGCCGCACTCGACGACACGGCGACGGACGTCGAGCACAACACAAGTGGCGCAGATATTTCCGTCGCGTACGGCGAACGCGATCACTGGTCGTGTATCGCGGTGCGCGACAGCGCACTGCCCGGCTTGCGGGCCTCGCTCAATCATGGTGAACGCGCGATGCACCGTGCGACGGCGAAACTCCGCGTCGTGCGTGTCGTGGCACCTGGGCACGAACTCACCAATGTGAACGACCTCGCGGTGTTGAACAGCATCGCAGACGACCCGCTACTTCATGAGTAGGCTCACCCGCTGTGTCAATCAGAGAAATCTCCGCCGGGGAACTCGTCACCATCCTCGAACGCGGTGGCGCGGTCGTCGATGTGCGCGAACCCGACGAGTACCGCGAGGGGCACGTGCCAGGCGCCCAGTCGGTTCCCCTCGGCACGGTGCCCGAGTCGCTCGATGCCTTTCGCAAGTCGGTGCCGGTGTATGTGGTGTGCCAGAGCGGCGGACGCAGCCTGCGGGCCTGCGAATTCTTGCACAATGCCGGAATCACCAATGTGGTCAACGTGGCCGGCGGCACGACGGGTTTTGCCGCCCTCGGCAACGAGCTGACGAGCGGCGACCAACCGTGATCCGCGGGGTGCCGGCGTGAATCTCGCCGAGCACTTCGTTGATGATGATGCAGCCCTGGCCGACGTCGTCGCCGAGGTCGCACGCGCCCCGCTGTACTCACTCGACACGGAGTTCCACCGCGAGCGCACGTACTTCCCGCGGCTCGCGTTGGTGCAACTGCAGTGGGGCAACACGAACGTATTGGTCGACCCGCTGGCGGTCGACCCCCGCGGGCTCGCGCCGCTCTTGCGCAGCGACGGCCTCGCCGTGCTGCACGCATCGCAACAAGACCTCGAAGTATTGCAGTACGCGGTCGGCTGCGTGCCGAGTCGCATGTTCGACACGCAACTTGCGGCGGGCTTCATCGGATACTCCACGCCGTCGCTCGCCAATCTCGTGCAATCGCTGCTGAAGATCACGCTCTCAAAGAACGACCGCCTGACGGATTGGATGCGCCGCCCGCTCACCAAGAGCCAGAGCGAATACGCGCGCAGCGATGTGGCGTATCTCGAGCAGTTGTACCTACGCATCTCGGCAAAACTCGCCGAACTGCAGCGCACCTCATGGGTGCAGCAAGCGTGCGAAGAACTCCGCCAGCGTCCGTGGGGTGAGAGCAACCCCGACGATGCGTGGTTGCGCATCAAGGATGCGCGCAGACTGAAGGGTGCGTCGCGCGGCGCGGCGCAGGCGCTGGCGGCATGGCGCGAACGGCGTGCAATGGCGACGAACGTGCCGCTGCGCCGGGTGATGAGCGACATCGCCCTCGTCGGTATCGCACAGGCGTTGCCCGCTTCCACCGAGGCACTCGCACATGCCCGCGGCGTGGACGAGCGCTACCTCGGCGGTTCGCTTGCGCGCGAGATCTTGGCTGCGGTGCGCGAGGGTCGAGAGCGCGTCGTCGAGGTCGAATCGAACGGTCACGACCCACTGGAGAAGCGCCTGCACCCGGCCGTGACGCTGGTGACCGCGTGGATCGGCGAACTCGCCAACAAACACCAGATCGACCCGAAGCTGGTTGCCACCACCCGCGACATCGTGGCACTGCTCGCCGGGGGTGACTCTCGTCTCGCCGAGGGTTGGCGTCGCGAGTTAGTCGGCCAAGACATCGAAGCACTGCTGAAGGGGGAGTCGGGACTCTCGTTCGACCGCGAGGGTCGGCTGCGCCTCATCCCTGCCAAAGACCCCGAACGCGGGTAAACTTTCACCCAATGCCCATCGCCTAGGCGGGTGCCCTCGCGGCTCCGCTACTAAAACGGAGCCCACTCGTGAAAAAGGGACGTCATCGTCGGTTTGAAGAAGCGCGCCGCCTGAAACAGTCCGGCCCCACGGCCGAAGACCTCGGGCTTTCTTCGCAGAAGTCCACCAAGAGTGAAGAAGACGAGTTCGCCGAAATCGCCGAGCGATACGGCGTGGTGTTCGATGAAGACGGCGAGATCGCCGGTGATGACAGCGAGGACGCGCCCTCCTGAACGAACTGATTCGCAACGTCGCCATCGTGGCGCACGTTGACCACGGCAAGACGACGCTGGTCGACGAGCTGCTGCGCCAAACCGGAACCTTCGCCGCGCACGAGAACGTGGTCGAGCGCGTCATGGACTCCAACGATCAGGAACGTGAGCGCGGCATCACGATCCTGGCGAAGGCTGCCTGCGTCAACTGGCGCGGCATCAAGATCAACCTTGTCGACACTCCTGGTCACGCCGATTTCGGTGGTGAAGTCGAGCGCGCCTTGGCACTCGTCGATGGCGTGCTGCTGCTCGTCGATGCAGCCGAAGGCCCGCTGCCCCAAACGCGGTACGTGCTGTCGAAGGCACTGGCGCAGGACCTGCCCGTCGTGCTCGTCATCAACAAGGTCGACCGCAGCGACGCACGCCCCGACGAAGTGCTGCTCGACGTGGAGCATCTCTTCCTCGACCTCGCGCACAAGGACGAGCACCTGAACTTCCCGGTGATCTCGGCCGTGGCGCGCGAGGGCCGCGCGATGAAGGGTGTCGGCATGCCTGGTCAGGACGCCGACCTCGTGCCGCTGCTCGACGCAATTCTCGATGCGATTCCGGTACCCGAAGGTGATGCCAGTGCACCACTGCAGGCCCTCGTCACCAACCTCGACGCGAGCGACTACCTCGGGCGGCTGGCGATTGGTCGCGTGCACGCCGGCACGTTGCGGCGCGGCGACACCGTCTCACTGGTGGCCAAGCCGGTCGATGGTCGGATGAGCGTGCTGCGCCGCCGCATCTCGCATCTTTCGCAATTCACCGGCATCGGTCGCACCGAAGTGGACACGATTGCCGCCGGCGATCTCTTCATCGTGGCGGGCATCGACGAAGTGGAAGTCGGCGACACGCTCGGCGACTTGGAGCACCCCGTCGCGCTGGCACGACTTGAAGTGGACGAGCCCGTCTTGCGGATGAGCTTCTCGGTGAACAACTCGCCATTCGCCGGCAAGGAGGGCCAGTTCCTCACCAGCCGCCACCTGCTCGACCGCCTGCAGCGCGAGGTTCTCGGCAACGTGTCGATCAAGTTGCGTGAGACGGATTCACCCGACGTGCTCGAGGTTGCGGGTCGCGGTGAACTGCAACTCGCCGTGCTGATCGAGAACATGCGCCGCGAGGGTTACGAACTGCAGGTGAGCCGCCCCGAGGTCATCACCAAAGAAGTGGACGGCAAGACGCACGAGCCGTTCGAACGCGGCACCGTCGACGTGCCCGACGAACATGTCGGCGCGGTCACGCAAGTGCTCGCCCCGCGCCGTGGTCGCATCGTCGACATGCGCCCTGGCGATGCTGGACGCACCATCGTGCACTTCGTGGCGCCGTCGCGTGGCCTCATCGGGTTTCGTTCGCTGCTGCTCACCGTCACCCGCGGCACCGCACTCATCCACCAGAGTTTCGCCGGTTTCGAGCCGTTTGCGGGCGAGGTGCCGCACCGCCTGGGTGGTGCGATGATCGCCGACCGTGTCGGTCGGGTCACTGCGTACGCACTCGACAACCTGCAGTTGCGCGGAACGCTCTTCGTCGAGCCGGGCGACCAGGTGTACGAGGGCATGGTGGTGGGCGAGTGCGCGCGCAGCGAAGAGATGGTCGTCAACGCGGTGCGCGCCAAGGAAATGACCAACATCCGCACGCACAGCCATGATGACGGCGTGAAGTTGGCGGCACCGGTGATTCACACGCTCGAGTCGGCCATCGAGTGGATCGCCGACGACGAACTCGTCGAGGTGACACCGAAGTCGATCCGCATCCGCAAGCGCTGGTTGGGGCTCGAAGACCGACGCCGCGCCAACAAACAGGGCGCCTAACGTCTGACATCATGGCCGACCTCGACGATCTGATCGAACGGTTGCGCGCGGTGTCAGAAGACCTGGCCGATCGCGCCATCAGCGTGTTGTCGGATGCGTCGCGTGCCGGCGAGACCAAGCGACCCGAGGCAGAGCGCGCGCTCACGCAGGCACGCCGCGCGGTGGAGAAGGCAATCGTCGTGCTGGAGAAGTTGCAGGGTCGCGCCGCGAACGACGACGAGTAGCGCGAGCGGTCGTGGTCCGTCGGCGCTAGCGGTCGCCGCGCAACACCGCGGCCTTCGTCGTCAGCGCCGTGATCAACTCGTCAAAGCTCTTCTGAAACGACGACACACCTTCGCGCTCCAACCGGTCGGCGACATCGGCGAGATCGACGCCGACTGCAGACAAGTCGGCCCACACCCGGTGGGCGCGCGGCACATCGGCATCGATGGTGCGGGCAAGTCGACCGTGGTCGTCGAATGCCTCGAGCGTATTGTCGGGCAGCGTGTTCACGGTGTTGTGGCCGATGAGTTCGTCGACATACAGCGTGTCGCGATAGACGGGGTTCTTTGTAGATGTTGAGGCCCACAGCGGCCGTTGCACGCGCGCGCCGTGGATGGCCAACCGCCTGAAGCGCGCACCTTCGTGCCTCTCGCGAAAGAGCGCGTAGGCGAGTCGCGCTTGTGCGATGGCTGCTTCGCCGCGCAGCGCCAGCGCATCGGGCGTGCCGATCTTCTCCAAGCGGCGGTCCACTTCGGTATCGACGCGCGAGATGAAGAAACTGCCGACCGAGGCGACATTCGACAAGTCGTGCACCCCGGCGGCGAGACGGTCCTCCAGCCCGGCGATGTAGGCGTCGAGCACGGCGGCGTAGCGCTCGAGACTGAAGATCAGCGTCACGTTCACGCTGCGGCCTTCGGCGATCATCGTGCGAATTGCTGGCAACCCTTCGACCGTCGCGGGGATCTTGATCATCACGTTCGGTCGGGCGATGCGTTCGTGCAGACTGCGGGCTGCCGCCAGCGTGCCGGCACCGTCGTGGGCGAGCGCAGGATCGATCTCGACGCTCACGCATCCGTCGCCACCCTTGGATTCCGCATACACCGGCGCAAACACATCGAGCGCTGCATCGATGTCACTCAGCACCATCTGCCAGTACGCATCGATCGGCTCGGTGTTCTTGCGCGCCAAAGACTCGAATTGCGCGTCGTAATCGGTCGAACCTTGGATCGCCTTCTGGAAGATGGTCGGGTTACTCGTCAAACCACGCACGCCACGGTCACGCAGCGCCGCAAGTTGGCCGCCCGTGATCCAGCCGCGGCGCAGATTGTCGAGCCACGGGCTCTGCCCGAATTCGGTCGAGAGTCGTCGCAAGATGTTCGCCATCACAGACCCATCGTGTCGAGCAGGTCGCGGGCCCGCGCGACGACGTGTTCGGTGGAGATGCCGAGTCGATTGAGCGCCACATGGCCGGGGGCGCTGGCGCCGAAGCGATCGATGCCGATTGCATCGTCGGCGAACGTGCTCCAACCAAACGTGCTGCCGGCTTCCACCGAGAGCACCGGCACACCGATCGGCAGGATGTGCGAACGCACGGTCGAATCTTGTGCCGCGAACAATTCGGGGCACGGCATCGACACGACGCGCACTTCCACGCCGTCTTGGCCGAGCACGCGCGCTGCATCCACCGCCACTGCCACTTCAGCACCCGTGGCCACGATGATGAGTCGCGGCGAACCGTCGGTGTCGCGGACGATGCCCGCGCCGCGCTGCACGGCGCGACCGTCGGTGACGACCGGCGTGCTCTGTCGCGAGAGGATGAGCGCCGTCGGCCCGTCGTGGTCGCACGCCTGCCGCCACGCGTGCGCGGTTTCGTTCGCATCACCCGGACGCACGACCCGCAAGCCGGGGATCACGCGCAGCGAAGCCAGTTGTTCGACGGGTTGGTGCGTGGGGCCGTCTTCGCCCACACCGACCGAGTCGTGGGAGAAGACGAAGATCACCTTGGCCCGCGAGAGTGCGGCGAGTCGCACGGCTGGTCGCATGTAGTCGGCGAAGACCAAGAACGTGCCGACCGCCGGCAGGATTCCACCGTGCAGCGCCATGCCGACGGCGATCGCGCCCATCGCGTGTTCGCGTACGCCGAAGAAGAGTTGGCGACCTTCGGGGTGCGCCGCGGAGAGCGCGGTGGCACCCGAGAGTCTCGCACCGGTGTTGAAGGTGAGGTCGGCGGCACCGACGACGAGACCAGGCAGGTCGTCGCGCGCGGCATCGATCGACTTCTGCACGGCGACTCGTGTGGCGATGCCCGCTGCCGGGTCGAACGATGGCGCGGCCGACGCCCAGTCGTCGCTGGGCCGGGGATGCCACGCGTGATGCCATTCCTGCGGGGCACGCGCAGCGACCTTGGCCTGCGCACCACTCGCCGCCGCACCGCGTGTTCGCGCGTGCGCCCGAACGGCATCGACGACGGCGACATCCACCCAGAACGGCTCGTCGGGGATGCCAATCACCTTCTTCGTCGACGACACATGCGAAGCACCGAACGGGTTGCCGTGCGCCTCGTGGGCGTCGGTGAAGTCGGGTGACGGCGTGCCGATGTGCGTACGCAAGACGAGCAGTGTCGGCGAACCACGATGGGCCTTTGCAGTGTTCAGTGCCTGCTCGAGTCGGTCGAGATCATCGGCCACATCGCCGAGTTCGACGACGTTCCATCCATAGGCGCGGAATCGCTGCGGCGCATCGTCGCTGCACGACAGATCCGTCGAGCCGTCGATCGTCACCTTGTTGTCGTCGTACACGCAGACGAGACGATCGAGCCTCTGGTGGCCGGCGAGCGACGCCGCCTCGTGGCTGATGCCTTCCATGAGGCATCCATCGCCGGCGATCACGAACACATGGTGGTTGTGGAGTTCTTCGCCGAAACGCGCCCGTAAATGCCGCTCGGCGATCGCCATGCCGACCGCGTTGGCAAAACCCTGCCCGAGCGGGCCGGTCGTCGCCTCGACGCCGGCGGCGTGACCGCGCTCCGGGTGCCCGGGTGTCGCCGAACCCCACTGACGAAACGCGCGCAGGTCGTCGAGCTCGAGCCCGTAGCCGTTCAGGTAGAGCGCCGCATACTGCAGGATCGACGCGTGCCCGTTGGAAAGGATGAAGCGGTCGCGGTTGCTCCACCCTGGTTGGGCAGGATCATGGCGCATCACGCGGCTGTACAACACGTGGGCGAGTGGCGCAAGCGCCATTGCCGTGCCCTGGTGGCCGCTCTTGGCGGCGAGAGGCGCATCCATCGCGAGACCGCGAATCATCGCGACGGCGAGACGGTCTTCTTCTCTGGACAGCCCTTTCGCCACGTGAGCGACGATAGTTGGCGCGAGTGCGCCTACCCCGACACGGGTGGCAACACGGTGAGCGGCACCGCCATCCAGTCGCCGGCGCCGATGCGGCAATGCGCGAGCACCTGGCCGTAGTCGTCGATCGGCAACTCGGCGCGCACGAGTCGATAGGTGAACTTGCCCGGATCAACTCGAAACGGTGACACGTTCTGTGCGAGCGGGGGAGTCGCCTCGGGGTCGACCCCGGGTTTCTGAAACACCACCTGCAAGATGCCGTCGCCCGACTCGTGCGGCGGGCAGTAGACCAGCACCACGAGATGCGGCGACAGCGTGCACGGCACGGGGCCCGGCGCCACTTGTGAAAAGAAGACGCCCGTCAGATCGATGCGCGTGGACGGACCTTCCGCTTGCCGCATCGCGAAGTTTTCAGCGAACAACGCCGCAACGATGTGCATGAGCGTGGAACACTACCGTTGAACCTCGTGGCAGGTCGTCGCACGCTGAGCGAACACGACTCCAAACGACTGCTCCACGAATGCGGGGCGAGAGTGTCGCGTGAAACGGTCGTGCACGACGCGGGGGGCGCCGTGGCGGCGGCAACTGCGATCGGTTTCCCCGTCGTGCTCAAGCTGGTGGGCAAGGGCCTCGCGCACAAGAGCGAACGCGGTCTCGTGAAACTCGGCCTGCGCGATGCCTCATCGGTGCAGGCCGCAGCCGTCGAGTTGCTGGCCGAGCGTCGCGCCGACGACGGTGACGTCGCCTTGTTGGTGGCCGAACAGGTCGGCGGGTCGCGGGAGTTGATCGTGGGGTTGGTGCGTGACCCCCTCTTCGGCACCGTCGTGTTGCTTGGCGCCGGCGGTGTCACCGCGGAGGCCGTCGGGGACACCCAGATGCGCATTGCACCATTGGTGCGCACCGACCTGAACGACATGCTGGATGCGCTCGCCACACGCGGCGTATACGACGAGTTCCGTAATCAGCGGGCCGTGAACCGCGATCAACTGTGGTCGATCATCGAGGCGGTGTCGAAGGTGGCCACGTCGCGCAGCGACATCGTGTCAATCGACGTGAACCCGGTGATCGTCGCACCAAACGGTGACGCTGTCGTGGTGGATGCCCTGGTTGAACTCGGCGATTCGATCGGCACCTCATCGAGTGCACCCACCGCGTTGCCGCGACACACCGACGCGGCGTTCGCTGCACTATTCGACCCGCGCGGCGTGGTGGTGCTCGGCGTATCGTCGCACCCGGGCAAGTTCGGTTTTGTCTCGCTCCACAACCTGCTCGCCAGCGGTTACCGCGGCAAGGTCGCGGCCACCAATTTGTCGCGCGAGTCGGTGCTCGGCGTGCAAACGGTGGAGTCCCTCGCCGAACTGCCGCCGAATGAGTTCGACCTTGCGCTCTTCTGCACGCCCGCCTCAGCCAACGAACGACTCATCGCCGAGTGCGCCGAGCGAGGCATCCGAGCCGCGTTCGTCACCTCCGCGGGATACGGCGAGGCAGGCGACGACGGCAAGTCCGCCGAAGTGAGACTCGTCGACACGGCGGCGCGCCACGGTGTGCTGCTCGCCGGCCCGAACGGCCAAGGTCTCGTCAGCACCAAGAGCGCGCTGTGTGCACAAATCGTGGCGCCCTACCCGCCCATGGGCTCGATCTCCATCGCCAGCCAGAGCGGCAACTTCGCCAGCAGTTTCATGAATCTCGCGCGCTCGACGGGCGTCGGCATCGCCCGTGCCGTGTCGGCCGGCAACGCAGCCATGGTCGATGTCGCCGATTTCGTCGAATGGATGTCGCGCGACGAGGCAACCTCCACCGTGCTCTCCTACGTGGAGGGCGTCACTGACGGGCAACGGTTGCGCGCCGCGCTCACGATGGCGAGTGCTCGCAAGCCGGTGGTGCTCATGAAAGGCGGTGCCTCGGCAGAAGGTGCACGCGCCGCAGCCAGCCACACCGGCGCGCTGGCCTCCAACGACAAGGTGTTCGACGGGTTGTGTCGTCAACTCGGCGTGGTGCGCGCCGCAAGCGTCGACGAGGCGTTCGATGCGGCGGCCCTGTTCGCCACGATGCCGCTGCCGCGCGGTAATCGCGTCGCGATTCTCACGACCGCCGGCGGTTGGGGAGTCGTCACCGCAGATGCACTGAGTCGCGACGGAGTGCTGCTACTTGCCGAGTTGCCGGCGACGGTGATGGCTGCACTCGATGAATTGCTGCCGGCGCGCTGGTCGCGCAACAATCCGGTGGATTGTGCCGGCGGCGAAACTCGCGACACGATCCCTGTGGTGCTCGAGGTGCTAGCCAACTCACCCGCGGTGGATGCCGTCGTCTATCTCGGCATCGGAATTCAAGCGAACCAAGCGCGGCTGATGCGTGAAGGCGGCTTCTACCCAGACCACGGTCTCGCACGCATCGTGGAGTATCACGAGCGCCAAGACGAACGCTTCGCAACGGCTGCCCACGAACTCGCGCAATCGACGCGCAAGCCGGTCCTTGTTGCGACTGAACTCTCCGTCGCCGACCCGAACAATGCCGGCCCCGCTACGGTGCGTCGTCTCGGCGGAATGTGTTTCGCCAGCGGCCCGCGTGCGGTGCGCGCACTTGCGCACGCCTACCGCTATGCCCGACACCGCGGTGTGGCGCAGTAACCACGAGATGACTGCACGACGATGAATCCCGACATTCCTGCACTCAGCGGCATGCGACGTATCGTTCGGCGCGCGTGGCAGCGTGTGGTGCGATTCGATGCCCATGTCGTGTCGAGCGATCCGCAGCGCGCAACCGTGAGCGTGATCGTGGCAGCGACGGTGTTGTTCGTACCGCTGTTCTCCGCTTGGCAGGTCACGAACACCGCGGCGGGGGAGACCCGTCCACTCACCATTGCGATGAGCACCGACCCCGCACCCCCAGAACCGCTCTTTTCCGTACGACGCATCGCGCGCACCGCAGCGCTCGAGGCCCGCGTCGCGAACTTGCGCACCGATTTGGCGACATTCGCAGCGACACTGCCGGCGGGTGCCTGTCTGTCGGCTGTCGCCGACACCAGAGAAGTGGCGAGCGTGAACGCCATGTCACCGCTCGTGCCGGCGAGCAACATGAAACTGCTCACCGCCGCGGCAGCACTCGAGGTGCTGGGCCCCGACCATCGCTTCGAGACGAAGTTGGTCGGCAATCGCGCGGGTTCCTCAATCATCGGCAACCTGTGGCTCGTCGGTGGCGGCGACCCGGTGTTGTCGACGCGTGCGTATCCGGCCACGCAGAAATACTCGACCCTGTCACCGACATTTCTTGATGCACTCGCCGATGAGATCGCCGCGAGTGGCGTCACCATCGTGTCGGGGTCGGTCGTTGGCGACGAGTCGCGCTACGACACCGAGCGTTATGTACCCACCTGGGGTGACGGCATCCGCGCGATTGAAGCGGGCCCGCTCTCGGCGCTGTTGGTGGACGACGGCATCCTGCTCGGCGAGCCGTTGAAACCCAGCGACCCGGCGGCCGGCGCAGCGACGGCATTCACGCGACTGCTGCAAGCACGCGGCGTGAGCGTGCTCGGCGCACCAGGCAGCGGTGTGGCACCCGCAGATGGCATTGAACTTGCCCGCATGGCATCAGCACCGCTCTCGGTGATGTTGCTCGATGTGCTGGCCAACAGCGACAACAACGCCGCCGAGTTGCTGCTGAAGGAACTCGGTCTCGTGCGCGCCCAAAGCCCGACGCGCGTCGCCGGTCTGCGCGCCGTGGCCGACGTGTTGGCCGCCCGCGGTGTCGAGATGAACGGCGTCGCCCTGGCCGACGGCTCGGGGCTCGACATGGGCAACCGTGTCACCTGCACGACGCTGACCTCGCTGCTCAATATCTTCGGATTCGAGAGCCCCATCGGCCAGGCTCTCGCACTGGCGGGCACCACCGGCACGTTGAAGGATGTGCTGACGTCCGGCCCCGCGAATGGTCGCGTGCGGGCCAAGACCGGCACCTTGCGCAACGTGAAGGCGCTGAGCGGATACTTTCCGACGAGTGGGGGATCCATCGCGTTCGCGCTCATCGTGAATGAAGCGCAAGCGTCGAATCAGTCGGCGTACCGACCGCTGTGGGACGACCTGATGAAAGGGCTCGCCACCTACCGCGAGAGCCCACAAGAGGCACAGCTGTTGCCGCGCTGAGTTGCCGCAACACCGCGCCGAGACGCGCGCAGCCGCCGATCTCTGCGCCGATAGACATGAGTTGTGCAATTCGACCCCGTCGAGACCTACGAACTCGTTCGCGACTACGCGAAACAAGAGACCGTCGAGCCGCTGAAGGGTGCTGGACGCTGGCTAGGTTTCGGGTTGCTGGCGGGGTTATTCATGTCGGTGGGCATCGTCATCCTGCTGCTCGCCGTGCTGCGACTAGCGCAAGACCTCGTCCTGCACACGTGGTGGCCCGACCAGGCTGACGGGCTCTCATTCATCCCGTACATCGTCACGCTGCTCGTCGGCGTCGCCACTTCTGCCGTCGTGTGGTCGCGCGTCAAGGTGTTCGAACTCAACCGAGGCCGCCGATGACCGACCGCCGCAAGATCACCAAGGACGACCTCGAACAGCGATTCAAGGCACTGCAGGACGACGTCACCGAGATCACCGAGACGAAGAAGACTTCGATCACCGTTCTGGCTGTAGCCGGCGTTGCGGCCGGATTGTTGATCGCGTACCTGCTCGGTCGCCGTGGTGGTCGCCGTCGGCGCGGCGTCATCGAGATTCGTCGTTGACCGATGGGCCCAATGTCGCGCACCTCGCGCGTGGCGGGTCGGTTCGTCGGCGCGGCAGCGATTGCACGCCTCACCAAGCGCTATCCGCTCGTTGCGGTGGTGCTCCTCGTGTGGAAGTGGCGGCGCCGCCGTGCAGCACACACCGACCACCAAGTGATTCGTCTCAAGGCGGGGGAGACGATCACGGTCTCCGATCGCACCGCCAGCCGACCCAGCGGCATCTGACATGTCGACACCATTCGCGACCGGCGATCGCGTGCTCTTCATCGATACCAAGGAGCGTCGCTACCTCGTCACGCTCGAGCCGACGGGCGAGTTCCACAGCCACGCTGGTTTCGTGCCGCATGCCGAGGTGATCGGCGCCAACGAAGGCATCACGGTGGAATCCACCAAGGGCGCGCGGTACGTGGTGATGCGTCCGACACTCGAAGACTTCGTGTTGGAGATGCCACGCGGCGCACAAGTCATCTACCCGAAGGATCTCGCACCAATCGCCATGCTGGCCGACATCTCGCCCGGACACCTCGTATTTGAGTCGGGTATCGGTTCGGGTGCGATGTCGATGACCATGCTGCGCGCCGGCGCTCGCATCGTGGGCTACGAACTGCGCGAGGACTTCGCCAACCGTGCAAGAAAGAACGTCGAGTCATTTCTCGGGACTGGCGCGAGCGAACGGTTCGAAGTGCACGTCCGCGACTCCTACGCCGGCATCGAGGTGCCGTCGACGGGGCGATTCGACCGCGCCGTGCTCGACCTACCCGAGCCGTGGCAGGTGGTGGCGCATCTCGCCTCGGTGATGCATGCGGGCGGCGTGATGGTGGCCTACACCCCGAGCATCACACAAGCAGTGAAGGTGCGCGAGGCACTCAACGCCAACCGTGGCGAGTGGGTGGCGATGCGCACGCTGGAAGTGCTACACCGCACGTGGCACATCGAAGGCGAATCCGTGCGCCCCGACCACCGCATGGTGGCACACACCGGTTTCTTGACGACGGCGCGCTTGTTGACCGCGGGCTAGCCCGACCGTCTCGCAACTGCGCGCTGGGAGTGCCCGGGGATTACTGCTCGATGAAGATGCACTCGCCGGGGCATTCCTCGGCGGATTCGATCACGGCGTCGAGATGCTTGTCGTCGAAGTTGGCGACGCCCTCGGCACCCTGCGGGTTGCCCTTGGCGGTGGCGAACACCTTCGAGCCTTCTTTCACATAGGCGAGACCGTCGTCGAGCAGGGTGAACACTTCGGGGGCAATTTCCTCACAGAGACCGTCACCAGTGCAGAGGTCCTGGTCGATCCATACCTTCATGGGCTTTCACGATACACGGAACGCCACTAGGTTCAGGGCATGGCAGACGACACTTCTGCACGACTTCGTGCACTTGAGGAGCGTTTGCTCGAGGCCAAGGGACAACTCGCGAATTCCAAGGCGCGTAACGAGAAGTTGGAGTACGCATTGCGCGAGGCGCGCGATCATGTGGCGTCGTTGCGTGAAGAAGTAGAGAAGCTCACCCAACCGCCGTCGGCGTACGGCGTCGTGATCGGCACCAACGACGACGGCACGGTCGACGTGCTCACGAATTCGCGCAAGATGCGCGTCTCGCTGCACCCTGAGATCGATGTCCAGACGCTGGGGCGGGGCAGCGAGGTGGTGCTCAACGAGAGCCTCAACGTGGTGCTGGCGCGCGGTGCCGAGGCGACCGGCGAAGTGGTGTCGCTCAAGGAAGTGCTCGAAGACGGCGTGCGCGCGATCGTCACCGGGCGCGGTGACGACGACCGCGTATGCGAACTCGCCGACGCGTTGCGCGGGGTGCACCTGCGTTCGGGCGATCTGCTGCGATTCGACACCCGCAGCGGGCTGTTGCTCGAGCGCCTCGCTCAACCCGAGGTCGAACACCTGCTGCTCGAAGAAGTGCCCGACATCTCCTACGACGACATCGGCGGTCTCGACCAACAGATCGAGGCGATCGCCGACGCCGTGGAACTGCCGTTCCTGCACGGCGAGTTGTTCGCCGAGCACCAACTGCCCGCACCCAAGGGCATCCTCCTGTACGGCCCGCCAGGTTGCGGCAAGACGCTCATCGCCAAGGCAGTCGCCAACTCGCTGGCGAAGAAGGTCGCGGCGCGCACCGGTGCCGACAAGGGTCGCAGTTACTTCATCAACATCAAGGGCCCCGAGTTGTTGAACAAGTACGTCGGCGAAACCGAGCGACAGATTCGCATGGTGTTCCAGCGGGCGCGCGAAAAGAGCGAGGAGGGCTGGCCGGTCATCGTGTTCTTCGACGAGATGGATTCGATGTTCCGCACGCGCGGCACCGGCATCTCATCCGACATGGAGTCGACGATCGTGCCGCAGTTGCTCGCCGAGATCGACGGTGTCGAGGGCTTGCGCAACGTGATCGTGATCGGCGCCACCAACCGCGAGGATCTCATCGACCCCGCCATCCTGCGCCCCGGCCGACTCGACGTGAAGATTCGCGTCGAGCGCCCCGACGCCGAAGCCGCGCGACAGATCTTCGCCCGTTATCTCACGAGCGAGGTGCCGATTGCGGCATCCGACATCGCCCGCCATGGCGACCTGAAGCAGGCCATCATCGCGATGATCGACACCACGGTGGAACAGATGTACGCCACCGCCGACGACAACCGCTTCCTCGAAGTCACCTACCAAAACGGTGAGCGCGAGATTCTCTACTTCCGTGACTTTGCTTCGGGCGCGATGATCGAAAACATCGTGCGGCGCGCCAAGAAACTGGCGATCAAGCGACTGCTTGCCGGTGGCGAGAAGGGTGTGGCGGTCGAGGACCTCACCTCGTCGATTCGCCAGGAGTTCCGTGAGCACGAAGACCTGCCGAACACCACCAACCCTGACGATTGGGCGAAGGTGTCGGGACGCAAGGGCGAGCGCATCGTCTTCATCCGCACACTCACCCACGACGAAGGTACCGGCGGCGGCAAGGCAATCGAACGCACGGCGACGGGGCAGTACCTCTAACGATGGCAATCCCGAAGGTCTGTGGTATCGAGACCGAATACGGCATCGTGGTGCGCAACACCGAATACAATGCCGTCACCGCCAGTTCGCTCTTGATCAACGCGTTTCTCGGGCGCAGCAACACCCGCACGGCGTGGGACTTCTTCGACGAACAACCCGGCAACGATGCGCGCGGCTTGTTGCTCGGCGAGATTCTCGCGCCCGAAGTGGAGACGCACCTCGTGAATACGGTGCTCACCAACGGTGCGCGCTACTACGTCGACCATGCGCATCCCGAATGCTCGACGCCCGAGTGCCGCACGCCGAGTGAACTCGTGCGTTACGACCGCGCCGCCGAAGAAATCCTGCGCCTCAGCATGGAGCGCGCGATCGCGCTGTTGCCCGTCGGCGGCGAGATCGTCGTCTACAAGAACAACTCCGACGGCAAGGGCAACAGTTACGGCTGTCACGAGAATTACCTCGTCGATCGTGCGGTGCCCTTCGGCCGCCTCGTCAACCAGATCACGCCGCACTTCGTGACACGCCAGGTGTTCACCGGTGCGGGCAAGGTGGGTTGCGAGTCGCCCGGATCGATGCCTGGCGACATCGAATATCAACTCAGCCAGCGCGCCGACTTCTTCGAAGAAGAGGTCGGGCTCGAAACCACGCTGAAGCGCCCGATAGTCAATACGCGCGACGAGCCGCACTGCGACCCCGCCAAGTATCGCCGTCTGCACGTGATCGTCGGCGACGCCAACATGAGTGAGGTTGCCACGTTCTTGAAGGTGGGCACCACAGCCATCGTGCTCGCGATGATCGAGGACGACGCAATCGGCGACGACCTCACGCTCGCACACCCCGTGACTGCAATCCGCCAAGTGAGTAACGATCCGTCACTACGCTCCACGATCGCGCTCGGCAACGGCAAGCGAGCCACGGCCCTCGAAGTGCAGTGGAGGTTGCTCGAGCGCGCCCGCAGTTGGGCCGACCGTCACGGGCTCGACGCCGTGACCGTCGACGACGGCAAGCGCATTCTCGAGGAGTGGGAGAGCGTGCTCACCGGTCTGGAGCACAACCCCAACGATGTAGCCGACGTCGTCGACTGGGTGGCAAAGAAACGTCTCGTTGACGGATATGCGCACCGCCACAATCTCGCGCCAACCGACGCGCGGCTGAAGGCGATCGACCTGCAGTATTCCGATCTGCGGCGCGACCGATCGTTGGCGGGTCGCTGTGGTCTGCGCGTCATCGTGGATGATGCACTCGTGCGCGAGGCCATCGACACCCCGCCCGAATCGACGCGCGCGTATTTTCGTGGCACCTGCCTGGCGCGCTTTGCGCCCGACATCGTCGCGGCCAACTGGGACTCGATCGTCTTCGACGTCGGGCGCGACCCTCTGAAGCGCGTTCCGATGATGGAGCCCCTGCGCGGCACCAAGGCGCTGACGGCCGAATTGTTCGCGGCCAGCACCACCGCCGCCGAGTTGATTGCCCGCCTCGGAGACGCACCCCAAACCTGATTGCCCGCCACTGCGAAGCACCGCCGACCTCCGCCACTGCGAAGCCGACAGACCTACGCCACACAGGAGGTGTGGTCGGGCATGCCTCTTGCTATGGTGCTTGCTATGGCTGAACGCACCAAGAAGCAACGCAGTGCACCGCAGTGCGAAGAGGCAAAGGCGACCGACACCGAGACGGGCACCGACACCGACAGCACCGATCGCCTGAAGCAAGAACTCGACGGCCTGCTCGACGAGATCGACGAGGTGCTCGAAACCAACGCCGAAGATTTCGTGAAGAGCTACGTGCAAAAGGGCGGGCAGTAGGCCTGCGCCACGAGTGACGACACCAGCAGTTCCACGATGACGATGCCACGATTCGCCGCCGGCGACGACCCCGGCGCCAGTTTCCCTGATCTGCTGCGCAAGTTGGGAATCGATCCGTTTCCTGCTGCGGCGCTACGCGGCGAGATCGGGCGAATCGACTCGTTGCGCGGCACCGACACTGTCATACCGCACGCCACCACCTGTCTGGCACTCACCTACGACGGCGGGGTCGTCATGGCGGGCGACCGCCGCGCCACGATGGGCAACCTCATCAGCACCCGTTCGGTGGAAAAGGTGGTGCCCGCCGACGACCTGAGCGGCGTGGCAATCGCCGGCACGGCGGGGCTCGCGATGGAGATGATCAAGCTCTTCCAGTTGCAACTCGAGTACTACGAAAAGGTCGAAGGGCAGTCGCTCTCACTCGAAGGCAAGGCCAACCAACTGTCGATGATGGTGCGCTCCAACATGCCAGCGGCGATGCAGGGGCTCAGTGTCGTGCCGCTCTTTGCCGGCTTCGACCCGCTCGTCGGGCGCGGTCGCCTGTGGGATTTCGATATCACCGGCGGTCGTTATGAAGAGCGCGACTTCGTCGCCATCGGTTCGGGCTCGACGCTCGCCAGCACCGTGTTGCGCGTCGGATGGCGCACGAACATCACCCGCGAGGCGGCCGTCGAATTGGCGGCTCGCGCCCTGTGGGAAGCGTCGGACGCCGATATCGCCACGGGCGGGCCCGACATCCTGCGTGGCATCTACCCGATCGTGGCGTCGATCGACTCGGCTGGATGGAATCGCGTCGGCGACGATGCACTCGCCGCCATCTTCGACACCATCATGCGTGAGGTGCGTTCGCGATGAGCATGCCGTTCTACGTTTCGCCCGAACAGATGATGAAGGACCGCGCGGACTACGCGCGCAAGGGCATCGCCCGCGGCCGCGCGCTCGTTGCGCTACAGACACCCTCGTGCATCGTGATCGTGGCGGAGAATCCGTCCACCACGTTGCGCAAGGTGAGCGAAATCTACGACCGCATCGCGTTCGCGGGCGTCGGCAAGTACAACGAGTTCGATCAACTTCGCGTGGCGGGTGTGCGTGCTGCCGAACTGCGCGGCTACCACTATTCGCGCAACGACGTTGATGCGCGCAGCCTCGCGAACCAGTACGCCCAGGTGCTCGGGGAGGTGTTCTCCACATCGGGCCCGAAGCCCCTTGAGGTGGAACTCCTCGTGGCCGAAGTCGGTGACGCGCCGGAGCACGACCGGCTCTTCCATATTCTCTACGACGGCACATTGCTCGACGAGAAGCGGTTCTGCGCGCTCGGTGGCGATGCCGAGGGCATCACCAAGCGTCTCGAATCCACCTACCGCGACGATCTCGAACTCGCTACCGCCATCAAGGTTGCCGTGGCTGCACTCTCGGGCCCCGATCGCAACGTTGCGGCAGCCGACCTCGAGGTTGCCACGCTCGCGCGCAACGGGCGCCGCCGCTCGTTCGCGCGCATCACTGATGACGCGGTCACCGCCGCGCTTCGTTGATGGCAACCGCCGAGCTCTCACGACGCATTTACGGCATCGAAACCGAATACGGCGTCACCTGCACGCTGCGCGGCCAGCGGCGGCTGAGCCCCGACGAGGTAGCCCGCTATCTGTTTAGAAAGGTCGTGTCGTGGGGGCGTTCGAGCAATGTGTTTCTGGAAAATGGCGCCCGACTGTATCTCGATGTCGGTTCACACCCTGAATACGCGACACCCGAGTGCGACTCGATTCTCGAATGCGTCGTACACGACCGCGCCGGCGAGCGCGTGCTCGAGGGGCTCGTCACCGGCGCCGAGCAGCGCCTGCGCGACGAGGGCATCCGCGGCACCATCTACTTGTTCAAGAACAACACCGACTCCGCCGGCAACAGCTACGGCTGCCACGAGAACTACCTCACGCGACGCACCGACGACCTGTCGTACTACGCCGAAACGCTGATTCCGTTCTTTGTCTCGCGCCAGATCTTTGCCGGCGCCGGACACATCCTGCAGACTGCGCGCGGGCCGATGTTCTCCATCTCACAGCGTGCCGAACACATCTGGGAGGGAGTCAGCAGCGCCACCACGCGCAGCCGGCCGATCATCAACACCCGCGACGAGCCGCACGCGGACTCCGAGCGATTCCGCCGCCTGCATGCGATCGTCGGTGACTCCAACATGAGCGAGTACGCCAACTTCGTGAAGATCGGTGCTGCCGCCTGCGTGCTGCGCATGATCGAAGACCCCGTCATGATGCTGCGCGACCTGACGCTCGAAAACCCGATTCGTGCGATTCGCGACATCAGCCACGACCTCACCTGCAAACGCAAGGTGCGATTGGCGAGCGGGCGCGAGTTGTCGGCGCTCGACATCCAACGCGAACTGCTCGACCGCGCGCTGCGCTACGCCGACCAGCGCGGCTTCACGCCCGAAGAACAGCGTGCACTCGAAATGTGGGAGCACTGCATCGTGACGCTCGAGAACGACCCGATGAAACTCGACCGCGAGGTCGATTGGGCGATCAAGTACCGCATCGTGGAGGAGTTCCGCGCCCGCCACAAGCTGGCGCTCGACGACCCGCGCGTGCAGATGCTCGACCTGCAGTACCACGACATCGACCGCAACAGGGGGGTGTTCTACAAGATGCAGTCCCGCGGCCTGGTGGAGCGCGTCTGCACCGACGATGCCATCGACCTCGCCAAGGACATGGCACCACAGACCACGCGCGCCCGCTTGCGAGGCGAGTTCATCAAGCGCGCCAAGGATCGCAAACGCGACTTCACCGTCGACTGGGTGCACCTCAAGTTGAACGACCAAGCCCAGCGCACCGTGCTGTGCAAGGACCCGTTCAAGAGCCACGACGACCGCGTCGACAAACTCATCGCCTCGCTGTAAGTCGCACGAGTGCCGCCAGACCCACCCGTCGCGGCGTCCGTGACTCCAGCCCGCGTGTCGCACAGTTAGCGTGGAACGAGTGATGGATGAGCCGCGCAGCGACGCTCAACGTCGCTCAGGCTGCCGACAAATCCGCGAATGGGTGGTGGTCATCGTCACGGCGGTGCTCATCGCCACGGTGCTGCGCACCTTCGTGGTCCAGCAGTTCTACATCGCTGGCCCCTCGATGGAGACCACGCTCTTTGGCGATGACCGCGTGCTCGTCAACAAGCTCGCATACCGCCTGAGCGGCCCGTCGCGTGGCGACGTGGTCGTGTTCGACCGCCTCACGGTGAACGGCGACACCGTGCAACATGACGACCTCATCAAACGCGTGATCGGCTTACCGGGCGAAACCGTCGAGATTCGGGACTGCGTGGTCTTCATCGACGGTGCGGCCCTCGACGAGCCGTGGTTGTCGGCAGAGGTCGCCGGTACTTCGGATGACCCCGGCACCCGCTGCGGCACCGCGAATGCCGACCCCCTCGTGATTGCCGACGATCAGGTGTTCTTGATCGGCGACAATCGCGCGATGTCGTTCGACAGTCGCATGTTCGGGCCGGTTAGCGTCGATTTGATCGTCGGCAAGGCGATGGTCGTCATCTGGCCGCCGCGCGACATGCAACGCCTCTAGGCGATCAGCGACTCCGCACGCGCGGCATCCACCATCCGATCCACCCAGTCGCTGTACACCGCGTCAATCCCCATGCGCAGCAGCGCGGTCAACGCATGTTCGAATTGCGCATCCCAGGCGAAAGCCAGGCGTTCGAAGCGGTGGGCGAGCGTGACGAGCCCGCCATTCCAATCGGAGTGGTGCATGTTGAGTGCCGCGACACCAAGCTCGGCGAGTTGGGCGAGGCGTCGCTCGGGGCCATCCTTCATCTTGTCCAGTCGGGATGAATCGACGAGCAACACATCGCGAAGGTTCGGGGCGACCTCCCGCAGCACGGTGAAGTCCTCGCAGCACAGATACGTGCGCTGTCGCAAGTCGGGGTGGGCCAGCAGCATCTCGCGCACCGGGGCGAACGCTGCTGCGTCCTTTACATCGAGTGAGAGCGACAGGCCGTGCTGGCTCGCCAGCGCCAACAGCTGCGCGAGCCGCGGGATGTGGCGTGGCAGGTCATCGCTCGTCACCGCAGCGATGGTGCGCCGCCGCAGCCGCCCGGCGACCACACCATCGTGGTCGAGCACGGGCACACCGTCACGCGTGAGCCACACGTCGGATTCCAGACCGGTCGCCCCCAATTTCACCGCCAACGCAAAGGCCGGCATCGTGTTCTCGGCTTCGTGCGCCCGCGCCCCACGATGTGCAAAGAGCACCGGCGGTTGCAGAATCGACGGCAAACGCTGTTGCACGGGGCAACACTACGACGCACAACACGAACGATGAACGACGAGGCATCGCGGTACGGCGTTCTCGTAGGCTTGCTGGCGTGTTCAACCTCTCGGGCACGGAATTGGTGTTCATCGCCGTGCTCGGCTTGATCGTGCTCGGGCCTGAGAAGCTGCCCGGCGCGATGCGCAAGGCCGGCAAGATCTACCGCGAGCTCCGCAATATCACCAGCAACGTGCAGCGCGAAGTCAACAAGGTGATGGAAGAACCGATGCGGCAAGTGAAGAGCCTCGTCGAAGAGCCAGCGAACGAATTGAAAAAGACGGCGCAAGACACCAACGACGTGTTCGCCGGCAAGATGCCGCACCTCGAACGAAGGCCGGGCGCTGCTGCGGCAGCCGCGTTCGCGGCAGCCACGGCTTCGTCGCCGCCCACGGCGAACGGTGCCGCCGAGAACACCGCCGAGAGCGCCACCGACGCTGCGCCCGCCACCGACACGCCAGCCACCGCTGCCACTGCCACCGAGGCTTCAACCACCGATACTCTGCCGCCCACCGACACGAGTCACTGACATGGCCCGCATCCGGCGGCAAGCCAACGACATGACGATCATGCAGCACCTGGCGGAGCTGCGCACCCGCCTCGTGATGTCGCTGCTTGCGATCGCCGTCGGTGCAATCGCACTGCTCATCGCCTACGAACCGGTCCTCAACTTTCTCGTGTCTCCCTACCGCGATCTGTGCGACACGAAGGCGAACCTCAACTGCGACGGTTCGCTGTATGCGCTCGGCCCGATTGACGGCTTCTCGGCGCGCATGCGAATCGCCGCATGGGGTGGCGTCGTCATCGCACTGCCCGTGGTGTTGTGGAACATCTGGCGCTTCATCGTGCCGGCGCTCACGAAGCGCGAGAAGCGGTATTCGTATTTCTTCGTCGTGTCGTCAATAGTGCTCTTCATCGTGGGCGCCCTCCTCGCGTACGCGACACTCGATCGCGCGCTCGAATTCCTCATCGGTTGGTCGGGTGCCGACGTCACGCAGAACTACCAGATCAGCAAGTACGTGAATCTCGTCGTGCTGATGCTGTTGTCGTTCGGTGTTGGTTTCCTCTCACCGGTCTTGCTCGTATTTCTGCAGCTCGTCGAGGTGGTCACACCGCGCACGCTGATCACCCAGTGGCGTTATGCGATCGTGATCATCTTCGTGGTGGCGGCCGTCATCACCCCGAGCGGCGACCCGATCACGCTGATGGCACTGGGCGTGCCGCTCACCGTCTTGTATCTGATCGCCGTCGGAATCGGTGCGCTGCTCTTGTGGCGTCGCCACAAGACGGCCGTCTAAGTGAACGACACCGCGCGTCGTCGTCGCCTCGCGCGCTACGACTTCGCGCCCGACCCGTTTCAGGTGCAGGCTTTCGACGCACTCGATGCAGGGGAGTCGGTGCTCGTCGCCGCACCCACCGGCTCAGGCAAGACGGTGATCGCCGAGTACGGGCTCGACATGATGCTCGAGGCCGGGCAGCGCGGGTTCTACACCGCACCGATCAAGGCACTCTCCAACCAGAAGTATCACGACCTGTGCGCGTTCTACGGCAACGACCGCGTCGGTCTGCTCACCGGCGACAATGCGATCAACGTCGAAGCGCCACTCTTGGTGATGACCACCGAGGTGCTGCGCAACATGATCTACGCGCGCTCGTCGGCGCTCGACGATCTCGGCGTGGTCGTGCTCGACGAAGTGCACTTCCTGCAGGATGAATACCGCGGCCCGGTGTGGGAGGAAGTCATCATCCATCTCGAGCCCGAGGTGCGGCTCGTCGCGCTGTCGGCCACGGTGAGCAACGCCGAAGAGATCGCCGACTGGCTCACCACCGTGCGTGGCCCGACTCGCGCCGTGGTGGAGGGGCGGCGACCAGTCGAATTGCGCAACCTCTACGCCTACGGCGACAAGACGACCACCGAGATCATGCTCGTCGAAACCCTTGTAAACGGGGCGCCGAACCAAAGGGTGCTGCGACTGGAGCGTGGCGATCGCGATGCGCAGCGCGGGCGCGGGGGCCGACGCGGGCGTTCGCGCATCTTCCCGCCGTCGCGCCTCGACATCGTCGACCGGCTGCGCGACGGCGACCTGCTGCCCGCCATCTACTTCATCTTCAGTCGCAACCAGTGCGACGAGTCGGCGGCGGCCTGCTACAAGGCCGGCATGCGGCTCACGAGCGACGCGGAGCGTGAAGAGATTCGCGAGATCGTCGATTCGCGCGTCGAAGGCCTCTCCGACGACGACCTCGCCGCGCTCGGCTTCACGCTGTTTGCCGCCCAGGTGGAGTCGGGCATCGCCGCGCACCACGCCGGTATGGTGCCGACGTTCAAAGAGATCGTCGAAGCGCTGTTCGTGCGCGGGCTGGTGAAGGTGGTGTTCGCCACCGAAACTCTCGCCGTCGGCATCAACATGCCGGCGCGTGCCGTGGTGATCGACAAGATGTCGAAGTTCACCGGCGAGCACCATCAAACCCTGAAGGCAAGTGAGTACACGCAGTTGACGGGGCGCGCCGGGCGACGTGGCATCGACACGCTCGGTCACGCCATCGTGGTGTGGGACCCGTACGTGCCGTTCGATCAGGTGGCGGCGGTCGCCCAGAGTCGCACGTTCCGATTGAGTTCCGCCTTTCGCACCACGTACAACATGGCGGTCAACCTCGTGCGCACGCATTCCCCGGACGAGACGCGTCACCTGCTGAACCTTTCGCTCGCGCAGTACCAAGCCGGCAAGGGCGTGGTGGAAGTGCAGGCGCGCATCACCAAACGCCAGAAAGAACGCGACCGTCTGCGCGCGCAGGCCAAGAGCGAGTTCGGCGACATTGACGAGTACCGCCGTCTCTTCGTGAAGGACCCGGGCGAGCGCGATCGGACCGAAATCGAGATGAGCCTCATGGCGTTGCGACCAGGCGACGTGGCATGGTTCGACGACGACCTCGGCCTCGTGCTCAGCACTTCGGTGCGTGCCAAGGGCGTGAAGGTGAAGGTGTTGTTCGCCAACCGCGCGCTGCGCGCGTTGACGGCGGACGAACTCGTGCGCAACGTGCGAACCGCGACACGTCTACCCATTGACGGCACGGCGGTCACCGGACACAGGGGTCGGATCGTCGACCAGAGCGACCCCCGCGTGTTGCGCGAATTGGCGCATCGGTTGACGCGCCTCAAGATCGACAAACCAAAGGCCGCGCCGGCGGCCGCGCGGGCGGCACATCCGTGCGCCAACGACCCCGACCTCAAGTTCAAACTCAACGCCGCCAAATCAGCCGACCGCATCGACCGCGAAATCGCACAACTCGAGGGTCGCGTCAACAAGGCGGCAGAAGTCGTGAGTCAGCGCTTCGACGATGTGATCACCCTGCTCGAGCGGTGGGATTACGTGGTCGACTGGCAACTCACCGAGCGCGGCACGCTGTTGTCGCGCGTATTCCATGAATCCGACCTGCTCGTCGCCGAGACGATCGCCACGAAGTTGCTCGACGGTCTCGACCCCACATCACTCGCCGCATTGTGCTCGACATTCGTCTACGAGTACCGCAGCCCCGAACCAGCACCCGAGCCGAACTTTCCGTCGGCACAACTGCGGTCGCGGTTCCGTCAGGTTCAGCAAGTCAGCGCGCGCTTGCAGCGCGAAGAGAGCGCCGCCGGGCTCACCCCACATCGCGCCCCCGATGCCGGCTATGTGGATGCCGTTGTGAAGTGGGCGGGCGGCGCCGAACTTGCCGAGTTGCTCGACGAAGACACCACACCTGGCGACTTCGTGCGCACGATGAAACAACTCATCGACTTGTTGCGCCAAGTGGCCCAGCACGCACCCGACGAACTCACCCGCAGCATCGCCGACACGGCGGTCGACCGCGTGTTGCGCGGGGTGGTGCTGAGTGCAAGCACCATGCCCATCGGCGGCACCTCGTGACGATCAAGCCCGGCGAGCCCTGGGGCGAACCTCGCACCACACCGCACGGTCTCATCATCGCCGACGACGAAGTCGCCCTGGCGGACGCCGTGGCCAATGGCCAGCGCGATGTCGCCCTGCGCAATGGTGAAATGCTGCGCGCACTGGGCAACACAGGCGACAAGGCCGACAACCCCCATCAACGCGACTTCGCACCGCACCCTGGCGACACGGCCCTGGCACTGCCGTGCGACGCCTACCTCGTGGTATTGCGCCGCGGTGCCGACGAGCAGCGCGTCGTGGCGGTCTCGACCGTGATTGTCGGAACATTCCGTGCACCTTGTTGGTGGGCAACGAGCGGTGGATTCGTGGGCCCGTTGAACGTGTCACCCCGTGCCCACCCCAACGACGGCGTCATCGACACGCTGGAATTCACCCAACCGCTTTCGTTGCGCACACTGCTGGCGATTCGCAGGCGAATGCGACTCGGCGACCACCTCCCACACCCGGCACTCACTGCTCGTCGCGCACCGCAGGCACAATGGCAAGGTCCGCGACCCGCATCGGTCACCATCGATGGCCGACGCCACGGTCGTTTCGATGCGGTCACGATGACCGTGCGCCCCGACGCGTTCGCCCTGTGGGTCGCGGTTCAGTAGCCTGACCGCATGTCACTCGACGCCAAGCAAATCGCCGAACTTAAAGCCCGCGCCTGCGCCGACATCGATGCCCGCGCCGCCGACCTGATTGCCGCCAGCCACGACATCCATGCGAACCCGGAACTCAACTACGAGGAACGTTTCGCGCACGACCGCCTCACGAAGATGATCGACGCCGCCGGCTACGGCGTCACCCGCGGCGCCTACAACATCGACACGGCCTTCGAGACGAAGGTGGGTGCGCAGGGTCTCGACGTTGCGGTGCTCTGCGAGTACGACGCGCTCCCGGGTATCGGGCACGCGTGCGGACACAACGTGATTGCTGCTGCAGGTCTCGGTGCGGGTTTGGCGCTGGCCGGGCTCGCCGACGACGCGGGCGGTCGCCTCACGCTGATGGGCACGCCCGCCGAAGAGGGCGGCGGCGGCAAGGTGGAGATGGCCCGTGCTGGCGCGTTCAAGGGCGTCGACGCCGCGATGATGGTGCACCCAGCCGACCGCGATCTGGCGCGGATGAACGCGATTGCGATTCAGCAGGCGATCGTGCGCTACTACGGGCAGGCAGCGCACGCTGCGGTGTCGCCGCATCTCGGGCGCAATGCGCTCGATGCCGCCGTGCTCGGCTACATGAACGTCGCCGCACTGCGTCAACACATTCGCCCCACCGAGCGCGTGCACGGCATCTTCACGAAGGCGGGGGAGAAGCCCAATATCGTGCCACGCGAAGCCGAGATGGATTGGTACGTGCGCAGCGACACCATCGAAACGTTGCAGCCGCTGAAGCAGCGCGTCGCCGCCTGTCTCGAGGCGGGTGCGGCTGCCGCTGACTGTCGCGTGGAGATGGTGTGGGACACGCACGCCTACGCCGACATCGTCGACAACATCCCGCTGCTTGATGCGTATGCCGCGAACTCGACGGCGGTCGGACGATCGCTCACCTCGGCGCACATCCACGGCTCGGGAGGCGGTTCCACCGACATGGGCAACGTGAGCTATCTCGCACCGACGATTCACCCGATGCTGGCGGTGGCACCGCGCGGCGTGTCGTTGCATTCGCCGCAGTTCGCCGACCACGCCAAGTCGAAGGAAGCCGACAAGGCGGTGCTCGACGGTGCGAAGATCATGGCGATGACCGTCATCGACCTGTGGGCGAACGCCGAATTGCAGCGCAATGTGAAGAAAGCCTTCGGCGACGGCACCGTGCCGGCAGGGGTGCTCTAAAAACCACCATTCGTTTCGTAGTATCGGCACTTGTGTCGGTGTACGTTCCGGAGCAGTTCACACCCGAAGAGTCGGCGGTCTTGCGCCGCTATTTCACCAACCTCGACCTGCCCGTCTTCGCGCTCGTCAATCTGCCGGAGGTCGTGAAGGGCGCACTCTTTGCGCGCTACAGCCGCACCGCCAAGAGTTTGCGGCGATTGTTCTTGGATGAGTTCGTCAGCGACCTCGATCTGAAGGGGGACGAGACCGTCGATGCAACCGTCGGCGTCTCGCGCGCAGAAGAACTGTACGAACGCATCTTCGTGGAATACGGCGACGACTCCGTCGCCCAACTCGGTGGCGTGCACCTCGCGTGCGAACAAGCGTCGAACCTGTTGACGAAGATTCTCGAGTGGGGGCGACTGATGTCGTACCTCGAGCAGAGTACGCGTTACGTCTCCTACGACGCGCGACTCGGCGGGCGCTACCGCTATTACCGCGACCCCGAGGTGTGCAGCGGGCCGCTCGGCACCCGCTACGTGGGCGACATGGATCGCATGTTCGACACCTACAGCGAACTCGTCGAGCAGGTCACCACGCATGTGCGCGCCACCGTGCACCGCGGGCCCAACGATTCCGACTTCATCTATCGTCAGGCCACCCGCGCCAAGTCGCTCGACGCGGTGCGCGGGGTGCTGCCGGCGGCGTCGCTCTCCAATGTGGGCATCTACGGCACCGGTCAGGGATACGAAGCGCTGCTCTTGCGCATGCGCGCCAACCCGCTGCCCGAGGCGCGCGCGTACGCGGACATGATGGTCACCGAACTGCGCAAGGTGATCCCCACGTTCTTGCGGCGTGTCGATATGCCCGAACGCGGCGACAAGTGGAGCCAGTACCTCGCCGACAACGCATCGAACACCGCCGATCTCGTCGATGAATACTTCGGCATCCTCGAACCACAAGATGCCGCGGAGGTGACGCTCGTCGACTTCGACCCGGATGGCGAAGACAAGTTGCTCGCCGCAATCTGCTATTCATCGTCGCACCTGCCCGAGACGCAGTTGCTCGAGCGCGTGCGGTCGCTCAGCCATGTGCAACGGGTGGCACTGATCAGCGCCTACGTGGGTGAACGCACCAACCGGCGCCACAAGCCGGGGCGCGCGTTCGAACGCCTGTCGTACCGCTTCGACGTGCTCGGCGACTACGGTGCGTTCCGCGATCTGCAACGTCACCGCCTGCTGACCGTCGAATGGCAACGCCTCACGCCGCATCTCGGTTATGCGCGCCCCGAACTCGTCGACGACGCCGGTGGGGCGGAGATGTTCAACGCCGCGATGCAGCGCTCGGGGGAGTTGTACGAGTTGCTGCGCCCCGACTACCCGGAGCAAGCCGGCTACGCCGTGGCGATGGCGCACCGCATGCGTTATGTGATGCAGTTCAACGCCCGCGAAGCCATGCACATGCTGGAGCTGCGTTCTGCCCCACAAGGGCACCCCGCCTATCGACGCGTCGTGCTGGAGATGCATCGCCTGATCGCCAACCAGGCGGGCCACCGCGCCGTGGCGGATGCCATGACCCATCTCAGCACCGAGGCCCCGCTGCTTGAGCGCCTCGAATCAGAGCGCCGAATCGAAGAGAAGCGGGGCACCGAGCGCCGCTAGGGGCTGCTGGCACAGCGGGCCCGAACCCCTCGGGGGGGTAGGTCCCATTTGACCGCTTGTTGCCGAAATCGGCTAAGGTTCGCGCCCGATAATGAGTAACGGCAACGACACCCCCGAATCCATCGACGAACCAGAGATTGAAGGTGTCGACCCCGACGACCTCGTGAACCTCGAGGTCGACCCTGACGAACTCGACGACGAAGACGCCGCTGGCACCGACGGCAGCGGCGAAGACGGCGAGGGCGGCGACGAACTCGGCGACGAACTCGGCGACGAACTCGGCGACGACCCGCTCGGCGGTGCCGAAGTCGCCCAGGGCGACACCAGTGTCGCAACCGAGGAACCAGCCGCCACCGACGAAGAACGACTGAATCTCGACGACGACGAAGAGCAGCCAGCGAACAAGCGCAAGGCCGAAGTCGACGAGAACGAATTCGCGTCCGCCGACGACGAAGAGGCCGACCTCGCGACGATCCTGCAGGAGAAGTTGCGCAGCGGCGAAGATCTTCCCGAAGACGAAGTCGAAATCAGCGACACCGAAGACGTCACCGACGGCACAGCGTTGTTGCAGCCGCGCCGACCCGACGAGGAACACTGTCAGCAGTGCTTCCTCCTCGTACGCAAGTCGGCACCGAAGTGTCCGGTTGACCACGACCTCTGCCCGTTGTTCCCTGGCAAGTAGGCGTTGCGATGCCGAGCGTGCCGCCCCCAGTCGACGAGCGACTCGCCTCCGCAAAGGCGATCGTTGAAGCATTGGTCGGTGTGCCAATCGTCGTGACGCAGCAGATCATCCAGAACATCGGCGACGTGCACCTCAACCGCGAAACGACCGTCGCGCAACGCGTCGCACAGTTGCGTTCGCTCGGCGAGATGGTCGTGCGCATGGGTTCGCGCGAGGTGGGCAAGCGGCTCGGCGGAGGCAAGCAGTGACCCCCGTCGTGCGTCTCGCACAATTCGCAGACGCGGAAGGTTGCGAGCGTCTCGACACGCAAGCGCGTCAAGAAACTGCCGGTACCCGCGGCGCCGATGCGTTCTTTGCCGAGCAACCTGTGGCCGTGTTGGTTGGCGACCCGGCCGGGTTCACTCTCGTGGCCGAGGTTGACGGCGTCATAGTGGGTTTCACGACCATTCGCACGACACGAGTGGGGGAGAGGCTGGTCGCCACGATCGTGCGCGTGTTCGTTACTGCGCGGGCTCGGCGTGTGGGCGTGGGGGATGCATTGATTGCCGCGGCACGCTCACAGGCCCGCGGGCAGGGGTGTGCGCGCATCGATGCGCTTGCCCTGCCAGGCGACCGTGACACGAAGAACTTGTACGAGCGCAACGGGCTGACCGCACGCTTGATCGTGGCGACGAGCGCGGTCTAGCGACCCTTCCAGTTCGGTGCTCGCTTCTCGATGAACGCCGTCAGACCTTCCTTGGTGTCTTCGCTCTGCAGCACGCGCCCGAACCCTTCGTTGGTCATCTTGATGAGCGTTTCGTCGTCACTCGTGTGCGCAGCCAACACGACCTTGCGGCTCTCCCACACGGCAATCGGCGCACAGGCGCACACCTGCGCGGCGAGCGCCAGCGCAGCCTCTTCAGCCTGGCCTGGCTCAACGAGGCGATTCACGAGACCAAGCTCGTAAGCGCGTTGGGCGGAGATCGGCTCGCCGGTGAGAATCACTTCCATCGCGACGTTACGGCCGATGATACGGGGCAAGCGGAAGAGACCGCCGGCACCCGCAATGAGGTTGCGCTTGGCCTCGGCCAACCCGAACGACGCGCGAGTCGTGGCGACGACCATGTCGGCCGACAAGACGATTTCGCATCCACCAGCGGTGGCGAGCCCGTCGACGGCGACGATGACGGGCTTCTTGCGTTCGCGGTAGACGAAGCCGGCGAACCCGCCGCGCTTGGTATTGAGATCGGCGGCCTTACCCGAGTTGATCGCCTTCAAGTCGGCGCCAGCGCAGAACACGGGGCGCTCTTGGCCGGTGGTGTTGGCTTTCAGCACTCCGATCCATACGTTGTCGTCGGCCTCCATCTTGTCGATGGCGG
>Ga0194127_10000602_pt1 | contig 57373 bp, 52 predicted proteins | sample TA2KigC100mmetaG_FD_148624 | JGI IMG/M metagenome (GOLD analysis project Ga0194127, IMG submission 148624) | Freshwater microbial communities from Lake Tanganyika, Tanzania - TA2015036 Kigoma Deep Cast 100m | ecosystem: Environmental > Aquatic > Freshwater > Lake | place: Tanzania: Lake...
AACAGCCCCGGCAGTGGGACACCGACAGGTTTTGTCACCGTGAATGATGGAACGGATAGTTGTAGCGAGACGGTTGCAGCAGGAGCGTGCAATCTCACCTCCACAACGGCGGGCAACAAGACGATCATGGCAACCTATCAAGGTGATACGAACTTTGCGGGTTCAACTTCGAGCGGCGTCTCCCATACCGTAGGAAAACTCAATACAGTGACGACGCTAACCTCTGCACCCAATCCTTCAGTGGTTGGACAGACAGTGACCTTCACTGCGACGGTAACGCGGACGTTGAGTGCACCCAACCGATTGGTGCGACAGCCGCGCGAGATTGCTCCGACAGGGACGGTGACATTTACGGAAGGCATCACTGTACTTGGCGCGCGCCCGCTAGATAAAGGAGTAGCGATCTTTGTTACTTCGCTTAGCGTTGGATCGCACAACATCACCGCAATCTATGGCGGTGATCAGAACCATGCAGGCAGTTCGAACCTGGTATCCCATCAGGTCAATGCGGCAAAGCTCTTTCTGCCTGCCATTCTAAATCCTCTAATGCCACGAGCGGGATATTGGGAGGCGCCAAGAGATCGCTTCACTGTGCGAAGCGACCGCATCTCCGTCATCAATTTCGCGAGCAGTTTCGATCATCCACCCTGCAACATATACAACTATTGGATTACGCACACGCTGCCCGTGGCAATCATCAACAATCGCTTTTCCTTCGATGGTTCCTTCGCGGCGATTATTGACTTTACTTCTCAAATAACAGCAACAGGAACCCTTAGGCTGAATAACCATCCGTTCCCGAATTGTGGAAACTTGTCTGGAGGTCCCTATCCCACAACGATAAATTGGAAAAGTAGCACAGTGCCTTCGTCAGCACCGGCTTCCGGCGCGGGTTATCTGCCCAGAGTCGTTGGCAAATAGCGTAGGCAAGAGACTGCAGGTTGCCATCAGGGTCTGATCTCGAAACCGGCAATGAGAATCCCCTCGTGCAAGCGTGAGTGCACGAGGGGATTTGATTTCAATCCGTTGCGAACCGCTTGCCCAAGTCTCCTGCGGTTACGGTCTGACAGCTTGCCCGTCGCGAAAGTCGTTGCGCGTTGGTGAGAGCCGCGTTTTCATATCTCCCACGACCCGAGCCCTCCCGATCTTCTAATGTCGCACAATTAATCATGTGCGAAATTGAATCGGCGTCCCTTTTCGTTTGAGTGTAACTTCGCGAAAGCGGAGTTTTTTCTTGCCCGTATGAGAAGAACCGATAACATGGGTGGAGACGAACTGAAGATCTCTTATAACCACTATTCCCATTGCCTTAGAACCAATTTCAGGTACTCGTGTGCAGTCCCACGTTGAATGTGGGCGTGGGCAAACTGATTACGGTAATTTCGCAAGCAACCGTAACAGCTATCTTCAGCGCGACATCCACATTTACCGCTGACGCGTTCATTCGCCGCGTCGAGACATTCTTTCAATTTGCCTTTGTTTTCTAGCCGTGCCACCAAGCCAGCGCCGCCTGGCACATTATCGAAAAGCACGATTGGAGGAATTTGTTTGTCGCGCGCATACGCAACTGTTGCGTTCAGATCGGTGGAGGGGACATCGAGAGTTTCGGCTGCGCCTTCAACGAGCGCGTATGCAAGCGCGAACGCGAGCCACGTCGAGTCGCTAGGGTTTGAGGGAGGCAACTGGAATTGAAGTTTCAGGACATCAGTTAGCAACTCGTGACCCAGCATGACGGGCCGCAGAGCATCTGGGCGCGCCGAACAGTTCTGTCCGTATGGAGTATTGTGTCCTTTTTCAAATTGCTTCCTATTCTGGAAACCCGCGCCGCAAGTTTCGCAAATGTAGAAACCTTGCCCGTGCCGCCCTTCGCATACTGCAACCATAATCCCAGGCGAGACTTTGGTCGCGCTGACAACTGTGTTGATCGGTTCATCTGTTTTGTCTTTTCCATCTTTGAATCCAACAAAGTAAGGACGTGTTGTAAATACACGAACAGGGCGTGCCGTTGGCTCCTTCGGCTTCGTTTTTTCAGTCACGAAACCAAAGCGCGGTTCGATGTACTGATACACGTGTTCTTCGCCGCAACATCCTTTGAATTGCGGCTTTTCATTCGTATAAAGCTGTCGTTCAAAATAGGTGTTGTGTTTCGCACAACGCGCATACAGCCAGCGTTCCCACTCTTTCCCCGCGACCTTCTTCAGTCCGTAGGACTTCCACATTTTCTTGTTCGCCACTAGCTCGCTAGACGGCGCGAATTCCGAAATGGCAATCGAAAGATCGCGCTGAAGGGATACCGCGCTGGATTCGGCGTTTGCGGTCCGATGCGTGTCCAACTCTACGATGTCAACGGGAAAGCCGTACTTGGGAATCACCGCCTTGCGGGAAAGAAATGAAAGCGTGTCCTCTTTGGCAATAGTTTCGATCCGTCGGTTTGCCCAAGCCATCTGTTGCGAATCGAATTTTTGCGCGGATTCGTTTCTTAGACGCGCGACCTCGTTATAATCGCTTGATAATTCGGCTTCTGCTTCAGCAAAGCGGCTTGTTTCGCCCACGATTTTCTCAATCCACTTGCCATCATTCAAACCGACCTCAAGCGCAACCTCAGTCGGGACAATGTTTCGCAAGGAAGCTTCCAGTTTGTGCCGATGTTCTTGCAAAAAATTCCTCAAATCTGCAACACTTGAAGGGCATGCGATGTCCCTGCACAGTTTCTCCACATTACCAAATCTGTCGTTGACTCGGAAAAACGCGGAGAATGCAACGGCGGCGATATGGCGTATGATGATCTTTTCATTGCCAAGCGCGATAGCGGGCGGTTGAGTCTGACCACGCAACATTCGATAGGGATCGTTAAAGTGGTACAAGTCGTGCGGATTGCGCCGACAGTACGTCACCACAAAGCCAGGGCGCCCCAGACGCCGCCCGACACGCCCAACGCGTTGCGCGTAATTGAAACTTTCGGGTGGAACATTGCGCAGAAACGCAGTGTCGAGGTCTCCCAGATCAACACCCAACTCGAAAGTTGTGGAACAACTGAGGATATTGATCTTGTTGTCTTTGAATCGCTGTTGAAATTCGCGCGCTTTGTCATGATCAAGTTGCGCTGTGTGTTCTTCCACGACCAGCGAAGTCGGCAGCTCGTCTTCGTACAGCGCACGGTAGTGATCAAGTTCCAGCTTGTTGTGAGGTGTTTCATGCAACGTGCCAGAACAGCCACGCCGCGCGCAAATGTCGCGCACCGAAATGGTTTGAATCTGTCCGCACACGCGACATTCATGAACTGTTTCTTGCTCCTCTATCAAGCGCAAACGCCACCAGTTGGGGTTTAGTCGACGCGCGTCGTCGCCGATGCGCTCCAGTAAAGGCGCATCTTCCTCACGCGTGAGCGCGTGCCAGATTTCTTTCAAGGTTCGTTCAATCAATGGTTGATCGACCTTGCCTTGCCCAAGTTTCGCAAGGAATTTGGCGCGGCTGCCTTGCGCGCCGTACCAGTTGACTACATCTTGTTGTTTCCCGCGCGTCCCGTTTCGAAATCTCTTTTGGGCGCGCTCTGGGTAGAGGTCTTGCCAATTGAGCGTGACGTCCCCTTTGCACTTAATTTCAACGGCAAAGTTCATCCTTATCGTGTTAAGTAGTAGCGTGATCAAGTCACGCGCCTCGGTTTCGGTAAGGGTCCACGGCGGTTGAAGCAAAATATCGGGAACGACGAACCACTTTGGGAATTCGACTGACCAACGAACGAGTCCGACGCCTTCAAGCGAAATCCGTTGCTCTTCGGTTAGGAATTCGCGGTAAAGCGCTCGCCAAACGTTCCTACGAACGGTCGGCTCATCATCATCCAGGTTCTCTTTGAACGCGTCGCGAAAATTCGACCAAGCGCGGTCGGCGATTGTCGCGAGCGCGATGCCGCCGGTTGGAAATTCTTGAAAACTCCTGGCAATTCGCAAGAATAGATTGCGGTTCAGTATATCGTGATACGATTTGTCGAGGTACCACGCGAAGAACGCGGCTTCCTGGCGTCCGTCGGCAAAAGCCAACACCTTTTTGCTGTCTAGGTTTTGGTAAAGTGTCGTCGCAATAACCGAATGCGGCCCGTCGGTGCCATGCACGATTTCGCGCACAGGGTCGCGGCCTGCCGCATTGTAGCCACAAGCACCGCATCTTTTGATTTGATCGGCTTTGGTTTCGTCGTTGTTGGTCTCCTCTCTGACAACACGAATCAAGTCGTCGTGGGGGCAACGGGGTTTGTCCTTAGCCATCTCGCCACATCGAACGCATAATTGGTCATTATCTTTTGCGACAGACTTGGCGTCATCGTCTTCATCGCTTGCATCGTCTTTGATTTCGACTGGGCGTAAGAACGTTGCGCCAAAATCCTCGTGGCTTGGATCGCGGATCGCTTCAGTCAACTTGCCGCGCTTGAATCCTTTGGGCGCGACGAGATAGTGTTGACCGCACTCCCGGCACAACCCAATTTCAAAAATCGCGGCAGTTGGATCGGCTTGATTTTTCTCGAGTAGAATTCTCTTTCGCGGCAAGAACTGAATGTACGCGCCTTCAAGCGCACGAAGAAAGAGATGATAGCGCGCAGAAAACACGGGCGGATTGGTGAGTGGGTCACCGGTGTGTGTGAGTCGTTCGACAAGGCTCGTCAACCTGGGCAAACGATCCTCTGACGGCATATCCGCAAAAACCTGATCGGCAACTTGGGACACGGGCAGAGGATTGCCAGTGACGAGTTCGCACAACTTCGCCGCATGTGAATCGGTCAATGTGATCTTTTCGGTTTCACCGAGGATGACGTCCTCTTCAGCAAAATTTTCGCCGAACAAATTGCAAGCAAAATCTGCGACGGCTTTCTTGTCCTTTTCTTCGCCTACAAGCGTCGCGCTTGTGGCAATGCAACGGAATTCGCCCGCGCAACCACCTTCGCGCAGGCGTTGCTTCAATCGTCGGATCAACATTCCCATCTCAATGCCGCGTGCGCCGCGATAGAGGTGCGCTTCGTCCAAAACTAGAAATGCCCACCAGGGCGCGCTCTTGTCGTCAAACAGGGGATGGTCTTTGGGACGAATCAAGAGATATTCGAGCATCGAGTAGTTGGTGAGCAAAATGTGGGGAGGCATATCGCGGATCTCGGCACGGGTCCTCAACTCGCCCGCGAGTTTGCTTGTGCTTCGCCGCGCGTTTGTTTCGCCTTCAGGTGTTTCGCCAATGTACTGCCCGAAAGTGAATCGGAAGGAGGATTTTCCCTCTTCGAGTTTTTTGCTGATTGCCTTCAGGCGATCTCGCTGGTCGTTTGCGAGCGCGTTCATTGGATAAAGCACGAGCGCGCGGACACCCGCGCCGAGGTTGTTCGTTCGATGTTGGCGATACAAGTGCAAGAGGATGGGATAGAGGAACGCTTCCGTCTTACCGCTTCCTGTGCCCGTCGCGACGATGACATTGTGACCTTGGTCGACACGCTCTATCGCGCGATGCTGGTGGAGATGTAACGGACGTCCCCCTTCTAGTTCTAGCGACTTGACAAATCCATCGTCGGGGGCAAAACCGAGTAGGCGCTTGAACAATGCGAGTGGAGTGTCACCTTTCTTGAAAGTTGGCGTCGCTTCAAGAAATGGACCCTGGCTGAGATGTCCCGCTGCGAGCGCTTGCGCGAACGACGCGCGCAGTTCGGGATCGCGAAAATAGAACATCGTCTTGAGATAACGTTGATAGCGTTCTTCAACTAGATGCGCGAGTGAAATAGGATCCACCTAAAATCTCCTTAACAGAGTTCGTAGAGTGTGTTCAAATGATGCTCTTTGAGATGATGGCGCAAGTGATCCAAAGATGGACTCTCTTTTGTCCAGCCGCAGAGCGTACATTTGCGAATATCTGGGATCAAATGGGGGGAATGGTTCGCGCGGCTGTACGCGTCGTGCTTCTGTTGGATATGTTCCTTGATCAAATTGGCTAAGCCGTCTGAATCTACCGAATGGTCAACATTCTTGCACTCTGCATGTTGGCAAATCGCGCGGCTAGATGCATTAGAATCGAGAATCCAATGGGCTTTCCAACTTAATCTGCAACTCGAATGTTGGCAGACCACCAACCCAACAGTTAGGTTGGGGTTTCTTTTTACGTGCTCATCATATGTTAGCGGTTGAAGGATGGTGTCAAGGTGATGCGATTCGACATGGTTCAGAAAACCTGTCATCGAATCCGCCATGCAATCACAACGTTTGCACTTTGCTTGAACGCGCATTGCTGCCAAGGACGCGTTGGAATTAGCAACCCAGATACCAAACTGCGACACACCGATTCGGAAGCGGGGTTCGCTACTCTCGAAACTACACAGCGGAATAACGACAAGTTGTTCTGCCACCTTGACAGGAAACGGTCGTGCGGCCTCTTTTGTGAATCCGATCAACACTTCATTTGTCCAGCGGGGTTTGGGAAAACGAATCCACAATACTTTGCTAGAGTTAGAGTCGAAATCCGTGCGGGCGAGTTGAAGCACTTTGTCTGACCATTCCGACTCTGCTGGCACTTTATCTGCTGTTCCAATCGTCCACCAAATTCTTTCCACCAGAATTGTAACGTCAATTGGTTCATGTCCTTGTGGGGCAATCTCCCAGTCAGTTTTGTCAAACGCAATGCTCGCAGGCATCTCGGCAAAAGTTGTGTTGCCGTCCGACACAATGTCGATGCCAGACGCTGACTTGATTACGCAACCAGTCGTATGATGAAATTCAACCAGTGCCGCAGAATGACCATTCTTATCAGGGAGAGAATACGCTTGATTGCATTGAATCTTACTCAAGCCACGCGCTAGTCGAAAATCCGCGCTTTCAATCAGCTGATAATTTTCGTCGTAGAATCGGAGAAATATCCAAGATGCTTGCCAGCCCAGGATTTCGTTCGGCAGTCCCTGTTCTGCTCGGTTCGGGGTAGGAGTGATGAGGATAGACTTCCAACTCTTTCGTTCACGCCCTTCTTCACCCACTGCAATCGTTTTAACGGTCTCCCAGGCATTTGTATTTGTGGCACGGATCTGCGGAAGCGCGTCTCCAAAGAGAGGGCAACCTTCTTCGTCTGCATCAGGAAGGCAATTTCCAACTAACTCGAATTGGGTCGTGCTTTGCGCGATTTCAACACTGTTCCCATCGGGCGTTCGGAAGGCGATTTTGCAAGGTCGATCAATAACGTAATAGTACGCCAGGTATCCCTCGATGGACAATGCTTCAGGTTTAGAGCCAAGATTTGTGTCGGCGCGATCCCACGCTTCTGGAACAACGATCAGGTATGCGCCTCTGTTGATCGAACGGACGCGAGTTCCGTACCGCAAATCGTACCCGCTCAGTTTGAAAAGAAGATAGTCATCCTCTCGTTCGTCGAGTCTGATCTCCCAGGATTTATCGCCAGAGCGCACAGTGATTCTGTTGCGTAGGTCCTTCAACTCCCAGAGATCGTGTTCTTGTTCTAGCAGAGAGTCCCCTTGCTGCACCTGCGGTTCTTCGGTATCTGTCAACCAGTCATCTGGTAACTCGACTGCCAACTCCCATTCCAAATTCCTGTCGCGACAAACGATTCCAGGTTTAGCAAGACGTGGCGCAAATTGAATGCTGGGGTGTTTGTATCGGCTTCGCTTGCCCTTTCTTTCGGCAGGGGTGCTGCAATTGCGTCTACGTTTTTTCGCTCGTTCAAGCACCTTGGTTGTTCGTTTTTGTTCCTTCTCGGTTTGGTCAGCTCGTCGGATTGCCGCATCGCGTTCGTGCTCCGCGTTTTCCGCGCGTTTGATTGCCGCTTCTTTATCTTGAATCGTACGTAACCTATGTTCCTCACTTTGCTTCTGCAATTCCTCCGCGCGTATTGCACGTTCATTCGCTAGGCGGGCGTTATCTTCAGCGATGCCCCTTGCTTGATTTGCTTCCTCGCATTCGCGTCTTGCAATGTCTCGTTCGTGTTCCGCGTTTATCCTTGCTTGCTCTGCTAATCGCGCGCGTTCGCCAGCTTTTTCGGTACTTTCGTTTGCCAGGCGTGCTTCATTCTCGAAACGTCGTGCCCGTTCTTCTGCGGCACCCTTTGCCTGGTTGGCGTGCAGTAAGTTCTCTTGGGCTTGCTTTTGCATTTCCTCCGCGCGCAACGCACGTTCATTTACCGCGTCGCGCTCATCTTCGGCTTGCTTTTTTGATTCCTCTGCGCGTTGGAGGGCAAGGCGCGCTTGTTCTTCAGCATTAAGTTTGGCTTGGACTGCACGACGCGCGGTTTCTTCGGCAGTCCTCCTCGCTTGGTCTGCTTCGTCTCGTTGACGACCTACTGCGTCTAATTCCTGTTCTGCTCGTGCCTTTGCTTGTTCCGCTACCTGCGCTCGCGTGAATGCCGCATCACGCTCCTGTTCTGCTTGTTCCTTCGCGCGAATTGTCGCAGCACGATCTTCTTTCGCTTGGCGTGTTTCCTCTTTGGCGGCATCCTGCTCCATTTCCGCCTTCATCCGCGCGTCATTCGCACTGTGGACTTCGGCTTGCGCTTGCTGACGGACTTTTTCTGCGGCTTGGAGTGCCTCCTGTGCTTGCTCAAGTTTGCGCTCAGATTCGCGACGCTCGTCCTCAGCGCGCCGCAGAGCGTCTTCTGCCGAATCACGCGCCTCACGTTCTTGGTGATATTTTTGTTCGGTGTCGCGGAGTTTTAATCCAGCATTGTGATTCTTCTGGACAGCAGCACGCAGAAGCAGCGCAGATCCTGCGCTGAGCAGAATCGCCGTGGACAGTAGCACCAATTCAAGAATCGGCATAGCGAATTGACTCCAAACAATGTATTCAAGACACCTTGGATTGGCCACCTCTTACCAATCTCGCGCGACCGGTCTTCGTCTATCGGCGGGCGACCATTGCCGCGACGACCCGGGATTGTGCGATCTTATCCCCCTGATTTGTCTTCGTTCCATGGCCATAACCAGCCGCCCAGTTAGCGTCTCCTTGGGAAGTGGCTGGTTGAGGGTAGTGCTCACCAATTGCTGTTACTTCACAACCACCTTCACTTTGTCCGCTACTCCCAAGTCTTCCAGAATTTGATTGATTTCCGCGACCAATGTCTTGGAAGTATCCGCGTTCACGGTCAGGGTGAATTCGACTCCGACCTTGAGGTCTTGACCCGAGCGCAACTTTGGGATCAACTTGGTGCCGATGCGATTCCACATTTCGGAGGGTACATCACCGAACAAGTGCAATTGCTTGAGTTGCGGCTGAAGTGGCGGCGGTTTTTCTCCACCTGTGTCCGTCTCACCGTCTTTCTTGGGGGGTGGAGGTGGGGGTGGTGGTGGAGGCGGCTCAGGCGGTTTAACCGCGCCGCTCTTCAACTCTTGCGCCTTCTGCTTCTTGAGTAAGTAGACATCCGATTCGAAGATTACTTCGTCGGTGGGCAAGAATTCCTTGAACCACACGCGCTCGTACGTCCCATCGGGTTTCTGTCCCGATGCCAGACCAAGCTCGCCACGCTCGACGGACTCGGGAATTTTGCTTCGCAAGTACGCGTCGGGATCGAGCACGCGGTCAAGTGCGCCTGTGAGAAACGCCTGGCGCAGACTGAGCAGCGACCACGCGCCTGATTCTTTCAACGCGGGGGGCCAGCGGCGGTCGAGGTAGCCCGCACCTGGAGATTCGTTGAGTAACGTGTTAGACTTGAGCGTGGCGATGACGCGCCCGCACAATGTTTCGCCGTGTCCCGAATGTCCTGCGCTCAGATCAATGACTCGCACTCCGCTTTTCTCATTATTATCCGCCAGGACTAGAAAACGGTAACTCGCCCACACTTCTTCCCTGGCTTCGTTTTCCGCATCTTGCAATTCTGCCCGAACGTCTGATAACTCGCTTTGCTCAAAATCGCTGCCGAGCGTGCCTTCGTCCACTTCTTTCTTCACACGCCGCCACGCAAGCCAGTTTTCCGCTTTGTCGCGCAATTCGCGTCCTGGCTTTTTCAAACACCACACCAACGCGCCAGGATAAAGGCGGTCGGATGTGCCGCTCCGTTTCGTCCAATCGGCAAGTTGTTCGCGCAAGCGCGCGCTATCGTCCCACTCGATATTCGGATCGACGATTTGCAGTGTGAGTTTCGGCGAATTGGAAACATCGTTGCCGCGAAAGTATTCGATGGGAATCGTCTTGCCTTTGTCGAACTCGCCCTGGATCAGTTTTCGCATCGTGGGGCGCACATCGGCGTTGTCGTCGAGCGAGGCGCGGCGGTCGTTGACGACTTTTTTCAGCGTCGGTTTGTGATAGACGCGGAAACCATCCGCGCCGACTTTGCGAACATAGTACGCCTTGGCTTCGAGCGCGAGCGCGGCGGTATCCACCGAAGTCGTATCCACATCGGGTTCGCACAAATCGAACCGCAGTTCGGGCAAATGCGCGAGACGATCCAACTGTCCACCTGACGATTCAAAGAACATCGCGGTGCCGACGCGCCGATGAATATCCTTGAGCGGTCCTTTCGTGTCCACGTCGAGCGCGCGCGCGTGCGATTGCGCGCCTGCAATGTCCGCATCAATCGCCGCCATCAATTTCGGTTCGCCGAGTTGACCCAGAACGACACTGCGAAATTCGGGCACGTCGAGCGGTGCAGAACCGAGCGTGATGAGCGGTTCGTGCCGCGCTTGAGTAAACGCATCGCGATACGCCCACGAGATCCATTGCGCGAGCATCGCGAGTGTGCCGCGCGTTTGTTGATATTGCGGGAGCGTTTGCCATTTGCGCTGAAAGACCGAAAGCGTCCCAGGATGAAACGGATAGCACGCTTCAAACTTGTCCTGCAAAAACTCGCGGGCTTTAGCTTCGGTCGTCGCCGTGTCTACGGCGGTGAATTCGGGCGGCAGTTGCGCGCGGCGGTCGAAGTACCAATCGGCGTATGCTTTGGCGACGCGCTTGCGGGTGCGCTCATCGCCAATATCGTCAAACAAGCGACGGCGCAAGACTTCGCTGATTTCGGCTTCGTCGTTCACGATGACGGGCTTCGCCACCGCGCCAACGACCTTGAGAATCTTGTCTTGCCACGCGATCTCCCAATCGGTCATTTCAGTTTGACTGCGTGGCAGACTGATGACGGCGGCGCGATCGGCTTTGCCGACGAAACCGCGCATCAGGTTGTGCAGAAACGAGTGGAACGGTTCGGCGAGCCAGCGATGCCGCGCCAAGCCGTTGAGCACTTCATCGCACAAAATCAACACGGGCTTGCCCGCAAGTTCGATGACGCGATTGATCGTATCGGTGCCTGGGGGATCGGTCTTAGCGGCAGGTCCCAACGCTTGCACGCCTGCTTCGCCCGCGAGTTGGAATGCCATATCAATCCACGGCATTTCGCGTCCTGGTTGTGGATCCCACGCATTGCCGACAAAGACCGCGACCTTGGCTTCGGGGACGGTAGCGAGGTGCGCTTCTTGCAAGAGCGTGGAGACGCCCGAAAAATTCGCCGCTTTGCTGCCGTTGCGCGCAAGATGATAGAGCGCGGTGAGTGTGTGCGTCTTGCCGCCGCCGAACTGGGTGACGAGCGTGAGCACGGGCGCGGTGTTGGCGGTTTCGCCCGCGAGACGACGCAACACAATGCCCGCGTTCTCGCGAAGTGCGCGCGTAAAGCAGGTGCGCGAAAAGAATTTTTCGGGGTCTTGATAATCGTCGGGCGCGGTACCTGCGACGACTTGTTCGAGCGCAATCGCGAATTCATCGGGATTGAATGAACGACCTTTGCGAACTTCGTCGCGTGGAGTGACAACTTTGTACCAGAAATCGAGAGGCATAGCGGTCTCCTATGAGCGTTTCATTCGAGCAAATAACTCGAGTGCGGGCTGTTTCAAGCGAGCCAGGTTCGCGTACGCGATGGGCGCAAAATCTCTTTCGGCGGAATACATTCGATAGCGAATGCCATCAGTCACAACAATATCGCGCGGCACGCCGAGTTCGCGCACATATCCTTTCGCTTGTTCGAGCGCACTTTCGACACTTGCGCCGAGGCGCTTGGCTTCGATGATGAAATGGCACGATGCGGCTGAACGTGGCAGTGTGCGGAATACACTCACGTCAATGAATCGCCATCCAATTGCGATTTGCTCGACGCGCCAACCGAGCGCGCGCAAGAATGGCACGACGTAATGCACGACGAGTTCTTGTTCAGTTGGATAATCGCCGAATGCGGTGCGATCCGCATACAATCGGGTCAAGTCTTGAACCTGGGTTACCAGTTCACTCAACTCGTCGGGTGGTTCAATGCTGGGTAGTTCACTTGGCAACGAAGGCAAGGTTGCAGTTTGCCAATACGTTGGCGGCGAATTGAGAAAACGATTGGCGTAATCTACCAGTTCGGGCTTGTTGATTCGAGAAAGACTGGGCGCATTTGCGCCAAACACCCGATTGCCAAAATCATATTCACTGGGCAACGCGTACCAACGCACACGTCGCGCGTGTTGCAAATCGCGTCCGTTCACGTCATCGAATTGCGGCAGGTAGAGATAATCACTGGCAACCAAGCCAACAGCGCGAATGGTCGAGATGCCTGTACGCAAAAGCATCACATCACCAATTTGAACTTCGGTTGCAAAGCGGCGAACGGGCACGCCTTCGAATTCGGAATCATCGCGGTCGGGATGCCACGTTCCTGCATCACCCGATTCAATCAGCGCGACGCCATGTTTCAAAAACATATCCGCGTAACTTCCGCTCGATCCGCCCGAGAGTTGCCAAATAACCTGAAGCACTGTTTGCCCTTTCGAGTCCTCAAGTCTCCGATGATTGGTGGAACTGCTTCTCTAGTTTAGCAAGTTCCTTGCGGTTGATTGACAGGGCATCTTTTAGGATTATGCCCGACCCGAATATGTCATCGTAATAATCTTGGAAGAGGGCAACGATGTTGGGATAAGTCATTGACAACTTTAGTTCGCGGTAGGAGGATGTATGAGAACTGAGATAAAAGAAGACCGCCACTTCCTTTGAGTCGAAGATAATAAAACTCATCCTAGGTATTGTATCTCTCGCTGTGATAGGATGATAGGCGGCACTGTAGCCATAATGCTTTCTCTCAATTAGAGTTTTGGCTCTTTCAAACCGACGCCAATTGGGAAATGTGTAGACCTCGCGGTATATTACTCCCTCTCTCTGGCAGGCCATCTCTTTCGCCTTCAAATAATTCTCGTAACCAATCTTGTCTGCCAGGGTCTGCTCCTTTACATCGGGTTTTGCCCATGAAAGATCGTCGATTCTATTGGAATTAGCGATGCGATGAACAACATATTTGTAAAAATCTTCCAAGGTCTGGAAGATACGCTCTTGAGGTAACACCATTTCGCGTGGATGTTCGATGTACCATTGAATCCTTTCGCCCAACTGCGACCTGAGTTTGGAAACGTTGCCACCATAGATCACATGAGGGTAATGCTTCAAATCGAATGGAATGTCTTCTGCATCTTGAGTAAGCAAGATTACCCTTTTATTCAAAGCATGGGCGTATCCAGTTTCGTAGTAAACATTCGGATTACGTCCCGTCATATCCGCGATAACTATATCGGCTTCTGCAATTTGCCCGTAAATTCTGTTTAGAATGTCTTCTTCAAATATCTGTTCATCGATCCTTGCACAGTCGACGTTTGCATGTAGAGCTGCAGCTTTGATCCCTGATCGATAAATATTGTTGAATTCCTTGCCAAAAGGCATCAGGGCAAGAGCGAAAGGCTTTGGTCGTCTATTTTTCATGTATCCTCCTGACTTAACATACCTAGTCGATTGACCTCGGCACGCAGAAACCGATGCGGTCTCAAACTATTTCCCATTTACCCCGGCACCGCGAGCAGCATCGCATCCAGCAAGCGCTTCTCCTCGCTGTCGCGCGGGTAGAGCGCGGAGAGCGAGTTGGCGAGCCGCAGGAAATTCGGTCCGCGTTCTTGCTCGGCTTGGAGGAGCGCGCGCAAGGCGTTCGTGCGTCCGCTTTGTTGCAGGAGCATCGCCGCGTGGACGCGGTCGAGCGTTGTCGCTTCGCGGTGCGGGTGGAGCGAATCGTCGGACACGTTCGCGGAAATGCTGCGGCGGCGTTTGCCGATTTTCAATTCGGGCGCGGCGTTGCGTTCATCGGGAAAGAGCGCGAGCGAGAGTTGCGCGGCGCGCGCGGGATTCTCTTCCAGTTCCGAGGCGACGGCGGTCGCGCCTTCTTCGCCGAAAAGTTGTTGCGCGCGTTCGCTCACTGCCAGCAAGCGGACGATGCCTTTATCGGTTTCGATGATGCGCGCTTCCCAGTCTTGCAAGTGGATACCCAGCGGTTGCGCGAATCGGCGTACGACATCGTAAACGAGCGAGAATCCCTTGGTCGTTTTCTTCGCGGACGACTCTTCATCGTCGGCTTGCTCATCATCGCTGGATTCTTCGTCCGCTTGACCGACGACGGATGACGGACGACCGTCTTCCGTCTTTCGTCCTCCGTCTTCGGTCGTACTCTGCATCGTCCACAAGAACAACGCGGTGAGTCGCGCATCTTCTTCGAGCGCGCCTGCCCCGCCGTTGCGCGCGCGTGCTTCTGCCGTGCCGAGCACTTGCTCCAGCGCGGCGCGTCCGACGACTTCCCAGACGTAGGCGAGATAGCCGCGTTGATACGGCTCGGTCGCTTCGGGATTGCCGCCGAGGGGAATCTCGCGGTCTTGCGCGTCCACGACCTTGGCATAGCGCGAATAGATTTCGAGCGCGGGACCGATACACGCAAAAACGAGGTCTGCGCCGCGCACGCCTTCTTTTTGCAGGCGCTCCATCCAATCCGCGACGCGACGCGGGAGTTCACGAACGACATCACTCCAGTCGCCGATGTCGTCGCTGGTGCGCGGGCGACAGATGAGGTGGACGCTGGTGGCGAGCGCGGCAGAATCACGCGCGCGCAATCGTGTCACCATTTCTGTTGCGAGGGGCCACGAACCTGTGATTGTCCAGCCGCCGCGAATCATACCTGTAAGTAATGCTTCCCAGCCCTCGGTTGTTTTGTGCGCGAAAACAACCGAACCGATGCCATCTTCGCGCAGAACACGCCGCCCTTCGGCAAATGCCTTTGCCATCACCTCTTCAAAAAATGTGCGGTCTTTGGGACGACCATTCACTTGCTTGGTTTCATCTTGAACAGCCTCGCGCAGTTTAGGGCTCAATGGATTGGTTGGGTCGAATGGGTCAAGCAGGATTAGATGGTTCGACAATGCACGCTTCAGCCACACGAGAAAGAAATCAGATAAATCGGAATATGGAATTGCATCGTAGTACGGTGGGTCTGTAAACCAAATACTCGCTGACTCACCTGGCAATTTGGATTCTGTTGCATCTGCTTGTTCAACCGTGCCTGGTTTGTATGCAAAACCAAACGCAGAGACGATGGTGGTTGCAGTTCGGTCAAATGCGCTTGAAAAAGAGCCGCTTGCATCTTCAGTGAGCACTGCTTCTGCCCAATCCCAAAGCGGAGGAATCTTCTGCCCCGAGAAAAGATGAACTGGACATTCTGCCCCAGGTTTCCACGTTGTACCCGAGTTGCTAAGGTCGGCGGTTTTACCAATAGCGAGTGTAAGCAAATCTGCGACTGTTGGTGATAGTTCGGTTGAGCGTGCACGAAGTTCAGCCGCTATTGTTGTCAACGCCAATTTTTGTCGCGTTGTAAACAAATCGCCCCACTTGAGTATTCCGTAAGGTTGCACGCGAAAACCGAGTGTGCCTTGCGGCGGCAATGGTTCATCAGGCACAACGGCAAGTCCATTCGGCAAAGGAGTCGCAGATATTTTTTTCAATCGTTTGGTCGCTTGCCACACTGCGTCGTAATCGCGTTCGGTCGGCAAACGATACTGCCGCCCCGACGCATCGTCCCGCAACGTCACCACCACCAACAATCGCGCGCCGCCCACGCGCTTGCCCTTGCCATCGAAAATCACATCTGCGCCACCGCGCTGTTCGCGCAACTGTGCGCGCACACGGTCGGGTGGTAGCACCGTACCGCAACACAAGCACGTCGCTTTCGCGCGCGCCACCGTACCGTTCGGCACATCGCTATCTTTCTTCGGCTCAAAAATCTCGAACTCAATTTCAGATTTCAGATTGCGGATTTCAGATTTTGAACTTTTGCCTTTTGCCTTTTGACTTTTTACTTTCGCACGCAACGCTTTTTTGCGCGATGCTTTTTTGCTCAGCCAGAACGAACGCATCAGCGGAATCTCTGCACCGCAGTTCGGCGATTCGCATCGTACCGTGCGCGCCCACAGGTACGCAATCGGTTTCGCGCCGTCAGGGTCAGTCGGATAAAACTCGGCGAGTTCTTTTTCGGCGTTTTGTTTGACCTCGGCGCCAACGCGCCGCAATTCGTCAGCGAGTTCTACGCCCTGACGCGGAATGTCTTCGAGCATCACCTTGAGGATGAGACACGCGACGGGATTGAGGTCGCTCGCAAACGCATCGCAACCCAGGCGCAACGCTTCGAGCGGAATCGATCCGCCGCCCGAAAACGGGTCCACGACGAGCGGCGTCTCTTCGGGATGCGCCGCGTGGACGAGCGCGCGTCCCGCATCGAGATATGTCTTATCGGAAGCGTAATCCCAGTTCGCAAAATCGCCGATGAATTTGAGCAACGCGTGACGCAACGCTTCGTCGTCCTCGGCAATGTTGCCGAGACCAGGGAGAAAGCGGAGCGCGCCGCGCGCCTGCGTTTTGAAATCGGCGGGACACAGTTCGTCGCACGGGTCGGGCAAGAGCAAGCCGAGCAGAATCGCGCGGCTGGAGGCGAGCGGACGCCGCGCCCACCAGAGATGCAAGGTGGACGGATGACCGTGACGGATGGATTTTTCGCGCGCCGCGTGCTTGCTGACTTCCGCGATGGGAAAGTCTACTTCAGCGAGGCGTTTACAGGTGGGTGGGATCAATCAGTATCCTCGTTCAATGCTTGTTCAAATTTCTTGAGATGCTTTTGGAAGGTTGCGCGTTGATTATTCGCTTTGCTATTCCAGAACTTGGTAAATGCCGCTGGCAGTTTTCGGCGTCGGAAGAATGTCGAAACATCGGTTGCTTTTGCGCCCTTGCCGCGTTTCTGCCGATAAAAGCGCAAAGCGGCAAGGTAAACAGCGATGCTCATCTTCCACAAGTAATAGACCGAATTGTGATTCTGTTCCCAGTCCTGACCGAGTCGTTCAATCCGTGCTTTGCTTCGCAACAAAGGCGAGATTTTCGACCAGACAAAATTGAGTACCAGCCATTTGGCATATGCGCGTTCTGGGTATCCACGTGACGAGTAACTCACATAATCCATTACCCAATATCGGACCAGGTAGTAATACGGATCAGCGGTTGGGAATATCGAGCCGTAATATCGTTCCTCAAACAATCCCTCTTTACCTTCGCGAAGAATCGCAGGGTCTAGGTCACATCCAGCAATTGCTTGAGCAAGTTTATCTTTGCTAAGGTTTTGTAAAAGAATAAGTTGGTCAATTTGCTCGTCTCGCTCGCACAAGGTTGATCGCGGAAGTTCCTGAAATCCTGTTGCAACAGCGAGCAAGATGTAGCATCATGTAGTAACAGATAGGTGATTTCGCGATGTTTCGCGTTTCAGCCCGAAAACAAATTTGACCAAGTTATTTTTTTACAAGTCCTAAGCATATGGTATCGTTTTGACCCAGCAATACGGCGCGCCTCGCTCTTGGTTTGACGCTTGCGAATGTACCAATATCCCAGTTTGCGAAACTGGCGTTCGATTTCGATTTGACGCCGATCATTCGAAATCAAATCGGATGCACGAATTGCGTTCTGCCAGTTCGTGGCTTGGACGATATTCGATACAAGTGTGTCAAACTGATCCGAGGTACCGTCGCCCTTGCGCGTAACGCGAATCACTTTGACCGTAACGCTCGCATCCGCATTCTTTGCCGCGACCTTGAACAGAGTGCGCGTCGTCTGTTGACCGTTGATCACTTGCGGATTCTTGACCCGCAAAATATGCTTGCCGTGACTGTTGGTTTCATCGGCATCATCGCAGATGATTGTGATACCGTTGTTGTAATACCAAAAGTATTCTGGTTCCTTTTTGAGCGTGGCTTCCATACCGCGATTGATCTCGGTACTTCCGAGAAACCCACGAATGTTTCGCGCAAAGAGCCGTGTGCCTGCGTGGTCGAACAATTCGGCTACACTGCGACTCGTTACCGAAAAGACCCACGACTCAATATCGGTTTTTGTATCGTGCCGATGGAAAATTCCTTTGACCTCGACGCCGTTTCCGCCTTCCATTTCCAAATCAAGCGAGGGAACGGGTGGAGCCACACCACCCAAATAGTCGTCGAGCAACAAAAGGATTTGTCGCCCATCGAAGAGCTGGAAAGTCGCATTGCAATCTGCGCTTCGAATCAGTTGGTCAGCTTCGGTTGTCAAATTCGCGCTACATTTTCCAAGCGTGACATAGTACAACTGAAGACGATAGCCATCTTGCATAATCCGCTTACGTGCTTTAGTCAGCCGTTCTGCAACTTCGGGCAAAAGACTCTCGCAGAATTCTGTAAATTCCTTTGGCTTGTCCGAAATATTCAAAGCGAGTTGAGCAAACCCCAACACATCGTTGCGGTGTTCGTTCTTGCCGTTCACGGTCTCGCGATACTTGCCCTGTATGATGAAGACATTTTTGGTCTCGGCATCAAGCAGGACGGCATCAACGCTTTTGTCCTTTGCGCCACCACACAGCGCATCGGCAGCTTCAGTTTCATTCTCAGTAATGAATGCGCGCAGAAACCACAAGACGAATAATTGGTCGTCGCCAAGTTTAGGATAGCGTTCGTGGAACCCGTGCAGTTCGCGTTTCAAATCTTTCTCGGTGAGTTTGGTTGGGGGCATTTGTTCAACCTCGCTAATGAAAAAATGAAAATGTTGAAATTGACAAAGCACTGGATTCGTGGTAATGTATGCTTGCCAGCGGACGAAACTCGGCTCCACGCCGTGTGAGCATCCGACTACGGTCGAATGATCCTATATCCCTGGCAGGTCTGGTAGAGCCGCTAATGTTAGCGGCTTTTTTTGTGTGTAGAACACCCCGTACTTGTCCGCGCGTGTATCGTCCAAATCGTGCACCAAGCGGACTTTGTCCCACACGAATTGAATGTACCGATCCTCGCGCCGTTCGTACAGACGTTGTAACGCCCACAAGAAATAATCCACCGCTTGCAAGCATCCGACCTCGGCGGACGCGCGCGGCAAGACGTGAATCGTCGCGTTGCTTGTCCCGCCCCATTGAGCATCAAACCTCTGCCGCGCCATTTCGAGCGCGTGCTTTAACGCTTCAGTGCGATCCGATGCGCCGCGTTTAGCAAAGGTGATCTGGTACGCATCATCCTTGTGCAACAAATTCTTGAACAACCGCCGCACCAAATAATCGTACAACTCGTTCGGTTGATAACGATATGCCGCGTCGCGCTCGTTGCGTTGGCGCACGTATTCCAGCACCTGATGTTTGTTGCGAACGACTGCCAAGAAGCGTACATCGTGACGCAGCAACCGCGTGAATACCTCACGGCGCACTTCGGGCAAGTCGTCTTTGGCGTGAAACGCCAGCGCGGTTTTCTTGGCGACAGGTTGCATTGACGGCACGCGCGTGAAATACGGATCGGCGATCAAGGAATTTCGCAACGCCGCGAGATCGTCGGACAGCGCGTCGGGATGAGCAATATCGGCGACGCCCAAGATGAAATAATTCGAGCATCCTTCTGCGCCGATGACAACCCTGCCTTTGCGATCGAAGAGAATACCATCGCCCGCTTCATCTACGAAATAATGGCGAACTGTTTTTTCCGTGTTCATCCGCGTTTATCCGTGTCCAATCTATATTCCGCTTTCGATTCGCGCACCTGCATCGGCTTGGTCATCGCATCCACCTCAAGCCAATAGTGCTGCACCTTGACCACCTCGTGCCACGGAAAACGCGCGGGGTCGTGAATCGGCGCTTGCAGTTGCGGCGTCGCATTGCAATTCGTCACGACGTAGAGCCAGTAACAATCGCGGCGGTCTTCAGCCACGCGGCGTTCGTTCGGCGTCAGCAAAATCGTGCCGCTCGCCGCACCCAAGCCCTTGACCTCGATCAATCGCAAATCACCCGAATTCAAATCGAGCGACGTGATGTCGTAACCCAGGTTCTTGTCGCTCACGTCAAACACCTGGCGATTCTGCGCGCGCTCGTGTTCCATCACCACACGCATCGCCGTCGCTTCCGTCTCCAGGTTCTGACGCAAATGCTGAACGTCGGGCGCGTTCCGTTCGGGATGCGGCAAGACCAGCACACTCGTGATCCGCTCGACCGATTGCAGGGTCAGCGATTTTTGCCGTTCGAGTTCCTGGCGACGTTTCTCACGTCGCGCGAGCAAATCGCCGTGCCGCGTTTCCGCTTGCGCGAGACGCCCCTCTGCGCCCTGCACCCCCTTTTCGATTTCCATACTCGCGCGCCCGATCTCCTCGTCCGCTTTTTGAATCAACTCGGTCAGTGACAACTCGATGTGTTGCGCGATGTGCGCGATTTCGTTCAGCCGTTCCGCGCGCACCTCTTCGATGAATGGCATCAGCGCATTCGCGTTCAGCCAATCGGTCGCTTCGGGGGCGGCAACGCATCCTGAGAGGAGTGCAGCGGAGTCGAAGGACGTTGCCGCAGTCTCCGCGGGCGTAAAATTCCCTAGCACCGTTGCCTCTTGCAACCTGGGTTCCTCGTTCGCGCAAATCTCGACTGCAAACAATCGCTCGTGAATCACTTGCCCCAAGCCATCCACCACGCGCGCGCGATAAAAATCGAGACGCGCGGGCGCGGCATGTTGCAACGAGTACAGCACCGCGCCCTTGCCAAACGTTTCGCGCGCTAGGTCGAGCGTGTTGCGGCGCAGCGCCTCAAAGAGCGGATGTCCTGGCGTGACCCATTCCAAATGATGCTCATCCGCCGCCGCGCGATCAGTCGAACAGCGCGGATATTTTTGCGCGAGTGGCGGCAGACGCCAATCGGGTGAATGCTCAAACGCACGCAACGCCATCGGCAAACGCCCGACCTCAAAAGTATGCGCGGGTGCGGTCATCGGTTTGAAATCGAGTTTCGCGTACTCTGCCGCTTCGCCGATAAAGCGCGCAATCGTTTCAGGCACGACGCGGCGTTCCTGCGCGCGGGCGCGCCGCTCGATCAACATTTCGAGATTGAGATTCTTCGAGGCGAGTCCTTCGAGCGCGTTCTGACAAATCGCGCGGAACTGGTCCTCGTCCACATCGCGGAGCAAACGCTCTTCCAGATCCGCATCGCCGAGTTTGCCTGCATAGTAATCGCGCAATACGCGTTCGATGTGCGCGGCAGGCAACACTTCGCCGACGACGTTGAACACCGCATCATCGTCCAGCGCGTTGCGAATCTCTTGCAGTTTTTCGAGTAAGCGGCGCAGGACGTGTCCCTCAATCGTGTTCGTCGCGACGAAATTGAAAATCAAACAATCCTTCGTCTGACCATAACGATGAATGCGCCCCATCCGCTGTTCCAGCCGATTCGGATTCCAGGGAATGTCATAGTTGAAGAGGATGTGACAGCATTGCAGGTTGATGCCTTCGCCTGCCGCTTCGGTCGCGACGAGAATTTGAATCTCGCCATCCTTGAATTGCTGTTCGGTAAAGATGCGCGTCCCAGGTTCGTTGCGTGACCCAGGTTTCATCCCGCCGTGAATCGTCCCAACGCGAAAGCCCCACTCCTTGAACCGCGCGACCAGATAATCGAGCGTGTCCTTGAATTCGGTAAAGATGAGCAAGCGTTGGTCAGGGTTAGCAAAGAATCCCTCGGTTTGGAGAAGCGATTTGAGTCGCGCGAGTTTCGCTTCGATCCCTGCATCTTCGACCGCGCGGGTTTGTTGCGCGAGTCGTTTCAGTTCGGCGATTTCTTCGCGCACCTGCGCCGCATTACCCGACAGCGTGATCGCTTCGAGGATATGCTCGAACTGTTCGCGTTCGCTCTCCTCCATCTCCTCGAGTTCTTCGGGATCGGGAATATCGGGTGGTGCGTGTTGCGCGATTTCGTTCGCGTGCTTGAGTGCGTCTTCGAGTCGTCGCGCGCGATTGTCGAGCGAATGGCGTAACGAATATGCGCTCGATGCGAGGCGGCGTTGATAGAGCGCCATCAAAAAGCCGACTGCTCGCGCACGGAGATCGTCGCCGTTCGCCGCGGCTTTGGCGCTTTGTCGTTTCACGAACCGCGTCACATCACGATACAGGTCGTCTTCCGCGCCATCAATCTGAAAGTCAACCGTGTGCGGAATGCGTTTGGTGAAAATTTTCCGCGCGACCCAAGTGTTATCTGGCTGACGCTCAGGGAAATAGACCATCGCCTCTTTGGTGCGGCGCAGATAGAATGGCGCAGAGCGACGCTCAATGGCGGCGTGAATGGATTTCACATCCGCGTACGCATCGCGGTCGAGCAGTTGGAGAAAGAGCGAAAAGTTTTCGGGATCGCCCTTGTGCGGCGTCGCGGTGAGCAGGAGCAAGTGATCGGTCGCATCGCGCAACAATTCGCCAAGCGCGTACCGTGCCGTCTTGCGCGCGGGCGGCGACCACGACATACGGTGCGCCTCGTCCACGATAACGAGGTCCCAACGCACTTGACGCAATCCAGGTAGAACATCCTCACGCTTTGCCAAGTCCAATGACGTGATGATTTGCTTTTGCTCGATCCACTGATTGACGCCGTACTGCTCGCGGATGTCGTTACCCTTGAGCACGAGAAACTTTTCGTCGAATTTCTCTTTGAGCTCGCGCTGCCACTGGAACGCGAGATTTGCGGGACACACGACGAGGATGCGTTCGACGAGACCGCGCAACTTCAATTCGCGAAGGAGTAGACCCGCCATGATCGTCTTGCCCGCACCCGCATCGTCGGCAAGCAGAAAACGCACGCGCGCGAGTTTGAGCAAGTGATCGTACACCGCCGCGAGCTGGTGCGGCAATGGATCCACGCGCGAGATGGACAACCCAAAGTACGGATCGAATTCGTACGCGATGCCGAGCGCATACGCTTGCAGCCCCAGGCGCAGTAATTTGCCATCGCCTGCGAAACTCGCATCCACGTCGAGAACCGTCAACGCTTCAATGTCGCGAGTGGTGAGCGTGACATTGCGAAACCGTTCCGACTGCACGCCGACGAGACCCAGGACAAACGTATCCTGTCCCGCCGCACGCACGGTCTCCACGCGCATCGGTTCGCTGAACAGCGAACCTTTGAGGATTTGGTTGGGGTGGAGAGGGAGTGTGTTAGGCATACATCCCGTCTGAAAACAAAACGCCGCCCAAGTCATCTAACCTGGGCGGGCAATTGTGATTCGTCCCGATCGCCTGGGGTGCCCGCACCGGCACCTTGGATAGAAACACGTCCTATTGATGTCCCAGAAGGAATGGGACATCCCTGAAATTCGCCTGCATTATAAGCGCGCTTGACGATTTGAGCAAAAATGATTGATAAGCAAATAGGTTGGGTAAAGCAAGGCGTTCTTTCGGTCGGCTCGCACGCAAACACAACTTGATCATCCACTGGCGTGTCCACTTTACGTGCGGGAACCTGTCCACTTTGCGTGAGACTTCCTGTCCACTTTACGTGAGCGCAAATTCGTCGGACGCGTCGAATTCACGCTCAAAAACGGCGTTTGCCGAGCAAATTGCCGCGACCATCTTATATATTCTCTCTACTTCTTTTGCGTCCACGTTTACATCATTCCTCTTTCGGCGTCTCATTCGGCGTGAATATGTTTTATTCAAATTCCTTCCCAAACCTATTGACTCTCCATCATTCATCCCGTATAATACGCTTGCTTTTGATTCACATGGTCTCATTCGTCGCCTGGGACGATTGCTCTCGGATCTCGTGCATCCTTTGTTGCTCATTCTCTCTACCCTTTGCACATGCTTTCATTCGAGATGAGTTCTGTTGCAGGTGTCATGGTCTCTCGACGGAACTGAACGGTGTTGAGATGTTCCAACGGAATGTCTGTGTCCAACATCAGAGCTTCGACTCACGAAAGCGGACAACGCGATAAGATTTTTCAGCCACGAAGATAAACCTCCGTGTGTTTCGTCACGCCCAGAAAAGCCCGCGCTTGCGAATGGTCCCGCCGTCGGGCTTTTTGCGTTCCTCAGGCTTGGTGTCTGGGAACATTGTTCCCGCCGCGTCGCACCAACTCTCCAACGATGAGTCAGAACCAAGTCGCGCGATGACGCGTTGACGGCAATCGCTGTTTGCTCATCCATCACACATCCCGCGCTTCAAACGACGCGTGGCGGTGCATCGCATCGTCCGCGCGAATCGTCATTCTGCCGCAGCGCGCCTTTCGCGCTATCAGGATGATGCGTCGCTGTATTCCCCCATCTCGTCGGCACAAGTAACACGTCCGCGCTTCAATAGAACGTAACGTCTTCCGAACAGAAAAACTCTTTCTCCAAGATTCGCTCGAGTGAATCGTGGGGAAAGAGTTTTTGCATTGCACGTCAGCGAGGACATGCACGGGTGCAAGGCCGTGCCAATCTCTCACAGAAAGGTGGTGATTCGAATGAAAGAAACGTTGCTCGCCCTGGGTGCGTTGGCAGCGCTGGCGTACTTGCTCGTCCAGGCGTTTCTGACCGCACTGCAACCCTTGTTCGCCGCGTTCTCGGGTCAGCTGCGCTAGGGATGCACGCAAGAAAAATCACACAGGAGAAGATGCCATGAAGCATCAGCACAAACCAGGTTGTCACTGCGCCGAATGTCTCGGCACGTTCGATCAGCGCGCGCATGCCGCGCAACAATTCTATCAACTGCTCAACCTGCGGTGGACGGGAGTGCGCGCCGCGACCGCGTATGCCGATTTTGCGCGGAACGGAATCGAGGAGGCGTTTCCGCAGCACGCGCAAGCATCTCTGGGGCTACTGCGCAAGCACAACCCAGGTCTGCTCGACACTCTGTTAGCGGACATTCTCGATTGAGGAGCAGTATGATTCTTGGATGATATTTACGGCAAGACCCTTGCGGGAGACGCAGGGAGAACACATTACGCGATGGATGAAGAGTCATCCACGCGATGGAGGAATCCAATGAACGGCGACACGACAACAATCGTGAGCGAGACCCCAACCTTGTTAGTTGTGGCAAGTGAGGACGGGAAAAAAGAAAACGCCCCAGAGTCAGCAGCTCTCAGGGCGTCAGTGGCTTGCGCCACTTCTCATTTACAAACTCAATATAGCACAGAATTGCCGGCGTGTCAAATCGCAGCAGCGCCAACACTGGAAGAGATCGAGCGCGAGATCGCGGCAGCAGCGCGCCAACGGATCGAAGCGGCACTGCGCGACCTGAACGAAACGCGCGCGCGCATCGAACGCGAACGAAATGCGCGCGACGCGACACTGAAAGCGATGCAAGAACGCGCGGGCAAGACCCGCGCCGAACTCGACGGACTCGCCGGCGAACGTGCTGAAATGGAACGCCGCGCGCAGACTTTCCTCACGGGCGACGCGCTGCAAGCCACGCGCGAAAAGATTCACCTGGCGTTCAACGTGCGGCAGTTGGAATTGGAGGACGCACTCGCACTCGCCGAAGCAGACGCGCAAGAGATGCAGACACAAATTCAAGCCGCGCTGATTTCGGACGCGCTCGAACTGCAACTCGCAGAGCAATACCTGGCGCAACTCGAAACAGTCGCGCCTGATGTCGCAGAGAGTGTTCGACTCGCGGCGACCGCGCAAGAGAATCTCGCGGCGGCGCGTCAAGCGGTGCACGACGGGTTGCTCCGCGATGCGGAGGTTCTGCTCGCAAAGGCGAAAGCCGGAAACCCCGAGCCGACGCAGGTCGGCGCAGTCGAGCAGATGCTTGCCGACGCGCGCAAGAATCAGACCGCGCGCGACCTGGTGGCACGCATCAACGCCGTCGGCGATCAGCCCGGCGCGGTGCGACGCATCAAGCAACTGGTGGAGGAAGCAGAGACCGCAGGGGTAGCCAATCGGGTTTCGTCCGTTGCCAACCGCGCGTTCGAAGCCGCGCGCCGCACCATCAACGCGCGTTACGCGCAAGCCCGCCCGATTGCGGATCACCTCGTCGCCGAAGGCTTTCTGCCTGTCGTCGGCGATGGTCGGATCGAGGCATGGAAATCCGTCGCTCGGCATACCCACGCGCCAGATACCGAGAGCGACAATACGTGGGAGCTCGATCACGTTCTCTCTTTGCGGGCGAATGGGGTATGGAAAACCGAAAAGCCACGCGTGGCCGTCACGCGTAAGGATCTCCCGCCGCGCGCGCAACATTCACGCTGGTATCACGCTTGGGTCTCCGCACAAAACACAACCGCCTAGCCGGACGCGGCGTCCGGGCGAGTTCGTCAATCCAAGGACGAATGGTTAGCCCGCCGGTCTTCCCGTCTACGCAATCGGCAGACGGGGAGACCGGCGAATCGCGCATCGCGTTGGCACTGCTAACGTTGTCTACGCGCGTATAAGCGAGGTGGGCGATTGCTCGATTTGAGTTCACTGAACGACCAACAGCGCGAGGCGGTTGACCGGACCGATGGACCGCTCTTGGTTTTGGCAGGCGCAGGGAGTGGGAAGACCCGCACGCTGACGTATCGCATCGCCAACACGCTCGAACGCGGCTTGGCTTCGCCACACTCGATTCTCGCGATCACCTTCACGCGCAAAGCCGCCTGGGAAATCCGGCGTCGCATCATGGAACTCGTCGGCCGAGCCGCGGCAGACGTGACCGCGACTACCTTCCACAGTTTCGCGTTCAAGCTTTTGTCAGCGGAAGGCGGGACACTGGGTTTCAATCCTGCCAAGCTCAAGGTGCTCGACGGCAGCGAAACGCGGCGGTTGCTCGCGCGTGCGGTCAAAGACGCCGGGCTCGACACGGCGCGGTGGTCGCTGGACGATCTCGCGCACACGCTCGAGCGCGCCAAGGACAATCTGTATGCGCCGAAAGACTTTGTGCGCGTGCCCGGTGATTTCTACGAAGAATCGATTGCGAAGGTGTACGCGCGCTACCAGCAGCTCCTGCGCGAACGCAACGCGGTCGACTACGGCGATCTGATTCGCCTGGCGGTCGAACTCTTGCGGAGCAACGCTTCGACGCTGACGTTCTACCAGAATTTGTTCCGCTACGTCTCGATCGACGAATTTCAGGACACGAGTTTCGCGCAGTATCAACTCGTGCGCCATCTCGTTTGGCGAAGCCAGAATATCTGTTGCGTCGGCTCGCCGGTGCAGACGATCTACACCTGGCGCGGCGCCGACATCAACAATATTCTCAATCGGTTTCGCGCCGATTTTCCGAATGCGCCGATCATCGGCTTGCGGGCCAACTATCGGTCAACAGCAACGATCTTGGACGCGGCGCAAGCCGTCGTCGGCGATCTGCCGTATCGCGACGAGGATTTGTGCGCGGCGTCAGGACAACGCGGCGAACCGATCAGCCTCGCGGCGCTCTCGAACGACTGGAACGAGGCGAATTACATCGCCGCCGAAATCGGGCGGCTAGTCGGCGAACGCGGCTACCGCCACGAGGACGTTGCTATCCTGTACCGCACGCGTCCTCAGGGACGGAAGCTGGAGCAAGTCCTGATGAAGCGCGAAATTCCGTACACCCTCGTCGGTGACCGCAGGTTCTTCGAGCGGCGGGAAATCCGCGACGTGGTCGCCTACTTGCGCGTCTGTTACGACATGACCGATTCGGCGGCGCTCCAACGTGTCGTCAACGTGCCGCCGCGCGGATTGGGACAAACCGCGCTCGAAAAGCTGCAAGGCGCCGACGATGAATTCTCATTCGCCGCCTTGGGCGGATTCAATCGTCGTGACGACCTGCCCCCAAAGGTGAGACAAGCCGCGGAACAATTCGCGGAACTCTTGTTTGGCGAACTGACGCCCGCGTCGCAGACGATGGCGCTGCCGCAATTCTTCGACTTCCTGCTCGAAAAAACAGGATACACAACCTGGATCGAGCAAGGAAGCGATGCGAAACAGCGCGCCACGAATCTCAAAATCCTGCGATCTGTCGTCGAGCGGTTCGATGGGCCGCAATACAAAGACAACGCGCTCGCGATGTTTCTATCGGACATCGCGGTGATGGATGATGACGATCTACCACACGAGGCGAATGGAGTTACGTTGGCGACGGTTCATGCGGTCAAGGGTTTGGAATTCCCCGTCGTCTTCATCGCGGGCTTGGAGGAAGAGGTTTTTCCGCACGTCAAGTCGCTGAAGGCGCCGATCGCCTTGGAAGAGGAACAGCGATTGGTCTATGTGGCGATGACGCGTGCGGAACGCGAGTTGTATCTGACCTGGGCACGCGCGCGCGCCAACGGTGACGGCGAACTGCGTGATCACGCGCCGAGCCGGTTTCTCGCACGCATCCCGCGTGAACTCTTGCAGCGCCGCGCCTCGGATGGCACGGTGGTTCAACTGGGTCGCGTGGCAACCGATGGAGAGCGGGATCCAAACAGAGCAGCACCGCCAATCTTGCACGAAGCGCGCACGGAGTACGCCGCTCGGTCGAGCGAAAACCCTGATGGTATCGGCGCGATTGCATCGGTTGACCGATTGGATCCCGATTTTGGAAAGGTATTCTATGACAGCAAGTCCAAACAAAAACGCCGCGCATCGCGACGAAATCGAAGGAGTGCGCGCGCGCAACCCAATTGACCAGGTTATCGGATCGTACATCGAACTCAAACGCGCGGGCAGGTATCTGCGCGGGCTTTGTCCGTTCCACGCGGACAGCGCCACACCCTCCCTGGTCGTCTATACCAACAACCAAACCTGGCACTGCTTCGGCTGCAGCGCGAGCGGCGACGTCTTCCAGTTCGTGATGAAGATCGAAAACATCCCCTTCAAGGAGGCGCTGGTTCGCCTGGGTGGGGGAATGCTCCAGCCGCGCCATGTACCGCCGCCGCCTGTTGCCGCCGAATCCGCGCCGGTGCTGCGCGAATTGCGCGAAGAGCATTTTACGCTTCTTACCGCAGCGACCGAGGTGTATCACACCGCGCTCCTCCAGCAGGCGGAGCTCCTGGCGTACCTGGCGAAACGTGGATTCGATCTTGACGCGGTTCGCCAATATCGCCTCGGCTATGCGGCGGGTGACAATCTCGAAAGATATTTCCGCTTTCGGGGGTGGAACGAAGACGCTGGACTCGAGCTGGGTCTGCTCGTCAAGAAAGACGACGGCTCAATCCGCGAATATTTCAGCCAACGGATTGTCATCCCGGAGTTGCGTGGGGGTCTGAGCGGGTCGGCACGCGCGGTCTATCTCGTCGGACGTGCGACCCAGAAATGGCAGAAAGCCAAGTATCTGGGGATCGCCGGCGCGCCCAAGCCCTTGTATGGCAGCGCGCTGGTACGCGACGCGCACGAGGTGTTTGTGTGCGAAGGACCGTTCGATTGGCTGACCTTGCTCCAGTGGGGTTATGCCGCCGTCGCGACTCTGGGACACCCGAAGCGCGAACATGCCCAGGAACTTGCGCAAGCGCGACGCCTCTACCTCGCGACGGACGCCGACGACGCCGGTCGACAGTTCGCCGCGACGCTCAAGGGAATGTTCGGTGACCGCGCGATTGTCCTGCCCTCCTTCAAGCGATTCAAAGGTCTGGCGGATGTCAAGGATGTGAATGAGTTGTTGGAAAAACATCCACGCGATGGGCGCGCCATCTTCGCGCGGCTCGTGCGATACGCGGAGTCGAAAAAATGATTGCGCCGCCTGACGCTCCGGACCAATGCGAGAGCGTATGCTTTGAACGCCGTGAGAAATTCAAACCTCGCGGCGTTTGTGTTTGTTCAGCGCCACCGCATATCGTACTGAAGACATGCGTAAATCAGACCGAGGGCGCGACTTGATGTGATGTGGGCAATCAGCGATCAGAGATGAGATTTTCCGCGTCGCCTTGCCCGATCGAAAACGCTGGAGATCTTTCAATGCCAATCCAATGCCATCTGAATAACGCTTCTGTCGAGAGCCGCGATCGCCTTGCTGATGTTCTCGACGCCCCGCTCGATGTGTCCGGCGGCGCGCCGCAATGGAATCGCCAACTCCCTACGCTGTCGCAGGGTGAGTACGAAAATATACGAGCGCACGTTCGTCGAATCATCCCGCCGGATTTGTGCGATCCGGACGAGGCGCTGCACGAGGCGCTTTTGGTCGCGAACAAGAAATTCCGTTACGAGGGGTCGCTTGAAGGCTACGTCGTCAAGGTCGCCTGGCGGTACGCGCACTACCAGTACCGCAAGTATCGCCGCCAGGTCGGATTCGAGAACCTGGACAACGAGTTCGAGTTTTCCCAGTATCACGAACGAGTGTTACCGTTTCTGGCCGATCCGCGCTACGTGGAAGCGGTAGATGAGTTGTTTGTTCAACGGATCGAGCAAATCCTCTACACCATGCGCGATTATCGGCGTCGTCACACCACGCGTGAGGCGATCGGCGACGCCGGACAAATCCTGGGGATCTTCCGCGAATCCGCCAACCTGGGCCAGGGGATCGGCGTCGACGAGTATGAGGACGCGCCAATCAATTGCGACCATCGTCGCGATCCGTACAGAAAGCGTGCCGACCGACGCCTGCACAATCAGACGATTGTGCGTCGTCAGATTACTCAAGCTTTGACGAACGCACTGGAAACGACGAAGAAGGATATTCAATCGGCGTGTCAATCGCTACGCCTCGCGACGACGCAAGCATTGCGCGAAGGATGGCTGCCGAGCGATCCGGCGCCAATGGAGAATCCATGTTTCCAAAGGCGCTGGATTCCGGGATAGCCAAGGCCCGGCGGCGACCAAAAATTCCAGGCAACCCCTAGCGTAGGTTTTGCGCACTCACAGGGCAAATCGTTGTTTGACTTGCAATTTTGCATGCTTCGCGGCGATCTGCCGATTGACCCAGAGGCACGTAATTACCACGCTGCGTCATCTGCTTCGAACAGGTTGCTTTGCTCGCCTCTGGGACAACGATCTCAGGCAACCAAGTCGTGCAGAATTGCAACTGATTTAACGAATCCGGCTCTGGTTGCGCAAAAGTTACGCTAGTCCCTGAGAGAGTTGTGCTAGATGGTGATTGCGTCTGACACCTTCACCGCGTTCCTCATTGTCGCGTCGGTCAGCCGGTCAGCCCCGGTCAGCGGTCAGTCAACGGCGGAGTTGACAAGATGTAAGGCATGTAATAGAATGCCTTACACAGTCAGAGGCCTTCCGCGTTAAGGAGTGAACCATGCAAGAAATCGTTATGACCGTCACCAGCAAAGGGCAGGTGACTATCCCGGCCGAAGTGCGTCGGATTCTGGGAATAAGAAAGAATCAGAAGATCGCGTTAGTGATCAATCGCGCGGGAGAAGTGAAACTCAAGGTACCCCGTTATCCGAATATTGATTCGATTGTCGGAAAAGCAGGTCGACTGAGTCGCCCAATCGCCTGGCATGAACTACGCACGGTCGCCCGAGCCGAGCGGCTATCTTCCAAGGCATCTCGACATCATGGCTAATCCATCTTCGCGAAAAATCCGAGGTCTGCCGCTCATTGATACCGACGTCATCATTCGGCTGTTGACGGGGGATGATCTGGAAAAGCAAGCGCGCGCCCGCGGTCTATTCAAACGCATCGAAGCGGGTGAAGTGATCGTCTTTGCGCCCATTACCACGATTGCGGATTGTGTGTACGTGCTATCCTCCCCCTCGCTCTACAAGCTACCCCGTGCGGAAGTCGTCGGGCTTTTGCTGCCCATCTTGCGTTTGCGCGGTTTTCGCATGCAGGATCGGCGCGCGGTTCTCAAGGCGCTCGACCTTTTTGCCGCCACGACTTTGGATTTTGGCGATGCCTATCTCGCCGCTTCCATGGAGCGCCTGAGATCTCGCACAGTCTATTCGTTCGATCGAGCTTTCGACCGAATCAAGGAAATCCAACGTTTAGCGTAAGTTTTGCGCAATCACAGGGCAAATCGTTATTTGACTTACAATTTTGCACGCTCCGAGGCGATCTGCCCATTTGCCCAGAGGCGCGAAATTGCTGCACCGAGTCATTTGGGTCGAACGGGTTGCTTTTCTCGCCTCTGGGACAACGGTTGCAGACACCCAAATCGTGCAGAATTACAACTGATTTAACGAATCGGGCTCTGATTGCGCAAAAGTTACGTTTAGAGCCTTGAGCCGCTTTGAGCAAAGCAAAACACCAATGGACGCCCCAGCACCATTGACTGGGTGAACCGCGAGCACATGGAGGAACTTGCGCGCGGTCCGCGCGATTCCATCGCGGCGGATGCTGGCGATGCGGGCAGGCGGTTTGCCGTGTCGCTCGAAGAAATCTTCAGCGACCGCGCGATTGCCGTCTTTCAAGTGATTCAAAGATTTGGAGCGTGTCAAACATGTAAACGCACTGAGGGAGAAACATCGAAAAGTTAGGCGCGGCATTTTCGAGCGGCTCGTACGCGATGCCGAACCCCAAAAAATGATTGCGCCGCCGTCCGCTCCGCGCGAATGCGCGTGTGTACATGTCGAACGCCGTGAGGAAATCCAAACCTCACGGCGTTTGTGTTTGTGTGACGCGTGAGCGCTGCAACCACGCGGTCACCAGGAATCGCAGAAAGGAAAATTCAAAATGACCCTCACCCTCAAACCGTTCAACTGCGTGCTCGTCCTCTTGTTCCTCGCGTTCGCATCCACCTTCTTGCTCTTGCCGCACACCAGTGCGCCCACGCGAAACCGCCCGATTGCCGCGGTGATGCAGATCGGCGGCACGGAATCCGTCGAAATCCAATTCGTCGACTATCCTGACGAATGGCACACGAACGATTGCGGTTTGACCGTCTACTTGCGGATCGTTCGGCGCATGCCGTATGACCGAACCGATCCTTGCACGATCCTGGCCATTTCCTGGCAAGAACTGTATGCCCGCACTGCCGCCTATCTCAAAAAGCAAGGCATCCGGATCGACCTGCCCAACGGATTGAGCAAGGACGTGCTCTATGCTTTGGGGCAAGATCAGCGTTTCGTTGACGCGGTCAAAGTCGTGTTAGGCGAAATCGCGAAGTCGCAAGGGCTCGGCGACAACATCGCGAAATATCTTACCGACTTTCCCTTTGACGCGTTCACCCGCTAGGGTTGCCCTTCTCGCGGAAATCATCCAGCATCTCGACGCGCAGACGCATTTGGCGCAGCCACGCGGCCAGTGCGTCTCGCTCACTCAAGAAAAAAGTCCGCGCCCAAGGAATTTCGCCGGGGTGCAGCTTGATTGAAACTTCCGCCCGGTACGATCCGATTTCCGTTTGCAGAGGTCTGAACTTGACCTCGACTTTCAGCCGGGCCAGCAGCACCAATTCCTCAAACAAGTCCGGCGTGGGCAGGCAGGGTGTTTTCGATTCCCAGCGTGGGATCCTCGTTGGGTCAATCACTTCCATGCAAGTATCCTCTCACGGCACGATTTTAGCACGAAAGTTCTAAACATGCAACGCGCTCAATAACCGTTTCCGCCGCGCAACTGAAAAGCCGCGACGGTACATTTGGGCGATGCCACCGCACTGCACAGTGAGTCTACGCACGTAGACGGTCAACGCGCGCGTAGACCTGTGCGGGGATGCGGTGGAAAGATTAGGGAAAGGAACAACGCAAATGGACCCATCTCCTCAAGATCTCCAGTCTCAACAGACCGATGACCAAGTCGCGCTCACGCCAGCCGAGCGCGGCGAAGAATTTCGCGTGCCAACCAATGGCATTGCCAATACCGATCCGATAGGGATGACCCAGGAAGTATTCGAACAGTGGATCGCCGCCATCGAACCTACGAGTCCAACCGCGGCAAAAGAATGGCGCGAAAAGCGCGCTCGCGCGGAAGCGGCAAAAGCAACTGCCACTGAAGCGAGTGACGAGCCGGACGAATTAGATGAACCGGATCAATCGAACACCCCCGCGGCACCGCAAGCGGAGCAACCCCCCACGGCCGAACCGTACGATTTCGACCGTTGCACGATCACCATCGGCATTCAGCTGTTGCCAACCCCGGATGGCTGTGATCCGAACGAACGCCAAGTCATCGCCGGTGTGCGGAATCACAACGACCCGCCGATTATCCGCTGGGCGACCCTGGCGGAAATCACCTCTCCTGTTGTGATCGCGCAACTGCTTGCGCAGTTACGGGCTGAACTGCCAGCCCGCGAACAAGCGCGCCGAGATCGCGAAGCGCAAGCGCGTGCCGAGGCAGAAGCGCGCCAGCAGAAGCTTGCCGCGATGAAAACGAAAAGGGAGAAGAAGCGATCCAATCCGTTGATAACTGCGCCGCCGCCCGCGTCGGCGATCGGGTCAGCCAGTGGTGCCACGCTGTCCCAAACACCGGCGGTCGCCCCCGCGACGGCGAACACACCAGCGTCAGAGGTTGAATCTGTGTCATCGTCGGTTCAGCAGCAGTCGCTGTTTTAACCTGTCGCGCGCCACGCGGCTAACCGATCAAAAGGAATTTGGAGGAAGCGATGAATATCATCCTGGATGGTCAAATTATCACTCTGCCTGATGACGTCGCGCAAGACGATCAGTTGATTCGGCGCGCGCTCGCGCCGTTCTATCCTGCGGTCACCAACGCACAAATCAAGCGCGAGGAGAAAGACGGCGAGACGCAGATCACGGTCATCAAGCGCGCCGAACCCCTGGGGTAGTCGCCATGAGCACGGATTCCGGGGGGCGTGACAGTGATGCCGTGATCGAGTTCTTGGTTGCTGCGCCCCGGTACGTCAACCCAGCCATCGCGCTCTATCAAGAACTCACGGCGGCGTCCGAGATTTCACGGGAAGAAATGTTGCTGCTTCAGCCGCGCATTGACGCGGCGATCCAAGAGGGGCAGCAAGCGTTGGAGCTGGCGGTCCAGTCCCTGAAAGCTCTCGTCGCGACAGAGCCGATGGCGTCGGTCGAGGTGCCGAATGGCTTCTGAAGCACCGGAACTTGTCTCGGCGCACACGTTCGCTTTCGACGCGGCCAGGGCACAGCTCCAACGCTGGCGCGTTCCGACGTTGGGACAAGCGCTGGACGAGCTTCTCGTCTGGTGCGAGCGCTGCACGCTCATGGCGCTCTATCGGCAATATTTCCCCACCGAGTACGCGCGGTCACAGGCGAACGTCGTGCCTCCAATGAACCGCGCCGGCGGGTACTCAGACCGCGAATTGGAATTCCTTGGATTGGTGAACCAGCGCCTCTTTCCGATCTCGCAACCCGAGGATTACCTGGGAGTAGACGAACGCTTTCCCTGGATTCCCTTTCAAGAATGCTCCGTCGAATTCTATGACGAAGAAGATTTCTCGTCATGGCGAAGGCCCATCCAGGTGTTTGCGTGTCTGATCGGCGCGGCGGGCGACGACTGGTGGAAGGAGGTTCTGCCCGGCGCGCCGCTGCTCCAGGACGGAACGCGCGACTGGGAATTGTTCAAGCGTTTGTGTCGCCGCGCTGGGGGAATTCTGACGGACGCGCCGTTAGGACTGGAGGTCGCGAGCCTTTCTACGGGCAATCTCTTCTTCGACACATCTTCGGAAGTGGGCGGCGACGCGTTCGGGTGGGAACCGGATGTCGTGGCATTTCTCGCCGCCGAATGGCGGAAGGCGCGCGAACTGAACGCGCGCTTCGACCGCCTGATCGACGCGTTCGAGCGCGAGCCTAGCGCGCTGGTTCGCCTCGTGACACTGTGGAATCGCGCGATCGAGAAAAAGGAAAAGGAATCATGACGCTATCCAGGGATAGTTCACTCGCGCCCGCGCCGAGCGAGCATGTCTGTCCGTGGCGAATTCCGGATGAAGAAGCGGCGCTCGTGTTCGTCAAAGGACAATATCTCTTTCGCCACCGCGATCAGACCGGCGCGACGACAATCAAATTCATCTCTCCCGAGTCTGTCGCCGCGGCGTTCGCGCAAATTCGCGTGGACAGCGGCTGGCTGCCCCCGAACGTCCTGCGTTGGGGGATCGGTGCGAGCGGTGAGTGGATCGCGTCGTCGATCCCGCCAGGGGTGAGCGAGCTCACGTTCGAAGTTGACGCCTCAAATTCAAAGGAGCCGAACCCGATCGTCTTGAAGGTTGCTTTGCCTGGTCTCGTCTTCCTGGGCTATGGCATCCAATACTTTGTGTGGGCAGTGACGCAAAAGCCCGGTCCGACGATCCAGACGTATCACGCCCCGCTGCCCAATGTGGACACGCAAGGGCGGATTTGTTTTGGGGGCAATCGGGTCCCGCGGGCGGCGACGGGCACGCTTGCCGCGACGTGGCAGCTGTTTCAGGGTGCGTCGTTCACCTCGCACCTGGCGAATGGCAAATCACGCCGGTCTCCTGAAGATGTGCGCGTGCATTTGTTCGATCTGGCGCGTAGGAACCGACGTCATTACCCGACCCGCGACTTGCTGCCGATGAACCGGACACTGGAGCAAGTGATCGATTGGGCTTTGAGGAGTTCCCTATGATCTCACTTGTCGATTATCTTGTCGCGCGCGAATTACCGCTGCCGCCGATCCAGGACGGGCGAATGTTCGAGTACGTCCTGGCAGCGAACGGCGTGTTCGTGCGCGGTAAACGCGCTGGACTAGAAGTGATGCTACCGGTCACGCGCTTCGGAAGCGCGGGTGCCGTGCGCGCGTTAGCGCGGCTCGAACCGTATGTGCACCTCACATATCCGCGCGTGCCGACCCATCTCGGCGAAGAAATGTTGCGCCAGGCGCGCGCAGCCCGTAACGTTCAGCCGAACGCGCGCGCCGCTTTTCTGAAGACGCCCACACGCGGACGCCTGACCTTCGTGAACCCTTCGGACTGGATCGAAGTGCTGTTCTACCTGGATTACGACGTTGCGCGCGGAGCATGGCAGTTGATCACGCCGGAGCAGGAACAGTCGGTCGCCCAGGTCGTGCCAGTGGATCGCTACGACGCGACCCACGCGAAGGCGCTGATTCAATTGCATTCGCATCACGATTTTACGCCGATGTTCTCGTCGTTTGACGACCAAGATCATACGGGCTTTCAAATCTATGCCGTGCTGGGCAATCTCTCGACGCAGCCGACGCTGCGCGTCCGCGTCGGATTGTATGGCTACTGGATGGACATTTCCGCCTGGAATATTTTCGAGCCAATCGAAGGAGTAGGCGATGCGCAAGCAGGGTAACGTGGCGCAACAACCCGATCTTTCTTTCGTTCGCGCCGCACCAGTGGTGATCTCAGTCCGAGGCGCGTTCCAGATTTTTCTCGCAGGCTGCGGTGGGACGGGGAGTGTGCGCCGTGCAACGGCATAAGTAATTCCAGCTAAGCTGGTGTCAGTCGAGTGCAAACTGACAAGGTCAACCAACCCACCGGAAGGCGAAAGCCGGAAGGGAAAATAGCATGTTGGTAAAGCGGTAAGTCTACGAAATCGTGTGGTAGCGACGTAACCGCAAGACCTGTCCAATACGGGTAAAGCTAAACTGCTTCAAGGCTAGTGACGAGTTGAGGACGTGCCCCTCCTCTGGAAACACGATTGTGAACAGAGCCAAGGATAGCGAAGCACAACTACCGCTTCGACGAAGCACTCTCCGAGGAACAGCGGCTAACGAAGCCAATCAAGTCACGAACAGCCACCCTAAGTTGGACTGAACCGTTACTTATGACCGCATCACGGGATCGCCTAAAGGGCGAGAGCCCCAAGGTGACGGAGTTCCCATAGTAGTCCGAAGCAGGGAAAGCCTGCTACATACAAACTCTGATGGTGCAGGCAGAGCCATCAGACAGGCGAAGGGGAACAGGTATTGTTCGCTCACTAAGATTATGGAGGTATGCGAAATGCAAAACGCTGAAATCGTCTTAGAAGCACTGCGGAAATTGGGGGGAAATGGCAGACCCCTCGAACGAGTGTATCGACAACTCTACAATGAGAACCTGTACTTGGCGGCTTATGCCAAACTCTACAGGAACGATGGTGCGCTGACCAAAGGCACTCTGGATGAAACCATCGATGGCATGAACTTGAAACGGATTCGGAACATCATCGAAGAAATGATGTACGAGCGATTCAGGTTCACGCCAGCCAGGAGAATGTGGATCGACAAAAAGAACGGCAAGAAACGTCCCCTGGGTATACCCAACTTCAAAGATAAACTAGTGCAGGAAGTGATTCGCGGAATACTCGAAGCCTACTACGAACCACAATTCAGCGACAACTCTCACGGTTTCAGACCTAATCGCGGTTGCCACACTGCACTATCTCAAATCCGACAGCAATTCAAAGGAATTGCTTGGTATATCGAAGGCGACATCGCTGGCTGTTTCGATAATATCGACCACACGATTCTGATGGAGATTCTATCCAGGAACATCCACGATAACCGACTGCTCAATCTAATCGAACAGGGATTGAAGGCAGGCGTAGTTGAAGACTGGAAATACCACCAAACGTACAGTGGAACGCCCCAAGGCGGAATACTCAGTCCCCTGCTTGCCAACATTTACCTGAACGAATTGGACAAGTTTGTGGAAACAGAACTGCTACCCAAATGGAATCGGGGAGAACTACGAAAGCGCAATCCCCTAATCCGAAACTATGAATACCGTATACGGAAAGCCAAAGAACGGCAAGACCTCGATGAAGTTCACCGACTCATCAAGGAACGGCGACAACATCCGTATATGGACACCGATGACCCGGATTATCGCCGCCTCAAGTACGTCAGGTATGCGGACGATTTCATCCTTGGGTTTGCAGGGTCGCAAGCCGAAGCAGCGGAGATCAAGGACACCATCGGTCAATTCCTCAAACAACATCTGAACCTGACCCTGAGTGAGGAAAAGACGCTGATTACCCAAGCGCGTAAAGACAGGGCATTGTTCCTGGGATACAACATCAGCACTCTACAATCGAACACCAAACTGTACAATGATGCACCCTCCGACAAAATCAGATACAAACGGCGGAGTATCAACGGCAGCACACGACTCGGTGTTCCCTATGGGTTGGTACAAGAAAAAGCCAAACGATTCATGGAACGCGGAAAGCCCATCCATCGGGTAGAACTGCTCCAGCGAACCGTCGCCGAAATCATCAGCCAATACCAGACGGAATTCCGAGGCGTTGTCGAATACTACAAATATGCTGAAGATGTTCATGTCCTGGGTTCACTCAAGTATGTGATGGAACAATCACTGACGAAAACACTCGCCCACAAATTGAAACTGACCGTCTCCAAGGTCTATCGAAAATACAAGACCACAGTAGTATCTTCTCAATAATTCAGGGGAAAGTGGCTCGCGTGACCATTTTCATGCGAGAAAAACGAGGTTGAGTGTAAGTTTACCCCAAGTTATTGAGATGATACCCACAGTAACGGTGGATGACCGACCGTACAAGGTTCTCCAAGAAACGATAGAAACCGAAAAGGGGACGAAAACTTTCACTTGGGGCGGGATACCGCTAAAACGACATCACGGGCAAATCACGCAACCCCTGGATGACGAGATTCGCACCTTCAAATGGAGTGACCGCTCAGACCTTGTAACTCGGCTACTCAAAGGTAGTTGCGAAATCTGCGGTAGCGATGAAAACATCCAAGTCCATCACATCCGAAAACTCAAAGACCTGAAAAATCAGTGGCGAGGTCGGAGAGAAAAACCAGAGTGGATAAAAAGAATGATTGCCCTGAGTCGAAAAACACTCGTAGTCTGTGAAAAGTGCCATCAAAGTATTCATCACAGACCAGAAACAGTTGCCATTCCCAAGACCGTAGAGTAACAATTCTGGAGAGCCGGATGCAGGTAAACCTGCACGTCCGGTTCGGAGGGGGGCAAGGGGAAAAGCAGGTCAAGCTGCTCGCCCTTTGCCTACCCTACTGGCTCGCTCCGTCGATTGCCCGCCTCGCGCGGGTGCTTGCTGAAACCGGCAAACAAGTTGCGGTTACATTTGTCGATCCGGATGTCGTCGAGGAGGTGAACGTGCCGCGGCAGAATTTTTGCGCGGCGGAGGTCGGGCGCTTCAAAGCCGAAACGCTCGCGCGGCGTTTCAGCGGCGCGTGGGGCATTCCCATCACGACGATCACCGAGCGATGGGACAAGCAGATGATCCGCGAGCACTGGAGCGCGACGACCATCTTGGTTGGGTGTGTGGACAATCCAGCCGCGCGGCGAAGTCTCGCCGACGCGCTCGCGAACGCTAGCCCTAATTCCAGTAGCCCAATTTGGTGGTTGGATTGCGGGAACTGGCGCGACAACGGCCAGGTTCTCTTGGGCAATGTGCGAACGCCGAAAGAATTGCGCGAGGCGTTTCAGATCGAAACGCTCTGCGCCGCGTTGCCATCTCCCGCGCTCGTGCATCCCGAATTGCTGACGGCATTGCCTCACGCGTCCCGTGCCGCGCCTCCACCCGGCGGATCGTGCGCGCAGATGGCGCTCGCGCACGCGCAAAGTTTGATGATCAATCAGCGCGTGGCGAGCGAAGCCGCCGACTATCTCGCGCGGCTACTCCTGGCGAGCGGTTCGCGCGATGGTGGCTTGTGCCGCTTCGCGACGTACTTTGACCTCATCAGTGGATCGGCGCGGTCGCTCTACACGACACCCGAAACAATTGCCGCCGCGCTGCACACCACGCCAACAAAATTATTCAGAGGGAAATCGAAAAGAAACCGCGCCGCGCGGTGACGTCCGGGCGCTGTGTCGCCAGGCGCGCGATATAGGTGCGGTGAGGCATGAAGTCTTAGCCGATTACACCGTCGTCTTGGAATCGCGGCGAAGTGGAGACAAAAGCCGAACTTTCTGGCGATCCCGATCACGCGTGATTGGGGATTCCAAGCGCGCATTGCGCGCAAGCGGGTGGGGCAACAACTTGCGCGCGACGCTCGCGGTTTTTCCAGGGCAGGGACAGTTGCGTAGTATCAAGCGGTGTGGTAGAATACGCGAGGAAGGTAGAAAGGAATGACGACATGACATTGGAAGAGATTCTCGAGGAGATTCATACCCTCGAAGAAGAGTTGGGGACGTACGAACGCAAGTACGGCGTGTTGTCGGAGACGTTCTACGAATCCTATCTCCATGGTGAAGAGCCGCCCGACGACGCGTGGGTTATGGATTGGACGCGGTGGGCGAGCGCCTACAAAGTTTGGCTGCGTCGGCGCGAGCAATATCGCGCGGCGATTGGGTCTCTGCGCGCGCAGAGCACTACTCTCTCTCAAGTGATCGAGAAAGCCGCACGGCATGAGCCCATTCCAATCCCTGCGTGATTACGAGCTATTCGTCTATACGCTCCCTCAGCAATTTCCCAGCATTGTCAGTTCGACGCTGACGGTCATCCGTCGCGGTAAGTATCTGGCTGAGGCGACGGGCGAATTGTTCTTCCCGGTCGAGATTCGCTTGACAGTCTACGAACGACTCACTTGGGACACCGGTGTGATCGTCATTGAGGGTTACAGTTACGAAGTGTGGCGCGGCAGCGAAAAGTTGTATTGGTACGATTCGCAACCGCATCCCGGCGACGTAGTGCTGGCAGCCACTGATCCGCATCACAAGCATATTCCGCCGGACATCAAACACCATCGTGTCACCGCACCTGGATTGAGTCTCGTGCAGCCGAACCTTCCGTTCCTGATTGAGGAAATCAACCAAATGTATGCCAAGTGAGAGAGACAAACCCGAAAGGTTTTCGGAAGCCCTTCGGGTTTTTGCTTCTGACGACTGTCTATCACCACCGGCTCCAACGTTTGCCGCCTTCATTTGATCCAGAGGAAGGCGGCTGGCCTTTTGGCGCGATCATAATCCAGGCTGGATCGCGCTTTCAATCAATGACTTGCTGCGGCACCCCCAAGTTTCTCTCAATGAGGAACCGAGGATGCCGCAGTTGTTTTTCCCAGGAGGAATCCAAATGAAAGTTGTCGTTATCACAGAAGCACTTACCCGCGCGGCTGGGATCGTGAGCCGCGCCGTAGCGTCGCGAACGACGCTGCCCGTGCTAACGAACATTCTACTCGAAGCGCGCGAACCTGAGCTCGCGCTCAAGGCGACGAATCTCGACGTTGGCGTCGCTCTGACGATCCCCGCGCGCGTGGAAGAACCGGGCGCAGGCACCGTGCCCGCGCGCGTGTTCGTCGATTTCATCGCGGCGCTGAATGGTGAGACCGTCGAGATGGAGTGGAATGAATCCACAGCGACCTTGGGCGTCCGGTGTGGTTCGTTCCGGTCGCGCATCAAGGGTATTCCTGCAACGGAATTTCCAACGTGGCCCGCGCGTGACGAAAAAGAGACCGTGATCACATTCAGCGCCGCGTCCACGCTCGCCGCAGCGCTCAACCAGGTGAGCATCGCCGTGGCGAAGGAAGAATCGCGACCGGTCTTGACCGGCGTCTGCGCGGTGATCGCGCCGGCAGGTGTGACGTTTGCTGCCGCGGACGGCTTTCGCCTAGCGGTCAAGCGCGTCCCAGCGACGATCCAACCCGCGCCGACCGAGCCCCGGCGCATCATCCTTCCCGCGGCTGCGGTCAGACTGCTCCCCACAATCTGCGGGGACTCTGGCCTGGTCGAAATGCGCGTCCATGCCGAGGCAGACCGGATCGCGCTTCTCGTGCCGGGCGCGGAAATCGTCGCGCGCCTCATCGGAGGAAACTATCCGCAATTCGAGCAGATCATTCCAAGCGCGGCGACGAGCCGCGTGGTTGCCGCACGGGACGATCTGCGCGGCGCGCTGAAAGCCGGCAAACCCTTTGCCGCCAAAAATCGCGTGGATCTGACGGCGCGTGCAGAGACTGGAATCGTGGTGATCAGCGCCTGCGCGCCCGAGGAAGGCAACAGTTCCTCCGAGGTGAGTGTCTCCTTGGAAGGACCGTCATTCCAAATTGCGCTCTCCGATGTCTATCTGGCAGATTTCTTGGGCGCACTCACAACACCTCAGGTGGCGCTTGAAGGCACAGGCCCGACCCAGCCGGTTGTGTTGCGCGGGGTGGGTGATGGGGATTTCGTCGGTGTGATCATGCCAATGCATGGTGAACCCCATCCTCCATCGCCCGCTACCACGCCCCCCACGGCACCGCCAGTGCGAGCACCGGTGACTGTAACTGCCGCGCCTGTTCCTGCCCCTACGCCCGAACTTCAACCCGCGTAATCGCGTTGGGGATTGCGCCGCGCACTACCTCCGACGCCGACCTGCGTTCATCAATACCTTGAGCCTCGCCAGAGAGGACAAGTCGACAAGCCCTTGGATTGCCTCTTGGACATCCAGGGGCTTGTGTTTTCCGGAGCAAGCCATGTCTCACAGGAAACGAACGCGAAAAAACACGAAACTTTCAATCGCCGAGTACGAGGTCGTGACCGAATGTCCGGTGCTCTTGGAGGATGACGGAAGCTATTCAGATAACACGCCAGTGCGTTACTTTCTGAGCGTTAGATTGTCGGACAACCGCACCGCGAGGATTCCAATTGAATCGAACACAGCCAAGCAGATCGACGAGTGGGAATATATCGGTGGGGTCATCGCCCCAATTGTCAATCGGCATTTCGGGACTCGGATCAACAGCGCGGATTGGTAATGGTGACTCGACCGCGGAAGAGATTTCTGACCGCTAACCTTGGCGCAATTCACAAGGGATCAGGTGGGTGAACGCGTTGTCAAACGATCGCGCCAGATGTGCGCAAAAAAATGATCGCCCATCTATTCGGTTATTTTGCAAAGATCAACGGAGGAACGAGTGAACCACGTTGGTTACGTTTTCGTCTTTGAAGGCGAAGTCAGAAAGAGTTCAGGAGAGATGACCTTCCTTGACTCCTCTCGATTGTTGGGACTCCGCGCTGGCGCCGAATCATTCACAATTTGGGTTCCGAACTATCGAGAGGGTTGTGACGAGGCATTGCAGGAAGCTATCCAGCGCGCGCGTGTCATAGTTGATTTCCATCGCGATCAGATTGATCCAGGCTGGATTGAATTCATCGGTGCGTTATGGCACAACAAGAAGAAAGTGTTCCAGTGGGAATTGGTGTAGCGCACACGGGCGTGATACCCTGCGAGGAAATATGCTCACTGATTTAACAAGACGGCCAATCGTGATGTTGAACGAGCCGACCGAATTTCCGATCGGCGCAATTCGCGTGAACGGAAACACGCGCGACGCGGTCGGCGATATTCAGGGCTTGGTCGCGACGATTCAGAAATACGGCGTCATCGAGCCGGTCATTATCACGCCCGATGGTGAACTACTTGCTGGGAAACGCCGGCTGACCGCCGCCCAAGCCGCGGGTTTGATCGACGTGCCGGTGCGCGTCCGCGATGTCCGCGACCCGCGCAGCGCGCTCGAAATCGGGCTAATCGAAAACGTCCAGCGGCGCGACCTCGATCCGTTGAGCCGCGCCCACGCCTATCACGCGCTCATCCGCGAACATGGCGCAACCGTGAATGAAGTGGCAGGCCTGGTAGAGCAAGGGACGGCTCACGTCTACCAATATTTGCAACTGCTCGAATTACATCCCGAAGTGCAGCGCGCGCTACGCGATGGAGCAATCTCATTTGCGGACGCGCGCGATCTGACTCCACTCGCGCCCGAAGACCAGCTCGCGGTGCTGGCAGAAATTCGATCAATGGGAAAACAGCTGACCTCGCGCCAGGTCAAGCAAATCGTCAGAAAACAGCGTGCAGTTGCGGCGGCAAAGCGTCATTTCGCGCGATCACCAACCGATGCAGAGATGTCCGAGAACATCGAGAACCTCTATGGCGCGTTATTCGTTGAAAACCTGGGAGACGATCGGCGTGCATCCGTTATGACCCCACCTCACCTCGAGGCGAGGACTGAGTTGAACGCGGTCGTTGTGGAAATGCTTGAGGCAGCGCAAGGTGAGGATCGACTTCGCGCGTGGGCGCGGCGATTGAGTCGCATCGCGGAACACCTGCAAGCGGATAGCCCAGATGGACAATCGCGATGAGTAATCGTTTTCCGCGATGTCCCGATTGCGGTGGACCGCTCAAGCAAACTGGCTTGACGATGACCCTGACTTGCGAGTGGTGTGAGACCGAATGGGATATCGAAGAAATCGAAACAGAACCGGAAGGAGAAGATGAGAGTCAGAAAGGTTCCGCGCAGAATGATCGCACAAACAGGGGAGGCGCAAAGCATGACAAGCGGTGATTTGAGAACCGGGCAGCCCGTGATGTGGAAGCGCCCCGGCAAAAGAGCATTTCGGTGTGTGGTCATCGCGCTCGATTCGAACACGGACACGGCGCGGTTGTGGGAAGTCGCGACTGGCAAAACGCGCCTCGCGCCACTCAATCAGTTGAAGCCGGAGCGCCCATTCGCGTCGCGCTCGCGGAATGCTCGAACACCGAAAAAGGGCTCCCAGGTTTTCAACTCGTGTCGAGATGACGACGTTGCATCGCGTGGACGCGAAGCGTCCTTCGCGAATCTCGCGCCAGACGCGCACCTCGAAGAAGATTATGAACTGCGCGTGAGTGGATGGGAAGAGTAGGAGGAAGTGATGACTGTTTCCGATTTAACTACCGCCAACGTGAGTGGTGCACGCGACCTGATGGTGTTTCGCGGCGAGAAATATTGGTCGACTCCCGAAGACGTAATCCGCGAAGTTCATCAGCAAGGATTGTCGGTTCGCATCCCACGGAACACTGTGCCCGAGGGCATGGTGCGAGGACTTTCGCGCATCGCGCTCGCGCACATCAAAGCCGTGATGGCCATCGAACACGGAACGGAAGATGAATTGCGCGCGGCGTTTGCTAATCTGCACGATCCTGATGTGGATGCAGTGCTCGCGCGCACGTACGAGCACGCGCCGTCGCGTTGGTTGGAGATGCCAGACACGGAAGCCACGCGCGCAATCTTTGAGCAGTTCGGCGTCAAGTTCAGCCCTGGCATCTTCGCCTTCTGCTATTGGACGGGTTGCGCGTACTACCTCAAACCAGGCGAAGATGAGGCGCCGCGCGATCTCGCGAAGAAAGGAGTGCAAGCCGTCCGCGGTATCAATCCCGAGACCGGCGAGATATTGTTACCGGTCGCGACCGAGCATGAGGAGGAGGACTGATGCCTGAAGATAGATTGGTCCAGCGACGCGGATGTGGCTTCCCCATACCAGGGGGTGTCTATCTCGAGTCCATTGGGAGCGCTGGCGGAACCTTGCCTGCCATTGTCGTTCTCGATCCGCCAATTCCAGTGGATCATTTTCACCGCGGTTTCGTCATGATCGACCTCGACGCGACCCTCGCTGTGCATAACGTTCAGTACGTCGGTTCGTCGCTCCAGAGTGCCGAGGACTACAAATTGCGCGCGGGGATGGACAAAATCGCGCGGGACATATTTGGCGATGGGGCGCGAATAAAACACGGTCAGGTGACCAAATTCCACGATGCGGCATTCCATATTTTGGACCAAGCGGGCTGGCAGCCAGGCGGCGCGGCTGCGGCGATGCAAGCGCGCTCCATTCTGCGCGAGCAAGCATCCATCCTCGCGCCGATGGTGGAATTGAAGGACGCGGCATAATGGGTTCTCTGGAGCAGCACTTTCGGAAAACGACGAGGTGGCACGATGGCATCCGTGCAAGATGAAACGAAATGCCCGCAATGCCGCGCGCGGGCATTGGTCGAGTTCAACTGTCGCACGTTGGTCGAAGTAGTGATTTGTTTCTGCTGCGGGTATAACGCGCGGACCGCCCCGACTCGGAGGAAAACCAAGACTAGCAAATATGTCCTCCGGCGTACAGTCCATGCGGGGTGTGGGGCATACCGCCTGACGGCCAAAAACGGGATTGCTCAAATGGCTGTTTTTCACACCCCACTCACGCGCGCGACGATCGCGCAATTCAAACGAGATACGCTTCGCGAATCGCTACAGTTTGATACCACGGCCTGTTATCTCTCGCGGTGGAATCCGCGCCGGCGCCAAGTGGTGATGGTCGTCGGCATCTTTCCAAAGGAATTTCTGTGGGACGAAACGGGAAGCGCTGAAGATTCAGCCCATCCCGCTGAAGACAAACCGGAGGTCTCGTGACATCTACCCAGATTCAACGGCTGCTCGTCAGCGCGTCAACCAGCGACGCGGCGTTTCGTAACGATACCTATATCGCGACGCTGGCGGCTTTGCACGATCTCGCGATCACAGCCAGCAGCCGATACGAGCAGAGCGCGCAGTGTGGTATGGCGGTCGCGCGGGTCTACGCCAGCGAAGCGGAAACGTTCCGCGCGGTCGCGCATGCGCTCCAACGCGCGCGGAATGAGATTGGGTATCTGCTGATGAATGGCGCGCCGGCAAGTATCCCGGCTTCCCAAGATGTGTCCGCGTTTGCCGCCGGGCGAGTGAACCGGGGGGATTGATTCCGCGCGCCGCGCCCCATAACGCGCGTAGAAAAAAAACGAAACAGGCGATCAATTCACAGAACCGTCGCCTGTTTTCTGTTCGGAAAGATCGGAGGATACCTTGGACAGTTTGCTTCCCCTGTTGGAGAGGCGCTGCGACTATCCGCACTATCGCCAATGCCAGAATCTGAGTTTGGAACTGTTTGTCCTGACTCGCGATCACATCAAGCTGTTGCGCCGATTGAACGTGCTGTGGAATCATCGTACGCAAGTACCCTACATCAACCCGGTGCGTCCATACGGCAACAGTGATGTCCACGGTGACCTCGCGGAGATTTTGGAACTGGCTCAGCCAGGCGGGGACGCCGGCCAAACCTGGTCGTGTGAGCAGATCGCGCAAATGGACGAAGCGCACCGTGAACTAGAGTGGGCGCTGCAGGTGGTCCTGCAAGCTGCGCAATTTCAGCCGGGCCTCTACGCGCGACAAAGCTTCACGGATTGGGTCCTGCTGGTCGCGACTGGGGAAAAACAATGACAGAAACAAAGACTGCCTTGGCGGTCTCCCCTGGAGTTTTCGGCTCCGCGAGCTTCAAGGGCTTGCGCGCCTACTGCGTCGGTTACGCGGTCGACACGGAGCACTCGAGCGGAGTCGTGTATCTATCGCTCATCGGTTATCGCGCGGCGGTACGCGCGGTCTGGGCGGCACTTCTTGACGGTGACGCGATCGAGATCGGTCGCCAAGAGTTTCGGCGATTGGATGGCGCGTACGTGACGCGCACCGTCCGTTTGCCAGAGAACGGCGCGGATCACCTGGTGATGCTGCATCAGCAAGCAGCGCTGCCCAACCTTGGAGTGGGTCAGGAGTTTTACGTGCTCAATGATACGGGCAAAGTCCCACCGTACGAACGATTCCTCGCGATGCTCGATCGCGCGACCTCGGCACCGCTCTTGCCACAATGGGCGCGCCTGTTGTGGGAAAATGGGCGTCGCAACAAGTTGATCGAACCCCTCGACGCCGCGCGTGGTGTCAAATGCTGGTGGGTCAGCGCCGATGATGAGATGTGGCTCGCGCTGATCCAAAAGGGATTGGCGAGAAAAAAACTGTCGCTGACTGTATCCCCGCGCGCGGAAACGCTCGACGTGCCAGACGCGCTTCGCACGCAAGTACATTTGGACGAATCCGCTCCGGACACTGCGGAGACGGACGATGTCCCGAAGAATGAGGAACACACTTGACCCGACTTGCCTCAACGGCGAAAGCCGGTTTTTATCCCACCCCTGACCGCGTGACCGAATTGATCACGCGGTTTGTCGTTTCTGCGATTACCGCTGAACCGACGACGAAAGGACGATTGCTCGATCCTTGTTGCGGCGAAGGCATCGCCGCGCAGACGGTTGCGCGGGCGTGGCATCTCGAAGGTTACGGCATCGAGATCGACGCCGAGCGCGCGCTCGCGGCGTCATCGCGACTGCATCGCGTCTTGCACCTGGATTACGCGCAGGCGCGCGCGCCGCTTCATGGATTCCAAGTACTCTACGCTAATCCACCGTACGACTATGACGCCGGCGAAGGCAAACGGCTCGAATACACTTGCCTGCGCGAGACGACCAAGTGGCTATGTGCGGGTGGTCTTCTGGTTTATCTTGTCCCGCAATATCGCGTCGACGCGCGGATGGCGGGCTTCCTCGCCGCGTCCTTCAAGGACTTGCGTGCCTACAAGTTTCCGGATCCCGAATATCAAACCTTCAAGCAAGTTGTGATTTTCGGAATCGCGAAGAATGAACCAGCGCGCGATGATACCGCCGCGCTTGCGCTCCTCGGTGCATGTCGCGGCGCGCTGCCAGCCCTGCCCAACGAACCCAGCGTAGAGGAATGCTACACGCTGCCTGCGCCTCTGCCGGAGGACCCGAAACGCGCCTTCTACTTTCGCGGCAACGAGCTGAATCCCCAGGAAGCCCTAGACGAAGCTCTGCAGCGCGGTGTCTGGGCGTCGGATGAATGGCGCGATCTGATCGAGCCACATCGCGCGTTCGCCGGATTTCGTCCGCTCATGCCGCTGAAGAAAGGGCACCTCGCAACGCTGATCGCCGCCGGCATGATGCAAAACATCCTGCTTGAAAATGACCAAGGTGAGCGCGTCTTGGTCAAAGGTCGCACCTACAAAGTGCAGGAGGAAGTCGAAACGGCAGAAGACGACGAAGCAGAGGTTGTGCGTGACCGCTTCGTCACCGAGATCATCGCGCTTGATCTCAACACTGGCGAGCACACGCAGGTCAACGAGCCATCGGCGCTCGCCGACTTTATCGAGAAGTGGCGCGAAGGGCTGGTCGCGCGGGTGCAAGAAACGTTCAAGCCGCTGTACGAATTCGACCTTGACGCAGAAGGTCCGCGCGTGAACGCCACGCTGGATGGCCTCAGCAAAAATCGGCGTCTACCAGGGCGCGTCGAAACCGGACTTTTCCCCGCGCAAAAGCACGTTTCGGTCGCACTGTGGAAAAGATTGCAGACCGCGAACAGCGCGATCTGTGTTGGCGAGATGGGCACGGGGAAGACTACGATTTCTATCACAGTCTCTGAACTCATGCGGATGTGCTCGAACGATACGCGCCCAAGTCTCGTGCTATCCCCGCCGCATCTGATCGCAAAATGGATACGCGAGATCCAGGAGACGGTACCGGGCGCGTTCGCGATGGAACTGCGCCGGATCGGCGACGTGCCTGACTTCGTGCGCCGCGTCAAAACGCTCGCGCCGGGCACGCCAGCGTACGCGGTTGTGTCGCGCGAGATGGCGAAACTGGGAAGTGGCTGGAAACCAGCGTACATCAAACGGCGTCTCGTGCTCCGCGAGGAAGTGCGCGTGCGCGACGAAGGCGAGGGGTGGGGTTGGCACGACGAGGTGCGCTGGGCTGCTGAAGAGGTATTCGCGTGCCCGAACTGCGGGCATCCGGTTTGCGAGGTGGAGGGTGGTCGCGAATACGGACACGTGCACGATGCAGCGTACCTCGCCAAGCGCAAACGCTTTTGCTTTGAGTGTCACGCGCCGCTCTTTCAGATGACCCATCTGAACGGCGTGACGCGCGCCTGTGCTTCGTCCCTGCCCTTGCTGGGCTCGAATCCTGGCGCCGCCCACCAGGGCCGGTGTGGAAACGGAAACGATTCTTCGGCTACCGCTCAGAACGGTCATGGTCGCGCAAAAGCGACCGTGACCGAACGCTATCCGATCGCCGACTACATCGCGCGTCGCTACCCTGGCTTCTTCAAACTTCTGATTGCCGACGAGGTGCATCGTGTGCCACGAAGCGTACATCTGTAATGCTCGAATGAGGTCATCAAGGAGGTGATGCAAAAGACCTCGTAGAGTCAGGAGTGTCCCCCAACACTCCTGGGGTCATCCCGGCAGGCAGAGGACAATTAGCAATAATCTGTCTGAAACCCGGATGGAAATGCAATGAAGGGTGGTTACCTCATCCCAACCCGAAGATTGCTAACCCGAGTCTGAATATGGCTACGCAAGAAAGTCTCGCTTAAAACGTCCGGATCGTCAACATCCTGTCAAACGATGAGGATGGGATGGAAGTCATTAGATAGACTGCTCTTGGTGCAGAGCAATCGAAAAGTCTTTGATGGAAGACGAACCGACAATGGCTACAGGGGTGTAAGCCAGCGGCTAATGACGACGGCACTAGGCAGTGTCGGGTGGGCGTATAGAGACAGCCTAACTTCAGGCACAGAGTACAGATGTATGAACGTGGGAAACCTAACCATTCGTCCCAAGCAGGTGAACAAGGGACTGGACTCGCTGAAGTTGAAGGGATGGTTAGGCGTCGGAGTGGTCATAGTAGTCTGCGAATGGGAAAACCATTTACACGGCGAAGGACCACAGTTGTTGTAGAAAAACTCGGAGCGCAATGCTCTCCTCCAGGAGGTCCTGAAAACGTATGGACGACTTACGCAAAACGCAAATGAGTTTTGCCCGTAAAGCACTTGCTGAGCCTCAGCATCAATTTGAAGACCTGTATCACCTAATCTGCCGAAAAGACTGGGTTGAGACAGCACTCGATGCTGTTCTCAATAACAGTGGGAGCAAAACCGCCGGGATAGATGGAATCAGCCGAAAAGATTTCGAGCGCGAGGGATTTCGTAATCAGTTCATCGAACAATTACGAAACGACCTTAAGCGGGAAACTATCCAGCCCACGCCAGTACGTCGAACGTGGATTCCAAAATCCTCAGGCGGACAACGCCCTCTCGGCATCCCCACCATTCGAGACCGAGTAGTCCAAATGCTGCTGAAAATGTTGATGGAGCCAATCTGGGAGAGTGATTTCTTGGATTGTTCCAATGGTTTCCGCCCAGGACGGCGTACGTGGGATTCTGTCGCCCTGTGCTATGACCGCATTCACAAACAGAATAAATTCTACTGGGTCATCGAAGGGGACATCAAGGGATGCTTCGACCACATCAACCACAGCATCTTGCTTAAGTTGATACGCCGACGCATCGCTGACCGACGAATTGTCAATCTGATTGACCAACTTCTCCGTGCGGGTGTCTTTGAAGCGGGTCTGTTTCAACATACCCCAGAAGGGACACCCCAAGGTGGTATCGTTTCTCCTCTCCTTGCCAATATTTACCTGCACGAGTTCGACCTATGGTGGTGGAAACACTACGGAAATATTGGCTTGCTGGCAAGACAGAAACGTCGTCGCCAACATCTCGGTAACTGTCTGCTCACCCGCTACGCGGATGATTTCATCTTGCTATGCAACGGGTCGAAAGAGGAAGTATTGAAACTGCGCGAAGAAGTGCGAGAGTTCCTCTGGAATCAGTTACATCTAGAACTCTCGCTCGAAAAGACACACGTAACACACGCCACCGAGGGATTCAATTTCCTGGGATACCACGTTCAACTGCGATTTCCCAGCGATAACGACCCCTGGCTACACATCACGCCAAGTGAAAAGAGTGTGCAACGTTTGCGCGACAAGGTCAATCAGATGACAACCAGTCGTACGCTCTTCGATATGCCAGAGCAAAAGCTCAAAGCCATTAACCGTGTCATCCGTGGCTGGGCGAACTATTACCGCAATGTCAGTTTCATCAAAACTGCCAACAAACTCGATTGGTGGGTTAATGACCGTTTCTTCCTCTGGTTGAAGAAGAAACACCGAGTCGGGGCACGACGCATAATGGAGATGTATAAAGTACGCGAAGTCAGAAAGAATGGCTCTCGCTGGACGTTGGGTATGAAAGACCAACACGGCGAGATGGTCTACCTGTACCAAATGGCAGACGCTCCGCGTATCACCTATCATCCCCCAAAGCGTACCAATCCCTATCTGGGTGAAGAGCCATTACCTTTGCCAATAACTGATGAACCGTTCCCCGCGTTCTGGACTGGCGCAAGCAATCCTGAGTATGAAGAACGGGAAATCGCAAAACGCCAAGCCCTTGAACGCGACGGATACCGCTGTGTGCGGTGCGGTAGTCAAGAGAAAGTTCAAGTTCACCACATCCTAGCATTAAGCGATGGAGGAACGCACGAACTGGCGAACCTCGAAACGCTGTGCGAACGATGCCACGTGACGACACCCAGTTATGGTCGTAAGCGAGACTCTACGGGATGAAGCAACAATGGAGAGCCGGATGAAGGGAAACTTTCAAGTCCGGTTCGGTGAGGGGGATGGGGAAACACGCTCATTGAAAGATGAGAAGGTGCGCCCTGTCCCTACTCTACAGGCGAAGGGTCAATCCACCGATCAAGGGTACGCGTTCGGCGCGCTCGCGCGGGCCTGCGCGAAGACGCTCGCGCTCACTGGCACGATCTATGGAGGACGCGCGACGTCACTCTTCTTCCTCTTGTATCGCCTCTTGCCTCAGGTGTGCATGGAATTCAAGTGGACCGATGCGCAACGCTGGGCCGAACGCTATGGCATACTTGAGCGCGTCACCAAGCGCGATCAAGGTGATGAGGGCAACGGCGTCTATTCGGCGAAGCGGCGGAGCAAAACGTACGTCCGCGAATTGCCGGGCGCGTCACCCGAGCTCGCCGCGCGCTTGCTCGACGGCGCGGCGTTCGTGACGCTCGCCGACCTGGGTTTCCCTTTGCCGGAGTACGCCGAGTTTGCGGAAGAGGTCGCGATGTCCGAGCGTCAAGCCGAAACGTATGCGAAACTGGACGAAGAGCTCTCCGACGAACTTCAGGATCGTCTCGCGCGGGGCGATCAATCGCTCCTCGGCGCGTATCTCCAAGCCCTTCTGGGTCGTCCTGCCGCGTCGTTCCGCGACGAAGTCGTCATGGACAAATCTGGCGAAGTGGTCGCCACCGCGCCGGCGATCGACGAGCCGATGTTCCCAAAAGAAAAATGGCTGGTTGACTTATGCCAGCAAGAACGGAAGCGAGGTCGCAAGGTGCTGGTGTACTGCCGTCAGACTGCGACGCGCGACATTACGCCGCGCCTGGTCTCGCTCCTCGACGCCGCGCGCCTGCGCGCGGACACACTCAAGGCAAATATCGAGGCAAGCAAACGCGAGGCATGGCTCCACAAACGAATGAGCCAAGGGATGCTCGACGTGTTGATCACCAATCCGAAACTTGTGGAGACCGGCCTCGACCTGGTCGCGTTCCAAACGGTAGTCTGGTTCGAAACGGATTACAGTTTGTACACCGTGATGCAAGCGGCGCGGCGCACGTGGCGCTTGGGGCAAACCCAGCCGGTCGCGGTGTGGTATGCGGTGTATGTGAACACAATGGAACATCGCGCGGCCGCACTGATCGGACAGAAACTCGCCGCAGCCAAGTTGCTCTACGGCGACGCGGTTGAAGGCGCGCTGATTCAAAACGCCGACGTTGGTCGCGGTCTCTTGACCGAACTCGCGCGGAATGCGATTGCCGGCACGCAGGTCACGGACTTGCACGCATACTTCAAGAGGGCAGCACTTGCCGCGCCGAATGGAAACGGACACGATGAGAATGGGCGCACAAGGAGTAACTCGACCGCACAAGGTGAGTCGGCGCATCCGCCGGTCCCGGTGTTCGTGCCCGTGATGCCGTTGGCGTTGCCACTGTCACCTGTGAAGACAGATGATGGGAACAACGGGAACGGGAATGGTCATGCTCTCCCAAAACCTGTTCGCGGTGTGGCGATTCCGTTGCCGCTTGGCTTCCCGGTCGACGTGCGCGAGGTGGAAGAAGGCGCAACGGAGGCGCTGCCGCCGCTGGTGGTGACGAAACCGGCGCGGCAGTTGGTGTTGTTCTAACTGACACCGCACCCCAAAGGAGGCGCAAAGGCTGCGGTGGGGGCAGATTGTACAGCCCGCGTTGCGAGTGGGCGCGCGTTGATTCTCTACGTGCGTAGACTCCCAGAAATGATCGCTGGAAATGTGGGAGGGCGATGACTGTCGTTGCCCTCCCGCGCTTGATTTTACGAGGAGGCGAAGAATGATCGCTTTGAAACACGTCGGAACGTCCTTGTTGTATCAATTTCACGCGCCCTATCCGATTGAGGCGCGCACCGAGCAGGCAACCTGGCGCAAGCGCTGGTCCGTTTTCCGCCGTGCGTGGTTGACCCCGTTCGATTTCAAGCCGCTCGCGACGGCGGACGAATTGAAAACGGACCTCATGCGCTTGGCGTACGTACTCGCGCAGTTGTTTCCGGTTAAGCGAGGCACGAGCCTATTCACTGGTGAGAACATGTGGCTTGATGCTCGATGTGTGTGGGGCGTGCATGCCACGCCCAGTCTTTTCGGCTGCGGGTTGTACGACGTCGAGGTTGGGTGCATCGGCGGCTTGAGTTCGGAAAACGCGATTTCGCTGCATGAACTATCGCGCATGAATCTGCCGGCGTGGCAGCGAACCTCGTACGATGATCCGCCGGCAGACGTCGCCGAGAATGCGAGACGGATTATGACCGAGACGATTCGGCGCGCGTACAAATCGGTCTGTGAACAACGCGCCCTACGTCACGGTGTATCCTGGTTTGCGGTATGGTTGTTCGTGCACGTAACGACTCGCCGAATCAAGGAGACCTGGGATGGCGCATTGGGTTGAGACCCCGGGACACGCTTGGTTAGTGCTGAGTGTCGAGGAGAACGCGCGCGTTCCGGCGGAGTTCCGGATGCCAGATTATGAGGAGGATTGTGCCTGGTCGATTGCGGTTGTGGCGTTGCCGACCCTGCTCCGCAGTCCGGCATTCAGACATCTCGACACGTCGGCAAAACGCGCGGCAGCGCTCGAACGCGCGCGCGAGATATGTCGGAACTATTACCCCGAAGCGTTTGCGGCGATCACGGGAGAACAGCCCACGATAGAGAATTCAACCGTTTTGGCGGAACGGAAATTTCACGCCGATCACGCGAACGACTGGGTCGTGATTTCCGCGGTGGGAGATTGGCACGCAGGCGTGCCGAAGGGTTTCGTCTTGGGCACGGCGACGTTGGGCGGCAGTGCGGCGTCGCAGGAAAACGGGAACCCTGGCATCTGCGGTCCCGACCAGGGCAGGTGTGCGACGACGCATCTGAGGCGAGGAAGCGGAATCGAGAAACAGGACTATCTCATCCCGCAGTCACGCTACGCGGTGCGGGGACGGTTCGGGTATGTGATCCAGCCGGACGACATTCGCTGTGACGGATGATCTTGGCACTGACCCGTTTTACGGGGACAGGGAAAAAGGCAGGAACTATGGGGCATTTGAAGTTCAAGCCAAAGTATCGCTACCAACTGCACAACACTGGTGAATCATCAGCCAAGTATGGTGACTGTGAAGTCTGTGGACGGCATGTCCCCGAGGTTTGGTTTCAAATCGAGGAACGAACTTATGCGGCGCTGCCGGGAGAAAAAGGACCCTTCTGGACGCACCAAGGATGTCGTTCTCTGTGTGGGCACAAGAAGTGCTTGCTATTCAAGCGGAGAAAGAGGAGAACGTGTCGATGAGCGCACTCAAACGGTCACATCGTAACGGAATCCAAGGCCAGAACGCGCCGCGCGATGTGGACGCACTCGTGCTGGTGGATATCTCAGCGCGATTTCTGTACGGACACACGCGCGAAGATGCGCTACCCAACGACGAGTATCGCGAATGGACGGCGTCGCTGGGACGACTGACGCGCCGTCTGCACGTGGTCGCGCTGTTTCTAGAAGAGCACACGACATCGCTCATCACGATTGAGTTAGGAGCGTTGAACTGGCTGCGCGCGCCGCAGCGACGCATGATGCTCGCGCTCGCCGGACTCCGGCGATTGGTGCGTGAGGGATATGAGCGTTCACTTGCGCAAGCGCGGGCACGCGGTCATCGTCGCAAAGGATCTTTGCGTGTGGGAACATGATCCGGTGGCGGACTATCCTGTGCCGGTGTGTTCCGCGACCGACCTGTGGCCCGGTCTCGGCAAGTGGATTGCGGATTCATCTGATCCAGTTCACTGGGACGGGCAACCGCTGTTCACGTGTGACGAACAGCCGCTGTCTCCGCTTGATGGATGAGGAGGAAAAATGGTTCTAGATCCAACGGTGGCGCGTCGTGCGCGCCGCGACGAGATTTTGATCGGACTGGGCGCGAGCGTCCTGTCTTTCGGGGTTGAGGGTGGCGGAATGCCCTACGGAGACTGGACGCGTCTGATCGAAGACGCGTCGAATGAACTCATCGCGCTCGGCTACGACGCGTTTGGTGAGGCGCGTGGCAAAGAGCGCGAAGCGGGGAGTACCACGAATCCCCAGAATTCTGACTTGGTTTTGCGTTGGGAGTTCAAGTTTAGAAACACCATGTCGGCGCTCTTCGATGACTGGCTGGACGACGAACTCCGGCACAAGTGTTTGCGCGATGGTCGTCGCCTGGGAGAAGTCATCACGATCGATGACATAGCCGAAGAGTGCGACGGGACGATGCTCCTGCGCCTCACAACCCGTGGTCGGTGCGCTGAGGCGCTGGAGTCCTTGCGCGGCAGTTTGGGTGAGGTCGCGGTGACGCGGCAAGAAACCAGACTCACGCAACAAGTTGCGTGCGGGACCTATCGACTGGAGATCATTTTAACCGAGAATTCGCTCGAGATGATCGCGCGCGTCGAGTGCGCGGGGCACGCGCTCAAGTCGTGTGTTTGCAACGTGAACGGAATCTGGTCGCGCTTGCTTACGGAAGAGGAAG
>Ga0194127_10000605_pt1 | contig 57223 bp, 58 predicted proteins | sample TA2KigC100mmetaG_FD_148624 | JGI IMG/M metagenome (GOLD analysis project Ga0194127, IMG submission 148624) | Freshwater microbial communities from Lake Tanganyika, Tanzania - TA2015036 Kigoma Deep Cast 100m | ecosystem: Environmental > Aquatic > Freshwater > Lake | place: Tanzania: Lake...
GAAGGTCAAGGACGAGGATCACTACACGTGGACGCTCTCGGACCTGATCATCGCCGGGGAGAAAAAGCCTAGGCAGCAGGTGAGTTGGAGTCGTCTCACCGGCCGGTCAGACGTGAAATGAGCCCCACAGCCAGCGTAGCCTGGATGGAGCGTAGTGGAATCCGGGATGATCGAAGCCACGAAATCCCTCATTCCGCGCCGCTTCTTGCGGGCTACAGTCCTGGCTTATTCGTGCTTTCATTCCCCTGCGTCAGAGAATGATGGTACGCACAGTACTCGGCGGTGGGGAAAGCCCACTCAAGGGGAAGGTCCTGACGGTAGTACGCGGCCCGCAAAGGGCACTCGTGCCGGACAGGTCGGGCTGGAGCAACACGAGCCAACTTCACGGCGGGCAACAGCACTGGGCTGAAAGGTTCACGCGCGCGACGACTGAAGAACCGGATGCGGGAAATCCGCACGTCCGGGTCCGTGCCGGGGGCGTTGGGTAACTGGCGTCCCTACGGCGAGAGGCGTTACGCTTTTCCTGAATCGCGCTATACATTAGTCATGTACAGCGTTACCATTTGCCAATACCCATTAAATCCTTCAAGTGCGCAGAGACTGAGAGCCTATTTAAACGGCATCGCATAAAACGATTTACGAATATCGAATCCGTGGCACGACGAAAACTTGAGCAGCTTGACTGGGCAGGTGTTCTCGACGATCTTCGTGTACCCCCCGGTAATCGGTTGGAAGCATTGAAACATGATCGCGCCGGACAACACAGCATTCGCATAAACGATCAATTTCGGGTGTGCTTTGTCTGGACCAGCGAGGGGCCAAAAGATGTCGAGATTGTTGATTACCATTAATGGAGCCTTGCCATGAGCAAGACAAATAAGCTTCCGCCAGTTACTCCCGGTGAAATTCTGCTTGAAGAGTTCCTGAAACCAATGGGAATTTCTCAATATCGTCTAGCTAAGGAAATTGGCGTTCCCGCTCAACGAATTAGTGAAATTGTGGCGGGTCGTCGTGCAATTACGGCTGACACTGATTTAAGGTTATGCCGCTTTTTTGGGCTTTCCGAGGGATGGTGGCTACGCGGCCAGGCGCGTTACCATACCGAATGCGCCAAAGATGTTCTGGCGGAAACATTGTCCAACATTAGACCGTGGACGGAAGTGGTCACCGATGTCGCCGCCCATTCTTAACCCACGCACAAGTGTGCTGCTTGCCGTGTATTGCGCCGAAGGGACAAAAAAAGAGCAAGGTCCATAAATGTTCCCTGCCTACCCGACTAACCCGCCGTTACAGCCAGCGTAGCCGGATGGAGCGTAGCGGAATCCGGGATGATCGGAGCCACGAATTCCCGCATTTCGCGCTGCTTCATGCGGGCTACAGCCAAGTACGCTGGCGTTGCTTTCTTTCCCCGCCGCAGTGACGGGAAGGGCCAGGGGTACGACTCAAAATGAGAATGGCCGGGGTATCGCTGAGCATGCCACGGCCCGATAATATAGCGGGTATGATGGCAATCCGCCCGCCACTGCCTTGCCGAGACATCATGGTCGACATCCCTCTGATCTCCATTGATACCCTGATCGACCGCTACGATGCGCTGCTGTTCGATGCCTATGGGGTGCTGGTGCATCGGGATGGTCCCTTGCCAGGCGCTCGGGAAGTGCTTACGCGCCTGCACAAGCTGAACAAGCCCTTTTTCATCGTGACCAATTCGGCCGCCCGGTTGCCGGAGCGCGCCGCGACGCGGTATCAAGGCTTTGGCCTGCCCATCGAGCCCGAACAACTCGTGACCTCCGGCGCATTGCTCAAGCCTTTCTTCGCCGAACAGGGGCTGCTGGGGCGGCGCTTCGCGATCCTGGGTCCACGGGACACCTACCGCTATGTTGAACTGGCGGGGGCCGAAGCCGTCCCGCCAGGCGCGGACTTTGACGGCGTCGTCATTGGCGATCAGGTGGGCTTTCCTTTTCTCGAATCCATCGATGCCGTGCTTTCACGGCTATTCGCGAAATTCGATCGCGGCGAAAGCCCGCCGTTGATCCTGCCCAACCCGGATCTGGTTTACCCCAAGTCGGAGGGTTTCGGCATCACCTCGGGAGCCGTGGCGCTGATCATTCAGGCGGCGCTGAGACAGCGCTACCCCGACCGCGAGGATACAAGCTTCATCCCCCTGGGAAAGCCGGAGCCCAGGCTCTTCGCGGAGGCGGTCAATCGCGCGGGCACCCGGCAGGTGGTGATGATCGGCGATCAGATCGATACCGACATTCAGGGCGCCTGCCGTTTCGGGATCGACTCCGCGCTGATTTCCGGCGGGGTGGCCGAGTTGGCGTTCCAGTCCCGCCACTCGCCATGGCGCCCCACCTATCGCCTGGCCCCATTCGCGGCGGTCTGAATCCGTCCGACGGGTCCCGTTTCACATGGGAACAGCGTGGGCGCGGGCTGTGACACCGGCGGTCCTTTGTGACAGAATGTCGCACTTTTATTCCGGGAGACGATTGCAATGAGAGTCATCCTTCTGGGCGCCCCTGGCTCGGGGAAAGGTACACAAGCCCAGGCCATCACAGAACAATTCGGCATCCCGCAAATCTCGACGGGTGACATGCTGCGTGCCGCGGTTCGAGAGGGAACCCCCCTGGGCCTGGCGGCGAAGAAAATCATGGATTCGGGGTTACTGGTATCGGATGACATCATTCTCGGCCTCATCCAGGAACGTATCCAGGACGCCGATTGCGCACCCGGTTTCCTGCTGGATGGTTTTCCTCGCACCCTTGCCCAAGCCGATGGGCTCAAGCACATGGGCATCGCTATCGATCACGTCATCGAATTCGTGGTCGATGACGAAGAAATCGTCCAGCGTATGAGCGGGCGGCGCGTGCATCCCGGCTCGGGACGCACTTACCACATCGTCTTCAATCCCCCCCGCGAAGCGGACAAGGACGACGTCACCGGAGAGGCGCTGATCCAGCGCGAGGACGACAGCGAGGAGACGGTGCGCCGGCGTCTGGCCATCTATCACGAACAGACCAAACCTCTGGTGGGCTATTACCAGGAGGCGGCGCAAGCTGGCTCGGTGAGGTTCGCCAGCATCGATGGCATCGGCGCGGTGGAGGAAATCACGCAAAGAATCCTGGAAGCTCTTCAATAACGGATGGCCTCCGCTTCCAAGCATCCCGGGCCCCGGTTAATCCCGCGCGCCCCGGCCTGTGCAACCTGACTCCTGACAGGAGACCGTAACGACAATGGCTGGCAAAACCCTCTATGACAAACTGTGGGACGCCCACGTGGTATGCACCGAACCCGATGGCTCGGCGCTCCTCTACATTGACCGTCAGCTTCTGCATGAAGTGACCTCGCCGCAGGCCTTCGAGGGTCTGCGCTTGAGCGGACGCCAACCCTGGCGCTCTGGCGCCAACCTGGCGACCGCCGATCATAACGTGCCAACCAAGGGCCGCGCTCAGGGCGTGGCCGATCCCGTGGCACGCATTCAGATCGAAGCGCTGGACAACAACTGCCGGGAATTCGGCATCCTCGAATTCGACATGGCGGACGAGCGGCAGGGCATCGTGCATGTGATGGGCCCGGAACAGGGCGCCACCCTGCCCGGCATGACCATCGTCTGCGGCGACTCCCACACGGCCACCCATGGGGCTTTTGGCGCGCTGGCCTTCGGCATCGGCACCTCCGAGGTCGAGCACGTGCTCGCCACCCAATGTCTGGTGCAACGCAAGTCGAAGAGCATGCGGGTGCGGGTCGAAGGCCAACTGGGCGCGGGCGTGACCGCCAAGGACATCATTCTGGCCGTGATCGGGAAAATTGGCACGGCCGGCGGTACCGGCTACACCATCGAATTCGCCGGTTCCGCCATCCGGAGTCTAAGCATGGAGGGTCGCATGACCCTGTGCAACATGGCCATCGAGGCCGGCGCCCGCGCCGGCATGATCGCGGTGGACGACACGACGGTCGAGTACGTCAGGGGCCGCCGCTATGCGCCGACCGGGGCTCAGTGGGATCGGGCGGTACAAAGCTGGAAAGCGCTGCATAGCGATCCCGACGCGACTTTCGATGCGGAATTGACCATCGATGCCGCCAGCATTCAGCCCCAGGTGACCTGGGGCACCTCCCCGGAAATGGTCGTCGCGGTGGGCGAGAAGGTGCCGGACCCTCAACAGGAGAAGGATGCGGTTAAGCGTCAGGGCATGGAGCGCGCGCTCCAGTACATGGGGCTGGAAGCCGGCATGCCGATCGGCGAGATTCGGGTCGATAAGGTATTCATTGGCTCCTGCACCAATGGCCGCATCGAAGACCTGCGGGCCGCTGCCGAAGTGGCCCGAGGCTACAAGGTGGCGGACACCATCAAGCTGGCCATGGTGGTGCCCGGTTCCGGACCGGTCAAGAAACAAGCCGAGGCCGAGGGTCTGGATCAAATCTTCATGGAGGCCGGCTTTGAGTGGCGTGATCCGGGCTGTTCCATGTGCCTGGCGATGAATGCCGACCGTCTGGAGGCCGGTGAGCGCTGCGCGTCCACGTCCAACCGCAATTTCGAGGGTCGTCAGGGCTATGGCGGCCGCACCCATCTGGTGAGTCCCGCCATGGCCGCCGCCGCCGCGATCCGGGGTCACTTCTTCGATGTGCGGCAGTGGACCCCGTCCAGTCCGGCGGCGGTCCCCTCAGCCACGGCAGCCATGGCCAATCCCGAGGCTCCCGCCCCCGTCGCGGCAAACCAGACCGAGGCCGCCAAGGCGCCGGCCGCCGACAAAAAATCCGCTCATCCCCGCAAGAGGACGCCAAAGTCATGAGATCGTTTCGCTATATCAACTCCCGCGTCATCCCCCTGGACCGGGCCAACATCGACACCGACGCCATCATCCCCAAGCAGTTCCTCAAGTCGATCAAGCGCAGCGGCTTCGGCGTCTACCTGTTCGACGAATGGCGCTATCTGGATCGCGGCGAACCGGACATGGATTGTACGAACCGGCCGAAGAATCCCGACTTCATCCTCAATCAGCCCGCCGCCTACCGGGCCCGCATCCTCTTGACACGGGAGAATTTCGGCTGTGGTTCGTCCCGCGAACATGCCCCCTGGGCGCTGGCGGATTATGGCTTCGAGGTCATCATCGCCCCCAGTTTTGCCGACATCTTCCATAACAACTGCTTCAAGAATGGCATCCTGCCCATCGTCCTGGAGGCCGGGACAGTCGATAGGCTGTTCCAGGAAGCCGGCGGCGTGGGCTATCAGCTCGAGGTGAATCTCGAACAGCAGCTCATCACCACCAAGTATGGCGAAAAGATTCATTTCGAGATCGAGCCCACCCGCAAACATCGCCTGCTGAATGGCCTGGATGACATCGGCCTGACGCTGCAGCATGCGGAGGCCATCCGCGCCTACGAGGAGCGGCGCCGTCAGGAAGCGCCATGGCTGTTCGCGGATGTCGCCTGAGACCCAACAGATATAATCCAAGGACTAAAGATGACGCATAAAATCGCAGTGTTGCCGGGTGACGGCATCGGCACCGAAATCATCGCCGAAGCGCTCAAGGTGCTCGAGGCGCTCAAACAGGATTACGGCCTGCGGGTCGAAACCGAAACCGCCCTCATCGGCGGCGCCGCTTATGACGCCACCGGTACGCCCTTCCCCGAGGCCACACTCAAACTCTGCCAGCAAGCCGATTCCGTTCTGCTCGGCGCCGTGGGCGGCCCGAAATGGGAACCGCTGGATTATTCGGTGCGTCCCGAGCGCGGACTCCTCGGGCTGCGCTCGGAACTGGAACTGTTCGCCAACCTGCGTCCGGCCATCCTCTATCCGCAACTGGTTGCGGCCTCCACCTTGAAACCCGAGGTCGTTTCGGGTCTCGACATCATGATCATCCGCGAACTGACCGGCGGCATCTATTTTGGCCAGCCACGCGGGCGCCGCACCAATGCACAGGGCGAGCGGGAAGGCTTCAACACGCTGGTTTACAGCGAGTCGGAAATCCGCCGCATCGGCCATATCGCCTTCCAGACCGCCCAGAAGCGCAACCGCAAGCTGTGCTCCGTCGACAAGGCCAACGTGCTGGAATGCACCGAATTGTGGCGCGAAGTCATGATCGAGGTCGGCAAGGACTACCCCGACGTGGAACTCAGCCACATGTATGTGGACAATGCCGCGATGCAATTGGTCCGGGCGCCCAAGCAGTTCGACGTGATGGTCACCGAGAACATGTTCGGCGACATCCTGTCCGACTGCGCCGCCATGCTGACGGGCTCCATCGGCATGCTGCCCTCGGCCTCTCTGGACAAGAATGGCAAGGGCATGTACGAACCCATTCATGGCTCGGCTCCGGATATCGCCGGCCAGGGTCTGGCCAATCCAATAGCGACCATTCTGTCGGTCGCCATGATGCTGCGCTACAGCTTCGGTGACGCCGCCAATGCCGACCGCATCGAAAAGGCCGTGACCGCCGCACTGGATGCGGGTTTCCGGACCGCGGACATTTACTCCGAAGGCACGCGCAAGGTGGGCGCCCAGGACATGGGCGCCGCCATCGTCGCTGGCCTTCGCGCCTGAGGTAGACACACAATGAGCAAAACCTATAACGTCGCGGTGCTTGGGGCCACGGGCGCCGTCGGCGAAACCATGCTGGGATTGCTGGAAGAGCGCGACTTCCCGGTAGGCGAAGTGTATGCCCTGGCCAGCCATCGCTCGGCTGGCCGGAAGATCGAATTCAAGGGAACGGAACTGACCGTACTGGACGTGGAAACCTTCGACTTCAGCCGGGCGCACATCGGACTGTTCTCGGCCGGCGCCTCCGTTTCGGAAGTGTACGGACCCAAGGCCGCGGCGACTGGCTGCGTGGTCGTGGACAACACCTCACGCTTCCGCTACGAGGACGACATCCCGCTGGTGGTGCCGGAAGTCAACGCCGCCGCGATCGCCCAGTACACCCATCGCGGCATCATCGCCAATCCCAACTGCTCGACCATTCAGATGCTGGTGGCCTTGAAGCCGATCCACGATGCGGTTGGCATCGAGCGCATCAATGTCAGCACCTACCAGGCGGTATCCGGAACCGGCAAGCAGGCCATCGAGGAACTCGCCACGCAAAGCGCGCAACTCCTCAGCGGCAAACCCGTCACGCCGAAGGTCTACCCCAAGCAGATCGCCTTCAACGTACTGCCGCAGATCGACGTCTTCATGGACAACGGCTACACCAAGGAAGAGATGAAGATGGTGTGGGAAACCCGCAAGATCATGGGTGATGACCGCATTCAGGTGAATCCGACCACGGTGCGGGTGCCGGTGTTCTATGGCCATTCCGAAGCCGTACATATCGAAACCCGGGATAAAATCACCGCCGAGCGGGCCCTCGAATTGCTCCGCGCCGCGCCGGGCGTCACGGTACTGGACGAGCGCAAGCCAGGCGGCTATCCGACAGCCGTCACCGAGAGCGCCGGGAAGGATCCCGTCTTCGTCGGCCGTGTCCGCGAGGATATTTCCCACCCGCGTGGCCTGAATTTGTGGGTGGTATCCGACAACATCCGTAAGGGCGCCGCGCTGAACAGCTTGCAAATCGCCGAGATCCTGATACAACAGTACCTCTGAACGCCTCCGGGCTACCCGGAATAGCCCCGGGTAGCCCCTACTGTCCCAGGCACACCATCAATCGGGGGAATGAGGTCATGTCTGAAGTTACCAATACCCTCGTAATGTTAGGTCTGCTGGTTCCCATGGGCGCCACGGCCCTGGGTATTGGCGAGATTCGCACACACTCGGCGCTGAATCAAAGGCTGAGTGCTGAAATCCCCCTCGTGCTCTCCGGCAACGACTCGCTCGAAGCGCTCCAGATTCGGCTTGCCAGCCCCGAAGCCTTCGCGCGTGCGGGCGTGGAGCGGTCCCAAAACCTGACGCAACTCCGGTTTACCGCTATCGCGAAATCGCGTGGCGAATATGTGATTCAGGTCAGCTCGTCCGACGTGGTGCGGGAGCCGTTTCTGGATTTTCTCGTGGAGGTGGAATCTCCCACGGGAACCTCGCTCAGGGAATTTACCCTCCTGCTGGACCCGCCACCCGGGTTGTATCCAGGGGCTTCCAGCGCCTTTGAGGACGCGCAATCCTTCACCTCCGCGCCGACGACACCGCGGTATGACGTACCGGGCCAACACCTACCCGTTAGCGCTGAGAGAGAGGCCCGCGCATACTCGGCCGCGGCAACGCCCGCTCCCACCCGTCGAGAATTCGCCATACCTCCGGCACAACTCACGTTGGAGGCCTATGGTCCGGTTCGCCGAGGTGAACGATTACTGGAGATTGCCCAACGTATCGAACGACCGGCCTCGGTGACGCCCGAACAAATGGCGGTTGGACTGTATTTGGCCAACCCCCGCGCCTTCCGGGGTAATCCGAATTCCCTCAGAGCCGGCAGCCGCCTGCGTATTCCCACCAGTCAATTTCTGACTCAGATCGCCACCGAGGACTATGGAGCCATGCTACGTGGCGCAACCCCTCGCATTTTCAGTAGCGACAGGCTTGAGCCCGAATTGATGCCCGGGGCCGTTCCCCGCGAATTTCCGCAACAGCAAGACCGTACCAATGGGATAGGGCCTGTCGCCGAGGTTTCCGCTCGCATCTCGTCGGCCCTGAAAAAGGAAAATGATGAATTGCGGGAGCAGGTTTCCCACCTGGAACAAAGGCTGGAAGAATCGCAGCGGCTGCTGGCCCTGAAAAGCGCGGAGCTGGCTGCCTTGCATCAGCAAGCCATGAAACCGAAGGAGAGCGCTGAAACCCGAGTTTCAGCGGCGCCGCGAGTTGATCCGCCCAAACTCTCCGAGCCGGTCTCTCATGCCCCGCCCATCACCCAAACGCCAGCCCCTATCCCGAGCGCCCCACCCAGACCTCCGACCGAACCTGCCGTCAAACCACCGCTGGTGGTGTCTCAGCCCGGGGAGCTTGAACAGGAATCACCCATCGCAACCGGTTTCCTGCTGGCTAGTGGCAGTTTAGTCCTGGTTGGGATTGGAATCTGGCTATACCAGCGCAGGCGTGCGACGGGTGGCGGGGGAAACCTGTCCATCATGACGAGCCCCACGGTATCCACGCTGAGTCAGGCTCAAACCCCTGCAACCAGTCAAACTACAACCGCGGCAACGCCTTTGCCGATGCCACCAGCGGATACCCTGGTTGCCGAAGCCGATGTCCTGGACCCCGTCTGGGAGGCGGACGTCTATTTGCGCTATGGCCGCTTCGCCCAGGCCGAACATATGATGCGCGATGCCATCAAGATGGACCCTGCCCGGCACGACCTGAAGCTGAAGCTTCTTGAAATCCTCCATCTGGCCAACAAAGGTGAAGCATTTCTTGATTATGTCCAGGAACTGCATACGAGTCAGCCCCGACTTTCCAGCGATTTCTGGGCTTCGGTGACCGCGATACGGCCTGATGTCCAACCAGATACCCAAGCGCCGGCGCGGGTCACGGAAGTCGAACGATCCCAGTCGACGGAAAGCGACACCGGCAGTGATCCGATGGCGGCGGCCATGCAACTGGAAGATATCGACAACACCGACTTTAGCCAGGAACTGGCTGAATTGCAGGCCCAACATGAGCAGATAACCCAGAACAGCAATAGCCTGGCTTCCGATACTCAAAATGAAGGCTCTACATCCGAGTCACCCATGCCGGCTTCGATGATGACCGAAGACGCCTTGAACGGCTCTGCTGACGTAACCGCAACGAGCGATTATTCCGCCGAGTTACGCGAACTTGAAAAACAAGCAGGTGTAGCGATATCAGAGCCCCTGAATTCAGCGACTGTATCACTCACGGAAGAGGACGGGCCCGAATCCGTCCCGGCAGAAACTCCGGACTTGAACCATCTGATTGAATTCGAAGTGCCTCAATTGGACTCTCCACCCCAGGAACCGGACAAGCCCGATTTCAGCCTGGATAATCTGATCCCATTCGATACCACCAATTTGAATGCCCTGCTCACTGAAGTCACGACGAATCCAGCCGCTTCCGGCCCGGCACTCACCCCCTCGAGTCCGGACCTGGTGGGAATTGAATTTACGCGCGAACAGGACACACTGTCCGATTCATCAACCCAGCGCAAAGACCCTTTGGGTTCCCTGGATTTTTCGCTGGAACTGGTGGATCCCGGAGCGCCGGCGACGCCAAAGTTGCAGGCAGGTGTTCCAAGCCAGGATGGGTCGGCGATAGTCAGTCCCTGCGCCGACCTGCTGGCTCAGGCCAGGGAATTCGCCGTTAACGACGATAAAGCGGCCAGTCGGCAGCTACTGCAGCAGGTGCTTCATCAGGGCAGTCCGACGGAGCGCGAAGAAGCCGAAGCCCTGTTGCAGGAATTGGGAAAAGTTCGGCTCTCATTGGTGCCGCCGCCCCCCTCGCGAAAGGCGTCCTGACAGCCCCCCAGCCTTCCAACGCTAGGCGCCGCTCGCCCTATGGGTCCGTGCTCGCTCTAAACCCAGCGCCGCACCGGCAAAACCTTGCTGTCGCCAGGCTTCGTAGAGTACCAGCGCAACGGTATTCGACAGGTTCAAGCTGCGGCTACCCGGCTGCATGGGGACATACAGCCGGTGTGTTTCCGGCAGGGAATCCAGAAATTCTCGGGGAAGGCCGCGCGTCTCCGCACCAAATACCAGCGCGTCGCCCGACTGGAATTCGACATCCGCATAAACCCTCGCACCCCGCGTCGTCAGCGCGTAGGTCCGCGCCGGCCGAAGGGCATCGAGGAACGCACTCAGGTTCGGATGATTCCGAACCTCGGCAAATTCATGGTAATCGAGCCCCGCCCGCCGCAGGCGGGCGTCGTCGATGCTGAATCCCAGGGGATGTATGAGGTGCAGATGGGCGCCCGTATTGGCGCAGAGCCGGATGACATTACCGGTATTCGGTGGTATCTCCGGCTCGCAGAGGACGATATGGAACACCCTCAGGCGGCGCTTCCCTTGACGGGTTCCAGTTTCCAGATGTCACGGTTGTACTCTTCAATCGTCCGGTCGGAGGAGAACTTGCCCGCGGCCGCCGTATTGAGGATGCTCATCCGGGTCCAGTGCTCTTCGTCCTGGAAGGCCGCCGCCGCCCGGTTCTGGGCCTCGACATAAGCCGCAAAGTCCGCCGCCGTCATCCAGGGATCCCAGGCCGCCCTGATGGATTCAATGATCGGATTGAAGATGCCCGGCTCATCATGATTGAAATGGCCCGATTCCAATAGCCCCATGACGCGTGAAAGATTTTCGTCAGCATGAATGATGGCCTGCGGGTCGTAATGCTCGCGAGTATTTTCCACTTCCTGAGCCGTCAATCCAAACAGGAAGAAGTTTTCTTCACCGACTTCTTCCCGGATTTCGATATTGGCGCCGTCGAGCGTACCAATGGTCAGCGCCCCATTCAGCATGAATTTCATGTTACCGGTACCCGAAGCCTCCTTGCCGGCCGTGGAAATCTGCTCGGACAAGTCTGTGCCGGGGCAAATGATTTCCATGGCGGTCACCCGGTAATTGGGCAGAAAGACAACCTTCAGCTTGTCGCCAACCTGCGGGTCGGCGTTGACCACGCGCGCGATATTATTGATCAGCTTGATGATTCGCTTGGCCATCTGGTAGCCGGGCGCCGCCTTGCCGCCGAAGATGACCACGCGCGGCGTCCAGTTCGCGGTATCGCCGCGCCGGATGCGATCATACAAGTGAATGACATGCAGGGCATTCAGCAACTGCCGCTTGTATTCGTGCAAGCGCTTGACCTGCGTGTCGAACAGGGCATCCGGGTTCAGTTCGGCGCCCAACTTGTTGAAGGCATAGGCCGCCAGCCGCTCCTTGTTGGCGCGCTTGATGGCACGCCAACGACCACGAAACGCCGCATCCTCGGCATGCGGCGCCAGTTTGCTTAACCGGGTCAGATCGCGCGTCCAGCCATCGCCAATGGTCTCGGTGATCAGGGCCGCCAGGTCCGGGTTACAGCCCGCCAGCCAGCGGCGCGGGGTGATCCCATTGGTCTTGTTGTTGAACTTTTCAGGCCAGAGTTCGTAAAAGTCACGGAACATGCCCTGAACCAGCAAGTCCGAATGCAGGGCAGCGACGCCATTCACCGAGAAACTGCCGACGATGGCGAGATAGGCCATGCGCACGTGCTGTTCCCAGCCTTCCTCGATCAAGGACATGCGCGCCACGCGCTCATGATCTCCGGGCCACCGGGCCTCAACCTCTTTGAGGAATCCGACATTGATCTCGAAGATGATTTCCAGCAACCTGGGCAGGAGTTGGCGGAACAGCCGCACCGGCCATTTTTCCAGCGCTTCCGGTAGCAGCGTGTGGTTGGTGTAGGCCATGGTCCGGCGGGTCATCTCCCAAGCCTGAGCCCAGGGGACGCCATGCTCGTCCACCAACAGGCGCATCAATTCCGCCACGGCAATGGTGGGATGCGTGTCGTTGAGCTGGAAGACGTTCTTTTCCGCGAACTGGCTGAAATCCTCGCCATGCTTCAGCACCCACCCGCGAATGACATCCTGCAGGCTGGCCGAGGCCAGGAAATACTGTTGGCGCAGCCGCAACTCCTTGCCGTTTTCACTGGCGTCGTTGGGATACAGCACCATGGTGATGTTCTCGGCCATATTCTTCGAGCGCACCGCTTCGGTGTAGTCCCCTGCATTGAACTCGCTCAGGCTGAACTCGTCGGTCGCGGCGGCACTCCAGAGCCTTAGAGTATTCACCGTATCATTCTGGTAACCGGGAATCGGCACGTCATAGGGCACGGCCAAAACATCCTGGGTATCGACCCAACGTGAACGACCCTCCGCATCCTTTTCGGTGCGGCCGCCAAACAGGATGCGCGTGGTCAATTCAGGACGCTCCAACTCCCAAACGTGGCCGTTCCGCATCCAGTGGTCGGGTTCCTCGACCTGATAACCATGTTCGATCAATTGCCGGAACATACCGTATTCATAGCGGATGCCATAACCGCTCACGGGTAACCGCAGGGTGGCGCAGCTATCGATAAAGCAGGCGGCGAGACGGCCAAGACCGCCATTACCCAAGCCGGCATCCGGTTCACTTTCCGCCAACTCTTCGAGTTCGAGGCCGAGTGTCTGCAATGCCTGGTGTACCGCATCATCGACACCCAGATTCAACATCGCATTGCTCAGAGTCCTGCCCATCAAAAATTCGAGGGAAAGATAATAGGCACGCTTGCCATTACCCTCGCGATAGACATGCTGAGTCTTTTTCCATCGCTCCATCAGGCGGTCCCTCACCGCCAGCGCCAGCGCGGTGTAGGAGTAATGCACGGACTGACAGGTACGGTCTCGCCCCAACGTGAAGTTGAAATGCTGAGCGATATCCTTGGCCAAATCCATGGGTTTCATACCCAAGGGAGGAGGATCGGTCAGTTGGGCGGTAGGCTGGCTAATGGTGAGTTTGCGGGTAGGCATTCAGGTTTTCCGTTCGTGAAGCGTATCGTCGATGTTGGAGGGGACGTTGCGAGGGCTGCTGGCTGATCAATTTATTGTTATGTTCTCAGGTCATCCGGTTCTCTGGAGTCGTGTCGCCGGACTATGGCACAGTAGGACATTATCTCATCCCCCGAGGGTCCAAAGGATTACCCGGGAGGAATTGACGCATTTCCAAATGGATTCAGACATCCAGATGAAGCTCGGCAATCTTTTTGGTCAGGGTATTGCGGCCATATCCCAGGAGCTTGGCGGCCTCCTGCCGGCGTCCGCGGGTCACCCCCAGAGCCGTGACTATCAAAATTCCCTCCGCCGATTCGATGGCTTCCTTGGCAATATTCACATGACCCAGTTTGAGTTGCTCATCCACCCAGCGCCTTAAAGCGTCCCGCCAGCTCTCCCCGGCTTCCTCGCTCATGGACTCCCGCACGGGTTGTAACAGTTCCGGAGGCAGATCATCCAGATGCACATCATCACCCGCCGCCATGACGGTAATCCAGCGACAGGTATTCTCCAGTTGTCTGACATTGCCGGGCCAATCCAGGCCGCAAAGATAAGTTTCCACCTCCGGACGCAATACCTTGGTCTCGGCCTTGATTTCCCGGCTGGCCTCATTGAGGAAATGCCGCAGCAGCAGGGGGATGTCCTGGCGCCGTTCCCGCAGGGCGGGCAAATGGATGCGAATGACATTCAGCCGATGGTACAAATCCTCCCTGAAGCGTCCCTCGGCAACCAATGCATCCAGATTCTGATGCGTCGCGGCGATGATGCGCACGTCGACCTTCACCGGGGCATGCGCGCCCACCGGAAAGAATTCGCCATCGGCCAACACCCGCAACAACCGGGTCTGCAATTCCGCCGGCATATCGCCAATCTCATCCAGAAAGAGCGTACCGCCATTCGCCTGCTCGAACCGCCCCGCCCGACGCGCCTGGGCCCCGGTAAAGGCGCCGCGTTCATGGCCAAACAGCTCCGATTCCAGCAAATCCCGGGGAATGGCCGCCATGTTCAGCGCAATAAAGGGAGACTTCGCGCGCGGACTGTGACGATGCAAGGCTTTGGCGACCAACTCCTTGCCCGTGCCCGATTCGCCATTGATGAGCACGGTGATATGTGAGCGGGCCAAACGGGCAATGGCCCGAAACACCTCCTGCATGGACGGCGCCTCGCCGATGATTTCCGGGGTCGCCTCGGGCGCGGAGACCGGTTCCCGATCCTGCCTCCAGTTGCGCGCCTGGGCGCAGGCCCGACGGACACGATCGACCGCCTCATCGACATCGAAGGGTTTGGGCAGGTATTCGAACGCCCCTCCCTGAAACGCGGAAACGGCGCTTTCCAAATCCGAATGGGCGGTCATGATGATGACCGGCAAATCGGGGTGGCGGTCCTGCAAGCGCTTCAGCAGGGCCAGACCATCCATGCCCGGCATGCGAATATCGGTAATGATGGCCTCGGGCTGCATCCGGCCGAGACTTTCGAGCAAGTCATCGGCATTGGAAAAACTGCGGGTTTCGATGCCTGCCTTTTGCAGGGCTTTTTCCAGCACCCACCGGATCGACCGGTCATCGTCCACAATCCAGGCCTGATCGGGTTTATTCATGACCCAACTCCAACGGCAAAAAGATGGAAAAAAGCGTATTGCCCGGTTCGCTTATGCACTCAATAACGCCACCGTGCTGGCTGATGAGGGATTGGGCGATGGAAAGACCCAGCCCGGTGCCCTCGGCCCGACCGGTGACCATCGGATAGAAAATCTGCCCCATCAATTCAGGAGGGATACCGGGTCCGTCATCCTGAATGTCGATTTTGACCACCATCCGGTTGCGCCGATGTCCAATCGTGACCTGACGGTGTATCCGGGTGCGAATCACGATATGGCCGCGCGAGCCTATCGCCTGCGCCGCATTGCGCACGATATTCAGGATCGCCTGGATCAGCAGATCGCCGTCACCCTGAACGAGAGGAATGCTGGGATCGTAGTCGCGCTCGAGCATGACGCCCGCCGGCGCTTCCACCTGAACCAACTGGCGTACCCGCTCCAGGACCTTATGAATATTGATCGGCTCGAGTAGCAGCGGCTTGTTCGGACCCAGCATGCGGTCGACCAGCGACTGCAACCGGTCCGATTCATCCATGATGATCTGGGTATATTCACGCAACTCGTCATCCATCAACTCCCTTTGTAATAATTGCGCGGAACCCCGAATGCCACCCAACGGGTTCTTGATTTCATGAGCCAGTCCCCGCAGCAACATACGAGCGGCGTTTTGCTGGGTCTGAATCTGCTCTTCCATGGAGATCCGCAGGTGACGATCCACCTGCTCGATCTGAAGCAGTATGGCTCCGGCGGTATCGCTGCCCTGTTCCTGAAAGGGTATCAGAGTCAAATTGACCGTAATGGGTTGGGATGGCATGCCCAAGGTCAGATTCAGCTTGGTCAGGATATCTCCCTGCTGGATCACGCGCCTGAAATCCGACTCGATCTTCCGTTCACTGAGCCCGAACAGATCCCGCGCCCGCATACCCAAGACCTGACGGGCGCTCACGGCAAACAACATTTCACCCGCGAGGTTGATGTAGACCAGACGGAACTGGGGATCAAACAACAAAACGGCATCCGTAAGATGGTCCAGTATGCGGGGAATGACGGTTGCGGCGTCGCGGTAATTCATGCGTAACACATAGCAATTACTAGGCCAGCCTATGGAATGGAAAGATTTCTCGGAATCCGAACCGGGGAAGTGACATCGTGGCAAGGCGACACGCACCATAATAGCGCATGCGCGAACAGAAAAAAGCCCCTCTTCGGGGCGATTGATTCAGCGGCTGCAAGCACCCGCAAACCCGTGACCTACACCTTCAGGTCGAGTATGCCCCGCTGATGGAGATCCAGCACCAGATCTGTCCCGAATTCCAGAACCCTGGCGGGTTCCGGATGCTGCAATTCATCGGCGACTTGCATCAGGTGTTGACGGACAGTGCAGTCGGGATGCCGGCCCACCCATTCCAGCAATCGATAAATCACCGAATTGACCTCCATAAAGCGAACCACATCCTGCCGGTCCCGGTACACCACAAGGTAGGTGGGACTCTCGGGAGGTTCATTCGGCCTGAAGGCCGGACCGATACGGTGGACAGGAAATTGATAACCCAGTTTCATGGCCACGGGGGACATGCCAACAGCGACATCGGCCAACGCAGACATCTCGCACACCTTGAGGGGGGGCGGCTCGTTCTCATCTACCGCCCCAACCAATTCGACCCACTCATAATGAGCCAGCTCCAGTAGAAATGGCGGATCCGCCGGTTCCCGCCGTGCCTCACTCACGTATTCGAGAAACTCCTCCGCGATACCGATGAAAAGCGGCGTCCCGCAGCGGTGATGGGCATAAAAATCCCGAATCAACGCCCTCCAGGCCTCCTCCGACATAAGGCTCTTCAGCACCGGAAATCCCGACGCGATGAAATTCTCGATATTGTTGAAAAACAAATCCCGGTAAACGGCCATCCGTTGGGCCGGGATACCGGCGGGTGGCGGAAACCGCAAGGGATCGCGAATATTGGAGGCGAAATCCCGCTGGATTTGCCGGAAGCCTGCCGGTTCTTTACTCATGCGCCAGGCTCAGAGGTGAGTAAGCCAGTTGCAAACGGCGGAGTTCGGCAACCTCCGCCAGCAGTTCGGGCAAGGGCGGAATATTGAAATCCCGCTCCAGAAGGGTCGGCATGACACCCACCCGAGCATAGAAACGTTCCAGCATACGCCACACCGTATTGGCCACCGGGGCGCCATGGGTATCGATCAGGAAATCGCTCGATTCGACAAAATGACCGGCCATATGGAGGCTGACAATCCGCTCTACCGGCAGAGCCGCGATGAAACTCTCCGCATCGTAACCATGGTTGACGCTATTGACATAAACGTTGTTGATGTCCAACAGCAAGTCACAATCCGCCGCCTCGAGTACCGCGCACAGAAAATCGATCTCGGCCATTTCCTGACCCGGCGCCGCGTAGTACGAGATGTTCTCGATGGCCATGCGGCGTTCCAGGATGGTCTGGCAGCGCCGGATGCGCTCCGCCACATGGTCAACGGCTTCTTCCGTGAACGGGATGGGCATCAAATCATAAAGATGGCCATCATCCGCGCAATAACTCAAATGTTCGCTGTAGGCAGCGATTCTATGCCGGTCAAGAAAAGCTTTCAATTCCAGCAGGAACGCTTCATCGAGTGGCGCCGGCCCACCCAGGGAGAGTGACAAACCGTGACAACTGAACGGATACGCTTCGGTCAACTCCCGGAATTGCCGCCCCAGCCGCCCCCCGACGCGCATCCAGTTCTCGGGGGCCACCTCAAGAAAATCGATCGTCTCCGGCTTTTGTTGGGTCAGCGGGTCAACGAGGACCCGCCGCAATCCCAATCCCGCGCCGTGAAGCGACCGATTCGGGGACCTGCCGGATTCGAGCCCCGTCCTCAAACTACTTGGCGGGTGTCGGAACCGCCGGCGCGGCGGGGGTCGTACCCATGTTCATACCCGCACACTTGCCTTCCATCGCCTTGGTTTCTTGCGCTTGCGATTTTTTAGCCTGTTCCTTCATGGCGCCACAGTTCATCTCCGGACTCTGCATTTTCTGCCCGCCGCATTTTCCCTCGCCACAAACCATTTCCTTGGCGTCCTTGCCGGCCTCGGCCACCCGCACATAACCGGATGACAACTCTTTCATGGCGAACGGGTTTTCACCCGCGCCCGCGGCTCCGGCAAGCGTGGTGGCAACGGCGGCGCCAAGGACAGTGGAAACATGCTTCTTGCTCATTTGGGTTGAGACCTCATTAGTGGGTGGGAAGGAAAAATCATTGGGTTTTGACATCGCCAGGCGCCAGAATTGCCTCCTTTCCGGGCTGACATGAAAGGGCGTCGGGAACCAGGCAACATCGATAGCGTGATATCCCGCTACCGGTTATTCTCACATATCGCTCCAAAATCGTGGATGGGGGGAAATTTAAGCATGAAGTTCAGCGTTCACAAAACCAACGCCTAAGACCGACCCAATCCCGTTTGGTTCTTTCAGACTCAGACTTTGCGCATGCGGATGGAAAGCCCCACGGGGTTAGGCTATGCTTTTCGCCCAAGGGTCGCGGGCAACGCCGACGTCCTGGAAACTCATCACAACACAGAGGTCCATCCATGTTTTGCCGTCACTGTGGTAACGAATTGAAGGATAAAGCCGTGGTTTGCAGCAGTTGCGGTAGCCCCGTCGATGAGGGGGGTGAAGCCGTGGCGGTCAATCCGTCCCGTTGGAGCTGGTTTACCATGTTCGTCACCATCGGCGTGATCATACTGCTGCTATTGGTGGCCATCATTGCCGGTCTTTAATATCAACCGCTCAGATTTTCATGACGGTCGTTCGGTAGAATCTCAACTCCGCAATGGATTCATGGATGTCGTCGAGCGCCCTGTGCCGATTGGTTTTCTTGAACCCCTCCTTGAGATGTGGCGCCCAACGCGCCACGAGTTCCTTGAGCGTGGAAACATCCAGGTTGCGATAATGAAAATAACGCTCGAGCCGGGGCATGCCGTTGACCATGAACCGCCGATCCTGGCAGATGCTGTTGCCGCACAAGGGTGAAACCCCTGAAGGGACCCATTGCTCGATGAAGTCGAGCGTCAACCGTTCGGCATCCGCCTCACTGAGGGAACTCTCGCGCACCCGCCCCATCAGACCAGACTCGCCATGGTGCTGGCGATTCCAGTCATCCATGCTCTCGAGTATGTCCTCGTTCTGGTGTATCGACAGCTCCGGACCCTCGGCAAGAACATTCAAATCCTTGTCGGTAATGACGGTGGCGATCTCAATGATCCTGTCGCGCAGGGGATCCAGGCCCGTCATCTCCAGATCGAGCCAAATGAGATTTTCGTTATTCTTCAACATGTTTGCAGACTCCACAACGTCACCTTGATCAACCCTACGGGCAGGGTGTGGAACGCCCTAGCGACTATCCCTAGCCCCGCGCATCATCATTCCAAGGATACTTCACATGAATGACTTCACCACCCTGTTCCTGCTGGCCCTCGCCCTGTCGACTGGCGTCGAATACTGGCTCTCACGCCGTCAGGCGGCACATGTAGCCACACATCGCGACGCGGTTCCCACGGCTTTCCAGCATCAAATCACCCTGGAGGCTCACCGCAAGGCGGCGGACTATACCATCGATAAAAGCCGTCTGGGAGATATCGACCGTGCGCTGGGTGTGGCCGTCCTCCTCCTGTTCACGCTGGGTGGCGGCATCGCGGCCATACGCGGCGTCTGGGAAGGCATGGGTTGGTCGCCACTGGTGACGGGCATCGGGCTGATCCTCGGCACGCTCCTGATCCTGCAACTGATCGAATTACCCATCGCCATCTACCAGACCTTCGTGATCGAGGAGCGCCACGGCTTCAACCGCAACACCCCGCTCCAGTTCGCCAAGGATCTGGCCATGCAGACCCTGCTGAGCCTGGCTCTCGGAGCACCGCTACTAGGCTTGATACTCTGGGTCATGGATTCCGCCGGCACGTATTGGTGGTTGTGGGCCTGGGCGATCCTGATGGCGTTCTCCATCCTGATGAGCTGGGCTTATCCCACCCTGATTGCGCCGCTGTTCAACAAATTCACCCCCCTGCCCGACCTCAGCCTCCGCCAGCGTATCGAGGCCTTGCTGGAGCGTTGCGGCTTCCACAGCAAGGGCATTTTCGTCATGGACGGTTCACGCCGCTCGGGGCATGGCAATGCCTATTTCACGGGCATCGGCGACAGCAAACGCATCGTGTTCTTCGACACTCTCGTCGACTCGCTGGGGCATGACGAACTGGAAGCCGTGCTCGCGCATGAACTCGGTCATTTCAAGCGTCGCCACGTCATCAAAATGCTGGCAACCAGTTCGGCTGTCACCCTGGCCGGTTTTGCACTGCTGGGCTGGATCAGCCAACAATACTGGTTCTACGCCGGCCTGGGCGTACCAGGGAGATCCCACGCGACCGCGCTGCTGCTGTTCATGCTGGTGGCGCCGGTCTTCACGGTATTCCTCAAGCCGATCATGGCCTACATCCAGCGCCGGTATGAATTCGAGGCCGATGATTTCGCGGCGAGCCACACCAATGCTGGCCACCTGATCAACGCCTTGGTCAAACTCTATCGGGAAAATGCCAGCACGCTGACGCCGGACCCGCTCTATGCCGCCTTCCATTACAGTCACCCGCCGGCCGCCATCCGCATCGATCATCTCAATGCCAAATCCGTTTCGGCCTAGGCATGGCTCGCCCACCCGTTCATGTAGGTAAGCTCGATACCAGCGACCCCACCGCCGAGTCAGACCTGCGTGAAGGGCTGGTGGTGAGCCATCTCGGCAAGAGCCTGCAAGTCGAAGCGTCCGATGGCCGACTGGTGGCCTGCCACACGCGCCGTCAATTGGGATCAGTGGCGGTGGGTGATCAGGTTCTCTGGTCGGAACAGACCGGTGATTCAGGCCGGGTGGAGACGATCCTGCCGCGCCGGAGCCTGCTGACTCGGCCGGCTCACGGGGGACGCATTCGGCCGGTCGCCGCCAATCTGGATCGGCTGCTGGTCGTCGTGGCGCCGGAGCCGGAGCCCGACTGGCTACTGGTCGATCAGTTCGTCGCCGCCTGCGAGCATCGGTCACTCGGTGTCGGCATTATCGTCAACAAGATCGACCGGGTCAGCCAGCGCGAGCCAGTCAACACCGCCATCGCGGTCTACCAGGACATCGGCTATTCCTGTCATATCGTCAGCGCCCGATCGGGCGAAGGGCTGGATGCATTGCGCGCAAGCCTCAGCGGGCATTGCAACATGCTGGTGGGTCAATCCGGCGTGGGTAAATCTTCATTGAGCAATGCCCTGCTGCCCGGAAAGAACCTCCGCACCCGGGAACTCTCGGCCAAGACGGCTCTCGGGCGGCATACCACCACGGCGTCCATGCTCCATCACCTGCCCGGAGGCGGCGATCTGATCGACAGCCCCGGCGTGGCGGTATTCGGCCTGGCCGAAATGAACGCCGCCGATATAGCGTTCGGCTACCGGGAATTCCGGGAATGGCTGGAACAGTGCCAGTTCAACGACTGTCGCCATCGGCAGGATAAGGGCTGCGCGATTCGAGACGCCGTCGCCCGGCAACGCATCCATCCGGCGCGTTACGAACGGTTCATCAAGCTGCTGAGCAAGACACACCTCGGCTGAAACTCCGGTCATTCCAAATCCGGGGGCGCCAAACCAGCCCCCCGGTCCTGGAATGCGGGAGAAGCATCAACCTTGCTGCAACAGGCTTCTCAAATCGATCGTAGCCGCGTTGGCGCGGGCGATATAGTTGGCCAGGGTCAGCGAATAGTTCGCGAACAGACCAAAGCCGCTGCCGTTCAGGATAACCGGGCTCAGATAGGAACCCTGGCTGTTTTCCAGCTCACGGACGATCTGCCGCAGGGATACCAGAGCGGTCTTGTTGCCCAGAATATCCCTGAAATCGAACTCGATAGCCTTCAGGACCAGCATGGCGGCCCAGGTATAACCCCGCGCCTCGAAGAAGCGGTCGTCCAGCTTGAGCCAGGGGGTGCGACCGAGTTCGGAATGCCGATTCTCGGACCCTTCCGGAGCGCGGTCCGCGGTGCTGGCGCTCAGGCGATTCGAATAGTCACCCAAACGCTTTTCCAACACCTCCAGATATTGCCGGAGGTTGTCGGCGCGAGCATAGAAATTGGCATCCCGTTTTTTCAAGCGCTCACGATACGCCTCCAGCGACTCCATCCCCTTTTCGTACTCCGATTCGGACGAGGGCAACTGCCAGGAACGGTAATCGAAATACAGGAAGGGCTCGCCTTTGGAAAGATCGGGATCCTCCTGAGACTGTGTCTGCGAGCGGGCGATGTTGTTACGGAGCGCCGTGGTCGCGTCACGCAATGCAATGAGCGCACCCAACTCCCAATTGGGGATATTGTCGAGCAGGACGCTGGGGGGGAAGACATCGTTCAACAGAAAGCCGCCCGGCTTGTGCAAAAGGGTTTTGGCGATCTCGATCAACGTAGTCGAGTAGGTATAACCCAAGGGCAACTCCTTGGGATTCTGAACCTGGGCGGCTTTGGCCGCTTCCTCGACCACATCAAAGGGCGCCGGCTCCCGGCTCCAGTACCAGCTCAGGACAAACATCACCAACAACAGTCCCAGCAAGCCGCCGAGCACCCTCGCGGCTACCTTGTTCTGGAACAGATTCTGGAGGTTGAACCCGGATTTTCGGGGAGGAGTGGACTGAATCTCGGTTTCGTCGGGCACTGACATACTCGGAATCCTGTTTCGATGTGGCGTTTGTTTTTGGAGTATACAACAACCCGAGCGCCCCCCGTCCGTGTCCACCAGGCACACAGGACCAGCCTTGAGGTTGCCAACAACCCGTCTACTCATCGCATTGCTCAAGCTGGACCGGAATTGCGCAACAACTCTGCTCCATCTCACCCGTTCGGACGAAGGATGGGCGCCGACACTCGGCCATCACACCACCCCCTCGACTACCCCTTAAGAACCCCAAATACACCCTCAAATGAGCTGCCCGATATTACTGGATGCGCCTGTGTGACTATCGTTCGGCGCTTCAATGGCCATCCCTGCCCGTACTACTCCGCGTCCTGCCGCTTTTTCCTCCGCGCCCGGGGGTGGGCGCGGTCATAGACCTGGGCGAGGTGCTGGAAATCCAGATGTGTGTAGACCTGGGTCGTACTCAGGCTGGCGTGTCCCAGCAATTCCTGGACGGCGCGCAGATCGCCGCTGGACTCCAGCAGGTGACTGGCAAAGGAATGCCGGAGCCGATGAGGATGCAGACGCTCGGAAACTCCCAGTTTCTGTTGCCACCGCACCAGCCGGGCCTGGACGGTGCGCGGGGCGATGCGCTGACCGCGACGACTCAGAAATACCGCTTGCCGCCCCTCCGAGCCGTAGCTGTCGCGCGCCGTCAGCCAGGTTTCCAGCGCCTGTCGCGCCTGCGCGCCGATCGGCACATAGCGGGATTTTCCGCCCTTCCCCCGGCGCACCAGGACCATGCCGTCGCGCAGATCAATGTCGGCCAGATCCAGGGCCGTCAACTCGGCCAAACGCAGCCCGGACGAATAAAACAGCTCCCACATCGCCAGATCCCGGGATTCCAGCACATCGTCGACCGGCGCTTCCAGCAGACCCACCATCCGATCCACATCCAGCGGCTTGGGCAGGGTTCGGGGTGACTTGGGCGCGCGGACGCCGCTGGCGGGATTACGCTCCAGTTCGCCGCGGCGGATCAGTGCCGCGAAAAATCCGCGAATGGCGGACAAGCGGCGCTGCAAACTCCGGCTACCGAGCCCACGCCGATGTTCCCGGGCCAGGTATTCCCTCAGATCGGCCGCCTGCAAGCTCTCCCAGCGGACCAGTTGGCGCTCGTCGCAGAAGGCTTCCAGCCGGTGCAGATCGCGCCCGTAGGCATCCAGCGTATGCGGCGAAACGCGCTGCTGAAACCGCAACCCATCCAGAAAGGTTTGCAGTTGCTGGCGGGCGGCGGCGTCCAAACGGTCAGTCGGGTGCGTTCAGCAGGGACGACAGACGAGCGGCCAGAATCTCACTCATCTGGATCAGGTAGACAAAGCTCATGTCCGGCCGGAAGCGTCCCAAGTCACGGCTGCCAATCGCCAAGATGCCGCGCACACCGGCGTGACGCAGCCCGATCACGGCATGAGAGGCAACCTCCGCCGCCTGATCGCCGAAGAGGAACTCAGCTTCCTCGATGGCGAGCGGGCCGCACAAAGGTCTATCGCGCTCGACGAGGCTGTCACACCAGCGGCCGGCGTCCGTGGTAATCTGGATGAACAGATTGGCCACGGGACTTTCCCGGAAGGGCGAGAGCAGACGCATCGCGACAAAATCGGTCTGAAAATACTGATGCAGTCCCCAATCGAGACAGGCCAGTACATCTTCGACGCTGGTCGCATCGAGCAGCGTCAGTGTCATCTGATGCATCCGTTGATGCAGGCCATCATTTTCCCGCGCAATCTGTAACAGGTTGTCCAGTTGCCCCATGAGCCGCTGATTTTTATCGCGCAGCAGCGCCAGTTGGCGCTCCACCAAAGACACGGCGGCCCCGCTAGGATGCGGCACGGTCAGGGTTTCCAGCAGGCCGAGATGATCCGCGAAAAACTCGGGATGATGGCGCAGATAGTTTTCTATCGCCTCGTCGTTCAGCTCCGTAGCCGGCCACCGGGGTGAAAGGACATTTTTCATAAGTCGATGCTTCCCTCAAAAACCGTGACGGCGGGACCGGTCATGAACACCGGATACCCTCTCCCCTGCCAGGCGATCGACAACTCGCCGCCGGGCAACTCGACGGACACCGGACTCAACAGCAAACCCTGTTCGATACCGACCACCGCCGCCGCGCAGGCGCCGCTGCCACAGGCGAGTGTCTCGCCGGAGCCGCGCTCAAACACCCGCAGGCGAATGCGATGCGCGTCGATGGCTTGCATGAAGCCGACGTTGACCCGCTCCGGGAATGCGGGGTGATTTTCCAGTAGCGGTCCCAGAGTTTCGACAGGCGCCTCATCGACCGTGTCGACCCACAGCACGGCATGGGGATTGCCCATGGAAACCGCACCGAAGGTGCACGCCTGCCCGTCGACTTCCAGTGTGTAGCGAAACCGCTCGGCCGGCATCGATAGTGGAATTTCCGCGGGAGCGTGGCGCGGCGCGCCCATGTTCACGGTGACCCGTCCGCCTTCACCCAGGCGCAGCACCAGCCTGCCGGCGTCGGTGTCGACCTGTAGCTCATCCTTGTCGCATAACCCTTGTTCCCTGACGAAACGGGCAAAGCAGCGCGCGCCGTTACCGCATTGGGCGACCTCGCCGCCATCGGCGTTGAAAATACGGTAGCGGAAATCGGCATGCGCATGGTGGGCGGACTCGACCAGCAACACCTGATCGCAACCGACACCGAAATGCCGGTCGGCCAGCAGGCGAATTTGCTCAGGACTCAGCTTGACGGTCTGCCGGATGGCGTCGATCACCACGAAATCGTTGCCCAGGCCGTGCATCTTGGTGAATTTGAGCCGCATGGCTTACTCCGGGGGGAGATGCTCGTGGCGAAACAGATCGCTCACGGTCTCGCGTTCGCGCGCCAGGAAGGTTTGGTCGCCAGCCACCAGCACCTCGGCGACGCGGGGACGCGAATTGTAGTTGGAACTCATGCAGAAACCATAGGCGCCTGAAGATCGAACCGCCAACAGGTTTCCCTCGACGATGGCCAGTTCACGATCCTTGCCCAGAAAATCGCCGGTTTCGCAGACCGGCCCGACCACATCGTAGCGCCGTGGGAGCGCCGTTCCATTACGCTCCACCGGCAATATCTCCTGCCAGGCCTGATACAGGGAGGGCCGGATCAGATCGTTCATGGCGGCGTCGACAATCGCGAAATGCTTGCCGCCATTCGCCTTCAGATATTCCACCCGCGTCAACAGGATGCCGGCGTTGCCGACGATGGCCCTGCCCGGCTCCATCAGAATCTCGAAGTCCATGCCTTCGAGCCGCCGAGACAGCACTTCGGCATATTCGCGCGGCTCCGGCGGGGTTTCGCTGTCATACCGGATGCCCAGGCCGCCGCCGATGTCGAGATGACGGATGGGTATGCCATGCTCCCGCAACCGCTCCACGATCAACAGCACCCGATCCAGCGCGTCGATGAAGGGCTCCAGCGAGGTCAACTGCGAGCCGATGTGACAATCGATGCCGGTGACTTCCAGGTGCGGCAGCATCGCCGCGCGGCGGTATTGCTCGATGGCTTCGTCCACATCGATGCCGAATTTATTCTCCCTGAGTCCCGTGGAAATATAAGGATGCGTCTGGGCATCCACATCGGGGTTCACGCGCAGGGAAATCCGCGCCTTGCGCCCCAGTTCACCGGCGATTCGATTCAGACGATCCAGTTCCCCGGGCGCCTCGACGTTGAAGCAGCGAATATCCACCTCCAGCGCCCGGCGCAATTCGTCCTCGCGTTTGCCGACACCGGAGAACACGACCTTGCCGGGATCGCCGCCCGCCGCCAGCACGCGCTCCAGTTCGCCTACCGAAACGATGTCAAAGCCGGAGCCCAGCCGGGCCAGGACATTCAGGACCGCGAGATTGGAATTGGCCTTGACGGCATAGCACACCAGATGGCGCTGGCCCGCGAAGGCGCGGTCGAAGGCGTGCCAGTGCCGCTCCAGCGTCGCCCGGGAATACACATAGCAGGGCGTGCCATACCGCGCGGCAATCTCGCCGAGCGGCACCGCCTCGGCGCATAGGGAGTGTCCCTGGTAGTTGAAATGATCCATCAGTTGGGCGCGGAAGGTTCCACTTCGGGGGCGGTTTCGGTCTTGGGTTTGGCGGGTTTCGCGACCTTTTGGCCGGGGGGCTCGTGACCTTCCATGTAGAGGGGACCTTTCTGGCCGCAGGCGTGCAAGAGAATGGCCAGCGGTATGAATAAATAGGATAACTTGGACATGATCTGCCGTTGAAAAAGCTAGCCGGGCATTCTAATCGAAATCACCCCGCCCCACACGACTCGACAGCGGAGTTCGAGTGGTAGAATCGCCTTGCGCGCGGGTTCGCTCCCCAATCCTCCGCGCCTCACTGCTTTACTCTCGTCACCTACAACAAACCGACGTGCTGGAAATCATCAAACTCGGTGGCTGGATGATGGCCCCCATCATCCTGTGCTCCATCCTGGCTCTGGCCATCACCGGCGAGCGACTCTGGTCGCTAAGGACCTCCCGCATCATGCCCGCCGACCTGATCAGCCGCATCCTGAAGCTGTATCGCGACCATCGACTGGACGCCGTCGAATTGCGAAAATGCAGGAACGAATCGCCGCTGGGCGCCATCGTCGTGGCGGCGCTGACTTCCCGGCGACAGGGGCGCGACATCATGAAGGAGAGCGTGGAACACGCGGGCCGGCAGGTCGTGCATGAACTGGAGCGCTACCTCAACACGCTGGGCACGATCGCTTCGATTTCCCCCTACCTCGGCCTGCTGGGCAGTGTGCTCGGGATGATGAAAGTCTTTGCCACCTTCTCGACCGGCGGCAACGACCTCGCCAACCCCGCGCAACTGGCCGGTGGCATCTCTGAAATCCTGATCGCGACGGCGGCGGGGCTCGCGGTGGCCATTCCCAGCCTGATCTTTCACCGCTATTTTCAAGGCCGGGTCGCCGAACTGACGGTGCGTATGGAGCAGGAGGCCGTGCAACTCATCGACCTGCTCAACCGCGCGGATGCGGATTGAGGCAACAACAGCCATGAACTTCCGGCCACAGCGTCGCGACGCACCCGAACTCAATCTGATCCCGATGATCGACGTGCTCATCGTGCTGCTGATCTTCCTGCTGCTGACCACCACGTTCAGCCGCGAAGCCCAGCTTCGCGTGACCCTGCCGGACGCCCCCGGCGCCGGCGGCGCCACCGGCATGGCCCCGGATGGCCTGCAGGTCGTCATCGGGCCGCAAGGCCAGTACCGCATCCAGCAACGGGAATTGCCGGACAACCGCCTGGAAACCGTCAAACAGGCGCTCAAGGACGCCGCGAGCGGCAATCCCCACCCGCTGATCGTCATCGACGCCGATCGCAACACGACGCATCAATCCGTCATCACCGTGCTGGATGCCGCGGGTCAGCTTGGCTACCAGCACATCAGCTTCGCGGCCGAGGACCGGGCGGGTCGGTAATGGCATGACCCTGCGTGGAACCGCCGGCCTCTGGCTGGACCAGCAATGGTATTCAACCGAGGCGCCCAGCCGACTGCTGACCGGCCTGGAAACCCTCTATCGGCGCTCGATCGGCCTGCGTCGAGAGGCCTACCGCACCGGCCGGAAACCGGTCGAGCGCCTGCCCATGCCCGTCATCGTGGTGGGCAATCTGACGGTGGGCGGCGCCGGCAAGACCCCATTATCGATATGGCTGGCCGAATTCCTCCGGGAGCGGGGCTATCGTCCGGGCATCATCAGCCGGGGTTACGGCGGCCAGGCGCATCCACGGCCGCTGCTGGTGCGGGCGGATACCTCCGCCCGGGCGGCGGGCGATGAACCGGTACTCATGGCCCGCCGCACCGGCTGCCCGGTCTGTGTGTTTCCCCGACGGGTCGAGGCGGGACGCCATCTGCTGACCGCGACCGACTGTAATCTGCTGATCGCCGACGATGGATTGCAACACTACGCACTAGGCCGCGACATCGAAATCGCCGTCGTGGATGGCCAGCGCGGCTTCGGTAATGGCCACTGCCTGCCGGCGGGACCACTGCGCGAACCGCCGGACCGGCTGCGCGAGGTCGACTGGGTGGTTTACACGGGTACTGGCCCGGAAGGCGCCACGATCATGACGCTGGTGGGCGACAGGGCGATCAATCTGCGCGACCCCGATCAGCGGCGCCCACTTGGCGAATTTGCCGGGGCAACCGTCCATGCGATAGCCGCCATCGGCCACCCGCGGCGATTTTTCGAATCCCTCCGACAGCACGGTCTGACCCTTGAGACAAGAGCTTTCCCCGATCATCATGCTTACCGTCAACAGGACTTGGCCTATACCGATACACTGCCGGTGCTGATGACCGAAAAGGACGCCGTCAAATGCCTGGATTTCGCCACCTCCAATCTGTGGTATGTGCCGGTCGAAGCCCGGCTGCCACACCCCTTCGGCAAGCAATTACTCAATCAACTGAAGAACCTGAACCATGGACAAGAAACTGCTTGAAATCCTCGTCTGCCCGCTATGCAAGGGCGATCTGATTTATAAAAAGGAAGAACAGGAACTCATCTGCAAAGCGGACCGCCTGGCCTATCCCATCAGGGATGGCATTCCGGTCATGCTCGAAGGCGAAACCCGACGGCTGAGCCTGGAGGAATACGACGCCCTGCCGAAAAAGACGGCGCTGGTGGAATAAACCGTGGCTGATTTCAAAATCGTGGTCCCCGCGCGGCATGGTTCCAGCCGACTGCCGGGCAAGCCACTACTGGAAATCGCCGGCAAACCCATGATCGCCCATGTCTGCGCGCGGGCGCTGGAAGCCGGGGCGGAGGTGTTCCTCGCCACCGACGACGCGCGCATCGCCGCCGCCGTGTCGGACATGCCGGTCACCGCCGTCATGACGCGAGAGGACCACGCCAGCGGCACCGAACGCATCGCGGAAGTCGCCGAAAAACTTGGCTGGGCCGATACCACCCTGGTCGTCAACCTCCAGGGAGACGAGCCCCTGATGCGGCCCGAACTGATTCGGCGACTGGCCGAGGCGCTGGCGGACGAGGCCACCGCCCAAGTCGCCACCCTGGCCGCGCCCATCGAGGATCCCTCCGACGTGTTCGATCCGCACGCCGTCAAGGTCGTGCTCGACCGGCATGGACATGCGCTGTATTTCAGCCGCGCGCCGATCCCCTGGCACCGCGCAAGCTTCGGCCAGACCGACCGCGCGGCCGCGGCCGACTACCCCTGGCTGCGGCATATCGGCATCTACGCCTATACCGCCGGGTTTCTGCGGCGCTATGTCGGTTGGCCCCCCTCGAAACTCGAAGCGGTCGAAGCCCTGGAACAACTTCGCATACTCTGGCAAGGCGAGCGCATCCGGGTGGTCCCGATCGACTCGGTACCGCATCCCGGGGTGGATACGGAGGCGGATTTAAGGCGGGTGGCGAACATCATGGCGGGTAGCGGCGCTCCGTAGGGTGGCGCCTGTTTTGCGTTGAAGTCCTCCTGAAGCGGCTCCTGTCGGCGCCCGGAAGGCATGAACCTAAAAACAGCAGTTGGAACGCCGAACAGCCGTTCGTGCCGAGCCGCGTCGAAGCATGAGCGGCTGTTCGGCGTTCACCCATGGGGTGCGATTCAAAATCCCGCTCACCCCCTTCGACTTCGCTCAGGGCAGGCTTCGACAGGCTAGGGCGAACGGGATTTTGAATCGCTCAACTTGCCGTTTTTAGGATGAACGAGACAGGCGCCAAGCCATGACTTCCGCAGCTACTACCTACCGCTACAACATTGTCAGTGCCCCCTCCGGTTGATCCAAATCCATATTGCCTACAGGCGGAAGCATGAAGCCATCATCGTACTCAGAACATAAGCTGCAAACGATTGCCTCCTACCAACAGTTTCTGGAACAGCAGTCGAGCCCCGCCTATCCGCTCGAAATCTTTCTGGAAATCAGCAATGTCTGCAACTTGAAGTGCGCCATGTGCGTGGTCTTTTCCGAGTTGAATCCTCATCGCCTGCAAATCTTGAAATCCGAGGATCGCGGATTTCTGGACAAGTCGCTTATCGAAGCCCTGGATCCCCTGCTGTCCCATGCCCTCATGGTGCACTGCTTTGGTTATGGCGAACCGACCGTCCATCCCGATTTCGCCAATCTGCTCGCCTCGATTGCCCACTATGAGGTGCTGGTGGATTTCTTCACCAATGGCATGAACCTGAGCGAGGAACTCTGCGAGTTTCTGGTTGAACGACAAATCCACAAGATCACCGTCAGCTTTTCCGGGTCCACCAAGGAAGACTATGAAAACATGTACCTCAACGGTCGCTTCGAAACCGTGCTGGGGGGCATCGCCAGGCTCGACAGAATCAAAAATGAACGTGGCAGCCGCTATCCGCTGATCGATATCAACTCCATCGCCTTTCCGCATCACCTGGAACGCATCGTGGAGTTCGTGGAGTTGATGGCGGAACGTGGCGTCAGCAGCATACAGTTGAAGCCGCATGTGGCTTATGAAGCGCTTCCCGTCCTGCACTCCCATGTGGCGGTCATGCGCCCCTGGGTGGAGGGTCAATGGCTGGATCAAGCCAAGCAGTTGGCCCAGCGGAAAGGCCTGTCATTCTTGGACGAATTCAGCAATGTAGCCGCCGTCGGCAGCCCGGAAGAAGAGGAGGCCATGCGGGCCCGATTGATGTGGGGGAACGCCGGGAAAAGCGAAACGGCGATTCCCATCGCCGATCTCAAGAAAAAGGCCAAGACCGTCGAACCGATCATTCCGCCCAAATCGCCCCAGCCGCGCCCCCTCAATCCAGCCACCGCGATGATCAAGACGCCGGATACCGTCACGAAATTCCTGGGGATGGGCGCTCCGGAAACCATCCCGGACGTCTTGTGTTCGGAACCGTTCAAGACGTTTTACGTAACTCAAGCCGGCCTGGTCAAACCCTGCTGTTTTGGCATGAATACCTACCTTGGCGACCTGCGCACCCATGATGGGGCTTCCATCTGGAAGGGTATCGGTTTTGCAACGGCCCGTGATGGCATTTTGGAGGGGAAGTATCCGTTAAATATCTGCAAGGCCTGCATACAGCTCAAAACCTACCCCAAAAGCACGAGTCTGCAGAGTTTTCTACAGATTGTTACGGCCTACGAACAGTGGTATCAAAGTTTCTTTGCCAAGCCCTTGGGAGCCTCGCTCCAATTTGCCCAATTGTATGTCGATACCGGGGAAGGTTTCATCGAACGGCAATCCCTGACCCAATGGATAGCACCCCAAAGCTCCCATCATGCCCTGGAGTTCAAACTCCATGAGCATTCACCTATCAAGGCGATACGATTCGACCCCTTGAACCTTCCCACAGCGGTCACCCTCCATAAAGCCTTGGCCTATGATACGGCCGGACGAGAGTATCCGCTACGTTATATGGCCACGAATATGCTGATGCAGGAAAAGGGGTCGATGGTCTTTATCCATGATGACCCTCAAATCCTCCTCGGCGGCTTTCCATCCGAGTCGTGCGAAAGCTTGGTCCTATTCCTGAGCTATCATCCTGAACAGAGCGGGACAATTCAAAATACCCTGGAATCAAGTCCTTATTACGCGCAACTGTTCATCGATACCGGGCAGGGTTTCAACGAGAGCGAATCCCTGCTTCGGAAATTGGTCCCCGCCGATAGCCAGCAGGATATCGAATTCGACCTGAATGGTTTCCCAGCCATACATCAATTACGCTTCGACCCCATCAATGCCCCCGCGGCCATCCAGATCCACAGCGCCATTGCCATCGATGAGTCTGGCCACTGGCAGGAGTTAACCATCACTCAGGCCAATCCCGAAGAAATTCAACACTATACCCTGGTCTTTCGTTCCAATGACCCGCAAATGCTGCTGGCCCCATTAGTCAGGGAAAGTTACCGCTGGTTGCGATTTTCCATTACCTATACCTTGATCTCGCCGCAGACCCCTGTATGATTCGACTTCTCCAGGCTATAGGTCAATGAGCAGGTAAAAACACATCATTCCCTCTCCCGCCCGGAAGACAAGTATCTACACACCAGCAAGTCATTGCTTTTATTCCCCTCTCCAGGAGAGAGAGGGGTTAGGGGTGAGGGCAGGAACCTCTGTAACATCAAGCGGTTAGCCAAAAGTCTAATGCCTTTTGTTTGCTGGACAAGGACTTGTGTAGATACTGTTGCTCCGAGAGAGAACTAGGGCGAGGGGGAATTGCAAACGAACTCTCACAACTCAGCCATCTATAAGGTCACGTCAAGCCAATACCCTGACCAGATTTGGAAAATCAGGTATCAGGTTTGACTTGTCCAACGCCCCGCCAGCATCGAAAAACTGGACATGTCCGTTTTCATTGCATATCCATACTTCCATAGCGCCAGCCGAAAGATACAGTTCCCTTTTTTCTTCCATTTCCAGCTTTGTGTTGCTTGAGGAGACAACCTCTATGCAAAGCTCTGGAGCAATAGAACATTCAGCCTCTTGTTTAATGACCTTAAATCTTTGCTCCGAACACCAGGCTATATCAGCCACTTTTGTACCTTTTGGGGTCGCAATGGCGCATTCTGGAAGAATCACTCCGGTTTCCGGCAATAGCCGCGAAATCCTTCCCTGCAAGGCAGAGTGATAGACCTTTACTGGCGACATCACAACTTGCCCCCTTTCATTCAGTTCGATTTTGAAAGGCAAATTTTGCAGATTTGGATGTTCGCATACTTCTTGCCATTGCATGAGATTTAAATTCCTCTGTCATGGTGCTGACTACAGGGTAAACATTCCCCCCTCCTCCTGATTTGTGGGCGCCCAGCCTTCAATACCCACTCTAAAGCCTTGTGCTTGCTGGAGAAGAGCTTGTATAGAGGCTTATGCTCCGGGAGGGGCGAGGGGGAATTGCAAATGAACCTCTAACATCTCATTCATCTATAAAGCCATGCTAGGCCAATACCGTAATAAGGCACGCACAGCGTACCCTGGCTACCTTGCCTCCAGCTCGTTCCGGCCACGGCAGCCGCATAAATACTCCTTTCTAATCAGTTAGTTGGGAGAAGTTTCTTGAGAGGAAAATCGAATGAATATGAGTTAGCGATCACATTTTTCTTTTGATTTTGTTTGGTGTAAGGGTTTGAATGTGGCTCCTTTTAGAACAAGCTCCTTGCGAACACAAATAGGATTGCCAACAGGATCGTCACCTTCAATCCAGCTAGCTTTTATGAGTTTGCTATCACGACGGTAGTCCAATGACAGACCATAATTTTCTTCTCCTCCCAATGGAAAATCGAAAATTTTCCCAGACTTTACGTCCACTAAAAAAGAAGATGAGCAATCAGTACCGCACCCAAACGTTACAAAAACATAATGACCAGCAAAATTAACACCCTCCTTTATTCCATCACGAATCATCGTTCTAAACATTCTAGAACTAGGCAGACTCTGAAAATCCGGCTTCGCAGAAGGTCCGCTATAAACAGAGACCGCGTACTGTTCAAAGGAATCTGCATAGGCTAAGAGCACTACAAAGGTAAAGATTACGCCAAAGCTGCTACTAATAGCTGTACTTATTTTCATTTTTCTTCCTCTTGTTCATTTGGTGACTCTGCTTTACGGTATGGTATTGTCCGACACGCCAATGCCAGATCAACCGCTCGCCCGGCAGGGTGGGCATATACTCATGCCCACCCTGCCGGGCTTGTTAGGACAAGCCATCAAGCGTCGGATTATTAAGGAGACCCAAAATTACCCGACTCATGCGCTCAAATAAATCAACGAGCTGGAACGGTTAGGAGCCTTAAATTTAAGGGCCGGATTAATAAAGCGGGATACCAACCCAAAATGCTGGGGCTGATGTTTTGCAGCCCCAGCATTAGTAATGCTATTAGGTCTGTGCCAATTATCCGTTTAGCAGGGATTGGCCGGTGTACATAAGTTCAACGTCAAAATGCCAGTGAGCTTGTTGCTGCCTAAGGTACAGAAACCGTTGAGCGTCACTTGGTTGCCGGATTGGGCAAGGCCGACAGCGAGGTTATCGTAAGAACAAGCATCTAATTGCCCAATGTAAGAAGTTGAAACCACCCCCCAAGTGAAAGCGGTCGTTGTGATCTTTTGGCTGTTCAATATAGACTGGATGGGATGGCCTGCAATCTTGCCGGTAATCCAGGAACCGCTCAAAGAATCACTCCAACAACTAGAACACTGCTTCACCAACTGGATTGCCCACGACGTGCGCCCCCCGCCTGCCGCGCCTGGGCCGGTGAGGTTGTAGATGTTACCTTCACCGTCCTTATATTTGCCCGACTTGAACCTTCCTACGACTAGAGTTTGCGACTCCTCAATCACGGGATAAGCGTCTGCAAGAAATGGCTTTCCGTCGGCGCCAACTTCGAATTTCATTTCAAATTCGTAGTATTTGATGGCCCCCGAGCTGTTCCGCACGGGGACGCGGGCGGCTTTTATCGTGTCACTGACCCCCGTAATCTCCGATTGCTCCAAGAGCAATGCTGGAGTTACAGCAACCTCTACGCCACTGACAAGGGTTGGCATGAGGGCTGATAATGAAAGTATGGCGGCGCATGATATGTTTATGGTTTTCATGCTAAGTTGCTCCTGATGGTGGTTGTTGTGAAAGTCATTACCGGTGTTCCCTTCGGGCTGGTTCTTACAGACACCGCCAGTATTGGCCAGTGGGTAGCTTCTTCCATCGTACCTATTGTTACTCTTACCTATCGGATGCAGGGGCCGGGACTGACGCTTTTGGGCTGGAACAGCGGGTTTCTCGTGTCGATCCGCCCCAATTTTGATGGATCATGATATGACGATCCAGCTTAAGGGAGATTTTTTGGTCGGATTGGCGACCCTCGCCGGTGCAAGTAAAGATGCCGGTAAAGGATGCCTTGTGTGATGCAACCGTCTTTTTTAGATCACAGACGGTCTCGTAGTATTCGACTTGTCCAGAGCTGACGGCGATTCGGGAATCCGTAGTCGGAACAATAGTGCAGAGTTCCCCGGACCCGTCCCAAGTGCCGTGAAATTGCACTGGTATCGCCGGCGTCCCGGTAGCATGAGCCGCCGGAAGAGAGAAGGCTGATGAAAGCAACAATATTACCGTGCGCATGATGTTCCTCGTCCGGATCAACCGAAGACTTGCGCCGCTGCGAAAAAGCGGAGCGGCGACATAGGAATCGTGGAGACTACAATTTGTTGTCTATCCTCGATACGTGGGCACGCTTACTGGCCATTCAACAAATTCGTATAACCCAAACCTGGGGTGTTTTACGGATACACCCTGCATCACCCGCGCCGGAATACACGGTATTGATTCAAGCATAGGCCGAAAAAATTGACAAGAACAATTTATTCTGTCATGACCCGTGCCTACCCCGCCCCGCAGGCTTAAGTCGGGCGGGGGCAGCCGTGCGGCTGGGTTATTGTTCCCCGGCAGGGCGGTTCGGCAGTTTAAGGCAGCCGCCGTGCTGAATGCCTCCCCACCACACCCCAAGACAGTCTTCACCGCAGCTTGAACAGGGTGATTTCGTTGCGCAGCACTTCGATGGCGCCTTCCAGGCGCTGGGTGGCGCTGGTGGTTTGTTCCAGGGCGCGGGCGGAGACGCGCACGCTTTCGGTCAGGCTGACCATGGCGTCGCGGATTTGGCGGGCGCCGGCCGATTGGGAGCGCATGCCTTCATGCACGGCTTCGAATTGCGGCAGCAGCACTTGCACCTGCTGGATGATTTCGCCGAAGCGCAGGCCGATGGCGTGGGTGTCGGCGACGCTGTGGTTGACCCGTTCGGCGAACTTGTCCATCTCCATGACGCCGCCGGTGACGGCGTCCTGCATTTCCCGCACCATCTGTTCAATGTCCAGGGTGGCGACGGCGGTCTGGTCGGCGAGGCGGCGGATTTCCCGCGCCAACACGGCGAAGCCCAGGCCGTATTCGCCGGCCTTTTCCGCCTCGATCGAGGCGTTCAGCGAGAGCAGGTTGGTCTGGTCGGCGATCTTGGCGATGGTGGTGGTGACGCTGCCGATGGTGGTGGCGCGTTCGTTGATCAGCCCGAGCCGGCCGGAGATGGACTGGGTGGCTTCGGCCAGGGTGCGCATGGCTTGTTCCATGTCGCCCAGGGAGGTCTGCCCGACATTGGCCAGGTCGGTGGTGTGCTCGGCCACCTGGGTCAGGCCGGCCATGGTGTTCAGCAACTCCTCGGAGGTGGCGGAGATTTCCTGGGTGGCGGCGGCGATTTCGGTAGTGGTCGCGCCCAGGTTGTTGACTTCCTCGCTCTGGGTCCGCGACATGGCGCCGAGGCTGTTGGCGGTGGAGACCAGTTCGATGGTGGAGCGCTGCACCTGGCCGATCAGGGAGTTCAGGTAGTCGACCATCTGGCTCAGACCGTGCGTCAACTGACTGACCTCATCCGTTCCGGAAACCGCCAGATCGACGGTGAGATCGCCCGCGGCCACCCGTTCAGCGGCCACGACCGCCGCCTGCAAGGGGCGAACCACCCGACGCGTATAGCCTGCCACCAATACCCCTCCCACGAGCAATGACAGGGAGGCTATCGCGAGCGCCAGCAAGCTTTCGCGCCATAGCAATTGGTCCTGCAAGGCCGTGGACATGTGCAGCAACAAGGCGCCGCCCGATGGAACCGCGCCAGTTTCCGGGCCATGGAGGCTGGCCGTGTTAGCCCCGGGATTCCGGTGGGGGGCGACTACCTGATCGAGCGGCGCCGCCACGCTGATCTCCTCGTCGTCCAGTCGCCCCTGGGCCCGCTGGCTGGCGATGGCCTCTTGCAGCAGGGCGTGATCCTCCTCTGTCAGCGCGCGCTGTCCGCCCGTCGCATCCTGATCGGCAAAATATTCGACGGCAATCCTGGAGTCGACGACCCAGGCGCGCAGCAAGGCTTCCTCGCGCACGACATGTTCGAGCAATTCCTGCACGCCCAGTGACTTCCGCACCTGCATCAGCCGCTGACCGTCCATGCCGACCTGGACGATGCGCGGCTTGTCGACGCCGGAGACCCCCACGTATTTGAAGGGCCGGCCATCGATCTCGCGCGGCTTGACTTCCTGCACCACGCTCATCGGTTGCCGGGCGGAGAGCAAGGGCCAGAAGGCGGACGCCTGGGGTTGTCGGGCGGAATCGGGGGAGAAGGTAAAGTCGATGTCCGGTACGGTATGCAGATAGGCCTTGCCCAGGGAATCGGTGACCCAGATTTCGGCCAGATGATCCGGTGTGACCAGGGTGCGTAAACGCTGGGTGATGTCACTGGAAGACAGCCGGCACTGTTCGGCCAGAGCCACGTAATAGGCCACGATATTGGCGGAAGACGCCAGATCGATCGAAATCATCCGCTCCACCGCGCGTTCGACCCCGCGACTGACGGCGATGCTTTGGCCGAGCACGCTGGCCAGCAGTTGCCCATCCTGGCGGGCCTGACTGAGCACGGTCTGCTGCGAGAAATAACTCAGCCCCGCTGCGGTAATCGTCACCGCCGCCGTCAGGAATGGCAAGACGACCCAGAGTAATCGGGTTTGTAAGCGCATAAGGCCACTCGCGCCAAAAGACCTATTTTACGCACGGCCCGCTCAAGGTGCGCGCGGTTTCAGGCTTGCCCGCGATTTTCGAGCTCGGTAAGGTATGCTTTGCCACGAGCGGCCGACCTTTTGAGCCGCAAGAACAGAAAGCCCCCTGTTTGCCAGCGCTCACCCGCGGACTTATGAATGGATCCGCGGGTAAAGCTTCATTTGCTCCCCTCACCCCTAACCCCTCTCCCTCCTGGAGAGGGGAATAAAATCAATGACTTGCTTGTGTGTGGATGCTTATGCCCGGTGGGTGAGGGAGTTGATGTATCTTTAGCTGCTCGTTTATCCATACCAACAGAGGGTCATTTCATGCTGCAACTTTATTACACCCCCGGCGCCTGTTCCCTGGCCAGCCACATCGCACTGCGTGAAACCGGACTGGAGTTCGGCCTGATCCGGGTCGATCTCGCCACCGGCAAGACGGAACAGGGTGAGGATTTCCGCGCCATCAACGCCAAGGGTTATGTCCCGGCGTTACGGCTTGAAGACGGTCAGTTATTGACGGAAAACCAGGTGATCCTGCAATACCTGGCGGACCGCCAGCCCGAATCCGGCCTGGCCCCCGCCGCCGGCGCCCTGCCGCGATACCGGTTGATGGAATGGCTCGCCTTCATTGCCACCGAACTGCACAAGGGCTTCGGGCCGCTCTGGAATCCGGCCACGCCGGAAGCAACCCGGCAAGACACCCTGACTCGTCTCGCCAAACGCTTCGATTTCGTCGAGGCGGCGTTGAACCAGCGGCAGAGCCTGACCGATGCGGATTTCAGCATCGCGGATGCCTACCTCTTCACGGTATTGGGCTGGGCCCCGCTGCATCACATCGACCTGTCACCCTGGCCCGCCTTGCAGGCCTTTCAGCAGCGGGTCGCCAGCCGCCCGGCCGTGCGGGCGGCCCTACAAGCCGAGGGTCTGGTCAGCTAATGCGGGTGCGCATGGGGTTTCCGCGCCGCATTGCAATAGAGGGCATCGGAACATCCCGGCGTGGTTTCGAATTGCAGGGTGATATGCCGTATCCCGTAGCGTTGTTCCATCAATTCGGCTAGCCGGTCCCTGAGCCGGCCGGCCTCGCTGACGGAAATATCGTCCACCAGAATGTGGGCGGAGAGAAACCGGAGTTGACGGGACAGGCTCCACACATGCAGATCATGTACGCCGAGCACGCCTTCGGATTGCATCATATCGCGCACCATCACGCTCATCTCGATATCGCGCGGCGTGCATTCCAGCAGGATTTCGACCGTCTCCCGGATGATCAGCCAGGCATTCCAGAGGATCAGGACGGCGATCAGGACGCTCGCCAGCGGGTCCAGCCAGCCATAGCCGGTGAAATGGATGCCGATCCCGGCCAGGATGGCGCCCAGCGTCGACAAGACATCTCCCATGAGATGCAGAAAGGCGCTGCGCAGATTCAGGTCATGCTCGGCGCCATGACTCACCAGCCAGGCCGTCACCAGATTGACCACCAGCGCCGCGCCCCCCATCCCCATGAGCATTCCGGCATCCACCAGCGCGGGCGCCTCGAACCGGCGCCAAGCCTCGAAACAGATGCCCACGGCCAGGCAACCCAGGGTCGTGGAGTTGACCAACGCGGCCAGAATCCCCGCCCGATGATAGCCATAGGTTTTGCCCGCGTGCGCTGGCCGGTCGGCCAGATTCAAGGCATACCAGGAGAGGGCCAGGGCCGCCACATCGGTCAGATTGTGCGCGGCATCGGTGAGCAGGGCCAGGCTGTTGGCCATGATGCCCGCAGCCGCTTCCACGGCCACGAACACCAGGGTGATCATCAAGGATAAAGCCATGCGCGTCCGTGTCCGGCGACCGTGATCACCCTGATTGGCGCCCTCATGAGCATGGTGATGTCCACCCACTACGCTAGTTCTCCTCGGTTGAGTATCCGCCTGCCTGATCGAGGCCAATCACGGGCGCTCACGATCATCGTGAACAGATGCGCGCTTGGCCGGCTCATACTATCATCCCCGGGGATTTCGTATCCCTCAACATCAACCCATGGAAAAGCCCAAGCCCGCAACCACCCCATCGGACTTCCGCCCCCCCCGGAACACCATGAAGATACCCCGCTTCGCTGCCTGCCTCGTTGCCCTCAACCTGACCGCCTTGCCGGAAACCCGCGCCGCCGCGGTCATGGCCTATGCCGTCGAACACGGCGGACCCAAAGCCTCCACGCAGATCGTCAACATCCAGAACGGCCAGGTGTGGACCCACGGAATGGGGAACGATGCCAACGTCGACATCCTGTTCGATGAATCCCGGCAACAGGCGGTCATCATCGATCACGCCCGCCAGCGCTATACACCGATCACCGATGACAGTGTCCGCAAGCTTACGAGCCGGCTTGAGGGCATGAGCTACATGCTGCGCGGGCTGAACGATCAGATCAAACAGCTCGGTCCGGAACAAAAGGCCAAATGGGGCATGCTGCTGGATGGGCTGCCGGTGGACGCCATCGACGAGGCCCAGAAGGCCGTGGCCGGACTCGGCCTGGAATCCATGGGCAAGGCCCAGTACTTTACCGGTATCCGCTGCGAGTGGATGCGGCTGAACCTTGCTCAATCCGCCCCGGTGGAATTCTGCCTGGCGGCGGTGGATGCGCTGAGCCTGTCCGCGGAGGACCGTAACGCGCTGCAAGGCTTGGTCCGACTAACCCAGACCCTCCTGCAACGCGCTCAGGGCCTTGCCTCGCGCTTTGGGGTCAATATCAGTCAAAGCGACCTGGACAAGCTGGCGGGGATTCCCCTGGCGATCGAGGATCGTCGAGGCAAACAGCGCCTGTCGATGACACTGACCGCCATCGGCCCCGCGAAAACCCCTCTCGACCCGCCCACCATTCCGGAGAATTATCGTTCCGAGGGACTCAAGTTCTGGTGATCGGACCGAGGACCGCGCGGCCGGCCCTTGACGCTTTCCCGGTGAGGATGCGGCGGCCGGGGGTGATGCGATCGTTTGTGCTCATGAGCCTGTTTCATGCCGCGCCGCTGCATCCAGAGCGAGGTCGACACGAGCACGATGAGGGCGCCCATGCTCAATTCCAGCGTCAGGAACATGCCGATCTTCAGATACGCAAAGCCGGGATGCGCGAATCGCACCAGCCAGCCCGCCGCCTCGTCGCCAATGGCGGCCAGATAGATCAGGCCGCTCAGCCCGATTTTCAACCTGACCGGCGCTGCGGTGAACAACAGCAGATGGGTCAAGGTCACCGCCAGCATGCCCATGGAAAACATGTGCGCGTGGGACACTTCCAGCAGGCTCTGGTAACTCCGCGGCTCGGTGAATTTCGCCTCGGAACCCAGGTAATACTCGACCACCGAATGCGCGGTCAAATCCATCTTGTGGAAATACATCAGGCCGATGCTGACCCACAAGACCAGCATATAGGCCAGAAACAGCAGTACGACGGTATTCAGCAGCCATTGGCGGTTTTGTTCGCCCGTAACGAAATACCGCATCAGGGCGCGCCCTCCGCCACCGCAATCCGGTAGACCGCCAGCGCCTTGCGGATGCCGTCCAGGGAGGCGCGCACGCTCAGCGTGGCGCCGCTGATCGCATCCACCCCCTTGTCCAGCCGCAATTCATCCGCCGGCTTATGGATCAAAGTCTGGAACCAGGTGCTCGGCGGTTTGTATTCGGGCGGCTCATGGAAGGCGAGGATTTCCGACTTGACCAGTTCCCCTTTCGGTGACAACACGATCAACAGCGTTTCCGGCTGCGTCCTCACGGTATGCGACTCGATGGCCGCGTAACCCAACACCTGCCCGTTCTTGCGTCCCTCGTAAAACGAATAAAGCTGACTGTCCAGTTTGACGCGCGCCAGCTTTTCGATGGCCGCCTGCTGTTCGTCGCTCAGGAACACCGGCAGGTTCTCGATTTGCGCATCCTTGCCGAAGGCCAGCTCGAACGCCTCCTCCTTGCTGTAAAACACCGTGGCGCCGGCAAAGCGTGGCAGGAAAAGGCAGACCAGGCATAAGGTCAGAATCCGGTATGAAACATTGCGCATGGAGTAGAGTCACCCGTCAGGTTTGAGAGAAATCCAAGGTAGGGTTTCCACTCTAAATGACAATGACTTGCGTTTCAATGCCGGAACGGCAATCCAGGGCAGCAATGACATGGCTCAAGCCAAAATGAGAATGGCTGGTGGGGCGAACTGGGCCGTCTCTCGGCTAAAATCGCTCCAGTTCCGGATGTGGCAACCGCCCCTGATGCACATGCATTGCGCCGAATTCGGCGCAGCGCGGCAGACTCGGGATGGCCTTGCCGGGATTGAGCAGGCCGGCGGGGTCGAAGGCCCGCTTGACGGCTTCAAACTGGGCCAGTTCGGCGGCGCCGAACTGTAGGCACATCTGGTCGATCTTCTCGACTCCCACGCCATGCTCGCCCGTCACGGTACCGCCCGCCTCGATGCAGATTTCGAGGATGCGCGCGCCCAGCGTCTCGGCGCGCTCCAGTTCACCCGGCCGGCTGGCGTCAAACAGGATCAGCGGATGCAGATTGCCGTCTCCGGCATGGAAGACATTGGCCACGGCCAGCCCCTGCCGATCCGCCTCGGCGGCGATCGCTCGCAACACCTCGGCCAGCTTGCCGCGCGGTATGGTCCCGTCCATGCAGTAGTAATCGGCGGCGATACGGCCCACGGCGGGAAAGGCCGCCTTGCGGCCCGCCCAGAACTTCAAACGCTCGGCTTCGCCCGTCGAGCGCCGCACCTCGGTCGCGCCACTGGCATGCAACACCTGCTCGGCGCGGATCAGATCGGCCTCGACCTGCTCGGCCATGCCGTCCAATTCGCAGAGCAACAGGGCGGCGGCGTCAATGGGATAACCAGCCTTGATGAAATCCTCGGCGGCGCGGATGATGGCCTGGTCCATGAATTCCAGCCCGGCCGGCACCAGACCCGCCGCGATGATGTCCGCCACCGCCACGCCGGCGGCCTCGATGCTCGGGAAGGCGGCCAGCAGGGTGCGAGCCACCGGCGGCCGGGGCAACAGCCGCACCACGACCTCGACCACCACGCCCAGCAGCCCTTCGGACCCGCACACCAGCGCCAGCAGATCGTATCCCGGACCGTCCAGACCGCTGCCACCCAGGGTCAGGCGTTCGCCCTCCATGGTCAGCAGGGTGACTTCGATGAGGTTATGCACGGTCAGACCGTACTTCAGGCAATGCACCCCGCCAGCGTTTTCGGCGACGTTGCCGCCGATGCTGCACGCGATCTGCGAGGAGGGATCGGGGGCGTAGTAGAGACCATGCGGCGCGGCGGCTTCGGAGATGGCCAAATTGCGGACCCCCGGCTGGACCCGGGCGGTACGGTTGAGCGGATCGATGCCGAGAATGCGATCCAGCCGGGACAGGCCCAGCAAAACCCCGTTGGCGACCGGCAACGCGCCGCCGGACAGACCGGGGGCGGCTCCGCGCGCCACCACCGGAACGCCAGCCTCATGACAGAGCCGCAACACCGCCCGGACCTGTTCGACGTTCTCCGGCAGGACCACCAGCCAGGGCGTCTGCCGGATCATCGTCAGACCATCACACTCGAAGGGCCGCAGTTCCTCCGGTTCGGCCAGCACCGCCTCGGCGGGCAAATGCCGGCGTAGCCGCGCCGCGAAGGTCGAGCGATCCAGGTCATGGCCGACGGCTTCGGCGGCATGAATCCGGTAGGGCATGTCAGGAATCCTCTGTCGAAAAAGTCGTCAGTTCATGGGGCAAAAAAATACGGACTCCAACGCAGCGCCCGGCATGGCTGGCCCCCGGGTAATGCGCCGCCAAGAACCCGAAAAGGGCCGAAACCGCTCAGAATCGATAACTGGACCCCACCCGCGCCCGTTCCCGGAGCAGAAACGGCTTGAAGAGGAACATCCCGGCCAGGAAACCGCCGAGGTGACCAAACCAGGCCACATCGCTGTAGGTGGCCACCGCACCCAGACCGGTCGTCACCTTGTAAAGCTGGACGATGACCCAAATGCCCAGGAATGCGATGGCCGGCACCTCGACGAAGATCGGCAGGAAGAATACCCAGATGACGATGCGCGCATAGGGAAACAGGAAAAAATACGCCCCCATGACCCCGGCGATGGCGCCCGACGCCCCGATGGTCGGCACGGTGGACAGCGGGTTGGCATAGATGTGGGTCAACCCGGCGATCAGGCCGCACAGCAGATAGAACGCCAGGAAGCGGACCCCCCCCATGCGATCCTCGATATTGTCCCCGAAGATCCACAGCAGCCAGAGGTTGAAGATCAGGTGCGGCCAGCTCCCATGCAGGAAAATGCTGGTGATGAAGGGCGTGTAATCCTCCGGAAACCCCGCGGAGGCCGCCCATTCCGGGCGCATGTAACGGGCGGCGATCAGTCCGTGCAGATACTGAAAGGAGCGGAGTTCATCGCCTTGCAACCCCCGACAGAAGAGGAACAGCAACAGATTGGCGAGAATCAACGACCAGGTGACCCAGGGAGTATTCTGCAAGGGAACGGTATCGCGGAAGGGGATCATGCCTCATGCTCTCCGGCGGGAAAAGATGTCGCCACCCACTTCATGACCGGTCCTCCCGCGTCCGGAAATGCACGAAGACATCCACCGCACCCAGGGCGGCGAGGGTCACCAGCGCTTGCGGCGGCAGCAGGAACAGCAGCAGATAGGCGGGAATCAGCCAGCGCCGTGAGGCGCCGCGCACGGCGATGATGCCGTGGATCACCGCCAGACCCACGAAGGCATACAGCAGGATGGCGATCATCATCAGGTCCGCCAGCAGCAGCCGATCCCACATTTCGCCGGCCCAGATCAGCGCCACCGCCAGGGCCAGCAGCCCGCGCGGCAGACTCAACTGGCGAAACTCCGCGGCGAAGCCGGCGGTATTGAACGCCAGGGATTGCCACCACCGCCCCAGCAACAGGGATAGCATCAGGCTCAGTCCATACACCAGCGCGAAAAAGCCGTTCAGCAGCCGCAGCGCCTCCTTGAGGTCAGGGAGTGGAATCACGGCGGCGGGCAAGGCCGCGACCGACCGTTGCACCCAAGCCTCCCAAAAGGCGGCGACATCCTCCGTCGCCAGATGCATGATCAGGACGAAGCCGAGCATGACCCCGCCCGCGATCTGCAAGGCTGGTCCCAACCGTTGCGTGCGCCGCAACGCCTCCGCCATGGCCAGCACGGGCGGCCAAAGCGCCAACACCAGGGGGAAGGCCATCCCCGGCGGCGTCCCCAGCAGCCACCAACCGGCGCCCACCAACACACCACCGATGCCGGCCGTGAGGATGCCCCGTCGGACTCCCCCAGCCAGCGCCGTCAAAACCACGAAAGCGGCGCTCACCACGGCCAACGGCGGCAAACGCAAGGCCAGCACGCCGAAGAATCCGGCGAAGCCGCCGGCCAGCCAGATATTGGCGGGCAGCAACGAGGCAAAGTCACGCGTAAGGTTTGATTTCATTCATCCAGCCATGATGCAAAGGTTTTCACCATACGGGGCGCCACCGTTTTATTCAAGCCGAGCCCGCCCGCCGCTGGAGGGGCAACGGCCACGCCTGACCCCGCTCCCCCGCGGGAAAGACCCGCGAACCGGCGGGGTGGAAAAGGTCCAGGCGGAGGGTCGAATCGTCCTTAGAGGGCGTCAGACCCCATGAGTTGCGCCGGCGGGACATTTCGATCAGGCCGGTGAGAAGACTTCAGGGTGAATCCCTCCCCCGCCTACCCCACCTGGCAAACACAGAGGGCTGCAACCTCACCATCATCAAGCCCGTGGGAGCCCGGCCCTCCGGGCGACGAACCCCGGCACGCCGCCAGACTCCGGCGCCATCGCCCCCCGGCGCTGTGTCGCTCAGGGGCTGAGCCCCTGTGGGAGCGGGCTTCAGACCTCGCGGGAGGGGGGGCGTCATCAGTCGCGGCCTGAAGGCCGCTCCTACAGGGCTTAGCCGCCGCCCCCGGACTTGATCACCTCGCGAAGGCAAGCCCCCAGCAAAGGCGCCAGGCTGACCACGTTGGTTTCGTGCGGGATGCTGTCGCTGCTGCCGATATGGTCGATGGGGCCGGCGCGCAAGTGTGGCAGGCTGTCGTTAACGAACAGGGCATGCGTGACCAGCACGCCGATTTCGGCCGCCCCCCGGCAACGGGCCTGCTCCGCCGCGCCGGCCAGGGTGCGGCCGGTGCTGGCCATGTCGTCGAGCAGGATCACGCGCCGCCCGGTGAACTCCACGTCATCCGGCAGGTGTATCGCCACCGACCGGTCGCCGCGCCGTTCCTTGCTGGCCACCGCCCAGGGCAGACCGGCGGCGCGGCCGATGCCGCTCACCCATTGTTCGGACTCGGCGTCCGGCCCCAGCAGCAGCGCGTTCTCGCTGCGGCCCTCGCCGCGCAGGTACTCGGCGAACACCGGCCCGGCGCCGAGGGCGATGGCGCGCCGGGCCGGCACGGCCTGCGCCAGGCGATGAACCCGGTGCAGGTGCGGATCGACGGTGATGACCGTATCGAACAGACTCGCCAGCCACTCCCCGATGATCGGCTGGCTGACGACCTCGCCCGGCCGGAAGGCGCAATCCTGCCGCATGTAGCAGAGATAGGGGGCGACCAGCGTCAGCCGCTTCGCGCCGCGTTCACGCAGGGCGCGGCAGGCCAGCAACAGTTCGACGAGCTTGGGATTCGGCCGGTCCAGGCTGCGGTAGAGGACGACGTGATCGGCGACCATCTCCGGCAGAGTCAGCCGGCTCTCGCCGTCGGGGAAGCCATGCACCTCGACGGCGGTGAACGGCAGACCGGCGCATTCGGCCACCCGCCGCGCCTGAAGGCCGGACTCGGGAAAGCCCAACAGCAGGGCGTCAGTAGTCGACATAAAACCCGGCCGCCGGCGCGGGTTCGCCCAGGGTATAGCCATGACCGCGAGCGACGAATTCGCGGGCGAATTCATGATTGGAAGGGAAATCGGCGTAAACCCGGTAGAGGAGATCGCCGACGGCAACCTTGTCACCCAGCTTGCGGAACAGATCCACGCCCGCGCCCGGCGAAATCGGGGCGCCGGCCAGCCGCGCCAGCCGCGCCAGGGCGAAATTGTCGATGGCGGCTACCGTTCCGGACTGCTCGGCCACGACGTCGAAACTGAGCCGGCCCAGCCCCGGATGGGTGGTTTTCTCACCCTGCGCCTTGACGATGCGGTTCATCTTCTCCCGCGCCCGGCCCGACTCCAGGATCTCCAGGGCGATGGCCCCACCCTGCCCACCGCGCACATCGGGATCGAACTCGATGATGCGGCCGGCCAGACGCAGGGCCTTCTCGCGCAGATCCACTGGCGCTTCGGGGTCGTTCTCCAGCACCCGCAGGACATCCCGCACCTCCAGCACCGGCCCGATGCCCCGCCCCACCGGCTGCCGGCCATCGGTGATAATCGCCTCCAGATGCAGGCCCATGCGGTCGCCCACATACTCGAACAGCTTGCGCAACTGCATCGCCTCGCGCATGTGCCGCACCTTGGCGGTGGGCCCGACGGGGATGTCCAGCAACAGATGGGTGGCGCCCGCGGCGAGTTTTTTCGACAGGATGGAGGCCACCATCTGGCCCTGGGAATCGATGCCCAGCGGCCGTTCGACCGAAATCAACAGGTCATCGACCGGCGCCAGCCGCGTGGTGCCGCCCCAGGCCAGACAGCCGCGCTCGTGCCGCACCAGACGATCCAGCGCCTCCGGCTCGATGTCGACATGGGCCAGGAGTTCCATGGTGTCGGCCGTGCCCGCCGGCGAAGTGATGGCGCGGCTGGAGGTCTTGGGAATCAGCATGCCGTGCGCGGCGACGATGGGCACCACCAGCATCGAGGTCCGGTTGCCGGGAATCCCGCCGATGCAATGCTTGTCCGCCACCAGCGGCTCGTTCCAGTCGATGCGCGTACCGGTTTCCAGCATGGCGCGGGTGAGCATGAACACCTCGTCGCGGTCCAGCCCGTTCTGACCGGTGGCGACCAGGAAGGCCGCCATCTCCATCTTGGAATAGCGGCTCGCCGCGATATCCCGGGTGATGGCCCGGTAATCCTCCTGCCCCAGCCGGTGCCCCCCGATCTTGCGCCGCACCGCGTCCATCGAGGACGGCGGCTCGGCCTGCGCGGCCCGCACCTCGCCATGATCCCCCGCGCAGAGCTGCGCGAAGGCCTGCTCCGACAAGCCCAGCTCATCCGTGGCGACGATGCGGTCGTCGTCCACCACGTTCAGCACCGCCTCGATGCCCTGCTCGCCGCAGGTCACGCGTATCTTGGCCAGCGCCTGAAACCCCTCCGCCCGGTAGACCACGCAGTCCCGGTGCAGGTAGGCGACATTTTCATGGTAGGTATCGACGGCAACGCGCCGCAGCCTGAGCCGGATGCCAGCGGCGGGGTCCGGCGCGGAAGCGGACGGCTCCGGGTCGGCGCCGGGAATGTCTGTTCGTACCATGGCGGAATCTCTCAAGGAAGTTAAAGCTGCTGCATCAGTGACACATCAGCCCACTGGCTGACACACAGGTTGGGCCCATCAAGACGCTCCACTCTGGATCGGTTGGCGCCCACAGACCCATAGGATACGCTGAGGGACGAAGCTCTTCCTTCGGGTTGAAAACCAAAAATTCAGCGCGCTCATCTACCACAACCAAATCCCGACGATTTTCCTCGGTTGAAATTCTATCGAAAAGCGTCTAGACCTACCCGTCGAGAGCCATGTGCGCTCGAATAAGAATCCAACAATAACAGTCATGGTGAACACAATGACTTCGCATACTCTCAAAAAATTCATCATTATTTTAATCGGCGTTATTCATCTACTCATCGCGCCAATCAAACTTCAAGCACGAATTTTATTTCAAGATAACTTTGACTCTGGGCAGCCCTCTTCGGAGTGGGTCTCCAAAGTATGCTGTCAGTGGGTCGAGTCTGGATGGTACTACACAAAAGGGCAATATAATTCTGATTCCATGGCTCTGGTTCATGATAATGACCCAGAGTGGAAGGATTACACTTTTTCTATAACTGCTGATTACGTTCCAATTGATAACCCGCCGAGGAACACATACCTTTCCATAGTTGTGAGATCTCAAAACTATAAATATGGCAATGGCATTTGTGAAGGCAAGGGATATCATATTGACTTTTATGGCGAAGGCTGGGGGGCACCTAATGGAAACACAGTTCATCTCCAGCGAACTGATTGCCCAAATCACACGGGCACCACCCTTGTTTCTAGGCCTTACCCAATGCCGTTAGGGAAAGTATTGAACATCACACTTCAGGTCCAAGGGGCTAAGTTTTTATTATCTATCAACGGCGACAAGGTTTTTGACTATACTGATGCCAATCCACTATCCTTATTTGGCGGAGTAGGCACCCGCGGAATATGGAGCATACCTGCAAGATTCGATAATGTCACCGTAAGCACCAATACCGATCAACCTCCTAAAGCCTCCGCCATCCCAATATCCCCCTCCTCCATCCAACTCGTCTGGAACAAGGACCCGAGTGCCAAGGCTCTCAGGATTCAGCGTAAGACCGGAACCTGCGAGGCCACGACCGCATGGGCCACACGGATGGACCTGGGCAGCAACAAGACCACCGTCGAGGATACCGGTCTCAAGGCCAATACTGCCTATGCCTACCGCCTCGCCTATTACTACGGCGGCAAGACGTTCTCGGAATATTCGGCCTGTGTCTCGGCGACGACCAACCTCGCCCGGACCCCGGATATGCCGAAAAGCCTGGTGGCTCGCTCGGATTCCGATACGCAGGTCACCCTGACTTGGAGTGATCTCTCCACCAATGAGCGGGGTTTCGATGTCTTCCGCAAGGACGATCAGAACGACTGGGCGAAACTGGCCTCCACGCGCGCCAATACACCCACTTATCGTGATAACACCGCGACTGGAAATACCTACACGACGGCCTACGCCTACCATGTTCAGGCTTGTAACGCGGCGGGCTGCTCGCAGATGAATCCCAACGTCGCCTCAGTGCCGTTCAAGCCAACCGCACTTCAGGCGACACCGGGCGCGACCGTACAGTTGCAATGGGTCGATGCCAGCAGCAATGAAAGCGGCTTCACGATCCTTCGCAAGAATGGCGCCTGTGAAAACACGCTACCTTGGTCGACCGTAGCCACCGTCGGCGCGGACAAGACAACCTACGGCGATGGCGGCGTGATCGGCAAGACCCGCTATGCCTATCAGGTCCAGGCCAATACCGCCACGGCTCAGCCCATCGCCCGGGGGTACTCCGCCAACAGCGAATGCGTCAGCGTGGTCACTCCATGAAGGTACGTGCTTTCATACGATTCCGGTAAGGAATGCGCAATCAATTACCCGGGGCACCATCATGGATTGATGTGATGCCCCTGGGTCTTCTCAGGATCAGAAAGGCGCTTATGGGGCGGAAGGACCCGAGCATCAGCCGGTAAAGTCGGCATTCTGCGTCACCCTGCAAGCATCCCCGATCACGTCTTCATAGATGTCGGCCAGCGTCATGTCCAGGCTGAGCCCGCCGCAGTCGAAAGTCAGGGCGCCGTCGTCGTGAGCCGTGTGGCACCAGCCGCCGTCCGCGTGCCGCGTGTAGACGTCCACCCAGCGCCGACTTCACTTGACCAATGGATGCGCCTCCTGTTGCTGGCAAGCCCCGGATTTCATGAGAAATTTAGGGCCCGGATTTAACTGTATGTGATTGGACTCTCGTTCCTTTTGTCTCAGCGCTTCGACAATCCGAACCAGATCGTTCTCATACTGTTTAGCATGTTCTTTTCTATAGCGACGGACTTCCTCAACGATTGGATCGTCAATCATCTGGTAAACCTCCTAGCTCCTCTGGCGAACAGATTTGTGGACAAACATATCCACAGGATTCCACGATCTGCGTAATAGTGGCTTTTGTTTCGGCATTATTGATGTGTTTGAAATTCCAAGTCAGTAAGAAATCGACACCTTGTGCGGCAGCAATGCCAATGTGCAAGGCATCTTCTTCGCTACCCTTTGGCACAGCGTTTTTCGCCAAGAGCAAATCGGCAATTCGGGTTGCTTCATCCGATATAGTGAGGCTTGGTATATCGGCAACGGTTTCAAGGCGAAGTTGCGCGGCGCTGGGATCGCCTCTACCAATTTCCTCTTCCACCAAAATCGATATGCGGAGCTCAAATCGTTGTCGATGATTTTCCCACCAATCGAAGGTAACCGCTTGCCTGCCAGCAATAACAAGGTCTCGGTTTGGTCTGGAAGTCAAGTAACTGATTACTGAGGACTCAAGATAGACTGTTGGATTCATGATACCCTCTCAATCCAAAAGACGACTTAATGCTTACCCGATAACTATGCCGGACTCAGGCCGTATTGATTCGTCTACAGTAGACGCGGTAATTGTAAACACTCAGCCGATAACCGACTGGCCTAAGTCGTCCATCATGCCATAGGCGCTGCGGTATGGCCCTTCAAGCGTTCCCAATCACATCCTCGTAGATGTCGGCCAGCGTCATACCCAGGGTGAGCCCGCCGCAGTCGAAGGTCAGGGCGCCGTCTTCGTGGACCGTGTGGCGCCAACCGCCCTCCGCGTGCCGCGAGTAGACCTCAACCCAACGGCGGTCCTGGGCGACCAGCAGGTAATAGCGCAGGCTTGGCAGGGTCCGGTAGGCGATCAGTTTCTCGCGCCGGTCGATCGCCTCGGTGGACGGCGACAGCACCTCCGCGATCAGGCAGGGTTCGGCCTTATACAGCGCTTTCCCGTCCCCGGGCTCGCAACTCAGCATCACGTCCGGGTAATAGAAAGCGTCGCAGGCCGTCTCACCCGTACCTTCATGTCGTTGATGAACACCGCGCAGGGGGTGCCGCGCGTGCCCGCCCGCAGATGGAAGAACAGATTGCCGGCAATGCGGTTATGCGCCTCGTCGGCTCCGGCCATCGCAAAGGTCTGGCCAGCCACATATTCATGGCGGATCGGGCTGTCCTGTTCGCCGCACAGATAGTCATCGACGTCGAGCGGCAGGCAGTAGGCGGGTGTGCTCATGGGCGGACTCAAGTTTGCGGGTTAACGGCTTCATGGCGGGCAGCTGGGACGGGGCGCGGTCGTGTGTGGGGTCCGCCGTGACATGAGGATTCCCGCTGGCAGCTCCGTCTACCCGCCACGGCTCGCCAAACCGTTAGAATATAGCTCATCCTTGTCCGCCACGTCGTTTCCGGTGGCCTCTTTCCAAGCAACCCGTGCTGACCACCCGAGACCTGACGCCCCCCTGCTGTCGCTGATCGCCCTCGTGGCCATCTGGCGACTCGTGACGATGCAAGCCAGCGCGGTAAGGGGGGATAGCGACAGGGTAACCCGCCATTTCGGAGATACCATCCATTATCCATCAGAACCATGCGCGTCATTTCCAAAAGACCCCTCCGCGAATTCTGGGAGCGCCACCCGGAGTCCAGGCCTGCTCTGGAAGAATGGTTCCGCTAAGTGGGGCACATCACGGTAACGTCCTTCCCCGAATTGCGGAGAACCTTCAACTCGGCGGATTATGTCGATGGTTACACACTATTCGACGTGGGCGGTAACACATATCGGATTGCTGCGGTCATCCACTACGACAAACAACGCCGTTGTATCCGGCAAGTGATGACCCATGCCGAATATGATCGAAATCATTGGAGGAAAAAGTGAACGCCGTACTCAACATTGAAAAACTGGTTCCCGCTTGGCAGGCGCTCAGGGCTACCGCGCCCTTGTCCCATATTGAAACCAAAAACGATTACGAGCAGGCCACTGAATTTTTGAATAGCTTGCTTGATATTGTCCGGGCTGATGCCGAACATCCGCTTTATTCGCTGGTTTCCGTGGTTGGCGATTTAATCGAAGCCTATGAAATCGACCATGAGCCGTTATAGAGCCGAAGGTTGGGTTAGCTGGCGAAACCCAACATTTTCAACCAACAAACCTGCCAGTAGCCCATCTGAAGCGTAGCGCAATACGGGGGATACGTGGCTCCGATCGACCGGATTCCACCCCCCCCCATCGGTGTTAATGGGCTCCCGGCATGATGTTGGGGCTTTTCCACCCTGGCCCCTCTCCCTCCTGGAGAGGGGAATAGAATCAACAGGTTGCACGTTGTATGGACACCCATTGAATCAGGATCGGTGGGCTGCGCGGCCCGCACCTCGCCATGATCCCCCGCGCAGAGCTGCGCAAAGGCCTGCTCCGACAAGCCCAGCTCATCCGTGGCGACGATGCGGTCGTCGTCCACCACGTTCAGCACCGCCTCGATGCCCTGCTCGCCGCAACTCACCCGAATCTTCGCCAGCGCCTGAAACCCCTCCGCCCGGTAGACCACGCAGTCCCGATGCAGATAGGCGACATTTTCATGGTAGGTATCGACGGCAACGCGCCGCAGCCTGAGCCGGATGCCGGCGGCGGGGTCCGGCGCGGAAGCGGGCGGCTCCGGGTCGGCGCCGGGAATGTCTGTTCGTACCATGGCGGAATCTCTCTGGAAAGTATGGCCTCAAGTCAGGGACACATCAGCCCGTTAACTGACACCCCAAGGCCGGAACCGGGGGCTCCTCACGGCGCTATGCCTGGATTGGCCGAAGCCCGCAGTGAGTGGTGATGCGCCGCCGTGCATCACCATATCCTATGGCAATCCTTCATCTCGGTCGATGGTTGTCAAGCCCAAAACTGAGGGTGTATAACACGTCGCAGGATGACCCCGATAAAAATAGCTCGGCTATCTTTATCAATGACTTGGCGAAGGATATCCGTGTTATACACCCGAAATGGGGTAATACAAGACGCCTTTTGGGGTGTCTATTTCATGTTAGGCGGCATGACAACCCCATCATGCCGCATTAAAAGTAACGGGGATGAAAGGAGAATGTAATGGCATACACGAAGATTGTATTTGAAAACCCGAACACAGGTCATATCAAAGAAGCACCTGTTGGGTTTTCATGGACAGTGTTATTTTTTGGATTTTTTCCTCCGCTTTTTAGAGGCGACTGGAAATGGGCAATCATTATGCTTTTATTGGCTTTGCTTACAGCCGGATTTAGTGGCTTGGTCTTCATGTTCATTTACAACAAGCTGTATATAAAAGATTTGATTGGATCAGGATTCAAGGCAAAATCTGTCGAAACCGGGACTATAGATCAGGTGTCGCAGCAGCTAGGAATAAATTTGCCATTATTGAAAACTGTGGCGTAGCCGGATAGCCTGCGTAACGCCGGATGTTAATCATGGCCTAACACATCGATCCAGCGCCAGGCAGACTCATCTGAACCGGACCAGATCTCCAGTTGGCTCCGCCCTAGCGCACGGCGAGGCCTAGATAATCCTGAAAGGAGGAGACGATGCGGAAGCTGCAGATTGTGGTGCTCGCTGGGTTTCTCGCGGCAATGAGCTGCGTCGTCGCTTCGGCGCAGTCGCAACTGAGCGACGGGGAGAAGGCGGCAGTGTTGCTAACGCGTTACGAGGTGTGGGCAAACTTGACCTACACGACGCAGAGCGGGTCGGAGCTCAAACTCGACGTCTATGTGCCGCCTCTGGCGCGCTCACTGGCGCAAGGCGAAGCACGGCCGGCAACGCCGGTGGTCGTCCAGATCCACGGCGGCGGGTGGGTTGCAGGGCAGAAAGAAGACTGGCAGTTGGGAGTTCTCCCCTATCTCCAGATGGGGTTCGCGGCGGTGAATGTGGAGTATCGGCTGGCGAAGGTGGCCCCGGCGCCGGCGGCGGTGGAGGACTGCCGGTGCGCGCTGCGGTGGGTTCTTCGCAACGCGAAGCGGTTTGGATTCGATCTCAGCAAGATCGTGGTGACAGGCGGCTCGGCTGGCGGTCACCTGGCGCTGATCACCGCGATGCTGCCGGCGTCAGCAGGACTGGATCGAGAGTGCACGACGGCGGACGACACCGGCTGGGAAGATGCGGGCTCGCAGGGAGAGATGAAGGTCGCCGCCGTCGTGAATTGGTTCGGGATCACGGACGTGCCGGCGATGCTGCACGCGCCGGAAGAACGCGGGTACGCCGTGGAGTGGTTTGGGAGCATGCCGAACCGCGAGGAGGTGGCACGGCGGGTGTCGCCGATGACGTATGTGCGAAGCGGGCTGCCTCCCGTGATCACGATCCACGGCGACAAGGACACGCTGGTGCCGCATTCACAGGCAGAGCGGCTCCACGCGGCGCTCGACAAAGTCGGGGTGGCCAACAAGCTGGTGACGGTTCCGGGAGGAGGGCACGGCGGATTTAGCCCGGACCAAGATGTGGCAGCGTTCGCGGCGGTGCGCGAGTTTCTGATGGAGCAGCGGGTGATTGGCAAGTAGCCTATGAGAAGCCCGGCTAACAACCGGTTGCAGCGGACGGCGCTTACGCGCCGCCGCTGAATCGGAGCGTTAGGCATAGAAAGGAAAGTGAAATGGAAAAGGGTGACAGGTTCCTTGTAATCGCAGGCGCCGTTATTGGTGCAGTTGTAGGTTTCTTTCTTGCTGGCCTTGGCGGTGCAATTCTTGGGGCAATAATTGGCTCTATAATGCTTACATGGCTTATTGAAATAATCTTCGAGACCGTGTTTCCATTTGTCGTTATCTGACTTATTATCGCCATTGTTTTATTTGTTATTGGTGGACTTTGGGGGGTTGGAAAGCCCTCGTTATAATGTCGAAAAATGCGGTGAGGAACGAACTGCATCAATCCTTTTGAAGGTTTGGAGTAATCATTGTGCAAAAACAACTTACAGCCATCATCGAACGTGAAGGAAACGGCTATGTCTCGCTCTGCCCTCAACTTGACATTGCAAGCCAAGGGGACACCGTGCAAGAAGCCCGAGAAAATCTTCGAGAAGCTCTTGAGTTATTTTTCGAGGCCGCATCACCATCGGAAATCCATGAACGGCTTCACCAAGAGGTATACATAACGCAATTGGAGATTGCCGTTGGGTAAGCTACGGATTTTGTCAGGCGCAAGAGATTTGCGCGATTCTGGCTCGCCATGGCTTTGTCGAAGCTCGTCAACGCGGCAGTCACGTGATCATGCAAAAGCAACTTGAAGAAACCACGATTACGGTTCCCGTACCCAACCACTCAGAAATTCGTATCGGGACACTTCAATCCATTATCCGGCAATCTGGTATCTCAAGAAGCAAATTTGAATCATGAGAGGTACGCCAACACGCCGATCCAGCGCACCCACGCCACGAAGCGACTTGGTATTTTCAGGTTTTGTGGGGTGGCGCGGGGCTCTGATCGTGGGCGTTACGGGCAGTGGGCGGGGGTACTCATGGCGGACTCCGGGGAGGTGGTCAACCGGGACGGGGCGCGATCGTCAGCAGCATGGCGTCATGACAGCGCACCCCTTGCCGCCTGTCAATGGGTCGGTCGGCCCTGATTACCCAATCGCTGTTCCAAGTGCGACCGATACCGCTCAAGATTGGGCCACAACACCTCCAAGTTGCGGCATTCAGCAGCAAACGCACTCGACGGACCGGCCCCTGTTCAGACAGGTTTGCAGGCGATAGAACCGCGAGAAGTAGCTATCCGCCGCGTCCAAGTCCAAGTCCAAGTCCAATCCATCGTCCGCTGCATCGCAAACGAGCAAGGGATTTACTTGGAATATTTCGAGCAAAATACCTTTGCATTAGCAATTCGTGGTAATTTTTCGATAAAGGTTAACTTTTTTCGAGTTTACGCATGGAGTTGTTAGGCTACGCCTGCTTGATCGAGAGGTTGAACCTGAATGTATGGCCTCCCGAAAAAAAGGCCTGTCTATCGGGTTCGGTCAATAGCCGGGTCGATTCCTCCGATCGGATTCTTTTCCCGAGAGGAGTTGCTATCGAGGATAGCCCCGTGGGGCATCTTGAATTCGCTTTGCGGCACGAGGAGATTCGACTGGATATTGTCGCCGAGACATTCAAAGGTAAGCGGTCAGCGGCCCCATCTGTGAATCTGTCTCCCAAGCCGCCATCCTCTGCATTTTTGCGGAGGGTAGGCGATGGCGGCACGGATCACCTGGAACCATCAT
>Ga0194127_10000606_pt1 | contig 57215 bp, 47 predicted proteins | sample TA2KigC100mmetaG_FD_148624 | JGI IMG/M metagenome (GOLD analysis project Ga0194127, IMG submission 148624) | Freshwater microbial communities from Lake Tanganyika, Tanzania - TA2015036 Kigoma Deep Cast 100m | ecosystem: Environmental > Aquatic > Freshwater > Lake | place: Tanzania: Lake...
GATGACCCGTGGCACCCGGAGCCACAAGGGTGCCACGGGCGAGCTCGGTCGCCCGTGCCGCCCTTTCGAACGGTCACAACAGCCGCACGGGTCATCGGGCGAAGGGCCCGATGACCCGTGGCACCCGGAGCCACAAGGGTGCCACGGGCGAGCTCGGTCGCCCGTGCCGCCCTTTCGAACGGTCACAACAGCCGCACGGGTCATCGGGCGAAGGGCCCGATGACCCGTGGCACCCGTGAGGGCGTGCGCACTACGCTGCGGGCCATGAGCGCCGCCGTGACCGGTTCGGATCCCTCGCTCCCCTACCGCATCGCGACGCTGTGCGACCTGCGCGATGCGAGGGGGCGGATCCTGCTGCTCCGGCGCCTGCGCGAGCCCAACAAGGGGCTGTGCTCGCCGATCGGGGGCAAGCTGGACGTGGCGTCGGGGGAGAGCCCGGCCCAGTGTGCCCGGCGCGAGATCCTGGAGGAGGCGGGGCTGGACATCCCGATCGAGCGCCTGCACCTGCTGGGGATGATCAGCGAGGCGGCGTACGAGGGGCGGGGACACTGGCTGCTGTTCCTGTACCGGGTCATGGGACCGGTCTGGATCGAGCCGCACGACATGGAGGAGGGGCGCCTCGAGTGGTTCGAGGAGGGCGAGCTGGACCTCCTGCCGCTGCCCACGACCGATCGGCAGATCATCTGGCCGCTGGTCCGGAGCGTGGAGGCGCCGGCGCCCGGCGGCCGGCCCGGGTACTTCTCGGTGCACGTCGATTGCCGGGGGGAGTCGATGCGGTGGAGCGTCGAGGCCCGGGAGCCCGGCGTGGCGGGCGCGTGAAACCGGGGGAACGGGCCCCGGATCTATACTGAACACGTGAGCATGAACCTCAAAGGGTGGGCGGGGGTGGGACGGGGCTGGAGGCCCGTCGTCCGGCTCATGCTCGCGCTGGTCAGCGTCGTGGCCGTCGTGCTGGGGGAGGGCGCGGCCCGGGCCGCCGACCAGCCCGGCGCCGCGATCGCCGTTCCCGCGGACCTGGCGGCCAAGAACGTCGCGATCATCACGATCCGGGAGGAACTCACGCCCGTGACGCGCCAGAGCGTGTCGCGTCGGATCGGGCAGGCGACCCGGGGCGGGGCCGACCTGATCGTGTTCGACATCGACAGCCCCGGGGGCGAGCTCTACTCGGCCCTGGGGATCGCCGCCGACATCAAGCAGGCGGGCGTGCGCACGGTCGCGTGGATCAACACGCGGGCCTACTCGGGCGGGGCCCTGATCGCCCTGGCGAGCGGGCGGATCATCGTGAACGACCCGGCGAGCATGGGGGACATCAAGCCCGTCGCCGCGGGGATGGGCGGGCCCAAGCCGCTGAGCCGGGGGCAGCTGGAGAAGGTCCTGCCCCCCCTGCTCTCGGAGATCATCGACTCGGCCCAGCGCAACAACCGCGCGCTGGGGCGCTATGTCTACGACGAGCAGCTCGTGCAGGCGATGGTCGTCAGCGACGCACAACTGTGGCTGGTCCGGCACAAGGAGACCGGGCAGCAACTGTGCCTGACCAAGCCCGAGTTCGAGATGCTCTTCCCGGGCGAGCGCACGGATCAGACGCCCCGGATCGCCTCGCTGGGCGGGGGCCGCGAGGAGTCGCGGGAGCCGGCCCGAGGGCGGGGCGTGCGACCCGAGGACCGGGCGGCCCAGGTCCCGACCGGGCCCATCACGGAGGTTCAGCCGGACGGGACGCCCGCGGAGGGGTGGAAGCCGGTGGTGCCCGCGTCGCCCACGGCGTCGAGCGTGGGGGCGGCGGTGCGGAGCGGGCTGAGCCAGCCCAGCATCCGCCCCACGATCGCCGCGGCGGACGTGGGCAAGTACGAACTGGTGCAGAAGGTCTCGGACGGAACGGGCCCGATCGTGCTGAACTCCGAGGACATGCGCTTCTTCGGGCTGGCGGCGAACGTGGGGGCGGACGGGTCGCTGCACCCCGTGCGCACGGAGGCGAACATCAGGGCTCTGTGCGGGGCGACGACGGTGATCCGCTTCGACCCCAGCTGGTCGGAGGGGCTGGTGTTCTTCCTGTCCAACCCGATCGTGCGGGGGGTGCTGATCGTGACGTTCCTGCTGGCGATGTTCCTGGAGATGGCCAACCCCGGGCTGGTGCTGCCTGGGGGCGTGGCGGCCCTGGCGCTGGTCACGCTGCTGGCGCCGCCCATGCTCATCGGGATGGCGAACTGGTGGGAGGTGGCGGCGATCGCGGGGGGCGTGCTGCTGATCGCGCTGGAGATCTTCGTGATCCCCGGGTTCGGGGTGCCGGGGATCCTGGGGCTGGTGCTGCTCTTCGGGGGGCTGGTGGGGACGTTCGTGCCGGGCAAGGACCAGATGTTCCCCGGGCAGGAGACGACCGGGCGCGACCTGTCGATGGGGGTGGTGACGGTGCTGCTGGCGGCGATCACGGCGGGGGCCGGGATCTACTTCATCACGCGCCACTTCGGCTCGCTCCCGGTGCTCAACAGGCTGATCATCAAGGACGTGGAGATGCCGGAGGAGGGGGACGTGACGCTGCTGGCGGCGATGGGCCCGGGGGCGGCGCGTGCCCAGGCGGGGATGGAGGGCGTGGCGTCGACGCCCCTGCGGCCCGCGGGCAAGGTGCGGATCGGCGACGAGGAGTACGACGTGGTGTCGGAGCTGGGGTTCGTCGACGCCGGAGCCCGGGTGCGCGTGATCGAGGTGACGCCCTTCCGCATCGTGGTCGAGGCGATGGAGGGCGGGATCGCGGGAAGCCCGGGGCGACCCGGCACGGAGCGAACGACCTGACATGGACCCGATGCTGCTGTGGGGACTGGGCCTGATCGGCGCCGCGATCCTGCTGGTGGTGCTGGAGGTCTTCGTGCCATCGGCGGGAGTGATCACGGTCACCGCCGTGGTCGTGGCCATCGCGGGGGTGGTGTGCCTGTTCATCTACGAGACGGTGTGGGGTGTGGCGGGGATGCTGACCGTCGCGGTACTCGGGCCGGTGGTCGGGTTCGGGGCGTTGCAGTTGTGGCGTCACACGCCCCTGGGGCGGAAGATGATCGGCGTGCCGTCGGACGAGGAGGTCGAGGCCCGGCGCGAGGCGGAGCGTCACGAGCAGGAGAGCCGGCTGGCGTTGATCGGGGCCGAGGGCGTCGCGCTGACGGACCTGAGGCCCGTGGGGGTCGTTCGGATCGGCGAGCACCGGATGGACGCGCTGGCCCAGACGTTCATGATCCCGGCGGGGTCGAGGGTGAAGGTGGTGCACGTGGAGGGGACGCAAGTGAAGGTGCGGGCGGTGTAGAGGCGGACCGGGCGCGGGGCCTGTATACTGGGGCCGCGCCGTCGGCGGGCCGCCCGGCGCTGTTGGGAGTCAATGCCATGCCCACCCCCGTGTGGATCGTGATCGGCATCGTCGGGGCGCTGTTCCTGCTCATCATGATGGCGGTGATCGGGCAGTTCATCAGCCTGTACATCCAGGCGCTGCTCTCGAACGCCCACGTGGGTCTGCTGGAGATCATCGGGATGCGTCTGCGGAAGGTGGACATCCGCACGGTGGTGTTCAGCCGCATCCGCGCCGTCAAGGCCGGGCTGGACATCCCGACCAGCGCCCTCGAGACGCACTACATGGCGGGCGGGAACGTGCCCCGCGTGATCTCCGCGATGATCGCGGCCCGCTCGGCGAAGATCGAGCTCCCCTGGAGCACGGCGACGGCGATCGACCTGGCGGGGCGCGACATCCTCGACGCCGTGAACACGAGCGTCAACCCCAAGGTCATTGACTGTCCCTCGCAGGTTCAGGCCCGGTCGACGATCGACGCGGTGGCCAAGGACGGCATTCAGCTGAAGGCCAAGGCGCGCGTGACGGTCCGGACCAACATCCCGCGCCTGGTCGGCGGGGCGACGGAGGAGACGATCGTGGCCCGCGTGGGCGAGGGCATCGTCTCGACGATCGGCTCGTCGGGGAGCCACAAGGAAGTGCTGGAGAACCCGGACAAGATCTCCAAGACGGTGATGGCCAAGGGTCTGGACGCGGGCTCGGCGTTCGAGATCCTGTCGATCGACATCATGGACATCGACGTGGGCGACAACATCGGCGCCAAGCTTCAGGCCGACCAGGCGCTCGCGGACAAGCAGCGGTTCCAGGCCGAGGCCGAGAAGCGCCGGGCCCTGGCCTTGGCGCTGGAGCAGGAGAACAAGGCGGCGATCGAGGAGAACAAGGCCAAGCTTGTGCTGGCGGAGGCCGAGGTGCCGCTGGCGGTGGCCGAGGCCTTCAAGAAGGGGCAGCTGGGCATCATGGACTACCAGCGTCTGCGGAACATCGAGGCGGACACGGCGATGCGGTCGAGCATCGCGGGCGACGCCGGCGGGGCGGGCAGCGGTCGGGGCGGGCTGCCCTGACCTACTGAAGCACGACGCGGAACGTGATGGTCAGGCCTGGCTCGGGCTGCGCGGGGTCGGCGTGCGGCGGCAGTGCCGCAAGGGGGGCGCCGGTCGCGGTCCACTTGTAGAGCGCGGTGCGCAGGGGCTCGTCGACGTCCTCGAAGCCCGTGGGCCTGACGAACTCGACGTTGATGACGCGGCCGGCACGCGAGAAGCTCACTCGCACGGTGGGGTTGGCCGGGTCGCGCGTCAGGCGCGTCGAGATGGGCCAGCGTGGACGGACGGTCGTGATCCGCAGGCCGTGGGCGGCGAGCGGGCGGCCCGGCACGGCGTCGGGGATGAGCGTCGCGCTCACGGCGTCGGACTCGCGCGGGTCGAGCAAGCCCGGGCGCTCGTCCGTGCCGGGAGACGGCACGGCGGGCTCGATGGCCGATTGGGTTGGCAGCGCCGGCGGTGAGGTCTCAGAGTCGGACACGGGCTCCGCGGCGGCGGGCTCGGCTTGGGCGGGCACGTCGTCCGGTCGAGAGACCTCGAGGATGAGCGGCTCGGTGCTCGGCGCGTCGACGGCCTCGGATGGGGGCGGGGCGGGGCGTGGCGCCGGCACCATCGACGCCGGCGCCTGGTTGGGCTCGGCGACGGCGTCGCGGTGCTCCGCAGACGCGGTGAGGCCAGGCGTCCCGGCCTCGGCCGAAGGGGGCTCGGCGTCGGCGGGCCGGGGCGAGAGCGCGGCCTGCTCCGACTGGCCCGGTGCCGGGGCGGCGTGCGGCGTCGGATCGAGCACGCCGAGCCACGCCTTCCCCGTGGCCGACTCGTCGGGCAAGCCCAGCGGGGGGGGCGGCGGCTCCGGGGGGGGCGGGGGGAGCAGCAGCACGGACTGGCCCGGGTCGGCGGGATCGGCCGGGCCGACAGACGATGGGGAGAGCAGGACCGCGAGCGCGAGCCCGGCGTGCAGGGCCGCGCTGCCGAGCAATCCGATGAACAGAGATCCTGATCCTCGCTGCGCCATCGGAGCGCTTGCTCCCGCATCCCTAACAGCCGCCGTTCTGCCGAGGCCTGACGAATTGTAGTGGCGGGCGGTCCGCGGGGGCGGTACGGCGGCGCGGAGCCGGGGTTACCATCGACAAGCCGCGGCGGGGAATCGGGCGTGGATCGCCTGGCGACCCGGTCGTCGGCAGACAGGGAGCGATTCAATGCGAAGCGCGATCATGGGCGTCATCGTGTCGACGGGGCTGCTCCTGGGCGGTCCCGCGGTGGTCTGGGGGCAGCAGGACGCGCCGAAGCAGGAGTCGGCGGCCAGGAAGATCCTCACCGTCGGCGACCCGGCCCCCAAGCTGGAGGTCGACACGTGGGTGAAGGGCGAAGCGGTCAAGGGACTGGAGAAGGGCAAGGTGTACGTCGTCGAGTTCTGGGCGACGTGGTGCGGCCCGTGCAGGGTGAGCATTCCGCACCTGACGGAACTGCAGGCAAGGGTCAAGGACAAGGCGACCATCATCGGCGTGGCGATCTGGGAGGAGAAGGGCGCCCTGGGCGACGTGCGGTCGTTCGTCGAGCAGATGGGCGACAAGATGGAGTATCGCGTGGCGTTCGGGGGCGATGACGCGTCGATGGCCAAGACGTGGATGGAGGCCGCGGGCCAGGACGGCATCCCCTCCGCGTTCGTGGTGAATGGCGACGGTCGCATCGCGTGGATCGGCCACCCCATGGGCGGCGAGATGGACAAGGTGCTCGACCAGGTGATCGCGGGCGCGTTCGACATCGACAAGGCGGCGTCGGCGGCCCGCAAGCGGGCCGAGATCATGGCGAAGGCCAAGCCCATCAACGACCGATTCCGCCAGGCGGCCCGCGCCCAGAAGTGGGAGGACGCGATCAAGGCCGTCGACGAGCTGATGGCGCTGGACCCGGAGCAGTTCGGCGGGTTCGCGCAGTGGAAGTTCCGCACGATGGCGATCGAGATGAAGCAGCCGGAGCAGGCGTACGCCTTCATCAAGCCGCTGACGGAGGGGCAGTTCAAGGACAACGCCCAGATGCTCAACTCGATCGCGTGGAGCATCCTCGACGACCAGGGGCTCGAGAACCGCGACTTCGACCTGGCCCTCAAGCTGTCGCAGCGGGCCGGGGAACTGACCCGGAACGAGGACGGGATGATCCTGGACACGGTGGCGCTCGCGCTCTTCCGCAAGGGGCAGGTGGCGGAGGCCATCAAGACGCAGGAGCGGGCCGTCGAGCTGACGCGCGACCCCGACATGAAGGCCGAGATGACGGGGCGGCTGGAGATGTTCAAGAAGGCCAAGTGACGATCGGGGCGCGTGTGGCGTGCTCCCCGCCCTGGGGAAGCATGGGGCGCGGCGCCGACTCTCCGCGGCACCGAGCAGCGTGCTTCCTCAGAGCAGGAAGCACGCCACCCGGCGTTCAGGCCCGGTCGGCGCGGGCGTAGGTGCGCCCCCCCCACTGCGTGGGGACGCCTCGGCGGAGGTCGCGGGCCGCATCGGCCAGGATCGACCCGACGCTCCAGAACGCCCAGGGCGCGGCGAAGACGGCCCAGCGCGGTGAGGCGCAGGAGGCGTAGATCCGCGCCAGGGCCCACCACCACGCCGCCAGCGCCGCCACGCCCAGCGCCGCTCCAAGGCGCGGCGCGCCCAGGTCGAGCCCCCCGGGGCGAGCGACCAGCGCCGCCGCCGAGACCGCGATGAGGGCCAGCGTGCACGCCGGCAGGCTCGCGCCGAGGGCTCGCACGCGCCACGCCGAGCGCCGCAGGCGCGACGAGCGCCGCTTGGCGGATTCGGTGTAGATCCGCTTCCACCCGCGGCGGAAGGCGGGCCAGTCCGGGTACATGCGGCACCGCAGGACCCCGTCGGCGAGCGCGACGCCGGGGGCCAGCCCGCGCTCGGCGACCAGCCGCGCCAGGGCCAGGTCCTCGAGCAGCTCGCCGCGGACCGCCGCGTGCCCACCGACGCGCCGATAGGCCTGGGCGCGGAAGAGCATGAACTGCCCGTTGGCGAAGGGGCGCACGGCGTTGGGGGCGTTTGATCGCGTCAGGGGGAACTGGTAGACCAGCTCCAGCCCGGCGACGGGCTGGATGCACCGCTCGAACCACCGGTCCGTCGTCAGCGTGCTGAGCAGGCTCAGCAGGTCCAGGCCCCGGTGCGCCATCATCGCGACGCACGCCGACACGCACCGGGGGGAGAAGACCGTGTCGGCGTCGGCGAAGAGGAGGAAGTCGGCGTCGCGGGCGGCGGGGGCCCGCTCCACCGCGGACCAGATGGCGTGCACCTTGCCCGCCCAGTCGTCGGGGCACCGGTCGATCTCGTGGAGGTGGAACCTCGGGTCGCCCGCGATGGCGTCAAGGGCCGCCGCCCGCGTGCCATCGGTGCAGCGGTCGAGCGAGAGCACCACGGACAGGCGCGGGTGGTCCTGGGCCCTGAGCGACTCGATCAGGCCCGCGACGACCCGCTCCTCGTTGTGGGCCGGGACGACGATGCACACGGGCGCGTCGGGCGGGTCGGCGTCGGCGAGGGCCAGCCCGGAGCGTGCGGTCGGGACCAGCCGCATGGTCCGCGCATGCCGGTACGCCAGGATCCCCGCGTAGGCGAGGAGGCCCGCCGCGGGGAAGGCGAGCGCGGCGATGGCGATGGCCCAGGCGATAATCAGGCGGGAACGGTACCCCGCCCGTGCGGCTCGGCGCGGGGAAGGAGCGATGCATGGCGGCGAGGCGGCGAAGGCCATCGGCGGCGGCGGGTCGGCGAGTGGCGGCGGTCTACCTGGTCGGCCGGGAACAGGCCCGCGAGATCGATCGCGTCGCGACCGAGCGTTTCGGCGTGCCGTCGATCGTGCTCATGGAGAACGCGGCCCGCAACGCGGCGGACGTGGCGCTCGAGATGCTGGGCGATCCGCCCGGGGCGGCCCTGGTGTTCTGCGGGCCGGGCAACAACGGCGGGGATGGGCTGGCGATGGCCCGTCACCTCTCCAACGCCGGCGTCACGGTGGGCGTGGCGCTCTCGACGAGCCCGGTGGGCCTTCGCGGCGACGCCCGCGTCCAGTTCGAGATCGCGCGGGCGATGCGCCTGCCGACGGCCCGCGCGACGCCCGGAGGGGTGGCGGCGGTCGTGCGCCGGCTCGGGTCGCGCCCGGCGCTGGTCGTCGACGCCCTGCTCGGCACCGGGGCCCGCGGGGCGCCGCGCGGGCCCGTGGCCACGGCGATCAGGCTCGTCAATCGCCTGGGGGCCCGGGGCGCGGCGGTGCTGGCGGTGGACGTGCCAAGCGGGCTGGACGCCGACACGGGGCGGGCGGAGGGCGGCGTGGTGCGGGCGGACGTCACGGCGACCTTCGTGGGGCTCAAGCCCGGGTTCCTGGAGGCTGGCGCGTGGCCGCTGGTGGGCGAGGTCGTCGTCGCGGACATCGGCGCGCCGCGGGGCCTGGTGGAGGCGGTGGCGACGCCCATCGCCCTGTCCCGCGGGCGATTGACTCGTGGCGGGCGGGGGTAGACCATGATCCGGGCGGGGCGCGGGCCCCGAGGGGAGCGTGGACCATGATGGTTCGGATGGAGTTGTCACGCATCCTGATCCGTGAGCTGACGGACTATCAGATCATCGAGCTGCGCGAGGTGGTCGGGGAGTCGGAGGGCTCGGCCGGCGGCGCCACGCCCCGGACCTTCCCCATCGTGGTCGGGCTGCCCGAGGCCCAGGCGATCGAGCGTCGCCTCAAGGGGATCACGGTCAAGCGCCCGCAGACGCACGACCTGGCGGCCAACCTGGTGGAGGCGATGGGCGGGGAGCTGGTGAGCATCAGCATCACCGACCTGTCGGAGCACACGTTCTTCGCGGCCCTGGACATCCGGCACGGGGGCAAGATGCTGCACGTGGACTCTCGCCCCAGCGACGCGATCGCGCTGGGGATCGCCCGCGACGTGCCGATCTACGTCGCCGAGCACGTCATCGAGTCGGCGACGTCGGACGAGCCCGAATGACGACGGGCCCCGACGTGCGGTTTCCGCCCGACGCCGTCGACTCCGACCCGCACGTGGAGACGTCGGTCTACGTGACGCCGGGGGTGCCGGGGGTGCGCGGGCGGATCAAGCAGAGGCCCGAGGACTTCCTCGTGGAGGAGACGCCGCTCTACGAGCCCTGCGGGTCGGGCGAGCACATCTACCTGCTGATCGAGAAGCGCGGGCTGTCGACGTTCGAGCTGGTCAAGCGGCTGGCGCGGCACTTCAAGGTGGGCGAGTCGGCGGTGGGCTACGCCGGGATGAAGGACAAACAGGCGATCACGCGCCAGGTGTTCTCGATCCACGCGCCCGGGAAGCGGTTCGACCAGTTCCCCATGATCACGGACGACCGCATCGGGGTGCTGTGGGCCGACCGGCACACCAACAAGCTGCGGATGGGCCACCTGCGGGGGAACCGGTTCTCGATCAAGATCCGTGGCGTGCCGTTCGACGACGCGGTGCGGGCCCGGCGCGTGCTCGACCGGCTCGTGACCACGGGCGTGCCCAACCGCATCGGCGAGCAGCGCTTCGGGATGCTGCGGAACAACCACCTGATCGGGCGCCACTTCGTGCTGGGCCGGCACCAGGCCGCGCTGGACCTGCTGCTCGGACCCAACCCCGTCCGGCGGGACCTGCAGGCGGGCGGGCGCGAGGCCTACACCGCGGGCGACTTCGCGTCGGCGTCGGCGGCCTACCCGGTGACGGCGCGGGCGGAGCTGGCGGCCCTCAAGCACCTGGCCCGCGGCGCGAGCGCCGAGCGGGCGTTCGCCGCGATCCCCGAGTCCGTGCGGCGGTTCTACCTGACGGCGTTCCAGTCGGCGGTGTTCAACATGGTGCTCGACGAGCGCGTGCGCGCGGGCACGTTCGGCACGCTCGCCGAGGGCGACGTCGCGTTCAAGCACGAGAACCGGGCCCTCTTCGACGTCGATCGGGGCGTGCTCGACGCCCCAGACACGCCGGGGCGACTGGAACGCTTCGAGATCAGCCCCTCCGGGCCCATGTGGGGCCCCTCGATGAAGCGGGCGAAAGGGACGGTCGACGCGGCGGAGGTCGCGGCCCTGGAGCGGTTCGGCGTCCGCGAGCCCGACCTCTCGGCGTTTGTCGCCCGCCAGCCCGGGTTGGTCGAGGGGGCCCGGCGTCCGCTGCGCGTGCCGGTGATCGACCCGGAGGTGGAGGGCGGCGTCGACGAGCACGGGCCCTACGTCCGGTGCGCGTTCGAGCTGCCGCGCGGGGCGTTCGCAACGGTCGTGCTCCGCGAGGTCATCAAGCCGGGGCCGGGCGTGCCGCTCGAAGGGGACGACGCCCCCGAGGAGGCGTGAGTGTCGAGCGCCATCGAGCTGGCGGATCGGGGCGGCGTGATCCCGCGGATCTGCCGCACGCGGGACCAGGCCGTGCGCCGGACATGGTGTCCCGGCGCCGGGCCATCGCGTTGAGCCTCCGGAAGGGGCTGATCGAGTCGCGAGAGTTCTTCGAGCGGATCGCCGAGACGGAGGCGGGGTGCCACACGCCGGCCGGCGTCGCCCGCGTTCACGCGGCGTGGCTGTGCGAGGAGTAGGAGGGCGTGGCGGCCCTGCTCGACGGGATCGGCGCCCGGGCGCGAACGGCTCCGCTGTCGAGCACCAACGCCGCCCACCTCGCCCATCGCGGGATTCCCGTGCAGGACCGGCTAGGCCTGATCGATGGCGACGTCGAGCTCGATCGTGGTGGGCGCCAGGCACTCGGTGTCGGTGCAGGCCTGGAAGGTGGCGACGAGCATGGGCCGCCCGGTCCATTCGCCGCGGCGATCGAGGGCGACGACCAGCTCGAATCGGCCCTCGTAGCACAGGGGCCCGCCCTCGTGCGAGGTCGGCGGCGACCCGGGTGGGTAGTCGGCGAACGCCTCGACGCCGCCGCCCCCGGCGATGCCGACGCGGAACGGGACCAGCGACCCGCCGCCCGGGCCCGGTTCGGCCGCGACGACGTGGTGACCGGGCGCGACGTGGACCGCGAGATGGAGGACGCCCGGCACGTCGGGGGCCACGCGGACGCGATCGACGTCGGCCCACACCTCGACGGGCGTGAAGCTCTCTTGCCGCTGAGGCTGCGGCGCCGTCGCGCCCCCGCCCTGTGGCGCCAGGCGTGCTTTGGCGTCGGGGCGCCACACCAACAGGCGGAAGAGGGCCCGCACGGAGTTGATCGCGCCGGCGGGGGTCGCGGCGATCCGGGCCGAGTGGGCCCGCAGGCCGTCGATCGCCGCGTCGAGGAACTCCCGCCGCTCCGTCAGCTCCGCCAGGTCGATCAGCGCGTGGAGCATGCTCGACACCGCGGAGGGCGTGGCGCCGTCGTGGATCGCGCAGGCGCGCACGAACAGGTCGGGAGCGTCGCCCGGCGTGTCGAAGAAGCGCCCGCCCACGCGGAACGCGTCCAGCGCGGCGGAGACCAGCGCCGCCGCCCGGTCGAGCAGGTCGCGACGGGCGGGCCTGGCCCGCGCGACCTGCGCCAGGCCCGACGCCAGGGCCGCGTGGTCCTCCAGGAGGGCCGCGGCGTGCCCCGGGACGCCCGCCCGCGCCACGCGGCGCGGGCCCTCGGGCGAAGTCAGCAGCGCGAGCACGCGGTCCGCCGCCCGCTCGGCGGCGTCGACGGTGTCCGGGTCGTCGAGCACCTGCCCCACGCGGGCCATCGCGGCGATCATCATGCCGTTCCACGACGCGATGACCTTGTCGTCCAGGAGCGGCTGCTTGCGCTTCAGCCTCGCCTCGTACAGCGCCGCGTTCACCCGCCGGAGCCTCTCGACGAACGCCTCGCGGGTCAGCCGCTGGTCCCCGGCGAGCCGCTCCGGGCGGGCGGCGAGCCTGAGCACGTTGGCGGGCGAATCGTGCGGGTGGTGCGGGTCCTGGAAGTTGGGGCCCTGGTCCAGCCCGTAGACCTTGATCGCCCACTCGGCGTCGTCGGGCGGCATCGCCGCGCGGACCTGCTCGGGCGTCCACAGGTAGTTGAGCCCCTCGCGGTGGTCGACCTCGGCGTCCTGGGCCGAGCAGAACGCCCCGCCCGGCTCGGTCAGTTCGCGCCGGACGTAGGCGACGGTCTCGCGGGCGACGCGGGCGTACTCCGGGTCGCCGTAGAGCGTCGCGGCGTGGGCGTACACCGCCGCGAGCTGGGCGTTGTCGTAGAGCATCTTCTCGAAGTGAGGCACGAGCCAGGCGTGGTCGACGGCGTAGCGGTGGAACCCGCCCCCCGCCTGGTCGCGGACCCCGCCGCACGCCATGGCGTCGAGCGTGCGCCGGACGACGGCGTCGATCGCGCCCGCGGTGTCGGCGTCGCCGGCGCGCGGGCGCACGTCGAGCAGGAACTCGATCAGCGTCGGCTGCGGGAACTTGGGGGCGTGCCCGAACCCGCCCCGGTCGCGGTCGGCCATCCGCAGCAGCGTTTCCACGCCCTGCGAGACCTGGCCCGGGCCCAGGTCGACCGGGGGCTCGTCGGCGGACGTCTGCTCCCTGACCGCGTCGGCGATGGTCCGGGCGTCGCCCAGGACCCGCTCCCGCTGCGTCCGCCACGCGTGCCCCACGCGGGACACGATGTCGGCGAAGCCCGGCATCTCGCCCCGGGCCTCGGCGGGGAAGTAGGTCCCGCAGAAGAACGGCTTGAGCGTCGCCGGTTCGAGGAAGCAGTTCATGGGCCACCCGCCCTGGCCCCGGACGATGAGCGTCGCCGCCATGTACAGGTCGTCGACGTCGGGGCGTTCCTCGCGGTCGAGCTTGATGGGGACGGCCTCGCGGTTGATGACCGCGGCGACCTCCTCGTTCTCGAAACTCTCGCGCTCCATGACGTGGCACCAGTAGCAGGTGGAGTAGCCGATGGAGAGCAGGATGGGCACGTCGCGGCGCCGGGCCTCGTCGAAGGCCTCGGGCCCCCAGGGCCACCAGTCGACCGGGTTGCGGGCGTGCTGGAGCAGGTAGGGGCTGGTCTGTCCGGCGAGTCGGTTGGGCATGGTCAGAGGGGCTTGACGAAGAGGGCGAGGAGGCACCGGGCGCCGTCCGCCGGCACGATCGCCCGGGCGTCGGCAGCCGGGGCGGGCACGCCGCCCATCGCCCGGAGCGCCGTGAGGGCGGAGCGGACGACGGCGTCGATCGGCAGGAGGACGCCCGTGAGCGTCGCCATCGCGTGGGTCACGCGGACCCGGTCGGCGCCCCCCAGGCGCTCGAGGTCGAGCCGGCGTCGCTCGAATCCGTCGGCGTAGCCGCGGGCCGCGGCCGCCAGCGCGTCGCGGTGCGTCGAGCCGATCGCTTCGGCGGCGGAGGCCTCCGCGCGCGAGGCGTCGTGCGCGACCGCGGCGAGCGCCGCCCTCAACGCCGCCAGCGGGTCCGAGAGGAGCCTCCGGGCCTCGAGGATCGCGTCGCCGTCGCCTTGCGTGAGGATGGGCGCCGCCATGCCGAAGATCCGCCGCGTCAGCCGGGCCTCCGCGCGCTGCGCCACCGACGCGGGGTGCGGCCGGATGGCGGCGAGCCCGTGCCGGGCGGCGAACCGATCGAGCCCCGCCGCGACCGGGATGCCCACCGCCGGGTCGGGCCCGGCCCGCAGCACGTCGGCGGCCACGGCGTCGAGGTACCGCTCCGGATCGTCGAACAGGCCGGGCTTCATCAGCGGGCCCAGCCCCGCCAAGCGCCCGCCCTCCGCGATCCGCCGGGCCTCGTCCCGGACGTCGTCCGCCGCGTCTTCGCCGGCATGGAGCGACGAGACGACCCCCTCGCGCCACAGCGCCTCGCACCAGGACCAGGCGTCGAGCAGGGCCCGGTATCGCGGCGACCGGAGCAGCGATCCCCGCACCTCCTCGGTCGTCGCCCCCACCTCGGGCGCGGGAAGAAGCGTCACGCACGACTCGGCGAGCAGGAACGCCGCCATCGCCGGGGGCTCGCGGCTGGTCAGGTGGTATGGGCTGACGGCGGCGTGCATGGCTATGGCGTCCGGGCGACCGCGGCGTCGAGCCAGTCCATCACGCCCGGCAGTTCCGTCGCCATCCCCAGGAACAGCAGTTCGTGACCGAGCGGGTACGAGCGCCGCTCGGGCCGCCCGATGCGCTCCCACAGCAGGTCGCCCGTGGCGGCGGGCACGGCCTGGTCGAGCGAGCCGTGGTACACCAGCACCTTCTTCCTCTTCAGGCACGAGGCGGCGTGGAAGGGGTCGAGAGGCGCGTGGGCCAGGTAGGCGTCGGCGACGTCGCGGCGGCGCTGGAGAGTGGGCGGCGTTGCCCACGCGATCCGACCGCCGTCGATCATCGCCGTGTAGTTGCTGCGGTCCAGGATCGTGAACAGGTCGGCCCCGCCCCCGATGAGCACGGCGGCGGCGTAGCGATCGGGTTCGGCGGCGACCACGCCCGGGAGGATCAGGGCCCCGCCGCTCATCCCGATCGCCACCCGGGGCCGGTCCACCAACGCGGGGCGGTCCTTCTCCAGTTCGGCGCACACGGCCCGGACCGCGAACGCCGACTCGGCGACGCCGTCGGTGAGCAGCCCCGCCGCCCGCGGGCCGAGCCGCTCGGTCGGCTCGTCGTCGGCGATCAGGATCGCGGTGGATTGCGTGAACCGCGAGGGCTGGCACATCATGCGGACGACGAGCCACCCGCGCGAAGCGAGCGCCGCCGTCATCGCGTCGAGCCCCCCCTCGGGCGTGCCGAGGAGCCCGGGCATGAGCAAGGCCAGCCCCTTGACCTCGCCCCCGGGCTCGTACAGGGCGAACCAGGTGCGCTGGATCTCGACCACGCCCTTGCCGCCCTCCTGTCCCGTGACGTAGCGGTAGACCGCCGACGGGCGCGGGTCGCCGCGGCGCCGCCCCGTGACCTCCTGCACGATCGCCGCCCCCGCGCCCTCCGTCCGAACCCGGACCGTCGGTGCGTCGGGCCAGCGCGAAACCAGCGACCGCGCGTCGATCGCGGCGGGGTCGTCGCCGGCGAGGTTGACGTCCAGGCCGGCGCGGAGGAACACGCGGCGAACGCCCAGGCGACCGGTCGGTACCTCCTGTTCGAGCAGCACGCCGGGGCTCGATCCGTCGGGCGACCAGCGGGCCGGCCAAGACTCGACCGCCAGGAACGGCGCACCGAAGTCCGGGAGCAGCACCGCGGCGGCGCCGCCGCCGTTGGCGGGAAGCGACGGCGTCGGGGGCTGGGCGACGGCGCCCGGGGCGAGGCCCAGCGCCGCCAGGGTTGCGAGCGCCCCGATGACCCGAATCCGCTGCGCCAGGTGGCGCAGCGGGCGCCATGGCGAACCCCTCCCCGGCCCTCCCCGGAAGCGGAGGGGGGTCGTTCGCTCGTGTTCGTGCCCTTGGCGTGCGTTCACCCGGAACGGTAGCCGTTGGGGTGGGCCCGGAACCACGCCCACGCCGATTCGATGATGCGGTGCAGGTCGGTGACCTTGGCGGACCACCCGAGGGTGCGCTGGATGGCGGCGGGATCGGCGAAGAGGCGGGGCGGATCGCCGGGGCGGCGCGGGCCCTCGCGCGTCGGGATCTCCGTGCGCGTCACGGCGCACGCCGCCCGGATCACCTGGCGCACGGAGAAGCCCCGCCCGATGCCGAGGTTGAACGCCAGCCCATCGCCGGGCTTGAGGGCGCCGAGCACGGCGACGTGGGCGTCGACCAGGTCGTCGACGTGGATGTAGTCGCGGATGCAGGTGCCGTCGGGGGTGGGGTAATCGACGCCGAAGATGTCCACGCCGTCGCGCCGCCCCAGGGCCGCGTGCAGCACCACCGGGATCAGGTGCGTCTCGGGGCTGTGGTCCTCGCCCAGTTCGCCCTCCAGGTCGGCGCCGGCGACGTTGAAGTAGCGCAGGGCGGCGTGGGCGAACGGTCTTCCCGCCAGCCTCTGCCCGTGCGCATAGTCCGCGAGCAAGTGCTCGCCCATGAGCTTGGTCCGCCCGTAGGGGCTGATGGGGTGCTGCGGGCAGGTCTCCGGGATCGGCACCAGGCGCTCGGGCGGCTGCCCGTAGGTGGAGCAGGAGCTGGAGAAGACCAGGCGTGACACGCCGGTGGCGTCGCAGGCTTCGAGCAGGGACACCATGCCGGCGACGTTGTTGCGGTAATAGAGCAGGGGTTGCTGGACGCTCTCCCCCACCGCCGCCAGGGCCGCAAAGTGCATGACCGATTCGACCCGGTGGCGCTTCAGAACCTCTTCGAGGGCGGGCGTGTCGTTGACGTCGCGATCGAGGAAGGTGAGCCGCCCGCCGGCCCGGGCCGCGAGCAGGTCCATGGGGGCCCTGTGCCCCCGCAGCAGGTTGTCGAGGGCGACGACGGAATGTCCGTCCTTGAGGAGTCGCTTGCAGGCGTGCGAGCCGATATACCCTGCCGCGCCGGTCACGAGGATGTTCATGTGGACCCTTGTCGCATCGGTGGCGGAACGATACGCGCCGCGGGCCCCGCGCCCCCCTCGAGCCCCACGCCTTGACGCACGACTCTCCGCCGCCGAGTTCCGACCCCGCGTCGTTTCCCCCTCCCAGGCTGCTGGTCCGCTGCGGCGTGGGTGGGCTGTTCATGGGGCTGGCCAACCTCGTGCCGGGGATCAGCGGCGGGACCATGCTCGTCGTCACGGGGGTCTTCCGCGAGTTCGTGTCCGGCGTCGCCGACCTGACCTCGCTGCGGCTCCGCCCGAGGCCGATCGGCGTGCTCGCGGCGATCGTCGGGACCGCGATCGTCGCCATCGCCCTGCTCGCCGGTACCGTCAAGGGACTGGTGCTCGACCACCGCTGGGTGATGTACAGCCTGTTCATCGGGTGGACGCTGGGGGGCGTGCCGTCGGTCTGGCGCATGGCACGCCCACTCAGCCCGGGGGTGGTCGCCGCCACCATCGCGGGCCTGCTGGCCATGGTGGGCACGTTCATCGTCAAGCCCGCCGGCGCCTCGCCCGTGGCCGACAGCGAGGCGTACCTGTTCGCGGGCGGGCTCCTGGCGGCGGCGGCGATGGTCCTTCCCGGGATCTCGGGGGGCTACCTCCTCCTCCTCATGGGCCTCTACGTCCCCATCCTCGACGCCATCGACGCCTTCAAGACCGCGGTGCTTGGTCGCGACTTCGACGCCGCCGCGCGAACCCTGTGGGTCATCGTCCCCGTGGGGCTGGGCGTGGTCGGCGGCGTGGTCGGCATCAGCCACCTGGTCAAGTGGCTCCTGGCCCGCTGGGAGCGCCCGACCAGCGGCGTGCTCCTCGGGCTCATCCTCGGCGCGTTCCTGGGCCTCTACCCGTTCCAGGTGGGCGTCGAGCCGCGGCCCGGGCAGGTCGTCAAGGGCCGCGTCATGACCCCGGACCTGATCGCCCTGCTCGGCAAGAAGGACTGGCCCGTGGAGTTCTTCGGGCCCACGCCGGGGCAGGTCGTGGGCGCCCTCGTGCTCATCGCCGCGGCGACGCTGATGACGCTGGGGCTGGCGCGCCTGTCGAACCGCCTGGAATCGCGGCGGGACGGAGCCACCCCCCCACCGCCGGGCTCGGAACCCGCCTGAGCACCACGAGCGCGACGCCCCCCGCCACCACCATCAGCACGCTGAGCCACTGCCCGCGCGACAGCCCCGCGAATCGCTGCACCGTCAGGTCGGCGTCGGGCAGGCGGTACATTTCCGTCGCCACGCGCAGCACGCCGTAGACGACCAGGAACCACGCCCCCACCACGCCGGGCGTCCGCGGCCTGGCCCAGACGACTAGCAGGGCGATCCCCAGCACCACGCCCTCGGCGAGGGCCTGGTAGAGCTGCGACGGGTGCCGGGCCGAGATCAGCGGCGCCAGGCGCTCGCCCAGGGCCTGCCCCTCCGCCCCCCCACGCTGGATCGCCTCGAGCAGGCGCGAGTAGGCGCCGTCGAACCCGTCGCCGGCGCGGGCGAAGGGCCTGACGAGGGCGTCGAGCTCGTGGGCCCGCTCCAGGTAGGTCGCCGGGGCGGTCTTCCTGAGGATCTCCCCGGAGTCGTGCCCGCTGAGGACCTCCTGCGGGAAGCGCACGGCCCACCAGGGCGCGGGTTGGCCCGGCATGGCCACGATCTTGCCGAGCAGTTCGCCGTTGATGAAGTTGGCGAGGCGCCCGAGCATCAGCCCGATGGGGCACAGGAACGCCGCCAGGTCCATGACGTGCAGGGGTGAGCAGCGCCCGACGCGGGAGCCGTCGGGCCGTCGGAACCCGCGCGACACGCGCCAGCACGCGAGGATGACGCCGACCATCGCGCCGTGGCTGGCCATGCCGCCCTTGTTGAGCTGGAGCAGCCCCCAGAAGGGAAGCTCGCCGGTGAAGCGCCAGAGCAGGCTCTGTTCGTAGATCAGGACGTACCCGAGGCGACCGCCCAGGAGCACGCCGAAGATGAGCCAGAACATGGCGTCGCCCACGTGGCGCTCGGGGACGAGGGCGCTCCCCCGCCGCGCCAGGCGCGTGAGCGTCCACCACGCCGCGACGAACCCGGCGATGTACGCCAGCCCGTACCAGCGGACGCCCAGCCCGTCGCTGAAGCGCACGACAAACGGGCCCAGGTCGTGCAGCCACGCGGCCAGCGTCATGCCGGGCCCCCGATGCCGAAGAACCGGCGCGAGTTGTCATTGAGGCGGGCGTGGAACTCCTCCCACGCCACGCCCTTGATCTCCGCCAGGCGCCGGGCGGTGACCGACGCCATCCACGGCTCGCAGGGCCTGACCGTCCTGTGCGGGTCGGGCGAGAGATACGGCGCATCGGTCTCGACCATGACGCGGTCGATGGGCACGAGGGCCGCCGCCTCGCGCAGCGCCGCCGCGTTGCGGTAGGTCAGCACGCCCGTGAAGCTGATCCAGGCGCCGACGTCGAGCACCCTGCGTGCGTCGTCCGGCGTGCCGGTGAAGCAGTGGAACACGACCCGCGAGGCGTCCAGCCCGCTGTCGCGGAGGATCGGCACCAGGTCGTCGAAGGCCTCGCGGCAGTGCACCACCACGGGCTTGCCCGCCACGAGGGGCGCCGACCGCCGCGTCGAGAGGATGAACGCGATCTGCTCGTCGAGCACGCGCCGCTGCTCCGCGAAGGTCGGCTCGGCGTAGTGCCGGTCCAGCCCGAGTTCGCCCCACGCCACGCACCGCTCGGCCCGGATCACCCGCCCCAGGTTCTCCCAGCGGTGCGGGCCCTGGTCGGCGTAGAGCGGGTGAACCCCCGCCGTGCACCACACGCTCGGGTGGCGCTCCGCCAGCGCCAGGCACTCCAGGCAGTTCTCGGTGGTCGTGCTGATCGTGATGCACCGGTCGACGCCGTGCCGCGCCGCCTCCGCCAGCACCGCCGGGACGCGCCCGGCAAAGTCGGGGAAGGTCAGGTGGCAGTGCGTGTCGATCACGCCCAAGCGTACGGGTCGGCCCTCCCCCAGTGGGACCGGCCCCCGGCCTGCTCTGCCTTCCCTTGGCTCGGTTGCAACCCCCTCCCCGGTCACGCCGAGCCCGAGGAGGCCCGGCGACGCAGGCCCGGACAGGCGGGACGCCTGTCCCACCCTGGCTGCTGGAGCCGGACCACCCGAGCCTTGGCTCGAAGTCTCGCTCGGACTCGGCGTGCGGATTGGGGGGGCTTCAGGCCAGCCCCACCCCATCGCTACAGTCCTCGAACAGGAGGCTCAATGACCCGACCGCCGCCCCCGCGCTCCGTCCGTCACGCTTGGCTCACCGCCCTGATCGTCCTGGCGGCGGTGCTCCTCGGGCCGGCCCGAGCCGCCGCGCCTCCCGACCGCGAGCGCTGGTACGTCATCGAGCTGGCGGGGCAGCCGGCGGGGTGGATGATGTCGTCCCAGGGCGAGTCGGAGGGGGCGATCACGAGCGTCAGCCGCATGCGGATCGAGATGCGCCGCGGCGCCACCGCCGTGGTCATGGAGACTTCGAGCACCGCCCGGGAGAAGCCCGACGGCACGCCCATCGCGATCGAGAGCGAGATGAAGTTCGGCACGGCCCCCGTCCGCCAGCGCATCACCTTCGAGGGCGACAAGGCCACGGTCGTCAGTTCGCAGGGCGGGCAGGACGTGTCGCAGGACGTGGCGCTCAAGGGCGACTGGCTCATGCCCGCCGCCGCCGAGCGCTTCGTGCGGGCCAGGGTCGCCGAGAAGGCCGACCCGATCACCGTGCGGACGGTCGACGCCTCGACGGGGTTCCAGGTGATCGAGGTGACGCGGCGTGGGTTCGAGCCCGCCCGCATCGAGATCGACGGCAAGCCGACGGACGCCGTCAAGAGCCGCTCCACCACCAGCGCGGTGCCCGGCCTCGAAACCACCGAGTACAGCGACGCGGAGGGCATCCCCCTGCGCGTCGAGACCACGATGATGGGCATCAAGATGGTCATGTCGGCGACCACCCGCGAGCGGGCCCTCGGGCTCAGGGCCGGCGAGATGCCCGAACTGATGGTCCGCACGTTCGTCAAGCCCGACCGCGCCATCGGCCACGCCCGCCGCACCACCCGGGCCTCGTACCTGCTCAGCGCCGACGAGGGACAGCCGCCCCTGCCCCCCACGCTCGGGGCCCAGGCCGCCGAGCGGCTCGCCGACGGCGCCGTCCGCGTCAGGATCGACGTCGGCGCGCCGGCGCCCGCGGGCGCCGACGAGGCCGCGGATGAGGCCTTCCTCGCGAGCAGCCCGGCGGTCAACACGGGCGACGAGGAGCTCCGCCGACTGCTCGGGCTGGCGATCCGCGACGCCGGCGACGACCGCGCCGCCCGCGCCGAGGCCGCCCGCGCCTTTGTCTCCCGCTACATCCGCAAGAAGTCCCTGAGCGTGGGGTTTGCGACGGCGTCGGAGGTGGCCCGGACCCGCGAGGGCGACTGCACCGAGCACGCCGTGCTCCTGGCCGCCCTTCTCCGCGCCGACGGCACGCCCGCCCGCGTCGCCTCCGGGCTCATCTACGCCGACCAGTTCGCCGGCGAGCGCGAGATCTTCGGGTACCACATGTGGACGCAGGCCCTGCTCACCGGCGCCGACGGCGTGCCCCGCTGGTTCGACCTGGACGCCACGCTGCCCCCGGGCGGGCCCGCCACCGACGCCACGCACATCGCGCTCTCCGTGTCGTCCCTGGGGGAGGGGCACATGCAGGAGTCGTTCGCCGGGCTGGCCGCGATCATGGGCCAACTGCGGATCATCGTCGAGCGGGCCGAGTGAGGCGATGAGCGACGCCGAACCCAACCTCCGCCTGCCCCCCCGCGATCCGCGCGGGCACAAGGGCACATTCGGGACGGTCGCGATCGTGGGCGGGACCTGCGCCGGCGGGCGGGTGATGCTGGGGGCGCCCGCCCTCGCCGCCCTGGCGGCCCTCCGCGCCGGCGCCGGGCTGGCGCGGCTGGTCATGCCCGCGCCGATCCTCCCCGCCGGCGTCGCGCTCTGTCCCTCAGCCACGGGCATCGCCCTCCCCGTCGAGGGCGAGGGCCTCTCGCTCCTCGACGCCCCCGCCGTGCTTGATCGGGCCCTGGCCGATGCCACCGCGTGCGTGATCGGCCCGGGCCTGGGGATCGGCGTGGTGGAGCAGCAGCTTGCGTTCCGGGCCCTGGCCCAGCCGGACGTGCCCGTCGTGGCCGACGCCGACGCCCTCAGCGCCATCGCCCTGCAGCGCGAGTTCTGGCGCGACCTGAGGGCTCCGGCGGTCCTGACGCCCCACCCCGGCGAGTTCCGCACGCTCGCCAGGGCGACCTCCATCATGGAAAGCCCCGTCGATCCGGCGACACGGCCCGCCGCGGCCCAGCGCCTGGCCCAGCGCCTCGGCTGCGTGGTCGTCCTCAAGGGGGCCGGCACGATCGTCAGCGACGGGCAGCGCACGTGGACCTGCCGCCAGGAGGCCCCCGCGCTGGCCACGGGCGGCACGGGCGATGTCCTCGCCGGCGTGATCGCCGGGCTCATCGCCCAGTGCGACCGCCCCGGCACGCCCCGCGACCTGTTCTCACTTGCCTGCATCGCCGTGGAGGCCCACGCGTCGGCCGCACGGTCCTGGGTCACTGAGACCGCCGCGGCCGCGGGTCTGGTCCCGCAGGACCTCTGCGATCGCCTCCCCGCCGCCCTCGAGCGCTTCCGCTCCTGACCTCTCCCCTCCAGGGGAGGGGTTGGCTCCGGGGCTGTGCGCTCATCGCACGCGGCGCCGCGATCCCAGGATTCGCTCGCGGACTCGCTCACCTTGGGCGTGGGATGCCGGCGCGAGTCGGAAGCCCGTGGACGGAGCGCTCCGGGTGCCACGGGTCATCGGGCGCTTCGCCCGATGACCCGTGCGGCTGTTCGAGGCCGGTCCGGACGCCGGCACGGGCGATCCGCAAGGCGGCTCGCCCGTGGCACCCGCGGCGCCTTGGTGCGCGTTCTTGCGACTCACACGACGAGCAGTGTGTGTCGGAAGTCCGTGGACGGATGCGCTCCGGGTGCCACGGGTCATCGGGCGCTTCGCCCGTGACCCGTGCGGCTGTTCGAGGCCGGTCCGGACGCCGGCACGGGCGACCGCCGGGCGGATCGCCCGTGGCACCCGCGGCGCCTTGGTGCGCGTTCTTGCGACTCGCACGACGAGCGGTGTGTGTCGGAAGTCCGTGGACGGATGCGCTCCGGGTGCCACGGGTCATCGGGCGCTTCGCCCGATGACCCGTGCGGCTGTTCGACAGCCGTCCGGACGCCGGCACGGGCGAGCCGCCGGGCGGCTCGCCCGTGGCACCCGCGGCGCCTTGGTGCGCGTTCTTGCGACTCGCACGACGAGCGGTGTGTGTCGGAAGTCCGTGGACGGATGCGCTCCGGGTGCCACGGGTCAGCGGGCGCTTCGCCCGATGACCCGTGCCGCTGTTCGACGCCCGTCCTGACGCCGGCACGGGCGAGCCGCCGGGCGGATCGCCCGTGGCACCCGCGGCGCCTTGGTGCGCGTTCTTGCGACTCGCACGACGAGCGGTGTGTGTCGGAAGTCCGTGGACGGATGCGCTCCGGGTGCCACGGGTCATCGGGCGCTTCGCCCGTGACCCGTGCGGCTGTTCGAGGCCGGTCCGGACGCCGGCACGGGCGACCGCCGGGCGGATCGCCCGTGGCACCCGCAGCGCCCGCCAGCGCCTTTGGGCGCGTTCTTCCGGCTCGCGCCATTAGTCCAGCTTGCGCGGGATGGCGGTGCTGACCATGCGGATGGTCGGCGCCGCCATGTCGCTGTGGAACGCGGCGTCCTGGAAGTCGTTGGGGTCGACGGTGAGGTCGACGGTGGCCCGGCGCAGGCGGGGCCCGACGTCGTACTCCAGCGTGAACACCACGTCCCGGACGTTGGTCAGGAGCGGGCGCTGGTCGACGCCCGTCTGCGCCCCCGCGGCGAACCGCGTCTCGACATACCAGATCTCGAAGGGGCCGGACTGGGGCGACGAGGGCGCTCGGCGCTCGATCCGGATCACCTTGAAGTTGCCCGTCCCCGCCAGGGCCGACTGGAACTCGATGAAGTTGGCGTAGACCGGGTTGACGTTCCTGTCGAGCGGGTCGTCCGGGTAGGGGCCGAAGTCGGTCCCGCTGCGGATCATCGCCATCAGGCGCTGCATGACGATGCGGGTGACGACGTTGGTGGACGCCGACTCCGTCACTTGCTTGTAGCTCTTGAACGAGGCGTCCAGGGCCGCCAGCGAAGCGGAGAGGAGCATGCCGGTGATCGCCAGGGCGACCAGCACCTCGACGAGGCTGAAGCCGCGGGCGGGCCTGGTGGATCGGACGATCATGGCTTGCCCTCTCGGTAGGTCGAGTTCAGCGGGTTGATGCCCATGGGAAGCATGATGCCGTCGGGGAGCACCATGCTGGGGTCGAAGCGCACGTTGATGCGCCCGTACCCGTGGAAGTACACCGGCACCGCGCCCCCGGGGACCGGGCTGACGCTGTGGGGCAGGTCGGCCAGCCCGTCGCCGTTGGTGTCGTACCCCACGAGGCGTTTGGGCTCGCCCGCGACCATCACCAGCGGCAGGTCGTTGGGGTTGAGCGACTCGCTGTCGCCCTCGGTGGGCCCGAAGTAGCCGAGCGTGGTGTTGAACTCGGCGGGGTTGCCGACGGGGTTGCCGCGGGCGTCGCGTAGGGGCCCCTCGCCGTACACCGGGCTGAAGGTCAGCATCAGGGCCCCGTTGATGTCCGTGTTGCCGCGGACGTCGAGCACCCCCGCCACGATGGCGCCGTTGAGCTTCACGTTCTGCGTGTCGGGGCTGTTGAAGTGCCCGATGTCCACCGAGTAGTTGGGCACCATCAGCGAGCTCTTGGCGATCTCGCCCAGGTCCTGGGGTTCGGGGTTGTAGTCCGGGTCGTCGGGGTGCTCCGGGTGCGTGGTCACGAAGCGCGTCGCCCCCGTGAACTGCAGCTTGTTGCGGACCTGCGTGTAGCCCTGGGGCGTGTCCGACACCACCGACCCCACGAACAGGCAGTCGTGGAAGCGGATGTTGTTGGAGAGCAGACGCGTGTCCGTGTACCGCTTCCCGTTCACGACCAGCGGCTCCGGCAGGGCGCTCACGTTCACGCCGCTGTTGGACGGCACGTCCGCCTTGTCCTGCGACTGCATCGCGTCGGTGGCGATGAGCAGGGGCTGGTTGGGCGGCAGGGCCGAGGGAGGCAGCATCGTCGGGTACGCCGTGCCGCCGTAGACGTTCCGCCGGACGGTGGGCATCGGCTTGCCGGTCAGCGCGTCCATCTGCATCTTCCCGTACTCGTTCCAGAGCAGGTGCGTGTTGCCCGACTGGCTCTGGATGTACGTCACGCCCACGAACGTGCAGCCGCGGAAGAGCGCATTGGTCCCCGGCGGGATCACCACGTCCTTGAACACCAGCCCCTGGTACACCGGGCGGTAGTAGTAATCCGAGTGCGACGGCGAGTTGAAGGGCACCTTCTCGAAGTACGCCGTCTGCCAGTTGTCCGGCAGCCCGTCCACCGGCGCCACGTCCCCCGCCAGCGGCTGGATCACCACCCCGGGGCGACCCGTCTGCGACTGCACCTGGTTCTGGAAACTCGCCCCATCGGCGGCGTTCCGCAGCGCCGTGTTCGACGCGCTCACGCTCGCGGGCGTGACCGCCGGCAGGCCCGTGTCCGACACGCCATACGTCTGGGCCGCGATCCCCCCGGGGCGGATCGGGCCCCGGACGCGATCGGGCACCGGGCCCTGGGCCGACTCCCACGCGCTCTTCTGCACCGAGAACCTCAGCCCGCCGTGCACCTTGCCGTACTGGTCGCGCTTGTCGATGGACCCGTCGCGCCACCCCAGGATCTGGTCGCGGTTCACGCCCCGGACGGGGTCCCGGTCGAGCATGGCCTCGTTCGGATCCCACCGCCCGTTCAGGTTGTCGTCCGACCAGCCCCACACGCCGTTGCGGTTGCGGTCCGGCGCCCCCCCGTCGATCAGCAGGGCGAGCTGGTCGTCGGCGGTGAACTCCGGCGTCAGCCCGGCGGCGGGCGTTCCCGCCGTCAGGCCCGCCGACAGCGTCAGACGGGCGTCCCCGTTGCGGTCGTAGTGGATGATGAAGATGTCGAAGTCGTCGACGTAGCCGTCGCCGGTCACGTCGAAGAACGCGGCCCCGGGCGGGCCGCCCCAGGTCGGCGCGAACTGCTGCGAGGGGATCGCGGCCCCCTCGGTCGGGTGGTTCACGCGCAGGCGGTTGTCGCCGTCGACGTCCGACGCCCGGACCGCGCCGTACAGCAGGTTCAGCTTCTGGTCGAGCACGCCGTCGAGGCCCAGGAAGTCGGATCGGGTCACGATCGGGTCGCCGTTGGTCCGCCCCACGTCCTGGTAGCGGGCCCCGAGGTCGCCCCACACCGTCACGTTCTTGCCGATCATGATGCGGTTGGAGCTCAGGATCGCGTGCCGGGCCGACTTGGCCAGGCGGAAATCCTGCATGATCGTCCGCGTCACCGGCTGCCCGGAGCGCTGGTAGTTGAAGTCCAGCCCCGTGACGATCACGCGCACGTCCGTGCCGTTGGCCAGCGGCGCGTAGGTGATCGAGAAGCACGGCGGCGGCACCGTCGCCCCCACCGTCGGCGCCTCCACCGCCACCGCCGGCGTGTACAGCCAGTTGCCCGACGCGTACACCGCGGGGTCCACGCCCGCCATGCGGTTGCCGATGGTCGGCACCGACACGCTCACCCCCGGCACCAGGTTCAGGTCCGCCGCGTGCAGGTTCGCCAGGGCCCGCACGATCCCGGTCGGCGCCGGGTTCTCGGGGGGACTGTGGGGCGGGGGCTGCACCACCACCTGCCCCGGCACCCCGCTCCCCGACCAGATCGCCTGCCCGAACGTCGGGTTGATGTTGCTCTGCGACACCACGAACCGCTGGGTCGACACCTCGAGCCGGCGCGTGGCGATCGCCAGCCCGGTCTCAGCGGCGGAGAGCGCCCGCGAGACGTGCAGGTGCGTCGCCGCCGTCCGGATGTTCCCCTTGCTGGCGATGGCCATGGCCGCCGCCAGCGACCCGAACAGCATCAGGAACATCATCGCGACGACGGACGCCACGCCGCGGCGCGACGCCGCGGGCGCCCGCCGCGCTCTGGTCCCGCGGCGCTCACCGGGTCGATTGCCTTGCGCCATCATCAACGCACTCCTTCGATCGCCACGCGCGGGATCAACACGGTCAGTCCGGAACAACCCACGTCACGCGGGTGATCTCCTCCGCCCTCAGGGCTCCGTCCAGCATGTGCTCGACGACGACGGTCACGCGCAGGGGGAACCGGTCGACCGCCCGCCCGGGGTTGCCCCCGCCCGCCGGCACGAAGAACGCCGACCCTACGCCCGCGCCGTAGTTGGTCGGATCGGCCTTCTCGACCAGCACGCGCTGCGTCCACCCCCGCAGCGGGAGGGGCCGGCCGCCCGAGCCGATCACCACGGCCCCCGACACGTCCGTCTGCGGGATCACCTCGCCGAAGGCGTTGATCGGGCCCTCGAACGTCCCCGCGGCGCCGAACACCAGCCCGGAGAAGTCGTCCACGTCGTCGAAGTCCGTGAGGTCGACCTCGCCCGTCTCGATGCCCCAGCCCCTCAGCACCGCCGACTCGCCCGACCCCGTGAAATACAGCCCGGTCACCGGGTCGTGCCGCGGCAGGCGCCGCATCATCTCCCGGATCTCGTTGGCCAGGTACGTCCCCGTCGCCGCCCGGCTCGACCAGCTGTTGTTCTGGATGAACGCCTGGTGGGCCTCGACGAACGCCAGCACCCCCACCCCGATCACCACCAGGGCGAAACTGGTCTCCAGGAGCGTGAACCCGCGCGGCGGCACCGCCCCGCGCCCCGCCCTCCGGAGTAGTCCTTCCACCGTGCGCGCCATTCCCGCCTCCAGGCCGGGTTCCCGGACCCGCCCACGCCGCGGCGGGCCCGTTCCCTCCCGCGGGCCCCATCGGCTACTTGACCAGCTGGCTCATCTTGAAGATCGGCAGGATGATCGCCATCGCGATGAACCCGACGACTGTGCCCATGATGAGGATCATGATGGGCTCGATCATGGACGTGACCGCCTTGATCGCGTCCTTGAGCTGCCTGGCGTAGAAGACCGAGATCTCGTCGAGCACCTCGCCCAGCTTACCGGACTCCTCGCCCGCCGCGATCATCTGGGCCACGGCCCGGGGCAGCAGCGTGTCCTTCGACAGCACCACCGTGATCTTCTTGCCCTGCTTCACGTTCGCGTACACCCGGCGCCACATGCCCTTGAAGAGCTGGTTGCCCGACACGTCGCCCGTGATCGCGATCGTGTCCAGCATGGGCACGCCCGCGTTGATGAGCTGGCCCATGGTCTGGAGCGACCGGCTGATGTAGAGGGCCCGGAACATCGCCCGCACCACCGGGATCGACAGCTTCGACTTGTCGAACCAGAACGACCCCACCTGCGTCCGTTTGAACGCGAAGAGCGCCCCGCCGACCAGGGCCGCCGCCCCGAGCAGCACGGGCCAGTACGCCGTCATCGTCTTGCTCACCGCCATCAGGAACTTGGTCGCCCAGGGCAGGATCTCCTCCTTGCCCTCGAACACCGTGTAGAACTTGGGGAGCACGAAGGTGAGCAGGAAGATCGTCACGCCCACCGCCAGCACGCCGATGATGCACGGGTAGATCGCCGCCCCCACCACCATCTTCCGCGTCTCGAGCTGCTGCCCGATGTACCCCGCGATGCGGTCGAGCATCTTGGCGAAGCTGCCCGACATCTCCGAGGCCTTGACCATGTTGACGTACAGCGGCCCGAAGAGCCTGGGGTGCCGCCCGATCGCCTCGGAGAACTGCTTGCCGGCCTCCACGTCGTTCTTGAGCTGGAGGATGGTCTTCTTGAACGCCGTGTGCGTCGTCTGTTCCGCGATGCCGTCCAGCGCCGACCGCAGGTTGATGCCCGCGCGGATCATCACCGCCAGCTGCGTGGTGAAGTCGAGCACGTGCTTCTGGTTGGGACGCCCGGAGTTCAGCTCGCGGAACTTGGCGATCAGCCCACCCGTGTCCAGGGCCGCCGCGATCGGCGACAGCCCGACGACGTGCATGCCCTGGTTGCGCAGCACCTGCGCCGCCGTGTGCACCGTGTCGGCGGTGATCACGCCGACCTGCACCTGGCCCCCGGACGTCTTCACCTGGTAGCGGTAGTTGGGCATGGTGACTTCTGTTCCCGACGCCCCCGCGGGCCGCGTTCCGACCGGCCCCGGGGTTCGCGCCCGCCTACGCCGCCAGCTGGCGCTCCAGCTTGTCCGGGTACGCCGCCTGGGCCACCGCGTCTTCCTTGCAGATCATCCCGTTGAAGAACAGCTCCGCGATCGACGTGTCCAGCGAGCACATCCCGATCGAGCGGCTCGTCTCGATCACGTTGGGGATCTCGAACGTCCTCGCCTCGCGGATCAGGTTCCGCACCGCGGGCGTGCACAGCAGGATCTCCACCGCGGGCACCATCCCCGCGCGGTCGATGCGGCTGAAGAGCGTCTGCGACACCACCGCCTGCAGCGTGTTCGACAGCATCGAGCGGATCTGGTTCTGCTGCCCCCCGGGGTACATGTCGATGATGCGCTCCACGGTCTGCGACGCGTTCACCGTGTGCAGCGTCGAGAGCACCAGGTGCCCCGTCTCCGCCGCGCTGATCGCCAGGGCCGTCGTCTCCAGGTCGCGCATCTCGCCCACCAGGATGATGTCCGGGTCCTGACGCAGGCAGTGCTTGAGGCCCGAGGCGAAGCTGGGCATGTCCTGCCCCAGCTCGCGCTGCTCGATCACGCACTCCTTGCTCTGGAACGTGTACTCGACCGGGTCCTCCAGCGTGATGATGTGCTTGCGGTACCGCTGGTTCATCGCGTCGATCATCGCCGCCAGCGTCGTCGACTTGCCCGACCCCGTGTCGCCCGTCACCAGCACCAGGCCCCGCGGCAGGTACGTCAGGCGCGCGATCACCTCCGGCAGGTTCAGGTTCGCCAGGGCCGGCACCTTCGTCTTGATGATGCGCATCGCCATGCCCAGCGCCCCGCGCTGCATGTGCGCGTTCACGCGGTACCGGGCCAGCCCCGCCTCCTCGTACGAGAAGTCCGCGTCCCGCTGACGCTCGAACGCCTGCACCGTCTCCGCAGACGCCATCTGCTCGAACAGCCCCCGCGCCGTCTCCTTGCTCAGCACCGGCATCTCCGCCGGCGTCATCACCTGGTGCACCCGGAACACCGGCGGCTGCCCCGCGATCAGGTGGATGTCCGACGCGTCCGCCTCGTACGCCTTCTTCAGGATCTCGCTGAGATGCATCGCCCCTCCGGGTCTGGACGCCGCGGCACCGGGCAACGGCTCACACCCCGTCATCGGCGCACGCCCGACCGCGGTTCATCCCAACCGCCGCGTCCCTTTCCAGACGTGATCGTTCCCGGGCCCGCGCCCAAGCCCCCACACCCCTACACGCCCCCCCGCCCCCGCAACCCGCACAGCCCGTCCCACCCGCACACCGCCCGCTCCTCTCGCCTCACTCCGCACTGCTCACTGTTCACGATTCACCGCCCACCCGCCCGCTCCACCGCCTCCGCCAGCACATCCGCCAGCACCCGCTGCCCCTCCGCCGTCAGGTGCACCCGCCCGTCGTAGACCCGATCCAGCCCCGCCCCTGCCATCGCCGGACCCGTCTCCACCACCGGCACCTCAAGTTCCTGCGCCGTCCGCCGCAGCAGAACCGTCCCCCGCGCCGCGCTCCCCCGCACCTCCGCGCGCTCGGCGTGCAGCACGAAGGCCACGCCAACCCCCTCCGACCGGAGCAGCCCCACCAGTTCCCGCAGCGCCGACAGGCTCGCCTCCACGTCCTCGGGCGAGAGCTCGACCGCCGGCGTTCCCCCACGCCCCAGGACCCGCGGCAGGTACCGCGTCGCCGCCTCCCACAACGCCGACACCGGCTTCCTCGTCGGCAGCTCCCCACCCAGCGGGCCGAACGTCGGCACGTCCCACGCGTCCGCGTCGTTGAGAACCACGACCGCGACGCCCGCGTCGAACCACCCGAACCGCCGCACATACGCCAGCAGGTTCGCGGGCCCCCAGCTCCCGCACGACACGTTGAGCACGCGCCGGCCCAGCCGCCCTTCGAGCAGCGCCGTCGCCAGTTCCGCGTCGTCGAGCTTCGCCCCCCCGTTGGGCACGCTGTCGCCCAGCACCAGCACCCGACGCTCGCCCTCCTGTGCCCGCTCGCCGACCTCCGCCGACCGCATGTGGAACGCGTTGTACGACACCCGATGCCCGAACCGCCGGTACACCCCCGGCCTGGGCAGGTACTCGATCTCCTGATCGGCCACGAACAGCGGCGGATCCCCCAGCCCCAGCCCCACCCGGCACGCCACCTCCCCCGCGACCACCGCGGCGACGGCGCCGACCAGAACTGGCCGCACGAGCCGCCTCACCCTTCCACTCCCGCGCCGGGCGGTTGCGCCCTCCCCTCCAAGGGAGGGAGACCGCCGCCCACCAGCCGTTCCCTGGCCTCCACCGCCAGGCGGTCGCAGCGCTCGTTGTCCGGGTGCTCGCTGTGCCCGCGGATCCAGTGGAAGCGGACCGTGTGCCGCGACGCCAGGTCGTCCAGCGCCTGCCACAGCTCCTGGTTCTTGACGGGCTTCTTGGCGGACGTCTTCCAGCCCCGCTTCTTCCAGTCGTGGATCCACTCCCTCAGCCCGTTCAGCACGTACTGCGAGTCGCTGTAGAGATCCACGATTGACGCGGACTTGAGCACCGACAGCCCCTCGATCACGGCCCGCAGCTCCATGCGGTTGTTGGTGGTCTCCGCCTCGGCGCCCGCGCGGACCATCTCCTTTCCGCTGGCGCCGTGACGGAGCAGGAAGGCCCAGCCGCCCGGCCCCGGGTTCCCCGAACAGGCCCCGTCCGTGTGCAGTTCCACGATCGGGCGTGCCGGGTCCGTCACGAGGCCCCCAGGTCGACCAGCCCGGCGTCCACCTCGTGCGACACGCAGAACCGTTCCGCCGCCCGGTCGTGGGCCGCGTGGTAGGCCCGCCCCAGCTTCTCCCAGTCGAACTCCCAACTCCGCCGATCCACCTCGTTCCGCAGGGTGATCCGCCCGCGCCGGTCGAGCCGGCAGAAGTCGATCAGGTAGGCGCACAAGTCCGCCGCTGCCTCGTGGAACCCCCGCCCGCGACGCCTCAGGACCTTGAGCCCCCAGCGGTCGTGGTCGGGGAACATCTCCATGACGTACCGCCCGAAGCCGGCCAGATCGCTCGTCACGCTCGGGATGCCCATCGCCAGGCACTCCAGGGGCGTGTACCCCCAGGGCTCGTACGCCGATGGGAACAGCCCCAGGTGGCATCCCCGGGCGAACTGGTCGTACTCGATCCCCCACAGCGGGTTGGCTGGGTTGATGAAATCCGGGTGATACACGACCTTGACGGGATCGTCCTCGGCGTTGAAGAGCCCGAGCTCGCGCAGGTGGACGAGCACCGGGTCGTGCTTGTCGTCGGCCATGACGTGGGTCACGACCGGGGGGGGGTGGGCCGAGCGCATCGCGTGCTGGGTGCGCACGTACCGCAGCGCCCAGTATTCGTCGACCTCGCTGTCCAGGCGGAGCCTCTCCCCCGCCGCGGCCCTGCGGAAGAGCCGCTCCCCGACTGATTCCGTGATCCGTGCGCACACCTCCCGCAGTTCCTCCAGCACGCCGTGCTTCTCCAGGGCCAGGGGGTGGAGGCTGCGGGTGGGTCGCCGCGAGACGATGAAGAAGACGACGGTGAGGCCCCTGGCCCAGCCGTCCCGTGCCGCCTTGAGCTCGGCGTTCAGGCGCGCCATGGTCTCCAGGCACAGGTCGAAGCCCTTGTTGCGGGGCTCGAAGCGTCCGCTGGAGAAGAGGTAGAGGGTCTTGTCCAGGTCGAAGGAGTAGCTGGGGAAGAAGTGCCCCATGACGAAGCGGTGGATGGCCTCCTTGTGCTCGGCGTGCGCACGCTGCTGGTCGTGGGCCAGGTTGTAGCGCTCGACGTTGAGCCCGTTGGGCAGCACGGCGTCGACGCTCCGCCCCAGCAGGGCGGCGCACTCCTCCGCCGTGATCGACGACACGGTCGTGAACACGTGGCTGGCGCGCGCGCAGGCTCGCTCCACCGCGTGCTGCGACCGGATCCCGAACCGGCGCGCCTCCGCCTCGTGGAAGAGGCGGGGCAGGCGCTCGTAGAAGTCGTGGTCGCTGGACGCGATGTAGCGCCCCAGCAAGGTCGCGTGCGTCGTGAATACGGTGGCGATCGGCAACTTGCGGCGAGCGAGCATCGGGATCGCCATCCCGCCCATCCACTCGTGGAAGTGCGCGACGATCGGACGCCGGGCGGGCGACGGAGCGCCCGTCGACATCGAACGCTCCCGGCAGATCGCGTCGAACACCCTCACCACGCCCTCGGCGAACGAGAGGACCTGGTCGTACAGCGGGTCGCTGGGAGGCGACTCGACGCTGTGGTCCTCCCACAGGCGGTACTTGAGCTCGTTGACACGCTGTTCGGTGAGGGCGGCGTCGATGAGCAGCACCCGGGGCTTGCCGCTCACCAGCCAGCGCCCGTGGTGGATGCTCAGCCCCTCGCTCTGGAGGATGGTCAGGGCCCGCGCCAACCAGCCCGAAACGGGCGCCGGCTCGAACTCGAGCTGGGCCTTGACCGGGTCGTACGGCCCGATGAGCAGGTAGCGGTCGCCCCAGCGCTGGACCATCGACGGGGCCTTGGAGCGGATGACCTGGTAGATCCCCCCGACCTGGTTGCACACCTCCCACGCCACCTCGAACAGCATGGACCCGATCGCCCCGCGCTCGGGCTCGTCGGTCAGCAGGTCGGTCCTCGGCGCGGCGGGGGCGGGCGCGAAGGGGTTGTCGTTCGGGCAGGACATCGGGGCACACTGTACCTTGGGGGCACGCCGCGCGGAAGGACGGGCCGAGCGCCCGACCGACCCCGCTACCATCGGCGCGTGAGCCAGACCCGCCCCGCTCCGCCCGACGCACGCGCCGACCGAAGCCCCCGGCCCGGCGTGGTCCGGATCGAGGTCCGGGCCCGGGAGGGCGTGACCGACCCGCGGGCCGACGCCGTCGTGCGCCAAGGAGCGTCGCTCGGGCAGCCCATCGCCCGCGCCTCCACGGCGCGCGTGTACCTGATCGAGGCGGCACTCACGGACGCGCAGGTCCGGCTGATCGCGGAGCGGCTGCTGGCGGCCCCGGTGGTGGAGTCCTGGACGCGGGGCGCGTCGCCAACCCGGTCCGGCGAGGCCGTGGTCGAGGTGCACCCGCTCCCCGGCGTGATGGATCCGGCCGCGCAGTCCGTGCGCGAGGCCATCCGCGACCTTCTCTCGCTCGACGCCCCGCCCGCCGTCTCCACCGGCTGGCGCTACGACGTGTCGGGGCTGACGGACGAGGGGGTCCGCCTGCTCGCCGAGCGTCAGCTGGCCAACCGCGCGGTGCAGGCGATCCACCTGGCGCCGTGGACGCCCGCGTCGTTGCCCAGGGGGACGGCGTACAGGCTCAGGCTGACGCGCTTCCCGCTGCGCGAACTCGACGACGGGGCCCTGGAGCGCCTCAGCCGCGAGGCCCACCTGTTCCTCAGCCTGCCCGAGATGCGCGCGATCCGCGACCACTACCGGTCGATCGGGCGCGAGCCCACGGACATCGAACTGGAGACGCTGGCCCAGACCTGGTCCGAGCACTGCGTGCACAAGACGCTCAAGAGCCGGGTGAGGTACAGCGAGGCGGCGAAGCGGGACAGCGAGACAAGGGGGGAGAGGGGGAGCGAGAGCGGGGGCGGAGCGGAGATCCGGTGGGAGGGGCGGCCCGGGCACGTCGTGCGGGACGACGGCACGGTCGAGATCGACAACCTCCTCAAGCGCACGGTGGCGGCGGCGACGCACGAGCTGATCGGCGACGGCGTCGACTGGACGCTCTCGGTCTTCAAGGACAACTCCGGCGTCGTCGCCTTCGACGAGCGCTGGGGCGTGTGCGTCAAGGTCGAGACCCACAACCGCCCGTCGGCGATCGAGCCCTACGGCGGGGCGGCGACGGGGATCGGCGGATGCATCCGCGACGTCATCGGCACGGGCCTGGGCGCCAAGCCCATCGCCAGCACCGACGTCTTCGTGGTCGCCGGCCCCGCCACGCCCGCCGACGAGGTGCCGCCCGGGTGCCTGCACCCGCGCCGCGTCCTCACCGAGGTCGTCGCGGGCGTGCGCGACTACGGCAACCGCATGGGCATCCCCACGATCTCGGGGGCGGTGCACTTCGACGATCGGCACGTGGGCAACCCCCTGGTCTTCTGCGGGTGCCTGGGGCTGATCCCGCGCGACCGCGTGCGCGGGCAGGCCCGCGCCGGCGACCTGATCGTCGCCCTGGGCGGTCGCACGGGACGCGACGGCATCCACGGCGCGACCTTCAGCTCCGCCGAGCTGACCGACACCCACGCCGACGAGTTCTCCCACGCCGTGCAGATCGGCAACGCGATCGAGGAGAAGCGGGTGCTGGACGCGATCCTGCGGGCCCGGGACGAGGAGCCCACGCCGCTTTACACGGCCATGACGGACTGCGGGGCGGGCGGGTTCTCGTCGGCGGTGGGCGAGATGGGCTCGGCGCTGGGGGCCCAGGTGGACCTGGAGCGGGCCCCGCTCAAGTACGCCGGTCTGTCGTACACGGAGATCTGGATCAGCGAGGCGCAGGAGCGGATGGTGCTGGCGGTGCCGCGCGACCGCCTGCCCGCGCTGGAGCGGATCTGCGCCGAGGAGGGCGTCGAGCTGGCGGTGCTGGGCACGTTCGGCACGCCCGGCCGCGAGCTGGTGCTGCGCTACGAGGGCACGGAGGTCGGTCGCTTGTCGATGGACCTGCTGCACGACGGGCTGCCCATGCCGACGAAGGAGGCGGTGTGGGGGGACGGAGTGAGACCGGGGCAAAGCGGAGCAGCGGGGCAGGGAAGCAGCGAGACCGCGAGGCCGGGAGAAGGCACGCGCGGATCGGCGTCCGGGCCCTGTCTCGCTGTCTCGCGGTCTGGCTGTTTCCCTGCCACCCCGCCTCACTCTCTCACTGACCCGCTCAAGGCTCTCCTCTCCCATCCCACCATCGCCAGCAAGCACTGGATCGTCCGGCAGTACGACCACGAAGTGCAGGGGGGGTCGGTGGTCAAGCCGCTGGTGGGGCCGGGCCGCGCGGGCGGTCGCGGGCCCAGCGACGCGTCGGTGATCGAGCCGGTGCCGGGCACGGGCCGGGGCGTCGCGGTCGGGTGCGGGCTCCAGACGGGTGTCGGCGACCCGGGGGCGGGCGGCGACCCGTACCTGATGGCCCTGGCCGCGATCGACGAGTGCGTGCGGAACCTGGTGTGCGTGGCGGCCGACCCGTCGCGGATCGCGATCCTCGACAACTTCTGCTGGCCCAGCTGCGAGCGCCCGGAGAACATGGGGGCGCTGGTGCGGGCCTGCGCCGGGTGCTACGACGGCGCCAAGGCCTACCGCACGCCCTTTGTCTCGGGGAAGGACTCGCTCAACAACCAGTTCAAGGTGACGGACCCGAAGACCGGGCGCGTGGAGCGGCTGATCGAGATCCCGCCGACGCTGCTCATCACGGGGCTGGGCATCGTGCCGGACGTGCGGCGGTGCGTCACCAGCGACGCCAAGGCGCCCGGCAACGTGCTGCTGCTGGTCGGCGAGACCACGGGCGACCTGGGCGGCTCCATGATCCAGCGACTGGCCGGGCTGGGCCCGAGCCGCGTGCCGCGGACCGATCTGAAGCAAGGGCCGTCGGCGGCGCGGGGGGTCGCGGACGCGATCCGCGCGGGGCTGGTGCGCTCCGCCCACGACTGCTCCGAGGGCGGCGTGCTCGTGGCGGTCGCGGAGATGCTCATCGGCGGGAGCACGCCCGAACGCCCGATCGGCGCCGCGATCGACCTGGCGCGGGCCCACGCCGACCCGATCGTCGCGGCGTTCGCCGAGTCCCCCAGCCGGTACGTGCTTGAGGTTTCGTCCGACGCCGCTGACCACGTGACCGCGGGCCTGGCTCGGGCGGGCGTGCCGATCGTCCGCGTCGGCGTGCTCGACGGGTCGGGTCGCCTGCGTGCCGTTGGGCTGGACGCCCCGGTCGAGGACCTGGCCCGCGCGTGGCTTGGACCGCTGGACTGGTGACGGTCCGCGCCACGACTGTGCCGCTCTGGGCGCGGTCGTGTTCTCTCCGGTTCATCCCTCGCGATGCACCGGTGCCCACTTCAACAACCGGCACGCCGAGTCTGAGCGAGTCCTCGAGCCAAGGCTCGGGTCGTCGGGCTCCGATCCGAGCGTTCGTCGCCGGGCCTCCTCGGGCCCGGCGTGGCGGGCGATGGGGGCCTCAACAGAGCACCCCACGACTGTCGGTCAGAGCCGCGGCAGTCGTGGCACGGGCAACGGTCCCACATCAGCCGGGCGGCGCGGGCGCGGGTCTGACGCGCTGGACGCGCATCGGGTCGGGGATCTCGGGCACGCCGAGCGCTCGGCGGAGCTCGTTCTGGCGGTCGACCTCGGCGGGGAGGTCCTCGACGCGCAGGTTCCGGCCCGAGCCGTCGGCCCTGATCACTTCGACGGGCCTGGGACCGAAGGGCGGGTCGCCGAGGTCGGGATCGGGGCACTTGACGATGACCCAGAGCCCCCCATCCTGCGGCTGGAGCAGGTCGACGCCGGTGTACATGAACACAAGGTCGTCGACGCGGTGGGCCGCGGCGGGGTTGGGCGTGCCCGCTCCGACCAACGCGGCCAGTTCATCGAGCCGGCGGATCCGCTCGGCGGGCGATTGCGTGCGAAGTTCGGGGAGCATGGTCGGGAACGAGCCACCCCACTGGGCGGGGCGGGTCGGATCGGGCGTGTACCCCAGCAGGGCGCGGGCAGCGTGGTCGGGGGCGACCCCGGCGTTGGCCTCGGCGTGCTGGATCAGGAGCCCGAAGGCATCGCGCGGCGGGATGGGCTGCATGAAGGACGCCGCGGCCGTGGCCTGCACCGTCGCGACCGCCTGCCGAGCCGTCCACAGCGCGACGCCGACCGTGCCGCCGATGGCGGCCAGGCCCAGCGCCGGGATCACCGCCGTGCCGACGATCGCCCTCCACACCCGGACCTTCTGGGCCTCGACGACCATCGCCGCCGCCGACCCCCACCACCACAGGATCGAGAAGGGCCAAAGGTAGAAGCCGAGGCAGGGCACCGCCATGAGCACGTTGCCCGCGGAGGCGTAGAGGGTGCACTGCACGGTGCGGGCCGGGCCGGCGTGGGTCGGGCCGGTGAGACGCAGCACGCCGTGGGCCGCCAACCCCCACAGAGCCGCGATGCCCGTGAGCCCGACGACTCCAACCACGAGCCCCAGTCCGGCCCAGGCCAGCGCCCTGACCATGCCCCCGCCACGCCCCAGCCCGGGCATCAGGAACATCGCGGCGATGAGCGAGGCGCCGAGGGCCAGGAAGGCCGCGCTGGTGACGGCGCAGAATCGACCCGCGGCCGACGTACGCGAGCCCTCGGGCGTGCCGCGCATCAGACGGACGGGCGAGAAGAGGGCCATCGCCACCGTCGTGAGCCAGCGCGTGACCCAGCGGCCCTTGCCATCGAGCCAGGGGTTGGTGTTGGCGCGGGTCACTTCCTCGGCGACGCCCTCGGTCGGCAGCAGCACGGCGTCGTCCATGCGGAGGTGCCGACCGCAGGAGACGCAATCGAACTCGGAGGGGACCAGGTGCCCGCGCGCGTCGGTGCCGTAGTAGCTCTGGTTGCAGTGCGGGCAGCGGAACTGAACGCTGTTGGGGACGAAGTCGAAGTCGCTGGGCTTGAAGGGGGAGCCGCACTCGGGGCAGATTCGCTCGCGGATCTCCCAGAGCGGGTACTGGCAGGTCTTGCAGCGCATCCGGTCCTCCTACGGCCAATCGCGCGTCTGCTTGCGGATGGAGGGCCGTACCAGCCACACGCACAGGAAGGCGGGGTACACCATCCCCCACAGCCAGTAGAGGATCGCCGAGCCGATCGCCATGCCGCCGACCAGGCCCGCCGGCAGGGGAGTCCCCGCTTCGGCCATCGCCTGCATCTGGTCGCGCTGGTGGAGCCCGGTCACGACGGAACTGCCCGTGACCGCAAGGGCCTTGAGGATGATCCAGATCCACGCGGCGCGCACCGACCAGCGCCGGTACCGAACCATGCCAACCCCGGAGGCCAGCAGAACGCCCGCGACCAGCAGGAGGGCCACGCCGACGGCGACCTGCCACGGCACCCACTTCCGCATGGCGGCCTGCATCGCCTGAAAGGCCGCGTCGTCCGGGGGCATCCAACCCATGAACGCGGGCGAGAGCGCGGCCGCGATCGCGTTCCACGCGCCTCCAAGGGCGCCCAGGGACCCGAGCACGATGGAGATGATGCCGATCACGCGGGCCCAGGTCGGTCCTGCCCGACGGGGCGGGACCGGGCCGGGGACGATGGGCGGCGCGAGGGGCGGGGGCGTGACCTCTCCGGCGTGGCTCATGGCCTGTTCCCTCCACGGGCGATCAGCGCAGCCCGTACTCCTTGAGTTTGCGGTAGAGCGTGCGCTCGCCGATGCCCAGGAGCTTGGCCGCCTGCTCGCGGTTGCCCGCCGTCAGCCGCAGCGTCTCGCGGATGGCCCGCTTCTCGATCTGTTCGAGGGTGGTGCCGGCCAGCGAGGCGATCGGTCCGCCCGTGCCGGCGTCGTCCGGGGAGTCCTCGCTGCGGATCTCCGGCGGGATGTGCCGCACGTCGAGCAGGAGGGGGGCGCCCGGCGGGCGGTCCTCCCCCATCGCCGACACCGCCATGTTCTGCACCACGTTGAGCAGTTGGCGCACGTTGCCGGGCCAGGCGTAGCTCACCAGTCGCATCATCGCCGCGTCGCTCACCGAGGGCTCGGGCGGGGCGGGCGCGTCGCCCTGGGGCGCGAACTGCTGCATGGCCCGCTCGACCGCGTGGGCCACGAGCGGCGGGATGTCCTCGCGGCGCTCGCGGAGGGGGGGCAGGTGGAGCTGCGAGCCGTTGATGCGGAAGAACAGGTCCTCGCGGAACGTGCCGCCCTTGACCAGCTCGCGGAGGTCGCGGTTGGTCGCCGACACGAAGCGCACGTTGACGTGCCGGGCCTCGTTGGAGCCCAGGCGGATCACCTCGCCCGACTCCAGCACGCGCAGGAGCTTGGCCTGCATCTCCAGGGGCATGTCGCCGATCTCGTCGAGGAAGAGCGTGCCGCCGTCGGCGTACTCGAAGACCCCGGCCCGCTCCTTGTCGGCGCCGGTGAAGGCCCCGCGGACGTGCCCGAAGAGGGCGTCCTCGAGGAGCGTGGCGCTCTGCCCCGCGCAGTTGAAGGTGACGTAGCGCCCGCTGGCCCGCCGGCTGTTGCGGTGCACGGCGCGGGCCACCAGCTCCTTGCCCGTCCCGCTCTCGCCCGAGATCAGCACCGGGATGTTCGCCGCCCCCACCGTCTTGACCTTGCGGAGCACCGCCCGCATGGGCTCGGAGGTCGCCACGATCCCCTCGAACCCCGCCTCGTCGAGCTTGGACTGCAGCGCCTCGTTACGGTGGCGCAGCAGCACCGTCTCGGCGGCCCGGTTCACCAGGTTGCGAAAGACGGCCAGGTCCAGCGGCTTCTCGATGAAGTCGTACGCCCCCTTCTTGAACGCCGCCCGGGCCGTGGGCACGTCGCCGTGGGCCGTCACCATGATCGTCTCGGCCTGGGGCTGGAGCGTGCGGGCGTTCCCGAGAACGACCAGGCCCGCGTCGGCGCCGTCGGGGGCCACGCCGTCCTTCCCCCCGGACACCGCCATGCGCAGGTCGGTCACGATCACGTCGAACTTCCCGAAGCGCAGTTCCTCGATCGCGCCCGCGACCGTCCCGACGATCGTGCAGACGTGCCCGGGCTTGCGCAGGGCGTCGGCCATGACCTCGGCGTGGTCGGGCTCGTCCTCGACGATCAGAACCTGGGCGGCCACCTGGTCGCGGTTCATGCGGGTCAAGGGTAGACGCGGGGCGCGGCGGCCCGGGCCGCGGCGCACCAGGCGATCGCGATGGCGTCGGCCATGTCCGCCGGCCTGGGGAGTTCCGGCAGCCCCAGGCGTGTCTGCACGGCCCGCTGGATCTGCGCCTTGCCCGCCTGCCCGTTCCCCGTCAGCGTCTTCTTGACCTCCGCCGGTCGCAGCTCGATCAGCCTGAGCCCGGCCCGCCGGATCGCCAGCAGCAGCACCCCCCGGGCGTGCCCCACACCGATCGCCGTCGCCGGGTACTCCACGTGCGCAAAGACGCCCTCGACCGCGACCACGCCCGGCGCCAGGCGCTCCAGCAGGGCTCGGAACTCCGTGTCCAGCTCCATCAGCCGGGCCGACACCGACGAGGCCGACCGCCCCGCCGGGCCCGCCTCCGTCCGCGCCAGCCGAATCACCCCGGCCTCCACGAGGGCCGGTCGGAGCGGGTTGCCGGCGTCCAGGCACGCGTACCCCGTGACGCGCAGCCCGGGGTCGACCCCCAGGATCCGCGCCGATCCGCGTGCCACCGAGATCGGCCTTGCGATCTCGGTGGCACGTGAAGTCGGTCGGCGTGAGCCTGGCATTCGGACAACCCCTCCCCAGCCCTCCCCTGACGGGGAGGGGCGCACCCTATCTCAACGCCCCGTAGTGCTTGAGCCAGTGCACGACGGTCTTGGCGATGGCGTCGCACTCCAGGTTGCAGCGGTGCCCCTCGCAGGACGCCCCCAGCGTCGTCTTGGCGAGCGTCGTCGGGATCAGGGCCACGTCGAAGGTCCCGCCCGCCGGGTCCACGCTCGCCACCGTCAGCGACACGCCGTCGATGGCGACCGAGCCCTTGGGGATGACGTACTGCATCAGGTCCGGGGGCGGCCTGACGGCGACCCGCCATTCAGGCGAGGCTTGGACCCGCTCGAAGACCCCCACGCCGTCGACGTGCCCCTGGACCACGTGCCCGCCGAGCAGCGTCGCGGGCGTCACCGAGGCCTCCAGGTTGACCTTTGCCCCCACGTCGAGCGACCCCAACGTGGTCCTGGCCAGCGTTTCGGGCACGACGTCGAAGGTCAGCGGGCCGCCCGGAGCGACGGCCTGGGCGACGGTCAGGCAGCAGCCCTGCACGGCGATCGAGTCCCCCAGGGCCGGAGCCGGCCCCCAGACGTCGTCCGGCTCGACGGCCAGTCGGACGAGCCCGCCCCGGCGTTCCAAGGCGGTGACCCGCCCGACGGACTGGATGATCCCGGTGAACACGATGGAGACTGTTCGGGGATCCGGGGCACAAGTAAAGCCGGGCGGTGGTTTCGCCCCCGTGGGGGCCGCCCGGGCCCCCCAAGTTGACGCGGGGGGTGCGGTCGTCGATACTGGTGCCCCCATGTGTTACCATCCCGCCGGGCCGGGTCGGAGAGTCCGTGGGCCGACCTGCCCGTCGCTGGAGAATCGCCGGTATGACGAACCGATCTGGCCGCTCGTGTCCTGTCGGGCGACCGACGAAGGCCGCGTTCCTCGTTGCCGTCCTGGCGGGCGTAGGGCTGACGGGGTGCGGCACGGGCGAGGTGGTGCTGCCGCCGCCCATGACCGCCGACGACCGCGCCGCCGAGTTCCAGATTGACGAGGGAGGCTTCGCCAGCCTGGGCTATCGCCTGGACTGGCGGGGGTTCCCGCCCGTGGAGCGGGGCGGGCGGATCGAGTCGATCCTGACCTCGCCGGACGCCATCGTCGTGCACGAATCCGGCAACGCGACCAGCGTCCTTGAGCCCACCACCGGCGCGGTCCGCTGGTCCAACGCCCTCTCCAACACGCTCACGCGATTCGTGGGGCTGGCCCGGAGGGACGGCGTGGTGCTCTCGACGAGCGAGTCCGAGATCTTCCAACTGGCCGTGGCGACCGGGGAGTTGGTCGGGCGCCAGCCGCTCGAACGCGTCGTCAACACCCCCCCCCTGCTCCTGGGCGACCTGTTGATCTTCGGGACGGCCCGGGGCGAGGTCATCGCCCATTCGCTGGGCTACCGCCTCACCGCATGGGCCTTCGGAACACCCGGCGCCATCGACCATCCCCTGGTCGTCGTCGGCGGCGCGGTCGGGGCCGTGACCCAGACCGGCGCCGTCCTCTTCCTCGACCCGGGCACGGGCTCGCTGGTCGGCCGCAACCGCATCTTCGGCCCTCCCGGCGGAGACCCCGCCACAGGCGCCAATCTCATGTTCGTGGCCAGCACCGACCAGTCGCTCTACGCCTTCGCGGGCAACGGCGGGGCGATCTGGCGCCTCCGCACCGGCGCGCCGCTCACCACGCCGCCCGCCTTCCACGCCGGGCGGCTCTATGTCGAGCTCCCCGACTCGGGCTTCAACGCCTTCGACCCGATGAGCTCGACCCCCGCCTGGTCCAACCCGCAGGTTCAGGGCGTGCTCGTGGGCGAGCGCAAGGGCTCGCTCCTGGTCTGGGACGCCGCCTCGTCGACCCTGTCGCAGGTCGAGAAGATCACCGGCGACGTGCTCGCCCGCGTGCCCGTCCCCGGCGCCGAGCGGTTCGTGGCCGACAGCCCCGTCGACGGCAACCTCTTCGGCCTGAGCCGCTGGGGCGTCGTCGCCAAGTTCTCGCCGCGGGACTGACCGCCAGGCCCGAGGGGTTCGTCATGCCCGACCTGATCCCCGTCAAGAGGGCCCTGCTCTCGGTGAGCGACAAGACCGGGCTGGTCGCCCTGGCCCGCGCCCTGGCGTCCCGCGGCGTGCGCCTGGTCTCGACCGGCGGCACCGCCAAGGCCCTGGCCGCCGCCGGGTTCGACGTCACCCCCATCGAGGCCGTCACCGGCTTCCCGGAGATGATGGACGGGCGCGTCAAGACGCTGCACCCCAAGGTCCACGGCGGGCTGCTCGCCGTCCGCGACGACCCCGCCCACCTCCAGGCCATGCGGGCCCACGCCATCGACCCCATCGACCTGCTCTGCATCAACCTCTACCCCTTCGAACGCACCGTCGCCTGTCCCGACGTCACCCGCGACCACGCCATCGAGAACATCGACATCGGTGGCCCGAGCATGGTGCGGTCGGCGGCCAAGAACGCCGACTGGGTCGCCGTCGTCACCGACCCCGCCGACTACAGCGCCCTCATCGCCGAGCTCGACGCCAACGCCGGCGCCACCTCGCTCGCCACGCGCCGACGCCTCCAGGCCAAGGCCTTCGCGCGAACGGCGGCGTACGACGCGGCCATCGCGGCGTGGCTCGCCGGCGACCCCGACGACGACCCCTTCCCCCACCGGCTCTCTCTCACCCTCGAACGCGTGCGTTCGCTGCGCTACGGCGAGAACCCGCACCAGCGGGCCGCGCTCTACCGCCTCGGCCCCGGCGCCGCGATCGCCGCGGCCCGGCAACTGCACGGCAAGGAACTGAGCTACAACAACGTCAACGACGCCGCCGCCGCCCTCGACCTGGCCCTGCACCTGGGACGCGTCACCGCCGGGCGGCCCGCCGCCTGCGTCATCAAGCACGCCAACCCCTGCGGGGCCGCGGCGGGACCCACGCCCGCCGACGCCGTCGACCTGGCGATCGCGGGGGATGCGCTGGCGGCCTACGGCGGGATCCTGGCCCTCAGCGTCCCGCTCGATGCTCCCGCCGCCCAGCGCCTCTCGCTGAAGGACGTGTTCCTCGAGGTCATCGTCGCCCCCGCCTTCGACGACGACGCCCTCGACCTGCTCCGGTCCAGGTCCGCCAACGTCCGCCTGCTCCGCGTCGAGGCGGCGCCGGGCGCCGGGACCGCGATCGACTTCCGCTCCATCCCCGGTGGCGTGCTCGCGCAGACCCGCGACGACGCGCTCGCCGGTGATTTCGGGCACCGCGCGGGGCCGCCGCCCTCCGAGGCCCAACTGGGCCTGGCCCGGTTCCTGGAGCCCGTCTGCCGGGCCCTGACCAGCAACGCGGTCTGCATCGGCAGCGCCCCCGCGGGGCGCTTCGCCCTGGTCGGCGCCGGCGCCGGGCAGATGGACCGCCTGCAGGCCTGCCGCATCGCGGTCGAGAAGAGCGGGGACCGGTCCAGGGGCGGCGTGGCCTTCTCCGACGCCTTCTTCCCCTTCCCCGACGCCCCCGGGGTGCTCATCGACGCGGGCGTGTCGTGCCTGGTCCACCCGGGGGGTTCCAAGCGCGACGACGACACGTTCGCCCTGTGCCGCGAGAAGGGCGTGACCTGCCTGACCACCGGGCTGCGCCACTTCCGGCACTGACCGGGCCGGTTTGATCCGCCCCCTCCCGCACCATATGAATTGCTGACCCGGCGGCGCTCGGCGGAGTGGAGGCCCCAGGTCGCCTGCGGGGCCCCATGCACGGACGCCCATCCAGAGCCGCGAACGGCCACCATCGGAAGCACGAGGACGGTGCCGACGGCCTGCCGGCCGAGGACCACCTATCGCTGTCGACCTTCGCCCACACCGAGGGGCTCAACGCCAAGGTGCTGGTGCTGAACAAGGCCTTCATGGCGGTCCGCGTGGTCACGGCCCGCCGGGCGTTCGGGCTGCTCTTCCGCAACATCGCCGAGATCATCCAGGTCCAGACCGACGCGGCGGGGACACAGCAGTTCCTCACCTACAACATCGAGACGTGGACGGACGGGGCGGAGATCCAGCGCCGCATCCAGCACGAGCGCGAGCGCTTCGACTGGGTCCGCACCGTGCGCCTCGAGATCCCCGTGCCGCGCATCATCCGCCTGCTCGGGTACGACCGCCTCCCCGACCAGGCCGTCAAGCTCAACCGCCGAAACCTCTTCGCCCGCGACCGCAACCAATGCCAGTACTGCGGTCGGCACTTCCCCACCAACGACCTGTCGCTCGACCACGTCCGCCCGCGCTCGCACGGCGGGGGCGAGTCCTGGGAGAACCTGGTCTGCGCCTGCATCCGCTGCAACGCCCGCAAGGGCGGGCGCACCCCCGAGCAGGCGGGCATGTCCCTCGTCCGCAGGCCGGAGCGCCCCAAGCGCAACCCACTCATCTCGCTCCGCCTCGGGCACGAGAAGTACGCCTCGTGGAAGGCGTTCCTCGACCACGCCTACTGGTCGGTCGAGCTCAAGTAGCCGCGGCCTACGGCTGCTGGGGCGTCGAGAAGGCGTCCGGCGGCAGGGCCTCGTTGGTCACCACCACCTCGACGCGCTGGTTCATCCGGTCCTTCTCCCGGTCGTAGGTCCGGGCCACCACACGGTTGCCGTCGCCGATCGCCACGACGCGCAGTTGCTCGCGCCGGACCCCCGACTCGACCAGCACCCGGCGCACGGCCAGAGCCCGCCGGTAGCTGAGTTCGAGCCCCTTGTCGGGGTCGCGCAGGGCCTCGCTGGGGCTCGCGTGCCCGCGGAGCTCGACGATCCAGTTCAGCCCGCGCAGCCGCTGGGCGGTGTCCTCGATGACGTCGCGGGCGGACTGCGAGAGCAAGTCGGACCCGTCCTCGAACGGAACCGCCGCCCCGAGACTGGTCAGGTCGCTGGGGCGCACGCTCTGCACCTTCTCGTGCTCGCCCTGGGGCGCGTCCTGGTCCGCCGGGCCGCCCTGGCGCTCCTTGATTCGCCGGACCAGCGGGGCGTCCTTGGGGTCGGTGGACAGGATGTCGACCGGGTTGTTGAAGCCCTCGCGCACCGCGATGACGAAGTCGTAGAACTCGCCCGACTGCGGGTGCTCGCTGGGCGTGTCGGACGGCTGCCCCCCCGCCGCCGCCGTCGACTTGGGGCCCATGTTCAGGGCCAGCAGGATCACGAAGAAGCCCATCTGCAGCATCACGTTGTCCGCGAAGCTGATGAGCCATTCCGGGGCGCCCTCGTGCCCCTCCTCGTGCCCGCCCCCGTGCCCAGCGTGCTTCTTGTGCGCCTTTTTGTGGCCCTCGCCCTCCGCGTGGCTGTCGTGGTCCTGTTCGGGCATGGGGGCGTGGTCCGGGGATCAGGCGGCCTGGCGGTACTTGGCCCGCGCGGGCGTCGGGATGAACGCGAGCATCTTTTCGAGCGTGACGCGCGGGTTGTCCCCGCCCTGGATCGACAGGATCCCCTGCAGCATCATCTCCCGCCCCAGGATCTCCTCGCCCGACCGCAGCGCGAGCTTGTCGCCCATGGGCCCGGCGACCGCGTTGGCCAGCACCGTCCCGTACATGGTCGCGACCACCGCCACCGCGAGCATGTGCCCCATGATCTTGATGTCCCCGCCCAGGTGCCCGAACATGCCGATCTGCCCGATCAGCGTCGCCACCAGCCCGTACCCGGGCGCGTAGAGCTTGATCAGGTCGAAGAACTTCTTGCCGGCCTTGTGCCGGTCCTGCATCGCCAGGATCTCCATCCGCAGCGTGCCCTCGATGGCGTCCGGCTCCACGCCGTCGATCGCGGCCTTGAGCCCCGCCCCCAGGAACGGGTCCTTGATGTTGGGGATCTCGCTCTCGAGCGCGAGGATGCCGGCGCGCCGGGCCTTCTCGCTCAGCTTGTTCATGAGCTCGATGACCTCGACCGGCTCCATGCCCTTGTGGAAGAAGAACCGCCGCGTGTACCCCGGGATGCACTTGATCTTCGACATGGGCATGGCCATCAGCACCACGCTGAGCGACCCGCCGAACACCATGTACATGCCCTTATCGGACCAGAACATGGACAGGTCGCCGTGGCTGGCCTTCAGCATCACGATGGCGCAGAACACGAAGCCCAGGATGCTGCCGATGACGCTGGCTTTGTCCATCGCCTCTGGTCTCGGGGGGTCATGCGGGCCCGCGGCGGCGTTCCGCGCCGCCCACCCGCTATCGGCCCGCGCGCCGCGACGGTCCAGCCCCGCCCGCCCCGAGCCCCCCGATCGGCCCCGAGCGACGCCACGACCCGCCCCGGGGGGCGTCCGAGAATCAGTCCCCCCGGCGCACGAACGCCAGCCGACCCTGGTCCTTGGTGACGCCGGGGAACCGCAGGGCCTGCCCGTGGGCCACGCAGTAGACCCCGGGCGGCAGCACGCCCGCGGCGAAGATGGCCTCCGTGAGGTTCTGGAGCGCGTCAGAGCGCTTCATCTCGAAGGGGCCCCTCGCCCCCGTGAGCACGATGGGCACCCTTGGCGCGGCGAGGGAAGCGTGGATCAACTCCCCCGTGCGGGCCAGCGTGTCCGTCCCGTGCAGGATCACGACGCCGTCGCTCTCGCCCTGCGCATCGCGAGCCGCGGCGAGCACCAGGGCCCGGTCGTCGTCGGTCATGAGCAGGCTGTCCTTGGCCAGCACCGGTCGAACCGCGACCTCCACCGCCTCCAGGCGCAGTTCTCCGAGCATGCGCGCGATGATCGAGCCGCGGTTCTCGAGCGTGCCGGTGGCCTCGTCGTAGACCTTCTCGATCGTCCCGCCGGTGGTCAGTACCCGCACCCTTCGCATCGAAGGGATCGTTGGCGCCCCGGCGCGATCCGGCACGAGCCTACCGACGCCGGCGCAGCCCAAAGACGCCCATCAGGGCCAGCGGCAGGGCCGTGACCGGGCTGGGCACTCCCGGCACGCGGAACACGAGAAACTCCTCGTGGTTGTAGCCGGGCGTGAGGGGATTGGCGGGTCCGTTCGGGTCGCGGTGCCAGATCCAGTGGGCGTTGGCGGAGATGCCGGGCCTGAACCCCCAAGGACCCACGCCGTTCGTGTATCCCGGGAAGGACGTCGGCGGGATCCACAGCCCCAGCGTCGTCGCGTAGGTGATCGCCGAGTCAATCTGCGCCTGCGTGGGCATCACCGACGCCGGCCATGGGTTCGTCATGCCGAACAACTGCTGGAGGTATCGCCCCGCGGGAAACACCTCCCAGTTCCCGCTCAGCCCCGTCAGAAACTGGTACCCCTGGGTCACGTTGTGGAACTCGCCGATGAACCCCTGCGCCGCGGAGTGATCCGAGGACGTCGCCACGTAGAAGTAGTCGGTCGGGTTGGCCCCGCCGACGTTAAACGTGTACGTCGTCGGCCAGGAGTTCCCCGACCCGACGGCAAGGGTCGTCTGCATCGAGTTCCCGAACCACGCCGAGAACTGGTTGTCCACGGTCATGTGGATGGTCCAGTTGTCGGCCGCAAGGCTCGGCGCGCACGCCACACCCGCGGCGAGCATCATCGACGACAGCGCGCGAGAAATCACCATTTGTCCCTCCTCCTTTGGCCCCTCGCCGCCCTCCAAGCGGCGAACGCCAACGACTGAACCTTACCAGATCGCCGACCCGCCGTCAAGGCGATCAACGTCTGTGCGCGCGCCAACCGAGAGCACGTGCCCGAGGCAAACAAACACCGTCCTGGCGGCCCCGGCATCGGGCGGGGCGCGAACAGAGCGGGTCAGGCGACGATGCCCGTCACCTTGACGCCCGTGTACTGCTGCCGGTGCCCGCGCTTCTTCTGCCAGGTCTTCTTCTCGCGGAAGGTCCAGACGTGGATCTTCTGGCCCTTGACGACGGGCTCCACGACCTGGGCCGTGACGCTGGCGCCGGGGACGTAGGGGAGCCCGACCTTGGCCTTGCCCCCGGCTTCACCCACGACCAGGACCTTGTCGAAGGTCACGGTGTCGCCCGGCTTGGCGGCGCCGTCGCTGAGCAGGTCCATCAGGAACTCCTGCCCCTGCTCGACCTTGCGCTGCCCGCCCGACTCCTCGATGATCGCGTACATGGCCTCGGCTCCTGCACCATGTTGGCGGGGGGTCCGTCAGGACCGCTTGGCCGGCTGGCACGTCCCGGTTCACAATGGGGAGAGAAGGTTAGGCCTTGTGCGCGCCGGTTCAAGCGTTCGGCGAGCGCTCGGTCCCGCCATAGGATCGCGGGCGGCCTGGCACGAGCGACCCCATCGGCGGACGTGCCCATGGAACCCCGATCGTCGCCCGAGGATCGGCCTCTGGCGCGACAGGCGCCGGCGACCCGCACTAGGATCCACGTGTCGGAACACCCTCGGCCCGGCGCACGGACGGCACCTGCATGAGCGGAATCGAATCCTCACCCACGACGCCGGCGCGGACGCCCTCGGCCGCGCCGCTGGGGGGTGGGCCGCCCCTGATCCCGGAATCGGTCGCGGCCTTTCTCACCTCGCTCGTGCATGAGCAGTGCGCGCTGATCGGGGCGTTGGCGGGCGTGATCTACCTGCTGAGCGCCGACCGGAAGCGGGGCGTGGCCGTGGCCCGTGGGGCGCCGGGGTTCGCTCGGGGCGAGGCGGGGTACGACCCGCTGACGCCGGGCCTGGTGGCGCGTCTGGAGCGGTTGGCGGTCGACGCGGCGCCCGGGGCCGATGGGCGCACGGACCAGCCCGTAGCGGGGAAGATCGACGCGGTGTCGGTGCCGCGGGGCGAGGGTCGCTCGACGGGGCTGTACGAGCCGGAGGCGGTGCTGCCGGCGATCGCGGCGCCCCTGGTGGTGGACGGGCGGACGGAGTTCGTGGGGGTGCTGATCCTGCCGCGGGGCTCGGAGCGAGCGGCGGAGGAGGGTCTGACCAAGCTGGCGTTGACGGCGTCGCGTTTCGAGGCGTTCCTGTGGCGCGAGCAGGCGATGCAGGAGGCCGAGCACAAGCTGAAGCTGCGCGAGGCGATGGAGTTGCTGGACGCGTCGCAGGCGGCGCCGACGGCCCAGAGCATGGCGGCGGTGCTGTGCGACGAGGTCAAGCGACGGTTCGGGTGCGCCCGCGTGTCGGTCGGTCTGACGTGGCACCACCGGATCAAGGTGGTCGCGGTGTCGGACACGGACGAGATCGATCACCGGACGCCGACGCTGGCGGCACTGGAGGCGGCCATGGACGAGTGCGCCTGGCAGGACGCCGAGGTGGCGCGCCCCGCGCCGCCCGAGGCCGAGAGCGATCCGAACCTGAGGCGGGTCAACCGGGCCCACGGGGACCTGGCGGACAAGTTCGGGCCGGCGAGCGTGGCGAGCCTGCCGCTGCGGGTCTCGGGGGACGTGGTGGGCGTGCTGACGCTGGAGCGGGCGCCGAACGACCCGCTCCCGGCCGGGGGGCTGGCGCTGCTGCGGCTGATCGGGGAGGTGGTGGGCCCGGCGTTGTGGTCGCGGCGGCTGGCGGACCGTGGGGTGCTGGCGGTGCTGCGCGACCGCACGCTCGAGATCGGGCACGTGCTCGTGGGCCCGCGGTACACCGCGGCGAAACTGGTGGGGCTGGTGCTGCTGCTGGCGCTGGTGCTGCTGGCGGCGGTGCCGATCCCGGCGGTGGTGCCGGCGGAGTGCGAGGTTCGGGCGACGCAGGCGCGGGTGGTGGTGCCGCCTTTCATCGGGTACCTGGCGTCGGTGCGGGCGCGCCCCGCGGACACGGTGGAGGCGGGGCAGGTGCTGGCGACGATGGACACGCGCGACCTGGAGGCCGAGCTGTCCCGGGCCCGGGCGGAGCGGGCCAAGCAGGAGGTCCAGCGCGACGCGGCGCTGGCGTCGGGGGAGACGGCGCGGGCCAAGGCGGTGGGCGCGGAGATCGCGGCCCTCGACGCCGAGATCGCGCTGAACGCGTCGCTGATCGAGCAGGCGCAGGTGCGGGCGCCGATCGCGGGGGTGATCGGTCGGGGCGACCTGGAGCAGTTCGTGGGCGCGCGGGTGGAGCCGACGCAGTCGCTCTTCGAGGTGGTGGCGCCCGACAACCGCGTGGTGCTCCACGTGGACGAGCGGCGGATCGACGACGTGCGCGTCGGGCAGGAGGGGCACATGTCGCCGCGGGCCCTGCCGGACCGGCGGATCCCCCTGCGTGTCGAGCGGATCACGCCCATGGCCGAGCTGATCCGAGGGCGGAACGTCTACCTGGTCGAGGCGGAGCTGGCGGACCCGGCGTCGGCGGCGTTCCTGCGGCCGGGCATGTCGGGGGTGGCGCGGCTGGGCCACGGGTGGACGACGGGGCTGGCGCGGCTGACGAGGCCGCTGATCGACGAACTGCGGCTGCGGCTGTGGTGGTGAGGGACCCTTGGCGCTCTTCCGACCCGACCCCCAATCCTCGTTCGCGGACCTGTGGTACCGCGTGGGCCCGACGCGACCGCGGCTGTCGGCGCACGCGCGGGTCGCGCGGCAGCAGTTCGGGCCGCACACCGTCTTCGTGGTCGAGGAGCCGGCTGGGGGCGGGTACTTCCGGCTGTCGGAAGCGGCGTGGTTCTTCGCCGGGATGCTGGACGGGACCCGCACGGTCGACCATGCGTGGGACGCCTGCAACGCGCAGCTGGGGGACGACGCCCCGACGCAGCGCGAGTGCCTGGACGTGCTGGGCAAGCTCCAGCGGCACGGTCTGCTGGCGGGCGAGCAGCCCCTGGCGTCATTGGAACTGGGGCGGCGCGAGTCGGAGGTCGAGTCGCGCAAGCGCCAGCGGAGGCTTGGGCACGGCGTGTTCTTCACGATCCCGCTCATCAACCCCGACGCGTGGCTCAATCGTCTGGCCTACCTGCTCCGACCCCTCTTCACGCTGCCCGGGCTGGTGCTCTACGGCGTCGCGATGCTCGTCGCGCTCTACCTTGTCGGCACCCACGCCTCGCAACTGGGGTCGCACTTCGACAACGTGCTGGCCCCCGGCAACCTGGTGACGCTCGCCGCCGTGTTCCTGCTGCTGCGGGCGTGGCACGAACTCGGTCACGCGGCGGCGGTCAAGGCCTACGGCGGGGCGTGCAACGAGATCGGGGTGATGCTCCTGGCGTACGTGCTGCCGTTCCCCTACTGCGACGCCAGCAGCGCGTCGGCGTTCCCGGAGACGTGGAAGCGCGTGGTGGTGTCGTCGGCGGGGATGATCTTCGAGACGTTCGCCGCGGCGATCGCCGCCGTCGTGTGGGCGACCGCCGAGCCCGGGCTGTGGCGCACGGTCGCCGCCAACACGGTGATCGCGGCGGGCTTCACGACTCTGCTTTTCAACGCCAACCCCCTGCTGCGGTACGACGGGTACTACATCCTCTCGGACCTGATCGGCGTGCCCAACCTGTGGCAGAAGGCGATGCAGCTCTGGCAGTACATGGTGGAGCGGGGCGTGTTCCGGATCCCGGGGCTGCGCCCGCCTCCCATGCGGAGCCGGCGCGAGGCCTGGCTCATCGGGGTGTTCGGGGCGTGCTCCTTCACCTACCGCTACGTCGTCATGCTCTACATCGTGCTGCTGATCTCGGAGCGGTACCTGGCCCTGGGGCTGGTGATCGCGGCGATCATGGTGTTCGCGTGGGGGGTGGTGCCGCTGGCCAAGGGCGCGGGGTACCTGGTCGGGTCGACGAAGCTGGAGGGTCGGCGGGCCCGAGCCCTGGGGATCACGTCGGCGTTCGTCGCCCTGCTCCTGGGCGTGCTGGGGCTGGTGCCGGCGCCGGCGGCGGTGTACGCGCCCGCAACGCTCGAACCCTTCCAGAAGGCGCCGCTCCGCGCGCCGGAGCCCGGGTTCGTCGATCGCGTGCTCGTCGAGCCGGGGAGGGACGTCGGCGCGGGTGAGGCGATCCTCGTGCTGCGGAACCCGGAACTGGCGGCGCAGCTGGAGCGCGGGCGGGCGCGGCTGCGGGGTGGCGAGGCGCGGCTGGACGCGGCCCTGGCCCGCGACCCGGCGGAGCACCGGGCGGCCCAGGCCGAGGTGACCAAGCTCCGGGCCGACGTCGAGCGGCTGGAGGCCCGCGTCGAATCGCTGACGATCCGCGCGCCGATCTCGGGGCGGCTGCTGCCCGCGAGCGGGTCGGCGTCCGACCTCGGCAACGCCCTGGGGCGATTCGTGGGGCGCGGGGCGCTGTTGGCCGGCGTGGCGTCGGTGGATCGCCTGATCGCGCGGGCCGACGTCTCGGACCGGGAGCTCGCGTACATGTTCCGCGGCGCGGGGCCCCCGTCGGCGTCGTTCCGCGTCCGGGGCCTGGGCGGGACGGAGCACGACGGGCGGATCGTGCGCGTCGACCGCGTGGCGACGCGCGAGGTGTCGTCCGAGTCGCTGGCGGCGACTTCGGGCGGCGAGGTGCTCATGGATCCGACGGACGAGCGCCAGCGGGCCACGCTCTCGCCGCTGTTCAGCGTCGACGTGGCGCCGACGGCGGGGCGGCTCGACCTGCCGCCCGGGCTGCGGGCGCGGGTGCGGTTCGCGACGCCGGCCGAGCCCCTGATGGTCCAGTGGTGGCGCCGCGCGATGCAGTACGTGGAGGGGCGGGCCGCGTCGTGAGCGAGTGTGCCCCGCGCATGCCGATGCCGCTCGCGACCCGGGCGCCGCGCGGACGGGGCGGGCCGGCGCCGGGCTCGATGAGGCTGTGGCCGACGCTGAGCTGGTCGGGGGATCGGCGCCGACCTATGCGCGGGATCGACGTGCTGGGCGAGCGCCTGCTGGGATGGGCGGCTCGCTCGCGCCGCGCGCGGCTTGAGTGGGCGCGGGCCGAGGCGATCCTCGATCAGGCCAGGGGGCACCGTGATCGCGGCGACGCCGCGCTGGACGGGGCGATCCACGAGGCCCGGGAGCGCGTGCTGATCAACCGGTTCGACCCGTGCGCCGTGGACGGGGCGTTCGCGGTGGCCCACGAGGCGATCCGGCGGACCATCGGGCTGGCGCTCTACCCGGAGCAGGTGCTGGGGGCGCTGGCGATGTCGGAGGGGTGCTGCGCGGAGCTGGCGACGGGCGAGGGCAAGACGGTGACGGCGATCCTGCCGGCGGCGCTGGACGGGTGGCTGGGCAAGGGCGTGCACGTCATCACGGTGAACGATTACCTGGCGCAGCGCGACGCCGAGACGTGCGGGCCCGCGTACCGCCGCCTGGGTCTGAGGGTCGCGTCGCTCAAGGACTCCAGCCCGCACGCCGAGCGGCAGCGGTCCTATGACGCGGACGTCACGTACGCCGCCGACAAGCAGGTGATCTTCGACTTTCTGCGTGACCGCCTGATCACGCCGCTCAGGCCGCGCCTGGCGGGCGTGCTCATGGACGGGCTGTTCGGTGCCGCGGCGGCGGAGGATGCGCGCGTGAGGCCCGACTGGGGGCGGCTGGTCGTGCAGCGCGGGCTGCACTCGGCGATCGTGGACGAGGCCGACAGCGTCCTGATCGACGAGGCGGTCACGCCGGCGATCATCGCGGAGCGCGACGAGCACGCGCACGCGGCGGCGGACCACTACCGCACCGCGGCGGCGCTGGCCACCCAGCTCACGCAGGGGCGGCACTTCACCGTCGACGAGCGGATGCGGCTGGTCCGCATGACCGACGAGGGTCGGGCGTGGCTGGCGGAGCGCGCGGGGGGGCTCCCGGCGTTCTGGGCCGGGCCGCGGCGGAGGGAGGAGCTGCTCACCACGGCGCTGACCGCCCGGGTCATCTACACGCTCGGCGACGACTACATCATCCAGGAGGGCAAGGTCGTCATCGTCGACCGCTCGACGGGGCGCGTGCTCCCGGGGCGGCAGTGGCAGCTCGGGCTCCACCAGGCGGTCGAGGCCAAGGAGGGGCTGGACGTCACCGAGGACCGCGTCACGAGCAGCCGCATCAGCTACCAGAGGTTCTTCCAGAGGTACCGGCGTCTGTCGGGCATGACGGGGACGGCGGCGGAGGTGCGGGCGGAGCTGTGGCGCTGGTACCGCCTGCCGGTGGTCCGCGTGCCGCCGCACCGCCCGGTCATCCGCGTGCACGCGCCGCAGCGGATCTTCGACACGCAGGAGGCGAAGTTCGCGGCGGTCGCCGAGCGCGTCGGGGGCCTGCACCGCGAGGGGCGACCGGTGCTGATCGGCACGCGGAGCGTGGCGGCGTCGGAGCGCCTGAGCGTGCGGCTGGGGGAGGGAGGGATCCCACACGAGGTGCTGAACGCGACGCGCGAGGCGCAGGAGGCCGCCATCGTCGCCAAGGCCGGGCAGGAGCGTGCCGTCACGGTCGCCACGAACATGGCGGGGCGCGGCACCGACATCCTGCTGGACCGACGGGCCCGCGAGCTGGGCGGGCTCGTGGTCGTCTCGACCGAGCGGCACGACGAGAGTCGCGTCGATCGCCAGCTCTACGGGCGATCGGGTCGGCAGGGCGATCCCGGGCGGGCCGAGACGTTCGTGTCGCTGGACGATCCGCTGATCCGGCGGCACGGGCTGGCGCCGCTGGTGTGGCTGGTTCGGCGGTCACAGGGGCCGCTGCGCGGCTGGGCCGCCCGGGCCCTGTGGTGGATGGCCCAGCACGCCGCGGCCCGGCGATGGGCCGCTACCCGATCGGCCGCCGCACAGACCGAGGACTGGACGGAACTGTCGCTGCACCGGCACGCCCGCTGAGCCCGGCTGCAATCCGGGCGGGCCTGCGGCTTGACTCTTCTTGCATCGACCGAATACTTATGCCGTGCACGCCAAGGCCCGACGACAGCACGCGATCCGCGAGCTCCTGGACAAGCACCGGGTTGCCGACCAGGCGGCGCTCCGGTCGCTGCTGGTGGGGGTGGGGATCCGGGCGACGCAGGCCACGCTGTCGCGCGACCTGCGCGAGCTGGGGGTGGTCAAGGGCCCGACCGGGTACCGCATCGCGCCGCCCCCGGACACCACGCTCCAGCCCGGGCTGCGGACGCTGGAGCGGGCCCTCAAGAGCTACATGATCTCGGCCCGCCCGGCGGGGGCGATGGTGGTGGTGCGCACGGGCCCGGGGCACGCCAACCCGCTGGCGGTCGAGCTGGACCGGGCCAAGCTCCCCGAGTGCATCGGAACGGTGGCGGGCGACGACACGATCTTCGCGGCGGCGCCCTCGCCCCGCGGCGCCCATCGCCTCCAGTCGCGGCTCCTGCTGCTTGCCGGGAAGAAGCCATGACCACGACCAGGCCCGAGGGCGCCCCGTTCTCCGACGTGCGCCCCGCGCGCGTCGTCGTCATCGGCGCCGGCGGGTATTCCGGGGCTGAACTGGTGTCGCTGCTCCTGTCGCACCCCGCGGCCAAGCCGGTCGGGCTCTTTGCGTCCGCGCGGCGCGAGAAGGGCGACCGCCCCGGCGCGTTCGAGGAGCTCTTCCCGCGCTTCCGCGGGCTGGTCGGGCTGGAGGTGCGGGCGACCGACCTGGGCGCCGTCGCGGCCCATGAGCCCGACGCCGTGTTCCTCGCCACGCCGCACGAGGCCAGCGTGGAGTTGGCGCCGCCGCTGGCCGACCGCGGGCTGCGCGTGCTGGACCTCTCGGGTGGGTACCGGCTCAAGGACCGGGGCGCGTGCCTCAAGCACTACGGGATCGAGCACGCGCGGCGCGACCTGGCCGACGGCGCGGTGTACGGCCTGCCGGAGCTCCCCGGGGTTCGCGAGGCCCTGGGCAAGGCCCGGTTGATCTCGGGGCCGGGGTGCTACCCGACGTCGGCGATCCTGCCCCTGGCCCCGTTGGCGCGGGCGGGGGCGGTGCGTCCGGGCACCAGACCCATCGTCGATGCCACGTCGGGCGTTTCGGGCGCGGGGCGGGGCTTGGCGCTCAAGGCGCTCTTCTGCGAGGTCTCGCTCCAGCCGTACAACGTGCTCTCTCACCGGCACAATCCCGAGATCGACGCCTACTCGGGGGTGGCGACGGTCTTCACCCCTCACCTGGGGGCCTTCGAGCGGGGGATCCTCTCCACGATCCACGTCGAGCTTGCGCCGGGGTGGGACGCGGCCCGGATCGAGGCCGCGCTGCGAGGGGCGTACGCCGACGAGGCGTTCGTGCGGTTGCTGCCGCGCGGGCAGTGGCCCTCGGTCGCGGGCGTGGAACGGACGAACTTCTGCGACATCGCGTGGGCCTTGGACGAG
>Ga0194127_10000610_pt1 | contig 56748 bp, 47 predicted proteins | sample TA2KigC100mmetaG_FD_148624 | JGI IMG/M metagenome (GOLD analysis project Ga0194127, IMG submission 148624) | Freshwater microbial communities from Lake Tanganyika, Tanzania - TA2015036 Kigoma Deep Cast 100m | ecosystem: Environmental > Aquatic > Freshwater > Lake | place: Tanzania: Lake...
CATGCCCGGCAGCGCGGTAGCCCATCGGCGCAGCGAGCAAGGCCGACCACACAAGCGCCATGCGTGCCGCCTCCTCCGCCCAATCAAGCGTATGGTTGAAAATGGCTCGCGAGAGAATTTGAGCAAGCGCAACAAGCAACATGAGCGCAAGCAGGATCGCGGAAAAAGAAAGCCCCCATCTTGCGATGGGGGCGTTCAGTTTTGCGAGACCTCGCAGCGCGAGGTCGATGATCTTCAACACGACCTCAGGATCTTATTTGGTCCCGAAGTTGTAGCGCGCCTGAAGACCAAAGTAACGATCGGCATCGCGCGGAATCTGCAAACGCACCGCGCCACCCGGGCCGCCACTCGTCTTGAGCACGGTGTAAGCCTCATCCGTCATGTTGCGACCGATCAGAGCGATCCGGAAGCGATCGTCAGCATCGGTGAGTGCGATCGAGACGTCGACGGTACTGTACGACGGAATCTTCAGCGCAGTGGGCTCGTTGAGATCCGAGAAGCTATCGTCTTGATACGCCCAAACCACATTCGGGGTGAGCGTGAACGTGCCCATCGGGATGTTGAGCTCACCCACGAGCGAGGCCTTCCACTCCGGAGCAAGCGGCAGCTTGGTTCCCGAACGAACCGAAGGGGTCGAACCGGGCGGCGTGAAGAAATTGTCGACCTTCGCGTCGTTGTAAGCGATGCCGGCGCCGAGCGTCAGCATGCTGTTCGGACGCGCTTGGATGTCCACTTCCCAACCGCTCGAGGAGACTTCACCGGCATTCGTCAGCGTCGTGATGAGCGTGCCGTTCAAGAACGTGAAGTTGTTGGCTTGGAAGTCATCGTACTTCGCATCGTAGATCGCGGCGTTGACGAGTACGCGTCCATCGAACAGCGTGCTCTTGATGCCTGCTTCATAGGAGTTGGCGGTTTCGGCTTCGATGAGCGGCGTGTTGTTCACCGTCATGTTGAAGAACACGTTGTATGCCGGGCCCTTGTATCCACGCGCGTAAGACGCGTACACCATGACATCGTCGGAGACGTCGTATTGCAATCCCGCGCGACCCGACGCGTTATCCGAGGAGTTTCTGCCTGTGAAATCCGAACGGTCTGTACGGATACCAGGCTGCCCGGAGAACGTCGTAGGCGTGCGATTGTGGAAATAGCTGAGTGCGTCCGAGGTCCATCGGACACCACCAATCAGACGCAGGCGATCGGAGGCGTTGAATGTCCCGTCAGCGAAAACAGCCAGATTTTTGAAATCCGCTCCGAATTTTGCGTTGGAGAACGTGCTCACGTAAGTCGAGGAGCCCGAGCGGCAGGGACGCTGGCCGGTGGAATCGACAGCGAGCGTACTCGCGGTGCAATTGAAGATATTGCGCTGGAAGAAACGCTCGGAGTCCGTCTTCGAGAAATACATGCCGAGGACATAGTCGACGGTCTCGCCGCCCTTCGAGGCGTAACGCATTTCTTGAGAGAAGGTTTTGGTCGTCTGCGGACCGTAGTCGTGCAGCTGCGCGAAGCCGTTGCCGACATAAGGTGCTGGTGTGTCGATCCAGTCGCCTTCGCGGAACTCGGTGGCATCCCAGGTTCGATAGGCCGTGATCGTCGTGATCGTGCCCGACCCGACATCGATGTCGCCGGAGAGCGACATGCCCCAAGCCTCTTCGGTCGAACGCATTTGCAGATCTTGCTTGACCTGGCGAGTCTCGTCGCCGGCAAACGTCACACCGCTATACAAGGTGCCATACGCGAGCGCGGTACCGCCGGTCGGAGCGGTGCCAATGACCTCGACGCAGCAGTTGTCATCGGAGCTGCGGAAGTCACCCGAGAAAACCCAGTTGCTGTTATCGCCATCGAACTCCCAAACGGTGCGAACGCCTTGGCGCTTGTAACCGTTGAGGTCGCCGCGAGCGGCTGTCGAGGTGACGTTGTCGATGTAGCCATCGAACTCGCTACGCATGATCACAGTACGCGAACGAATGGAGTCGCTGATGGGCGAGTCGTACGCGGCTTTGATCCGCATTTCATTGCCCTCGAACCAACTGACGTCGAGGTACCCGCCCATCGTTTTTCCGGGACGCTTGGTGACGATGTTCACGACACCGGCCGAAGCATTCTTACCGAACAGCGTGCCCTGAGGGCCACGCAGCACTTCGATGCGCTCGAGGTCGTAGAGATCACCGAAGGCCTCGCCGGCCGATGAGAGCACGACGCCATCGAGGACAGTTGCGACGCTGGGCTGCGCGGCGATCGCGAAGTTGATGGTGCCGACACCACGCAGGAACAACGACTGGTTCAGCGAGGTGTTGGTCTTTCGGATATTCAAGGAAGGGACAAGTGTGCGCAGGGCTTCGATGTTGAAGCTGCCCGATGCCTCGGCGAGATCGCCGGTCACGACCGAGACGGCGATGGGTACGTCTTGAAGTCGCTGTTCGCGCTTCTGCGCGGTGACGACGATTTCATCGAGACGGCCTTCGTCTTGAGCCAGTGACGCCAACGGAAAAACAGCGGCACACGTGGCGACCGCCACGGCTCTCGCGACGATCTTCTTGCTATTCAGCTTCGGCATGAGTTGTCCCCTTCAATGTTGCTTTCGCGCCACAGCTGTCCCGGCGCGTGATGTCTTTCTGACGCTAACAAAGATTTTTATGTCATACAACCCTTATATAAGACATCGGACTAGACCCGCCGGAACGCAGCGATGCGCGCGAGCGGCAGTCGGAGTTCAAGAACCTGGCCGCCGGAGATGGGCTCGCCGGAGTCGAGCCAAGCCCAACGCCCTTGTGGCAAGTAAACCGTGACCCGCCCTTCCGGGTTGAGGCAGGGCGCGACCAAGATCTCGTCACCAACAAAGAATTGATCCTCAAAGGCCCAGGACGCTTTGTCTTGCGGACAGGCCAGTACCATCGGCCGCTGAACGGGCAAACCCGTTGCTGAAGCCTGAGCCACAACGGTTTGGAGATACGGTCGCAACCGCTCGCGCAGATCGAGTGCCTCTCTCGCGAGTGTCTCGGCCTCAGGCCCGTAACTCCAGGGCTCGCGCGGACCGATGCCATGCAGTCGCAGATGAGCGGAAAACACCGCCGCCTGCAGCCAACGTACGTATAGAACCGGATCGCGTTGGTCGCCGTAGAAACCGCCCACATCGGTCGCATAAAACGGCGCGCCGGTCAGCCCCCACGACAAACCACTGCGTAAATTTCCGGCGAGTCCGCCCCAGTCGGCTTGCGGATCTCCGCCCCACTGCGAGGGATAGCGCTGCGAACCCGACCAACCTGCACGGCTGAATAAAAACGCTCCGTTTCGGGAGTACTTCGCAGCGGCCTCGTACACACAGCGGTTGTAAAGCAGCGCGTAAATGTTGTGGAGCGCGTCGCCGCTCGATCCGTCGCTCGCGATCATGTGTTCTTCGATTTGCTCACCGAAGTCGGCCTTGATCATGTCGATGCCAAGGTCAAAGAGCGCCTTGTGCTGATCGCGCCACCACGCGTACGCCTCGGGGTGCGTGAAGTCGAGCAGCCCCGAATCTGGGAGTTGAGTGAGCACAGCTCCGAAAGGCTCGGGATCCCAGGCATATCGATATGCCTCTCCGGTGCGCGTATCGCGAATCAACCAGCCTTTGTCTGCAAGCGTTTTGAACAGTGGATGACGAACCGAGATCAGCGGGTACTCCCATACGCAGATACGGAAACCCATCTCTCGCAATGCATCGACGGTCGGTCGTGGGTCGGGATAACGCTTAGGGCACCACTCGAAAGCAAAACGCGTGTCGGTATCCTGCCAAGCGCGACCATCGAAAGTGATGACCTCGCATGGCATGCCACGACGACGCACTTCGCGCGCGACCGACAAGATTTCTTCGGAATCTTTGTAGTACGCCTTGGAGAGGATGACCCCGAGACTCCAATCCGGTGGCACGGGAGCTCGGCCGGTAAGTGAGGTGTATTGCGCAAGCTGATCGGCACCCGTGCTCCCCGAAAAGAGGAATACATCGAGCGCAGAGTCTTCGATATCGAGCACGTACGCACGTTGCGACCATGGTCCGAAGCCGACTCCGTGGGTCACCGGCGCCGGCGTATGCACGAACGCGCCCCAACCCTCAGGGCTCCAAGCGAAGGGCGCGTTTTTATAGCTCCACTCCGCATTAAGCCCGAGCGCATCTCGGTTATAGGAGCGAATCAATTGCCCTCGCTTATCGAGCCGCCCGGACTTTTCGCCAAGACCGTAGACAGGCGTCGAAGGTCCGAGCTCCAACGACAGCAACCACCGATCGTCGTGGCGCGCGAGCGGCGGCAACCTGAAACGTCGAATGAAGTGACCGTCGCTCGGAGAACCTTGAACAAACCGCCCGTCACGGAGAAAAACGAAACTGAACGGCGCATGACCAATCGTGACGACGAGTTGAGACTCATCCGTAGCGACAGCTTCGAGGCGGCTGTTGGCCGTATCGCCCTCTCCGTGATGACTCAGCACTGCCGAGAGCGGGCGGACGTCGCCACAAAGAATGCCGTACTCGCGAACGTCTCCCTGACTGCGCAATCGCATCCCGTGCTCATGAAGCGTGATGCGCAACACGCCCACAGAGGTCGGAACCATCAGCACATTGTCTGAGAGTGTCGGTATTCCCTCGATGCGGGCAGACGCCATTCGGCCCCAGTGAGGCGCGACGGGATCAAAAACCGTTTGCATGGACACCTCTCGAAAACGAAGCGCTTAGGCCAGCTCCAGCACAGGGATACCCCAGCGGAGCGCCAAAGCGCGCAAGGCGTCTCGATGATCACCGTACGCCAAGGCAAAGTGATGCTCGAGCGCTTCGTCGAGAATCCGCGTACTGACCTCTTCCGCAGGCTTGTCGAAACGTACCGTGCCCGAACAGCCGGTAAAAGCCATCGGAGCCCGGATGACTTCAGCTCCCGCCAGTACGAGCTTCAATGAATTACGCGAGCGCGAGAGGCGTGCAAGGGTGATTCGGCCTGGCTTGATCGGAAACTGATGCAACAATGGCATGCGCCGATTGGTGTGGATCGTCGCTTCGGGTTTGACTTCTGGATCGCACATTGAGATCGGCGCAAGCCCGCAGTGCCACAATACGGCCGTATTGTCCGCTGCAGTGATATCGACGAGGTCGGCCATCCACGCCGGCTCGCCGGCGAGCTCCTGCAAAATGAGTTGCGTCACCGATCCATTGACGTCGGCCTCACAGGCCGAGGGAACCTTCTTTTGGTTCATCATGGCCATCGGTCCACACGCGGCACAACCATACTCGGTGAACATCTCGGGCCAACACCGCACCGCAAGACCGCGCGCGCCCGTATCTCGCTGCACATCTTCGAGCGCACAGAAGACACGGAATGATCGGTCGAGTTGCTCGGCGTCGACTTCCCCCAGCCCCGCGACCTGCGCCTCGGCTCGATCTTTAGCCGCTGCCACACGATTGGCATCGGTCGATCGAGCGCGATCGAAGAGGTTGCCGAGCGTGACATGATCGACCTTGATGTTGGCGAGACGAGCCAGAAGATCGGGATCGAACTCGCAGGTGTCGAACCCGTCGGGATGCTTCCCGACTACCGTAATGCGCGAATCAGCGAGCGCACCCAATACTCGATCCGCGGCACGCTCGGCGTCTGCTCGAACGCGAGTCGCAAGATTTGCCGCGCTAGCTGTGGTCTTGGGTAATGCATGCGATCGCGACAAGGCACGCAGACTCTCTGCGAGGCCGGGCGCCGACGGATCGGCATACAACGACGCGTGAGCTACGCCGGCACGACCTAATGCATGCGCTGCGAGATTGAGCCCGCAGTAAGCATTGAGACGCAAACGTCCTCCGATGCGGGGCTCAGGCAGCGCCCAAATGGCAAGCGGTGTCTTGGCTTCTTTGGCAAGCTTGACCGTCATCGTGGCGTCGGTGAACGTCACCTGCAAAATTAGAAGCAGATCAATCGGCCCCGACGCTGTGATATTGGCGATCGCACGCTCGGCAGCATCACGATCAAACAACAATTCACGAGTTCCGACCGTGCGGATGCCGGCAGCCTCAAGCGCGGTAAAGGCGCGATTCTTTGTTTCTTCCGCAAAGGGCACATCGAACGTCGGCCGCGCGAGCGCCGCGACACCAAAAGTCAGCATGGCTTCAATCTCCGAATCCTGGATAGACGTGTCTGAAACTGGCATCGGCCGGCACGATTCGAGCACCACCCTCGCCGTACACCGAGTGGTGGTTCCACGGTGTGGCCTCTTTATCGGTGAGAACATTGAGCGAGCGCATGTACTCGACGGCCTCGCCCCTCAAGCCGCTTCGAATAGCCTCCCAATCTGGGAAGTGGGTGAACGCTTTCGACCAAATCGCTCGACCTGCGAGATATCCCGACGCGCCCGCTCGGTAGGCATGCGACAAAATTCGGCGGAATTCGTCCATGCCGGCTCCTGCAGAGAGCATGACCCACGGCCGCCCCGACGCAGCGCTGATCGCATCGAACCACTCTTGCGCAGATTCCCACCCCGGCGCACCGACGCCCGGAACATCCGCAGCAGCCAGAGGACTTTCGAGCTTGAAGAGATCGACACCGAATTTCGGATCGGCGAAAGTCCGTACGCTCTCGAGCACGAACTGTGGGTGCTTGCTCTTCATCTCGACGTAATCGCGAGTTTGCTCGGCATCACTTGGCAACGGATATACGAGCAGCTCGAACACGAAGGGGATGTCGTACTTACGACAGGCGTCGCCAATACGCTGAGTGAAATCTTGCTGCGCACGGCAGACAGCTGAATCGGTATCCGGCCGATACCACGCTAGAACCTTGACGGCATCTCCGCCGATCCGCTTGATCTTCTCCACCGACCAGTCATCGATCTCCGAGGAGAGACGACCAGAGGGTGTTTCACGAAAAATCGAATCCTCGAGCGTAACGATGAGTCCTCGTGAGGCGAGCAGCTTGGTCACGCCACGCGGATAGGCGAAGTGCGGATCGAGCAGCATGGCAGATGACTCACCCTGCAGCTCTTCGATCAACATTTCTTTGAAGCCGGCGACATCTTCCCACGGTGCCTCAGCCGTACCTCTTTTAGCCTTGATCGGGTTCTTGATCGGCGGTCGCTGATCGACTGCCGTCATCTTGAATCGCCCGTGGACATCGGCCATTCGCCGCATGCCCCAATACTTCCCAGCAGACAGAATCATTTGGACTCCAACAACGAATCTCTTTCGACTCGGGTAGGCGCACCCGCGCGACCACCGGATCGAGTCACTTTAATCGCAGCGGCAGCAGAGGCCGCCCGGACCGCGGTGATTTCATCAGCCCCCTCGGCAAGAGCCAGGGCGAACGCACCGTGCCAGACGTCACCGGCGCCCAAGGTATCGACGGATTTGACCGGAAACGCAGGAATGGTTCGGGCGGTGATGTTGTTCTGATCGAATCGTGCATCGACGATGAACACGCCGGATGAGCCCATCGTGACGCAACACCAAGCCTTCAGGCGAACGGCTATCTGCCGTAACGATTGCTCGATATCAGTCATCGCGTCGGAGCAGCCAGAATAATCTTTGAGCCCTGCCATCGAAAACGCAATGTGGGTGGCTGATTGCAGTAAAGACCCCGCTTTCGGCACCGGTACATCGGCATCGAGTACGGCCGGCAAGCCTGCCGCGCGAGCGCGCTTGAGCATCACGGTCGCCCCATCAGGCCAGCGCGTATCGGCGAGCACAACGTCGATGCCCTCGAGCGAGACGGCCGATTCAAGCCACGAAGTATCGGTCGGAAGCGAAGCATCGGTGTGGTTGACGATCAACCGTTCGCCTCGCGCATCGACGAAAACAGCCGAGACGGAAGAATGAAACCCGGAGAACCGACGCAGATGACGGCAATCGACTCCATAACCCTCGAGCTCACGCTGGATCGCATCGGCAATCACGTCCTCTCCGACGCGCGCCACAAGCTGCGCGTCGCCTCCAAGCTTGCGGATGGCTACTGCAGCCGTCGCAGCAGGACCTCCACCCACAATTGAAAAACCCGTCGCACGGTGCTTTTCGGCACGTTGCGGGATATGCGGAGTGCTGAAGACGAAGTCCTGCACTGCGTGGCCGACACACAGCGCTCGCTTCATGTGAAGGTGACGTCGTAAGAGAGCGTACTTGTATCGCAACGGCTGAGACGCCACTCCACGCGGCGGCCATCTACCGCCAGCGCGACCCGTTCGACCTGCAACAAAGGCGCACCCAACTCGACGCTGAGGCGCTTCACATCGTCACGACGCGCAACGTCTGCCCGGAGCTTTTCGTTAGCCGAGACGATGTTGATGCGGTATTCACGCTGATAGAGCGCGTACAGTGCATTTGGTAGCGGAGAATGCTGATCGAGTCCCGGGAAATATGCCTCGGGCAAAATGATGCGCTCAATGGCAACCGGGCGTTCATCGACGAAGCGCGTGCGGATTATTTCAAATACGTCTACGCCTTCAGGCAGTTCGAGGGCTTTGGCCTCTGACGATCGAGCGTGGCGCCGCTTGATCGATTCATCGCCACTCGTCGGCACCGCGCGCTGTCCATCCGGACGAGTCAGCCTGAAGAACCGAAACAGCGAGCGTTCCTGCGTGAGCTCTGCGACGTAGGTGCCTTTGCCCTGGCGCCGGTCAATGACCTTATCGAGGGCAAGCGCATCGAGCGCCTTGCGCACCGTTCCTTGGCTGACACCGAGTTGCATGGCAAGAGCCTGCTCACTCGGCAACGCCTGACCTGGCTGCCATTCGCCGTCGGCGATTCGCCGAACGAGGGCCTCGTAAACCTGGCTATAGAGGGGGCGGTACTGCGGGCTGTCCATCTTTGAGGAGAGATCGCCAGAAGGAGCCGATGGTATCGCGCCGCTTGTGGACACAGGGGTCATGCATTTAGTATCTTATATAAGACTTGCAGCCGCAAGCGCATCTCAAGATATCTCAGGAGTGCAGAGTGAGCGTTCCACAACTGCTCGTGCACGATCACAAAGATAACGTGGGCGTTGTCGTGATCGAGGGACTGAAAGCCGGCACCAATATGCTGTGTGTCATCACAGAGGACAACTCTGACTTCCACCTCACGTCAAAACATGACGTTCCGATCGGACACAAAGTCGCACTGGTCGATTTAAAAGTCGGCGATACCGTCATCAAGTACGGGCAGGACATCGGCAAGGTCGTCGCACCGATAGCACGCGGCGAGCATGTCCATGTTCACAACCTCAAGACCAAGCGCTGGTAGGAACCCACCGATGAGCAATACCAACCAAAAAATCTGGGCCTATCGCCGCGAGAATAGTCGAGTTGGCGTACGTAATTACGTCGCTATTCTTCCCGTTGACGATATTTCCAATGCGGCCTGCGAAGCCGTCGCGAATAACATCAAGGGCACCATCGCCCTGCCCCATGCTTATGGCCGCCTGCAGTTTGGCGAAGATCTCGAATTGCACTTCCGCACCATGATCGGAACGGGCGCGAACCCGAACGTAGCGGCATGTATCGTCATCGGCATCGAGCCAGGCTGGACGCAGCGCATCGTCGAAGGCATCGCCAAGACCGGTAAGCCGGTCGCAGGGTTCTGGATCGAAGGCAACGGCGACATCGCCACCATCGCAGCCGCATCGCGCAAGGCCAAAGAATTCGTGCATGCGACTTCAGGTCAGGTACGCGTCGAATGCGATATCAGCGAATTGTGGGTCGCCGCGAAATGCGGAGAGAGCGATACCACCACGGGTCTCGCCTCCTGCCCCACGGTCGGCAACATGTACGACAAGCTGGTTCCAGCCGGTCTTTATGGCTGCTTCGGCGAAACATCTGAACTGACAGGTGCTGAGCATCTTGCAGCCGCCCGAGCGGTCTCGCCTGAGATTCGCGACAAGTTCATGAAGACTTGGCAGTCCTATCAAGACGATGTCATCGAAGCACACAAGACGTCCGACTTGTCCGAGAGTCAGCCCACCAAGGGCAACATCGCCGGTGGTCTCACCACCATCGAGGAAAAAGCCTTGGGTAACCTCGAAAAAATCGGCAAGAAGGTCAAGTTCATCGACGTGCTCGAGCCCGCTGAGGCTCCGGCCCGCGGACCCGGCCTTTACTTCATGGATACCTCCTCAGCAGCTGCTGAGTGCTGCACGCTCCAGGCTGCTGCGGGCTACGTCATCCATATCTTCCCGACTGGCCAAGGCAACGTAATCGGAAATCCGATCATGCCGGTCATCAAGGTGACAGGTAATCCGCGTACCGTCCGACTCATGCCTGAACATATCGACGTCGATGTCTCGGGTGTCGTTCGGCGTGAAATGACGATCGACCAGGCGGGTGATGCGCTCATCGACTGCATCGCTCACACGGCGAACGGTCGACTCACCGCCGCCGAAGCACTCGGCCATGTCGAATTCGTCATGACCAAGCTTTACCGTAGCGCCTAAGTGGTCGCGGCGCTTGGCGCCGCGCAACCACTCCGCTTTGGGGAGATCATCGTGGACGCATCGATCTGCCTGACGCTGGCGGAAGCCGAATCACTGGCTTTCGAGGCCCTGTGCGCTAATCGCACTTCCGAACTTAGTGCTCGTGCAACCGCGCGTGCGCTCGTTGCCGCAGAGGCCGATGGGCAAGCTGCACACGGACTGAGTCGTGTTCCGGCCTATGCGCTGCAGGCGCGCTCCGGAAAGGTCAACGGTCACGCAATCCCGACGCTGACTCGCGCAGCACCGGGTGTCGTACGAGTCGACGCGGGGCTCGGCTTTGCTTATCCGGCGATCGATCTCGCCCTCGACTCTCTGAAACAGCTCGCCAAAGATCAGGGTATTGCGCTCGCCGCCATTCATCACTCTCATCATTTTGGCCAAGTCGGTGCGCATGCAGAACGATTGGCTGACGCTGGACTGATCGCTCTCGTCTTCGGGAATACCCCGAAGGCGATGGCGTTTCATGGTGGGAAACGCGCGATGCTCGGAACCAATCCGCTCGCCTTCGCGGCTCCGCTTCCGGGCGCACGAGCGCCCCTCGTCATCGATCTCGCACTGTCCGTTGCAGCGCGAGGCAAGATCGTCGCGGCTCAAAAAGCGGGTAAACCCATCCCCGAGGGCTGGGCTGTCGATGTTAATGGCCAATCGACGACTGATCCCACGGCTGCTCTTGCGGGCACGCTATCTCCGATTGGCGGCACTAAAGGTGGTGCACTAGCACTGATGGTCGAGATTTTGGGTGCAGCTCTGACGGCGGGTGCGTTCGGTTGGGAGGCGTCATCTTTCTTTGATGCCGAAGGCCGTCCGCCTGAGATGGGTCACTTGTTTGTCGCCATCGATCCGGGCCCAGCGTCAGGGAATGCGTTTGCCGATCGCATGCAAACCCTCCTCGCCACGATCGAGTCCGAGCCCGAGGTACGCGTACCTGGCTCACGCCGGCTCATTGCTCGCACCAAGGCCGAGCACGAAGGAATCACGCTGAGCAACGCGCTGCACGCCGAGATACGCGCACTACATCCGTCTGAGGGAGCATGAGATGGCCGAGATCGTGATCACCGAATTCATGGACGAGGCCGCCATCTCGAGCGTTTTGTCGGGGCGCGATGTCGTCTACAACCCCAAGCTCGTCGATCAGCCTGAAGAGCTCGCGCGACTGGTCAAAGATGCCCGAGCACTCATCGTTCGTAACCGTACGCAAGTGCGCGGCGCTTTGCTTGATTCGGCTGCCAAACTCGAAGTCGTTGGTCGTCTCGGCGTCGGTCTCGACAATATCGATGTCGAAGCCTGTAAAGCTCGCGGCATTGCGGTCTACCCCGCAACGGGCGCCAACGACGTGTCGGTCGCCGAATACGTCATCACCGCAATGCTCGTGCTATTACGAAAGGCGTGGTTCGCCAACTCAGAGGTCATCTCCGGAAAGTGGCCGCGCATGTCGACCATCGGTCGCGAAGTTCAGGGAAAAACCTTAGGGCTGGTCGGTCTCGGCGGCATTGCTCGCGAGACGGCATCTCGTGCTCGCGTCCTCGGTATGAGTGTGATCGCATTCGACCCCCTTCTTCCAAAAGACCGCGCCGCCTGGCAACTGGCTAGTAGCGTCTCGCTCGAAGAGCTCATCGCCCATAGTGATGTCATCAGCTTTCACGTTCCACTCACGGCTTCCACAAAGCGGATGATCGGACTGCCGCAGATTGCTGCCATGAAACGCGGGAGTGTCATCATCAATGCCGCCCGAGGTGGGGTCATCGATGAGGCCGCTGTGGTCGACGCACTGCGCTCCGGTCAACTGGGCGGCGCTGCTCTCGACGTCTTCGAGACCGAACCGCTCGATACCAAAGAAGGCGCGCTATTTGCTGGCGTCCCAAATCTGATCTTGACGCCCCATATCGCGGGCGTCACCGAAGAGTCTAATGTTCGCGTGAGCGAGGTCACAGCGAGAACGGTACTCTCTCATCTGACTCGTAGCGACGGACGATGACCGCTGGCACAGACTCTAATATCTTTGATCTGCTCGTCGTCGGCGGCGGCATCAATGGCACGGGCGTTGCCCGCGACGCCGCAGGACGCGGCCTTCGCGTGCTACTGGTCGAACAAGACGATCTCGCCTCACACACGTCCTCAGCGAGCACCAAGTTAATCCACGGCGGGCTGCGCTATCTCGAGTTCATGGACTTCGGACTCGTACGCAAAGCCCTGATCGAGCGCGAAGTACTTCTAGGCATAGCGCCTCATATCATCAGTCCGCTGCGCTTCGTCATGCCTCATGAGCCGTCCTTGCGACCGGCTTGGATGATTCGGATTGGATTATTTCTCTACGATCATCTTGCGCGTCGCCGAAAACTCGAAGAGTCGCGTGGAATCGATCTGCGCCACCACCCGGCTGGCACATCCCTACGCGAAGGCTTCCGTCGCGGGTTCGAATACTCAGATGGTTGGGTCGATGATGCGAGACTCGTCGTTCTCAATGCGGTCGATGCGCACGAGCACGACGCGACAGTTCTCACTCGTACCCGTTGCATCAAGATCACTCCGACCGCACACAGCCACAAAACCGAACAGGCCTTCTGGGCAGCAACGCTGCAGGATGTTGAGGGTAAAGAGAGCGTCATCAGTGCGCGAGCCGTCGTTAATGCGACAGGCCCGTGGGCAGCCGGCTTTCACGATGCCGCAACGTTAGGTCGATCGAAGCACGGTCTCCGACTCATCAAAGGCAGTCATATCGTCGTTCGGAAGCTCTTCGATCATCCGTATGCCTACATTTTGCAAGCAAGCGACCGGCGTATCGTGTTCGCCATTCCGTATGAACACGAGTTCACAATGATCGGCACGACGGATGTCGAGTATCACAATGATCCTCGCGTGGTCGCCATCGACGCCGAAGAGACGGTCTATCTATGCGAGCAGAGCAATCGCTATTTCAAAACGGCGCTATCACCCACAGACGTCGTGTCGAGTTGGTCCGGTGTCCGGCCTCTGCTCGAAGATGAATCCACCGATGCGCGCGCCGTCACGCGCGACTATGCGTTAGAGCTCGAGAAGACACCCGCGCCACTGCTCAGTGTATTCGGTGGGAAAATCACGACGTATCGAGTGCTTGCTGAGGAAGCCGTCGACCGCATCACTGCCGCCATCGACATGAGAACTCGTCGGTGGACGGGTTCGCGTCCCCTTCCGGGAGGCGATCTCCCCTCCGGACTCGATTCGCTCGAACATGAGCTCGCGGCCTTTCGACCCGAGGTTCCGCGCAAGACCGTCTCTCGTTGGGCGAGGGCCTACGGATCACGCGCCTTGAATATTTTCTCGCGTTCTAACGGACTGGGTTCGGAGATCGTGCCCGGCCTTTATGAAGCTGAGTTACGTTACCTTTATCAAGCCGAGTGGGCTCGAACCGCTGAAGATGTCTTGTGGCGACGCAGTAAACTCGGACTGCATGTCGATGCGCAGTCGGCACAACGGGTCGCGGAATGGCTGATGACTCACGGGAGATCGCAATGAGCCGATGGATTCTCGCTCTCGACCAAGGCACGACCAGCTCTCGATCGATCCTGTTCGACCACGACGGCAATATCGTCGAGAGCGCACAGCAAGAGTTCACACAGTTTTTCCCGCAAGCGGGGTGGGTCGAGCACGATGCGAATGAAATCTGGAATACCCAGCGTGCAACCATCGAAGAAGTTCTGAAAAAAGCCGGCGCGAAATCGGCTGATGTTGCGGCCGTGGGCATTACGAATCAGCGCGAGACGACCGTACTTTGGGACCGGAAGACCGGTGAGCCCGTCGCCCCGGCAATCGTCTGGCAAGATCGAAGAACGGCCGACGTATGCGCCACGCTGCGCGCCGCAGGCCATGAGCCGGAGGTGACCCGCCGCACAGGCTTGTTGCTCGATCCGTATTTCTCGGGCACCAAGCTCGCATGGCTGCTCGATCATGTGTCCGGAGCACGCGAGCGTGCGATTCGAGGCGACTTGTGTTTCGGCACCGTCGACACGTGGCTCACCTGGAAACTCTCAGGCGGCACGCACCATGTAACTGACGTCACCAACGCCAGTCGAACGCTGCTACTCAACCTGTCGGGCGAATGGGACGAGTGGATGCTGAATCTTCTGCGTATTCCGAAAGCCGTGCTGCCTCGAGTTCTGCCCTCTTCTTTTGACGTCGGCGTTCGGATCAAGCTGGGTGGAGCAGACATGCCGCTGACCGGTCTGGCAGGTGATCAGCAATCTGCGCTCTTCGGTCAGGCGTGTCTGCAGCCGGGCATGGCAAAGAATACCTATGGCACTGGCTGCTTCATGCTGATGCATACCGGAGATCGACCTCTCGCATCAACTCATCGACTACTGACCACCGTCGCCTGCTCACCCTCAGCAACCGACGGTCGTCCGCAACTGAACTACGCGCTCGAAGGGAGCGTGTTCGTGGGTGGAGCCGTAGTGCAGTGGCTGAGAGACGGCCTCGGTTTCGTCACGCGTGCCGAAGAAATCGAAGCGCTCGCCTCGTCCGTGCCCGATCATGGCGGCGTCTATGTGGTTCCGGCTTTCACGGGGCTCGGCAGCCCCCATTGGGATCCGTTCGCGCGCGGCTCGATCATCGGGATTACCCGCGGCACGACTCGTGGCCATATTGCTCGCGCGGCGCTCGAGTCGATCGCCTTTCAAAGCGCTGAACTCCTTCAGGCGATGCAAAAAGACGCTGCAGCGCCGCTACGCGAACTTCGAGTCGATGGTGGCGCGTCGCGTAACAATTTTTTGATGCAGTTTCAGTCCGACTTGCTGGGCGTTCCTGTCATTCGGCCTGCCGTCACGGAAACCACCGCGCTCGGCGCAGCCTATCTCGCCGGTATCGCCGTTGGGTTCTGGAAATCGACAGACGAGATTTCGGCGCGCTGGCGAGTCGATCGGAGATTCGAACCGACCATGTCGCGGGAAGCGGCTGCCGCTCGCATGCATGAATGGTCGCGAGCCGTCGAACGCTCACTCGGCTGGGCAGTCTCCTGAGTCGCGCTTCACTCTAGCCTGTTCGGCATTCTCTAACGCTTTGATTTGAGCGACTCGCGCTCTCAGCGTACGCTGCATGACATCGATCGCGGCGCCCTCCGGCCATCCTTTTGCGACCAGGCTTTGTAGCACCGACTCCGGACTCTGACCCGACTCAATTTGCTTGACGATCCAGAGCCGCAGCTGCGGCGTTACTTTTCCGTGACTCATGTTGAGGAGGATAGCGGACGACGGCCACCCCAAGGCAAGACCGAAAAGGTCAGACACAAAATCACCCCGAGGGGAAAGAGCCAGGGAAACGCCACAAGTTCGCGCTGCTCGGTCAGTCCGAAGAACTGAGCGTTATGAACCAGCAACACCCCGACAAGCGCGACGGTCACTCCGATCGGCGCACTGGTGATCCGATGCTTGGGGACGAATAACGCCAACAGAAACAAGCCCAGCATCGGCCCATAAGTGTATGCCGTCATGGCGAACGCCAAGGGAATTAACCGCTCATCAGAGCCAGACAGTGCGAGCGCGAAGCCTCCGAGTACGACCGCCCACGCGATCACCAGAATACGCGACAGCGTCACCGCCCTCGCCTCGGATAACTCCCCGCGACGATGTCCGTCATGAAACATCGTGATTGTCGTCTCTGACAACGCCGACAGCACGGGACTCGACATGGCCGCCGCAAACAACGCGGCGACCATGAATCCGCGCAACCCGGTCGGTATTTCGGAGAGAATGAACGCCGGAAAAATTCGATCGACATTCGCGGCAACCAACGAGGCGAACGCCGGATCGATCGGATTGAACTGATAGAAACCCCATAACGCCACGCCAACAAGCAAAAACAACACGACGACGAGCTCGCCGAAGTTACTGATATACAGCGCAAGACGCGCTTCACGTACCGACTTGCAACACAGCATCCGCTGGGTATTGAGCTGATCGGTGCCATACGCCGCCAGATTCTGGAAAGGCATCGCGAAGACACCTGCCCACAGCGTGAAATTGACCCGCGGATCAGTACTCCATTCGAGGATTCGAGTCTTTCCTTCAGACTCGGCAGCAGTCCAGAGACCCGTGACGCCGTCTGGGTAGCCGTTAGTCACGTAGAGGATTGCGATGACGCCTCCGGCGACGAACATCACAAACTGGACGACATCGGACCATACGACGGCACGAATGCCGCCAAGCATCGTGCTCAATGCAGAGACGCCGACGCTCAAAAAAACGCAACCAATGAAATCGAGCCCTGTCAGCAACTCGAGAACGAGCGCCACGGCAAATACCCGGACACCTTGTCCGAGCACCGCCCCGATGAAGAACAAAAACGCCGAGATCTTGCCGAAGACGGGACCGAGTTTGTCCCGGATAAAATCGTAGGGACTCGCATAATTTTTTTCGTAAAGCCTCGGCAGGATCCATTGACCAAGAATGGCCTTCGAGATCAATCCGGCGAGACAAAACTGCAAATACCGAAAATCACCCTCTTGAGCGAAGACGAGCGACGGGACTCCGATGAACGTGACGCCGCTGACTGCCGTTGCCACAATAGACATGGCCACGGCATACCAAGGCAATGACCGCGACCCCAGAAAATACTCGCGAGTGCTGCCTTGCAAGTCTTTGACGCTATGCCCGATCCAAGTGACCAGAGCGAAATACGCGATAACGATCGCCCAATCGAGGGCGTGAAAATAAACGTTACCCACGCGAAACTCGTTGCAGCGTCCGGCAAGAGCCGCGTCCAGGATAAACGCGGCCGTTGGCCCCGGGATACGCGTAACCGTTGATCAGCACCCGACGTGGCACAGACGAGTCGTTCGAGGTGCTCCCATGAATCGCGTAAGGCCCGAAAAAAAGGACTGAGCCAGCAGCCCCAGTCACTGTGACAGCTTTGGACTCATCGAAGAGCGCGGGCGTCGCACCCGATTTCATTGGAGTGCTGTAGTCGTAAGAATCGCTCGAAAGACGAATTTGACCCTCACCACTCACAGCACTCCGAGGAATGAACTTGAGGGGTCCGTTGAAGTCGGTCATATCGTCGATGAGCATGATCGTCTGAACATACGATCCACGCCCGTTCAAATCACGCCAGGTTCCAGGTCCTTTGTCGCGATGTTGCACATCCTGATGCCAGTCGAACGAGACGCCGTCTTTTGGCATCTTGAAATGAGCCTGACAAAGCAGCTGCTCGCATTGATCGCTGCCGAGCAACTGCAAGGCGGAGTCGACGAGCCGCGGATCAGCACTCAGCGACAGAAGATCAGGTTCTGCGCCGCCTGCCCACACGACACGCTTGACGATGACGTCTCCGACGGGCGGAGCATCGAGTACAAAATAGGCGCCGTCATGATCTTGGGTGGCACGTAATTGCTGCGCTTTGAGGTAGAGACGCTCAAAGGCCCGCCGGGCAGCCGCCATTTCGTCAGCCGAAAAGAGCCCTGGCACGACCGTCCATCCCTGCTCGTAAAACTCGCGGATCTGCTCCGACGACAACATCATCTATTTGACCCTGGTCGCATTCGCATCCCCAGATCGCACTGTAGCTGATCTGGAGGTCGACGAGCGAAACGGTTGCTGCCAATATCCGCTCAGTAGCCCATTCGAGTTGTGCTTGATTTCCAACCGCGATCGCTCACTCGACGTGTTTCGTGGCGCCACCGTGGCGCTCATGATCCTCGTCAATAATCCGGGCAGCTGGAGCCATCTTTATGGTGCCCTCGCCCACGCCCCCTGGCATGGGTGGACGCTCACCGATCTTGTCTTTCCATTTTTTCTTTTTGCCGTGGGCAACGCTCTTACGCTGACCATGCCATCCAACAGGACGATCGATACGAAGGCCTTTTGGCCAAAGTGGCTGCGGCGAACATCGCTCATTTTTGGAATTGGTCTGCTATTGAATGCTGCGCCGTTCGTGGCTTGGGCCTCCTCCGGATCGCTTGAAGTACGTCACTTCGATGGACTGCGGATCATGGGAGTTCTGCAGCGGATCGCTCTGTGTTGGGCGATCGCGGCGCTAGTCGTGCGGGCGGGCGGAGCCCGTGCGGCATGGATCGCTAGCGTCGCGTTGCTCTTGGGCTATTCGGTCGCCTGCCTCGCCCTCGCAAACGGACCCGATCCGTACTCGCTCGAAGGCTTCTTCGGAACAGTTTTAGATCGAAATATCCTTGGCGTAACACACCTATACCAAGGTGAAGGCGTGCCATTCGATCCCGAAGGTCTTGCGAGTACGCTACCAGCGATCGCCCAGGTTCTTCTCGGATACGCCGCCGGACAATGGATCATCTCAAGTCAGCACGGTACTCGGGTCCTTACGAAACTGATCGGTAGCGCTCTCGTGCTGACAATCGCCGGCCTACTGCTCGAAACGGTGATACCGATCAATAAAAAGATTTGGACACCGAGTTATGTATTGCTGACCACTGGGCTCGCACTCGCAGTGATGGTGCTGCTCATAGAGATCATCGGGCGTCGCCGAGCATCCTCACGCCCACTCGAGATAGCATGGCGCGCCTGTGAGGCCTTCGGGCGAAATGCCCTGTTTATCTTTGCCCTGAGCGGTCTCGTTCCTCGAATGCTGTCGTTGATTCGATTTGAAGATAGTGTCAACGAGGATGGGTCACTGGCGTACATTCAGTTTCTGCCTTGGATCTATCGAACGTTCTTCGCGCCGCTCGCCGATGATCCGAGGCTTGGATCTTTCTCCTACGCTGTCGCAACTCTATTCATGTATTGGGGCATCGCAGCGTGGATGCAACGTCGGAACTGGTATATCAAGGTATGAAAATCCACTCAGTTATTGCCGTCTCATTCTTCGCCCTTCAGTCCGCAGTCGCCGCCCCGGTGGTCAAACTCGGTGTCGATGTTCTGCTGCAATCCGATAGCGTATACCTCTCGCTCGTCGAGGGTAAGCGCGTGGGACTCATCACCAATCAATCGGGCGTCGACAGCGCGCTCGTCCCCACGGTCGATCGACTCGCCCGTGATTCTCGTGTCTCACTGGTTCGTCTCTTCGGGCCCGAGCATGGCATCCGTGGCGAAGTCCCGGCCGGGGAAAAGGTCGCCGATGATCGGGATCCACAAACCGGCGTGCGGGTCGTGAGTCTTTATGGAAAAGATCGCAAGCCTTCCAAAGCCGCTCTCGAGGGCGTTGATATTTTGATGTTTGATATTCAGGACGTCGGATCGCGCACCTATACCTATATTTCGACCCTCGGCGAAGCCATGCGCGCCTGCGCCGAGACCCAAACCCCTCTTGTCGTACTCGATCGCCCCAACCCGCTCAGTGGGACTCATTTCGAAGGGCCAATGATCGAGGATCGATTTCGAAGCTTTATCGGATGGGGCCCAATTCCCGTGACGCACGGCATGACGCTTGGCGAGGCTGCTCGATTCTTTAACGATCAACTCAAGATCGGCTGCACACTGCATGTGGTGCCGATGCGCGGATGGAAGCGATCGATGATTTGGGACGATACGGGTCTCTCCTGGACTATCACCTCGCCGCATATTCCATCGGTCACTCAAGCCTATCTGTACGCCACGACAGGTATGGTTTCTGCAACGTTTCAGGGCGTTAGCGACGGCGTAGGTTCAACCATGCCTTTTGAGGTGATCGGCGCCGAGTTCATCGATGCATCAAATCTCGAACGAACGCTTCAGGTGTTGAATCTTCCCGGAGTGCGCTTTCAGGCGATCTACTACAAACCGTTTTACGGATCATTCAAAGATAAGCCGCTTCGGGGAGTTCGACTAAGACTCACCGATCCCAGAGCCTATCGTCCGATCCGAACATCGATCGCTATTCTCACGACGTTGCAGGCGATGTATCCGGAAAAGCTCGTGTTTAAAGACGAGCGGCCAGTGGGCATTCATTGGGGAAACAATGAGCTCCGAAGACAACTCGAAGCAGGACTCGGTTCCGATGCCATCATCGATTCGTGGCGCAGCGGTAACATTGAGTTTGAGGCGGCGCGTCAGCGCGCATTAATTTACGACTGAGCGCGCAGAGAAAAGAGCCCGAAGCCAGTGTTTCAAGTACCAGCCCTGATGATCCCTTCACCATCAGAGTAGTGGACGAGAACCGCCCACCGCTTCGGGCTCGGCGATTCGCGATTGTCCCCAAGGGGCGGAACGTTCGCGATCTCGACGGGAGGCAGTTTCTCGCGAATGTTCCGCTCAGTCGGCGCGACATCGCACGAAAAATGCTGGTCCCGAGCAATCAGCCTTTCAGCGCAACGAAAACCTCGTCGAGCATCTTTTTCGCATCGCCGAACAACATACGATTGTTTTCTTTGAAGAAGAGTGGGTTGTCGACACCCGCGTAACCTGAGGCCATCGAGCGCTTCATCACGATAGAAGTCTTCGACTTCCAAACCTGCAATACAGGCATTCCAGCGATGGGGCTCGTTGGATCGTCCTCGGCAGCCGGATTGACGATATCGTTGGCTCCGATGACGATGGAGACGTCCGTATCCGGAAAATCGTCATTAATCTCGTCCATTTCGAGAACGATGTCATAGGGCACTTTCGCTTCGGCGAGCAGCACATTCATATGCCCGGGCATACGACCTGCAACGGGATGAATCGCGAACCGAACATTCACGCCCTTCTCGCGTAGAAGCTTGGTGATTTCATAGACGGTGTGCTGCGCTTGCGCGACTGCCATGCCGTATCCCGGGATGATCACCACGCTCTTCGCCGATCGCAGCATCTCTGCGGTTTCGGTCGCGCTGACGGCGATGACTTCACCTGCAGGCTGATCACCGGCCGCGGCAGGCGCCGCACCGCCTCCCGTACCAAAGCCGCCTGCAATCACACTGATGAAGTTGCGGTTCATCGCCCGACACATGATGTAAGACAGGATGGCACCGGACGAACCCACCAGTGCCCCCGTCACGATCAAAAGATCATTGGAGAGCATGAAACCGGTCGCGGCGGCGGCCCAGCCAGAGTAACTGTTGAGCATCGACACCACGACTGGCATATCTGCGCCACCGATCGCCATCACCATATGAATGCCGAACAACAATGCGATGGCCGTCATGATCGCGAGCGGTACCATGCCTGCGCTCGTATCGGATGCCGCGACGAACTGGCCGCCGAACCAAATAACGATCAGGAGAGCGAGTAAATTGAGCCAGTGCCGACCTGGCAGTAGGGTCGGTTTGCCACCAATCTTCCCGGATAGTTTTCCGAACGCAATGACTGAGCCTGAGAACGTGACGGCGCCAATCAGGATCCCGATGTAGATCTCGATCTCGTGAATCGTTTTCTCGGCTCCCGTATAGATAACCGAAGTATCAACATAACTCGCAAAACCGACGAAACACGCCGCAAGCCCGACCAAGCTGTGCATGAGCGCGACCAGCTCTGGCATCTGGGTCATCTGAACCTTACGCGCGGCATAAAGCCCGACGGCGGCGCCGACGGCCAGAGCGCCGATGATCCAGGGCAGCCCGATGACGAGATCGACCCGCGGACCGAACACCGTCGCCAGCACGGCGATCGTCATTCCGACCATTCCGTAAAAGTTGCCACGGCGCGAGGTCTCTGGATTGGAGAGCCCGCCGAGGCTCATGATGAACAGGATGGCGGCGCCAAGATAAGCAACAGTCGCGATGTTTTCTGACATATCGGCGGCCTCTTATTTACGGAACATCGCGAGCATGCGACGGGTCACGGCGAATCCGCCGAACATGTTGATCGCCGTCAGCGCGAGCGCCGATACAGCCAGCCCAAGAATCAACGTGTTGGGCCGATCGGCAGCTGACTCCGCCAACGGCGGCGCAACCTGCACGATAGCGCCCACGGCAATGATGCTGGAGATTGCGTTGGTGACACTCATCAGGGGCGTATGCAGCGAGGGCGTCACATTCCAAACGACCATATAGCCGATGAAACAGGCGAGCACGAATACGGTGAAATGTCCGAGGAATGATGCCGGCGCATAAGCACCTATCAACCAAAACAGTGCGGCTGCGACAGCGAACATGATGGTCAGCGTCTTAGCGGACATCGGCTCTCCGCCGCCTCCGTGGCCGTGCGACGATTTCTTTGGTGTAACCGGTGCGGCCGCAGCGGGCTTCGCCTGCGGCGGAGCCGCAGACAATCGCGGCGCCGGGGGCGGCCAGGTGATCTCACCTTCCTTAATGACCGTTGCACCCCGAATGGCTTCGTCCTCGAAGTTAACGTTGATGAGACCATCTTTCGTCTTGCAGAGCTCTTCCGTCAGGCGCAGCAAATTGGTTGCATAAAGCGTCGACGCCTGCTTGGAGAGTCGGCTCGGCAAATCGGTGTAACCGATGATGGTGACGCCCTCGCGTACCACCACCTCACCCGGAACCGTCAGCTCGCAGTTCCCCCCCTGCTCCGCAGCGAGGTCGACGATGACACTGCCCGGACGCATGGATCGCACCATCTCGGCGGTGATGAGCTTCGGTGCGGGCTTGCCCGGAATGAGTGCGGTGGTGATGATGATGTCGACGTCTTTTGCCTGCTTGGCGAAGACATCGCGCTGGGCTTTTTGGAAGCCCTCGCTCATGACCTTGGCGTAACCGCCAACACCGGTACCCTCTTCTTGATAATCGACTGGCACGAACTCCGCGCCCATCGACTTCACTTGATCGCCCACTTCCGGTCGCGTGTCGTTGGCCCGAACGATTGCACCCAAGCCTACGGCAGCACCCAAGGCGGCAAGTCCCGCAACACCGGCGCCAATGACGAAAACTTTGGCCGGGGGCACCTTGCCTGCGGCGGTGATCTGGCCAGTGAAGAACCGACCGAAGTGGTGTGCCGCTTCGATGACGGCGCGATAGCCAGCGATATTCGCCATCGAGGATAGCGCATCCATTTTTTGGGCACGCGAGATACGCGGGACGCTATCCATGGCGAGAACGGTCAATCGACGCTCCGCCATCTGCTTCATGAGTTCCGGGTTTTGCGCGGGCCAAATAAAGCTGATCAGCGTCGTACCGGGACGCATGGCGGCGACTTCGTCAGCCGAAGGGGCGCGAACTTTAAAAATGAGCTCCGATCCGGCGTAGAGCTCGGCAGCATTGGCCGCGATGCTCGCGCCCACCGCAACGAAGCTGGAGTCGCTGAAATTTGCCGCGTCACCCGCGCCCGATTCAATACGGACCGAGAATCCGAGCTTGATGAGTTTCTCGACCACTTCGGGAGCGGCAGCGACTCGTTTCTCGCCGGCGAAGGTCTCCCGTGGAACGCCGATGGTCAGGGGCATGGCAACCTCATCATTCATGTCAGCAGGGCAGGACGCCCGGGGCCGGAATGATACTCGAAAGACCTATCTTTATAAGGTCACGGCGAGCAGAGTCGCCTGCCGAATGGCCCGCTTAGCGTCGAGTTCAGCGGCGATATCCGCACCGCCAATCAGATGAATCGGGATTTGGGCGGCCCGCAGGGGGGCTTCGAGCTCCCGCCGGGGCTCTTGGCCGGTGCATAAGATAACGCTGTCGACCTCGAGGGTGCGGGGTTGCCCGCCTTCGAGGATATGTAATCCACGATCGTCCACGCCGAGATACTGGACGCCAGCGATCATCTGGACCCGCTTCATTTTGAGCGCGGAGCGGTGAATCCAGCCCGTCGTTTTGCCGAGTCCCGCTCCTGGCTTGCTCGTCTTACGTTGCAACAAAAAGACGTCGCGTGACGGATGGGCCGGAGCCGGCGCAGCAAGTCCGCCCCGGGCGATTGCGGGATCCGTGACACCCCACTCTTTCATCCAAAGATCACGATCGAGCGCCGTAGAACTCCCCTCGTGCGTGAGGAAAGTGGCGACGTCGAACCCGATTCCGCCGGCGCCTAAGATTGCCGCTCGCCGACCCACTTCGCGCCGACCTGTCAGTACATCGAGATAGCTCATGACGGACGAATGCGACTGACCGGGTATTGCGGGATCACGCGGCAATACACCCGTTGCGATCACGACTTCGTCGAATCCGGACTCAATGATTTCTGACGCCGTCACGGCGTGGCCCAACTTAAGCTCAACGCCCGTTTCGCGCAGTCGCTCACCGAAATACCGAAGCGTCTGCTCGAACTCTTCTTTACCTGGTACACGCTTGGCCAGGTTGAACTGACCGCCGATGCGCGAGTCTGACTCGAACAGGGTGACCTGATGCCCCCTCTCGGCGAGCATCGTAGACGCAGCCAAGCCCGCAGGCCCTGCGCCCACCACCGCGATACGCTTCGACGCCCTCGCTGGACGAACAATGATTTCCGTTTCATAGCCAGCGAGCGGATTGACGAGGCAACTGGCGATCTGTTTTGAAAAGGTATGATCCAGACAGGCCTGATTGCAGGCGATACAGGTATTGATACTCGCCGCACGACCCTCGGTTGCTTTGCGAACGAAATCAGGATCGGCCAGCAGTGGTCTTGCCATCGACACGAGATCCGCATCCCCCGCCGCAAGAATCTGCTCGGCCGTTTGCGGATCATTGATGCGATTGCTGGTGCAGATGGGAATCGAAATCTCCGACTTCAACTTTTTAGCGAGCCACGTGAATGCCCCGCGTGGTACCGAAGTCGCGATCGTCGGAATACGTGCCTCATGCCAACCGATACCCGAGTTGATCAAGGTGGCGCCCGCCTGTTCGATCGCCTTGGCCAGCATGACTGCTTCTTCCCAACTCTGCCCATCCGGAATCAGGTCGATGAGTGATAGACGATAGATGAGAATGAAATCGGGCCCAACGGCCTCGCGTATCCGTCGCACGATCTCGACGGGTAACTGCATACGGTTTTTGTAGTCTCCGCCCCACTTGTCCTCGCGGCAATTGGTCGCACGCACGAGAAATTGATTGATGAAATAACCTTCGGAACCCATGACCTCCACGCCGTCATAGCCCGCCTCTCGCGCCAGTACGGCGCAGCGTACGTAAGCGCGAATCTGTCTCTCGACGCCTGCCGTACTCAAGGCGCGGGGTGCAAATGGTGTAATCGGCGACTTAATTCGCGACGGGGCAACGATCAGCGGGTGATAGCCATAACGCCCCGCGTGAAGAATTTGTAGTGCGATGCGGCCGCCCTCGGCATGTACTGCGTCGGTGACGAATCGATGACGCGCGGCTGCTCGATGTGTCGTGAGGCGCGATGCGAAAGGTGCGACCCATCCCTCAATGTTAGGGGCATACCCACCCGTCACGATGAGCCCGACACCTCCACGCGCGCGTGCAGCAAAGTATTCGGCGAGGCGTGGGAAATACTCGGTGCGATCCTCAAGACCCGTATGCATGGAGCCCATGAGCACGCGGTTGGGTAAAGTGGTGAAACCAAGATTCAGCGGCGCCAGCAGATTCGAGTACATAACGCGTGATTGTGTCACAACACACCGAGAATTCCGTCACGCACCCCTACGATTTCCGATATGAATTTGACGACTCGTTTTCGGAGTGCGGTCCTCACCGCCTTGTCGCTCCTCGCTTTGGCTGCATGTAGCAGCGGCAATAACGATGACCGTTTAGCCCCCATCGCTCCAAACAGCGGGTTTCTCACGGTCGCACTGACCGATGCTTCGGTCGACGACGCCGTGGAAGTCATCGTTGTCTTCACCGGTATCGAGTTGCAGCGAAGCGGAGGGGGTTCGATCAGTATCGACTTCGATACCCCACGCTCGATCGATTTGCTGTCTTTCCGCGAAGGCAGGACGACCAATCTCGTTGAGGGGACATCCTTGTTACCAGGCGATTACGAGTGGATTCGGCTCAAAGTTCGCGCGGAAGAAAATCTTCAGAACGGCTCGCGGATCCGGTTGCGTGATGGGCGACAGTTTCCCCTCTATATTCCAAGCGGACTGGAATCCGGACTGAAACTCAATCGTCGATTCCGGATTGCGCAAGGGGCGATCACCCGACTGCTCATCGACTTTGATCTAAGGAAATCGGTCATCGCGCCGCCGGGCCAAGCGCCGCACTGGATCTTGCGCCCCGCGTTGCGGCTCGTCGATCAGCTCGAGGTCGGAACTTTGACCGGCACGGTGGATATTGCAGGCCTTGCGGCCGCACAACAATTGGCGTCTTCGCAGTGTCGAGCGGGGCTCTATGTGTATCGCGGCAGCGACGTCACCCCAGATGATATGGATGGCGATCCGACGGATGGTGCCGATCCTGTCGTTTACCAGCCATTGACTCCCGCCGTGACCACGTCATCCGTCATTTACACGGTGCATTTCTTGGAGACGGGCGACTACACCGTCGCCGCCACCTGTCAGTTCGATATCGACGCCGATCCTTCGCGTAGCGAATATACCCCGACGGCTACCGTACCTCCCGGTACGCTACCGGCAATGAGGTTCCTGCGTAAAAACGCGCGTATCTCGGCAAGCACCACGACACGCACGGATTTCCCGTAAGGCACTGCTCCGTCGCGCTCCGACGCGGGATATCATGCCCCACGGCATGACCCCGCCCCGCCAACCACAGTTTTTCCTTCATCTCTCGAACCGCCTCGAAGTTCTGGCAGATCGACTTGCGCACGATCTTGCTGCGACGAAGGGCGATCCTATGATGCTTCGTACCGTGGTCGTCTCGAGTGCCGAGACAAGCCGCTGGTTATCGATGCAATTGGCAGACCGTCAGGGTCTTGCAATGGGTGTGCGATATCCATTCCTGCGTCGTGTGGTCGATGAGCTCGCCACCGCGATGCTGGGTGGCCAGCGTCGTGACTCTGCACTTTTCGGCCGAGAAGCCTTGGCTTGGTGGTTCTTCGACAAGCTGCCCGAATTTGCCACTCATCAAGACTTCGATCTCGTACGTCACTACTTACGAGATGGCACTGCGCTGCGTCGCTTCGAACTTGCCAGACGGATCGCTGATCTATTCGACCAGTATCAGGTGTATCGGCCGCAGATGCTCAAACGCTGGGATATCGCCGATACGGAAGGTGGCTGGCAGGGAGTGTTATGGCGTGCGTTGCGCCGTGACCTTAACGGACACGAGTCTTTTGTTGATCTTCATCACGCACTCAGCCGTCAGGACGATGAATCGGTAGTTGCCTCTCGCCTGCCGGACTCGCTTGCTATCTTTAGCCTGAATACGATCCCGCCCGCATTTCTCGATGTACTCCGAAAAGCATCAGAGCATCTCAGAGTAGATCTCTATCTTCTTACTCCGACCGACGAGTATTGGAGCGACCTGCTCACCAAGAAGCAGCAACTAAAGAAGGGGGGTGATGCCGACGATCCTCGGGGCAATCCTCTCGGAATATCTTTAGGAAAGCTGGGTCGCGATCTGCTCGATCAACTGATCAATCGGGAGGCACAACAAGCGAGCGAACACTTTGAACACCCAGTACACCACACGCTGCTGGGTTGGCTACAAGAAGATTTACGTAGCCTGAGAGATCGCAGCACAGAACCTTCCAAAGAATCTGTTTCGGAAGACGACACCTCCATCGAAATCCACTCTTGTCACGGGCTAATGCGCGAAGTGGAGGTACTTCACGATTATCTACTCGGGCTCTTCCAGGACGATGCCACGCTCAAGACGCGTGACATCATCGTCATGGCACCCAACATAGAGGTCTATGCCCCGTACATTTCTGCCGTATTCGGTGCACCAGAGAGTGATTTCTCGAACCTACCCTACTCATTGGCAGATCAATCCGCGCGCTCCGGGCTCGGCACCGCAGACGCCTTCCTGAAACTGCTCGATCTAGGATTATCTCGTTTCGAGTCAACTCGAGTGCTGAGCCTCCTCGAAACTGAGGTGTTCAGACGTTGCTTCCAACTGGATGGCGATGACTTAGAACAGATTCGTGTCTGGATCAAAGAATGTGGCACCGTCTGGGGGCTTGATGCAGAGCATCGCGCGAAACTTGGCTTCGGCCATAGCGACGACTTTACGTGGGCACGCTTGCAAGCCACGCTCCTCGACGGGTACGCCCTCAATGGCAACGGCTCGCAGTTGCTCAATGGCATCCTGCCCTACTCCGATCTCGAGGGAGATCATCTCGATACGCTCGAGCGATTTCTGTCCGCCTTCGATGTACTCCGTTACACGGCACATCAACTTCATGGCAGTCAGACACGCTCATCATGGGCCGATACCCTTCGGCGGATATTGCTCAAGCTGAAAGCCGATGATCAGCTTCCGGCTTCAGAAGTTCGATCGATACGCGACGCACTGAGTGAGCTTGACCCGAGTGATCGGTCAGAGTCGCCGGAGCAAATCACGGCCGACGTGATCACAGCGTTTCTCGATCTTAGATTGCGCGAAACACCCGCCGCCGGTGGCTTCCTCGATGGCCGCGTGACGTTTTGTTCCATGAAACCGATGAGAGCGATCCCCGCAAGAGTGATCGCCTTGCTCGGCATGAATGAATCGAATTTTCCACGACAGACCGTACGTCCGACCTTCGACTTCATCGCGATGGATCCCGCCCGAGGCGATCGGTCGATACGAGATGATGATCGCTATCTTTTTCTGGAGAGCTTGCTGAGCGCGAGAGACCGCTTGTTCTTCAGCTATGTGGGTCAGTCGTACCACGATCCGAGAACGTCGCCGCCTTCGAGTGTCGTGATCGAGTTGATCGATTATCTTTCTCAAGGTTTCGTATTACCCAAGTCGGTCTCGGACCGCCTCAACCTCCAGCACCGCCTACAAGCCTTCAGTCGCCGTTACTTCGAGGGCGGCGACCGGCCGAGTTTTTCGCAAGCGAATGCCGAGGCCGCAGCGATTCTGGTCCGTCAGTCTCCGAGGCCATACGAGCTTTTTACGACACCGCTTGGGGAGCCTGATCTCGATTCGCGCCGACTGACACCGACTCGTCTCTGCGAGTTTTTTGTTAATCCTTCAAGACACCTCTGTGAGCGGAGGCTCGGTATCCGTCTTGAACGTGAACAAGACGGACTACCGACCCACGAACCGATCGATCTCGACGCGCTGGCGAGTTACCAACTCCAGCAGACACTCGTCGAATCTAAGCTTCGCGACGACGATCTACCTATCTGGGATGCTGCTCGTGCACGCGGACGCCTGCCGACGGGCCCGTTTGGAGATATTGCACAAGAAGTCATCGAGCAAAAAGTCGAGCGCTTCGTTGAGTCGGTGCGTGCACAGATCGGTCAACACTCACGGGAACATCGAATCGTCCGATGGGAGAGCACTCCTTGGGCAATCGATGGTCGTATCGAGGGAGTCTACGGCGATCAATTGATACGCGCGCGGTGTGCTGCACTGAAAGCGAAGGACCTCGTCGCGGCCTGGATCGAACACCTATTGATGAACCTCGCCTCACCTGGAACCGCCACTCGGATCGTTGATCGGGACGGGGCTTTATACGTCTTTCGCGCACCGGAGAAGACCGAGATCACGAAAAACTTAGTTGAGGATTTACTAGGACGATATTGGGCCGGGCTCACGCAACCGCTCAACTTTTTTCCGCAAACCTCACTGGCCTATGCCGAAGCGGCGCTCAAGGCTGGCGAGCGTACCCAGTTAAGCGACGATGGGCTGCGCGCAGCCGTTAGGGCTTGGCAGCCGAACGAGTTTTCCAAGGTGGCGAAAGACAGTGAAGATCCTTGGAATGCGCTGGTCTATGGTGACCGTCTGCCGTTCGACGACCGATTTCACGATACCGCCATTGCATTTTTTGAGCCGCTCATCGCGCATATGGACGGCGATCTTCCATGAGCGCCCCGACCGCTTTCAGCCTACAGTCCACGCCGCTTGATGCGGGCGTCACGCTTCTTGAGGCGAGTGCCGGCACGGGCAAGACATTCACCATTGCCGGGATCGTCACGCGGCTGATCGCGCTCAACGATTTGCCGATCAAAGAGATTCTGATTGTCACCTTTACCGAGGCCGCAACGCGTGAACTCCGCGATCGAATTCGTAAGAGACTTGTGTTGGTCGCGAAGGAACTCGGCGATCAGACGACATCTGACCCCGTGACCGAGGCACTCCGAAATTCAGGGGTTGAGGTCGAACTGCTTCGGCGACGTCTCGCACTTGCCCTCGTCTCATTCGACGAATCGTCAATTTCGACCATTCACGGCTTTTGCCAACGCATTCTTCGTGACCACGCGTTCGAGGGTGATGCACCATTCGAGGCAGAAATACTCACAGACACCGCTGATCTCTTCGTCGATCTCGCACACGATTTCTGGCACCACACGCTCCGCCCAGCCTCGACAATTTTGGCTGCGGCGGTCGAGCATCAAGGCATCAGCCCTGATTATCTGGCCAAGCTACTGGTTCGTCTGTCGCGCTACCCGACGCTCACCGTACTTCCCTCGGTAAGAAAATCGTTTACCCAAACGAGTGTAGCCGCCGAAAAGGCCTTCGAAGCGGTCATCGGCGCCTGGAAAACGGAAGGCGCTCGCCTCTGTGCGCTGATCGCCACTCACAAGTCCATCAGCAAAAACAAGAAAGACGGATTTTCGGAGCATCGACTCGGAACCTTCCGCGCCGCGCTCGATCGCTCAGCGCGCTGCGACCGCGCCACCGAAACCTCACTCGAGGCGATCGAGGCATTCTCCGAAGAGGCGATCGACGAGCAACGACTCACCAGCAAAACCGCATTAAGTAATCCCTTTCCGCATGATGCGTTTTTCTCATTGTGCAGCGCCTTCATTGCAGCCAGAAAGGAATGGATCGCATCACTCAGATCCGAGTGGTTGAAGTTTGCGAAGTCCGAGCTACCGAAGATTAAGGCGGGGCGTCGTATCATCACCTTTGATGACATGCTGACATTGACGCATTCGGCATTGCGAGGCCCGCAGGCCTCCGCGCTGGTTAACGCCGTTCGTAAGCAGTATCGGGCTGCGCTCATCGATGAGTTTCAGGATACCGATCCGCTGCAGTACGAAATCTTCAGATGTTTTTTCGGCACCGCTCCGCATCGACTCATGCTGATCGGCGACCCTAAGCAGTCAATCTACGGATTCCGTGGCGCAGATCTCTTCACGTATCTCGAAGCCCGAAAAGATGCTGAACGCGCCTCACAACCCCGCGTTCATACACTCGACACAAACTATCGATCGGCTTCGAATCTTGTCGCAGCGGTCAATGCCCTCTTCAGTTACAAACCTGACTGCTTCCTGCAGCCTGGTATGACGTTTATGCCCGCGAAAGCGGACGGCAAAGCCGCAGAGAAAGCGCCCTTGCAGAGCGGCGATCGGCGTTCTGAGCCGCCTATGGTGCTGGTAGAGGCTCCCATCGAAGATCGGGACGATCAAGTCACCGAACTTCGGCGCCGTATCGCCAAAGACATCGCCACTGAGATATCGAAGCTGCTCAAAAGCCATCAGCTCGGAACGCGTCCCGTCACAGCTGCAGACATGGCGATCCTCGTGCGCTCACATCGTGAGGCGGTCTTGATCGAGGACGTCCTTCGTAGCGCAAAGATTCCGGCGGTCAGACATACCGATGCCAGTGTTTTCCATACCGCCGAAGCCCAAGAGCTGCTGCGCGTACTCTCTGCAGTGCTCGAGCCGACGAATGAACGCGTCGTTCGTACGGCCCTCGCCACATCGTGGCTTGGGTGCTCTGCATCGGATATCGCACGACTCGAAGACGATGCGGTTGCCTTGGCGCACTGGCTCACTCTTTTTTCGGAACTGCGCCAACGGTGGATCATTCGCGGCTTTTCGACGATGTTTCGCCAATTACTGATTGTCGAGCATGGGCGAAAGAAACTGGCGGAACAGATCGGTGGTGAACGCAAACTCACCAATCTTCTACAGCTCGGAGAGCTCGCACAGCACGCCGAGCAGCAACTCAGATTGTCGCCGGTCGGCCTGATCGAGTGGATACGCGAGCAACGACGCCATGAGAAAACGACTTCCGACGAACATGTACAACGCCTCGAGAAGGATGACGATGCCGTCAAGATCGTCACGATCCATAACTCGAAGGGGCTCGAGTACCCGATTGTCTTCTGCCCCTCTCATTGGACCGACAAAAAAGCCAAAGAGATTCTTTTTCACGACCCGAGTCAAAACTCGCAACTGACACTTGATTTGTCAGAGCCTCCCATCAACGAACATGCTGCACTCGCAGCGTGCGAGGCGCTTGCTGAAGAAGTGCGTCTGTTTTATGTGGCGGTCACTCGCGCGGTGCATCGCTGTTATCTCTATGTTCCCCAACGCAAAGATCCGAGTAAAACGGCGCTCGGTGTCGTGCTGGGTAACGATCTGCGAGGCGCCTGCCAAACTCTCGCAGAGAGGACCCCGTCACACTTCGAACTTCGATCGCTGCATCGGGTGCAGGAGCGATCGACCGAGGTGATATCGGGCGAGCCCCCAGCGTTACGCGCACGCGAGCTAGTCCGTCGGCCAAGCAGTGAGCGAATGATCGGAAGTTTCAGCCAATGGGTTGGAGGCGTCTCCGACGAGGTGCCCCAGGATCATGATGCGATCGGCGAACCCAGCGTGACCCGTGACGATGTTTTGGCGGATACGACTCCGCTTGCACGGTTGCCTCGGGGTGCAGCAACCGGAATCGCATTACATGCCGTATTGGAGCATGCAGATTTTCAGCGCGTCGAGACGCTCACTCCATTGATCGCGCAACACTTCGGCTCGATGATCGGAGATACCCAAGTACTCGACAACGTGACTGAACACCTGAGCGCGATGATGTCTCATCCGTTGCGCACGACAGCGCATCAGTTGCAGCTCAAAGACATTGCCCTTACCGATCGGCTCAATGAAATTGAGTTTTACTATCCGATCAAGCGATTTGATCCCAAGGTGCTCGCATCGGCGACCGCAATCAAGTCGAGCCGCTTCCAATTTAGTCCTGTAGACGGATTTCTACGTGGCTTCATGGATCTCGTGTTTCGTCATGATGATCGGTACTACCTCCTCGATTGGAAGTCGAATTGGCTTGGACCAACAAGCAGCGCTTATTCCCGCGATCGACTCGATCATGTGATGATCCGGAGCCTGTACTCTTTGCAGTCTTGGCTCTACGCGTTAGCGCTCGATCGTTTCCTCGCGCAGCGAATTCCCGACTATCAATACGAACGTGACTTCGGCGGAGTGTTCTACGTCTTCGTACGTGGACTCGATTTAAAAACTCCTGAGCATGGCGTGCACTTTTCGAAGCCTGAGCCGGCGTTCATTCAGAAGCTGGGTGATACGCTCCTTCGACCCGGAGCGGTGCGATGAAAGTGCCAATGCTCAGCGCCTTTCTAGAACATGAGGCGTTCACTACGCTCGATCGGCATTTCGCGATTCGAATTTCGGAACGTACCAAGCCGGGTTCAAGGCTCGTAGGCCATGCCGCGGCAGTCGTGAGCGCGATGCTCCGACGCGGACACCTCTGCGCCCGCCTCGACGAGCCCCCCGATTTCGGCAACGAACTCCCTCCTCTTATGCAGAGCTGGCCGAGCATCGAGCAATGGAGGGTCGATCTCGAGACGAGTGGAGTCGTAGCGCTCGATGGCACGGCCTTCCTTCCTTTAGTCCTCGACTCGCAAGGGCGCCTTTACCTACATCGATACTTCGAATATGAGCAACGTCTCGCAGACGCCTTACGAGCGCGTGTGTCGAACGGTCGTTTCAAGGTCATCGTCGGCGGACCCGGCACTGGTAAAACGACGCGCATCCTCGAAGAGCTCACGACGCTGCAACGCCGATCACCCCCGCCGCGAATCGCACTCGTCGCGCCGACGGGGAAAGCGGCGAAGCGAATGGAGGACAGCGTCCGCTCCGGCGCCCCCGACTTGCCCAAGGCGGCCTCAACCTTGCATCGACTCCTTGGCGCCCGCCGGGGCTCCGCGTTCTTCAAACAGCATGCAAGCAATCCACTGAACGAAGACATCGTGATCGTCGATGAGGCCTCGATGGTCGATTTGCCGCTCATGGCTAAACTGCTCGACGCACTCAAACCTTCCGCCGAACTCATTCTGGTTGGCGATCCAGATCAGTTAGCCTCGGTCGAAGCGGGCGCGGTACTCGCTGACATCGCGGAAGCCGCCGCCCTCAAGCGCAACGCCGCGACACCGCTCGGTGCGTCGATCGTGACTCTCAAAACACAGTATCGATACGGCCCGCAGAGCGGCATCGGTCAGCTCTGCGAAGCCATTCGGATCGGTGATGGGGATCGTGTCGTCGAGTTGCTCGACGACTCTCGATACGCGGACATCCGTTTACGCGCCCTGCCCTCGAAGGACGCCCTCGAAACAGAACTTCAGCGCACGCCCGTCATCTCAGATCTTCGCGATGCGCTCGCGCTCGATGAGCCAGGAGAGATTTTGTCTGCGCTGGGACGCAGTCGTGTGCTCTGCCCCACCCGCCCAGGGCTTTACGGTTTGGACTCCATCAATACGTTGATTGAGAACCGGCTCGCGAGCGCTCGCCGAACGAGGCCTGTCGTGCTCACCCGAAACGATCACGCGCTACAACTCTTCAACGGTGACAGCGGATTGATCATGAACTCCTCGCAAGAGGGAGAGTCATGGGCGTGGTTTCAGGGACCCGATGCAACCGCTCGAAGATTTCCAGCGGTGCGACTCCCCCCGAACGAAACGGCCTATGCCATGACCGTGCATCGAAGTCAGGGATCGGAATTCGATCGAGTGCTCGTTATTTTGCCGGGCGGGAAAAACCACGTTATCACTCGAGAGCTGCTCTATACGGCCATCAGCCGCGCACGGCGCGAGGTCGAAATCTGGAGCGACCCTCAGACACTTCGCGAGGCTTGCTCTCGCAAAGTAACGAGGCACTCAGGCCTCGTCGATCGATTGCGTTAGTCGTTCGCCCATAATCGCGCTGCACCACGGACGCCCGAAGAATCTCCCCATCGAGCTTTCGAAATCCGAGTGATCCAGGCATCTGAAAATACATGTCGTCTAATCAATGAAGGTAATCGGTCGCACAACTCATCAATATTGGCCATGCCACCTCCCAAGACGATTGCATAGGGATCGATGAGATTAACGACCGCAGCCAGCGAGCGCGCCAGACGATCGATATAGCGCTTGAGTGCGGCGACTGCCAAAGGTTCCCCGCGACGAAAGGCCGTAACGATCTCCTCGCCGGTCGCGCGCACACCGGCAGCTTCAAACAAATCCCGCTGTAGACCCGATCCGGAAATCCAGGTTTCCTGGCATCCTTGTTGCCCGCACCAACAGCGCGGCGCCTGCTTCAGTTCTTCCGTTGAAGGCCACGGCAAGGGGTTATGACCCCACTCACCAGTGATGCCGTTAGCCCCGTGAATCAATTTTCCGTCGATGACGAGTCCGCCGCCGCAACCCGTGCCGAGAATCACGGCGAATACGGAATGCGCGTCGATTCGCCAATCGTTAAATCGGTTTTCTCGATCCTAACGATTGGTGATGTCTATCGCCGTGCGGGACCGCGCGTGCGAGTCGCCAGATACCGAAGGATCTCGGATCGAATGGGCGCTGAGGGTTGAGCTCCGCGTCGAGTAACCGACCGCGCAGCGGCGACATTCGCAAATCGGACGGCCTGTCGCAGCGCACGCCCTTCGGCGAGCGCTACCGCCAGTGCGCCGTTGAAGACGTCACCGGCACCCGTGGTATCGACCGCTTTTACCTTGAGTCCGGCGATTCTTTCGGCCACCGAATGGCTCGAAACATAGGCGCCTCGCGAGCCAAGCGTAATGATCACTGTCTCGACGCCCTGCTCATGAAGTCGGCGAGCCGCGCGGGCCGCACTCGCGTCATCGGTTACCCGTATTCCAGTCAGCGCCTCGACTTCAGATTCGTTCGGCGTCAGGACCGATACATTTCTGAGAAGCTCTCGGGGTAAACGCATCGCCGGTGCGGGATTGAGGATTACCCGCGCACCCATCTGGTTCGCAAGGCGGGCTGCTGTGCGGACCGAAGGAAGAGGGGTTTCGAGCTGTAGCAAAACCACGGAAGCTTGCGAAAACACTTTGGCGGCTTGCGCAATATGTTTTGAGGCAAGGCGCCCATTAGCGCCCGGCGATACCGCGATACTGTTTTCGCCGGCTGCCGACACCAAGATCAGCGCAACACCAGAGGGTGCGGCGACATCTCGCGAGACGCCCCGTACATCGATGCCTTCTTTGACCAGCCCCGACAGCGCTCGATCGCCCAAATCATCACGGCCTAGTCGGCCAATGAAACTGACACGACCACCCGCTCGACTCGCCGCAACAGCCTGATTGGCGCCTTTGCCACCTGGCAGCATGGCAAACTGTCTGCCGAGCAACGTCTCACCGGGAGCCGGAAGCCGCTGAAGGCGGACGATCATGTCCGTGTTACTGCTCCCCACGACCACGATTTTTCTTTTGGTTCTTGTCTTCCCCTCTGTTCTTCTATTTGCGCCTTTGTTTCGGTTACCCACCGTCGAAATATACAATTCGAAATTGTATCTTTTTTACAACAATTATAACCTCCAGACGTTAAGCAGGATCCAAAAATTTCAAACTTCCTGTACGCTACCGTGGAATTTGTTAAATCGAGGGCCAACCATGACATTTGATCATTCGAAGATTATTCACTCGGTGGTCGGGGTCGCCATCGGAGTTGTCGGATTCGCCACTCCAACCTGGGCTCAGGACTCCGGTCTTGTGCTGGAGGAAGTGGTGGTCACCGCCCGCAAGGTTGAGGAATCCCTCCAGGATGCTCCGATTTCGGTCACTGCCCTCACCAGCGAAGCGATCAACGAGCGCGGCATCACCGATCTCAACTCGCTCGCCTCATTCTCGCCGGGTCTCAGCTTCTCCCAAGCCTTCGGTCGCCAAAACGATCGCCCAGTGATCCGTGGACAAGGCAACGTTCTAGCCAACGTACAGTTCGGCGTCGAGTCGGGTACGGCCTATTTCATTGACGGCGTGTACTATAACGGCGACATCCAAGCGCTCGATTTCGACATGTTACAACGAGTCGAAGTTATTAAGGGTCCGCAAAGCGCACTCTACGGACGTAATACTTACGCGGGCGCCATAAATTTTATAACCCGCGATCCGGGTGGAGAGGAGTGGGCCGGTACGTTTCGTGCGACTGCCGGTAAGTATGGCGAGCGCATAGCATCGCTCAACGTTGACGGTCCGATTGCGGAGGGAATTCTCACGGCCCGGTTTGGTGTCCGTCTTAATAAGTATGACGGGGAGTTCATTAACCAAGCGACACGTAAACTCGTTGGGAATGAACAGGATAAGACTTTTAATGCGACTTTCGTTCTCACGCCGACTGACGATTTGACCCTGCGCGCTTTCGTGCAGCGTCGACATCAAGATGATGACGGTCCGTTGCCGTTGTTTCTGCAGGGTGCCGAGATCAATAATTGTTCGCCGGGATTCCGGTCGATTGGATACCGAGGCCTCAACGCCACCACCGGAGCCGTGGCGACCTTAACGGCGTTTGGCCAGCTTGCTCCAGTCAATAATAGAAACCAGTACTACTGCGGCGTGATCAGTGCTCGTCCGAACGGGATTTGGCTGAATACGGAGGCCATTGGACCCTCCGATCGCTTCCCAAATAACTCTTTTCGGGACGGTACAGCCTTCGACGGTATAGAGGCGAAAGAAACGTTCTCGAGCTTCAGCATCGAGTGGGCAATGGCAAATGGCGCAACCGTCCGCTCGCTCTCGGGTTATCGCACCAACCACGATCGAGTTGGCACCGACAGCGATCACTCAGAGGCGTTTATCGGGGGAAGCGTAACGGCCGAACCAGCGTTCGCTAACACCAATCGTAACGATCGCCGCGAGTGGTCAACAGAACTAAAGTTGTCCTCGCCTGAGGACTCTCGGTTCCGATATTCCGTTGGAGCGTATTACTACAAGATAACGGACTCCGAAAGCGATCTTACCTACGCGAGCCCCGAGTTTGGGGTGATCAATGCAGCAGCCAATGTCACCGGCATCGAAAACCGTGCATCGTTCGCCTCAGCATCCTATGACCTCACCGAGCAACTGTCGGCTACTCTCGAGGTTCGGCGCTTCTCAGAAATCAAGAGCCGTCGCGAGTACACTGCGGCAGGGGTTCAGTCGATCTACCTCGAGGGCGGCTTCAAAGACACAACGCCCCGCTTCACTATCGATTATCGCCTGTCAGAAGATCTGCTTCTGTACGGCATCGTCTCCAAAGGCGTCCGTCCGGGCGGTATCAATGGCTCGGCTGGTAATGCAATTGGTCGACCAACCTACGATCAGGAAACGTCTGAAAATCTTGAGCTAGGCATCAAGACCACGTTGATGGACGGTCGTTTGCGTCTCAATGCAGCGGCTTTCTTCATTGACGCAAAGAACGTGCAGGTCACTCAAGCATTGCCCGCTGCCGGCGGGACTGGTGCGATCACCTCGATCGCTGTTAACCAAGCAAAAGCTGAGACGACAGGGCTTGAGGTCGAGGTCACAGCAGCGATCACTGAATACCTCACAGGCGCGGTGGGACTCTCATACCAGAAGCCAGAGTTTAAGAGTGGCTGCGATGACTTCGAATACGTACTGAACTCGGGTGGTGTTGCCTACCAGCCAAGTTTCTTCGGATCCCCTCTCTGTAGCCTTGCAGGACGACGTCTGCCGCTCACCCCCGAAACTCAGGGTAACGTTGTTCTAACGTACGATCGCCCGATAACAGAGAGTGTGAGCCTCATCGCCTCCGGTACGTATACGCATGAGGGCAGTAAGTTTGTTCAGGTGCATAACCGAGCCGAGACCGGTAGTGCAAACCTGCTGGGCTTGCGATTGGGCGTCAAGAGCGATGATTGGTCAATCACGGCCTATGGCCGTAATATGACTGATGAAGATACTATCCCGCTCGCCACGCGTTGGTTCGACTTGCGTTACGGATCAGGTCCCCGTGGTCTTGCTGGTGTTGCACCAACAGGCTCGGATCTCGGATCCCCGCGTGCCCTTTTCGGTGCCCTGCGGAAGGGACGAACTTTCGGGATTGAGGTGCGCTACTCGTTCTGAGCATCTCATGAAGTAATCAGAGAGAAAAAAGGCCGGCATTAGCCGGCCTTTTTTATCGAGGACGTAATCTCAAGATTTGTCGTTTCGCGGTTGCCACACTCGTCGTCGCGTTGAGTAGTTACGGCAGGATAGCTATGCTTAACCTTAAGGCGTGGTGCGACTCGCAAGGGTCACCGGATGTCACCGCCCCGCTTCTCATTCTGACAATCTGCGACGACGTGGCAGCGGGTGTGCCGAGGAATAATGTCGATCCACCAGCAGCCACGGAGCTTTGACCGACTCACCACACGTGCGCGCCGAGGCGAGTGGGGCCCGAAAGATTATCGCCGGAGTCCGAGTCGGTTGCGGCTTTACAAACGGTCATAGTGATTGTGGGCTCACTCGTTTGCTAGCGAGGTTCCCAATCATCACCCTGACACCCATGGGCGCCGGCTTTATCCCGGTGTACTTTTACGTCAGATTGGAGCGGTGTCATGATGGGGGACCTTAGCGAACTCGGTGTAGAGTTGTTGCTCGATCTGGGCCTTATCGTTCTCGGCTCGATCGACCCGGTCGGGGTCATCGGCTTTTCAAATCTCAGCGGTAAAGGGAATCCCTTACTCGCTCTCGTTATAAGCGGAGTGATTCGTTGTAGCTTATTCGCTTTCCCCGATACCATACATCTCACCAAAGATTTTTTCAAAGATGTTACCCGATGGCTCTCCTACTCAGCGACCGAGCGTCAACTCGTGGGCGGCGCTTTGCTCGTCGGCGTCGGCTGGGGTTTAACTGATTTTTATCAAGGCTCCGCACAGGTATCGATGGCAGCAGGAGTACCCAAAGCATCGGCCTTCATCGCCGCGATGCTTATTGGCATGTCCGTGTTCGAGAAAATCGAGCGGCGACGTTAATCGCGCCCCTGCCCCCTATCATGCCGCTCGTCATCTGGAGAATTCTAGGTTTTACCAGTGTCGGCATCGGCGTCCTCAACGCGTTTATTCCCTTGATGCCAACCACCGTATTTCTACTCGTCGGAGCTTGGGCTCTCGGCAAAGGATCGCCAGTATGGCGAGCGAAACTGCTTGCGCATCCGAAGTTCGGCCGCGCCCTGCGCGACTGGGATGACGGCAAGCGGGTCAGTCGACGCGGCAAATACCTTGCAGCCGCCAGTATGATGATTAGCTGGGTGATTTTGGTTGTTTGGCGCGGGGTCAACCCCTGGACATTTGGCGTGGGCGTACTGCTCGCCGCCATTGCGATCTGGTTGTGGACGAGACCGGAGCCTAGAGTAGAGGCCCCTTCCTCAGACGCCCATTCCTAATTTTTATAGTCTGGATTCTGTACCCCGTACGTTCCCGCCCTTACTGCGGTCTATGCGTATTTGTCCGAAGACGGCCTGCTGACACAGTCCGCTCATGCACTACAAAAGCGTCTTATTCGTAAGCCTAAGGTCTGACGGACGATACGGCGGCTCTGACCCAGACCCTGCGATTCATCGACTCGGCAGGAGGTCGGTTACGTGCGCTGTTGGTAGCCCCGCCTGTCCCCGATTCCCTCCTCGCTTATCGCGAGAATCTCGAAAACTCACTTCGAGAGCAGTTCGAAAACCAGTGGCGAACGTCGTGCAGTAATGCGGCCCGGGTGTCTGGGTCTATTGCGCTGACGGTAGATGTGAAATTCGAGGCAGCACCTGCTTATAGGGCAATTGCCCTCGCGATTCGTGATTCAGTCGACCTTCTCGCCAAGGCAGTCGACGATAATCATGGCGAACCGCCGCCACGCTGGCCTCCGGTGCGGAGACCACTCCGTCCAAGCCACACGGTGCAATGGTCTCGGCAGCGACCAAGCTGACCCGGGAGGCAGAAAAAACGTTGCTCACGGTCACCGCTTGGAAGTCAGTCAATCCTGTATTGTTCTCGGATGACGCCCGTCGGAACCAGCTATTCAACGTGACGTCGCAAACCCGGCGAGTAATTCGCAGCTTGGCTGTACTGCACGACAAAAACGCGGTCCCTTTCTTCTCCGAATACTCATCTTTTGCGAACGCCCTGTCCGATCTGCACAAAGCAGTGGCTCTCAAGACAGATTGGAGCCCTTTGGTTGAGGAAACATTGGTAGCGGCTACCAACGCCTTGATTGCACTCAAGGACGGTACGGCGGTAAAAAACTCCGTGGGCCCGGAACTCTCGCAAATCGACCCGACTCCAAGCGCCTTATGACTCGACTTTTGAACCTGATCCGCTCCGAAGTCGGGGCCGGATTGCTGTTGCTGCTTGCCGCACTGACGGCCATGGTGCTCGCCAACTCGCCTTTGGCCGACGCGTATTCGAATACCTTGGGCACTCGCCTCCGGTTGGGATTGGCAGACTGGTCAATGGAAAAAAGTCTGCTTCTCTGGATCAACGACGGCCTCATGGCCATTTTTTTCCTGCTCGTCGGCCTCGAAATCAAGCGCGAACTCATGGACGGGGAGCTTTCCGATCGTCGTCGGGCCGCACTTCCGGTCGCAGGCGCTCTTGGCGGCATGCTCGGACCCGGCCCATCTACGCGTTCATCAATCGAGACAGCCCCGAGAGTCTGACCGGATGGCCGATCCCGGCCGCCACCGATATCGCCTTCGCCTTGGGGATTTTGGCCCTCGTCAAAAATCACATTGCGCCGGGGCTCAGAGTCTTCCTGCTCGGTGTCGCCATCATCGATGACCTCGGAGCGATCATCCTCATCGCGCTCTTGTTCACCGCCGACATCAGCAGTCAGGCGCTCACGCTGGCGGCAGTCTGCGCGGGTATCTTGGCGCTCCTCAATCGTGCTGGCGTGACGCGTCTCTGGCCCTACCTGATTGTCGGCTTTGTCCTATGGGCGTCGGTATTGAAATCAGGTGTGCACGCGACGCTTGCCGGCGTCGTCATCGGCGTGATGATCCCGCGAAAATCCATGCCGGCTCTCGAGCATACCATCCACCCGTGGGTGATTTACGGCATCGTGCCGATCTTTGCGCTGGCAAACGCGGGCGCCTCGCTCGCCGGTGTTGGACTCCACACCTTCACCGAGCCCGTCGCCCTCGGCATCGTGCTCGGTCTTTTCTTTGGAAAACAACTCGGCGTTACGCTGGCGTGCTGGCTTGCCATTCGCTCCGGCATCGCTCAACTGCCCACCGGGAGTTCATGGATGACCCTTCACGGTGTCGCCATCATCACTGGCATAGGGTTCACGATGTCGCTCTTCATCGGCTCTCTGGCCTTCACGAGTGGAGAGTACGACACCACCGTGAGACTCGGCGTGCTCACAGGATCAGCGCTCTCAGCCTTGGCGGGTTGTACTTGGCTGATCCTCGCCAGCAAAAAGCGGTCCGCTCACTGAGTGATATCGAAGCGTACCCTGAAGAGTCGACCGCCTGGTCTTGCGAGTTCATAAACGAAATATTGATCGGCGACGAGCTCCAACGACCAGACGTTGGTAAGGGAAGCCGGCATGCCATTCGCACGAAACAACGCGAGGCTTTCGGCGTCAGCCGGAAAACTCTGGCGAGTCTTCGAGCCCTCTGTCATCGTGTCGCCACCATACTGGCTGATGGTGTCGGATGTGCCATCTGCATGGCGATGGTCGTGCTTCAGTCGAAGGCCTGATGCCAAACGCGAAACGACCCAGGTACGACTGCGATCTTCGCCCACCGAAAAAGGAATTCGGATTTCGTTGTCACTGCAATCGCGGACGTACATCTCCAACGCTTTTCCTGTGAAGGGATCGTTGGCCGCCGGTGGCGGATGATCGGCAATGATCCGTCCCGACAAACGACGCCCGCATAACGTCTGTAACGCATCGAAGAACTGAACCGCAGCAATGTCCGTCTTTTCGGACGAGAGCGCAGGCCGCCCACCGATTGCAAGCACGACGACGAGGAAACCGGTTAGGCACTTGATCATTGAGTGGAATCTCCGCGAATTGGGAACGAAGCCTACGGGCAATCGTGATAACTTTATCACCGTGTTTCGCTTCGTCCCCATCGTCGTTGCCTGGCTCCCGCAAATCGCCCTGGCCCACGGAGTTCTCGTCACGGCCTCCGCGAGCAAAGAGGCCGTAGTGGGCGTTGCTACGTATGCCGATGGATCTCCGTTGACCGACGCGCCCGTCAAGTTGATGAGCTCCGACCCTTCGACAGGCAATACGCTGTTGGCGCAGACTCGCTCCGATCGAGACGGCCGCTTTGCGTTCCCCGCACCGCGTTCCGAAGGCAAATTTCTGCTCACGGTCGACGATGGGCTAGGTCATCGCCGGACAATCGATTTGACAGTGACCGGCAGCACGTCAAATACCTCCTTTGCGCGTCCCGCACCCGACACGCCCGCCGCGCCTCCCTCCCGCGCCGAGAACCCGGAGAGCACCTCAAACTGGGCTCGATGGGTAAGCGGCCTCGGCTATCTCTTCGGACTCTTCGGATTGATTTCGTGGTGGCTGTCGCGCCGCAATACCACGCGCCCCCGAGACTGATCCGATGCATCTCGCTGACGGCGTACTCGATCTGCCGACACTGGTCGGATCTGCCCTCTGCGCGACAGCAGGCCTCGCTTGGGGCGTACGTCAACTTTCGCCCACCACCCTTCCGACTGCAGCGCTGTTCGCCGCCGTATTCTTTGTTGTCGGGACGCTGCACATCCCAGTCGGGATCGGCAGTGTACATCTCATACTCAACGGACTGATCGGCCTGCTGCTCGGATGGCTGGCGTTCCCGGTGATATTCGTCGCGCTCATTCTTCAAGCGCTGCTCTTTTCTTTCGGGGGCTTTATCGTACTTGGCGCCAATACGCTGCTGCTCGCCACACCTGCCGTCCTCGCTCATTTCCTACTACGCCCGTTCGTTGTCGCATCCTTGCACTCCCAACGTCGATTGATGCTTCTCGGACTGCTCGCCGCCACCATCGGGATCGGCGGAGCAACCTCGATCGCATCCGTCATGTTGTGGGCCACAGGGCAAGATGATTTTTTCAACCTGATCGTCTTGTTCAGCGCCGCGCAGCTGCCGGCCTGGCTCATCGACGGGCTCGTCAGCGCCCTCGTCGTCGCGGCACTGGGTAGAGCCTTGCCGAGCGTGTTTCTCCGATGAGCCACGAACACCGACCCGACGGACGATTACGCGTCGCCGCAATTTTGGTCGTCAGCATAGCGGTGACGGTGATCGATTCGATCGACACGCTCGCGGTATTGTTGGGCGTTGCAGCCCTCGCGACAGCAATCCTCGTCGCGAGAGGCAAACTGAAATTTCGATCACTGTACAAACGGCTGGCGATCGTCAATTTTTTCGTTTTTTGGGTCTGGCTGACCATTCCCGTGGAGTGGCCCACGATTCAATTGAATGATCTCGGGATCACCTTGGCGCTCAAAATTTCACTCCGCATCAATCTCATCGCATTGTCCGTCAGCATTTTCCTCATGCGGATGACTGGGATCGACTTTGCTCGGGCGGTCGTCGGTCTCGGGATGCCGCAGTCGCTCGGCACCCTGCTCGCACTGACTGTTCGCTCGATCGCCCTACTCGACAACACCCGCTCTCGCCTCACTCAGGCGATGCGCGCACGGGCGTATCGAACCTCGGCGAGTTTCAGAACACTACGAGTCAGTTCGCAATTGGTCGCGTGGCTGATTATCCATGCACTCGTTCGAAGCGAACGAATCAAGCTCGGTTTAGCGGCACGCGGCTACACCACGCTGCGATGGCCAACGCGGCAGCACAGTCATTGGCATTCTCTCCCTCGATCCGAATGGACGCTATTTGTCGGGGTAGTCGCCGTCATACTCTCGGCGTGGATATTCTCGAGACTTTGGACCTGAATATGTCGACATTGCTGAGCTTTAAAAACGTGATCGTGCGCCGCGGAGCACGGACGGTACTTCACGGAATCGATCTTGACGTTTCGCTCGGGGAGCGGGTCGTCGTGCGCGGGAGTATCGGTGTCGGGAAGACCACGCTGCTACTCGCTGCTCTCGGACTCATCGAGCACGACTCGGGTGAGATTTCGCTGGTTAACGAACGCTGCCGACGGGACGCGGAGTTTTCGAAGTTTCGTGGTGAAATCGGGTTGTTGTTCCAGGATCCAGACGATCAGCTCATCGGCCCGACGGTTCTCGAGGACATAGAGTTTGGGCCGCTCAACCTCGGATGGAGTGCAGAGCGCGCGCATGAGGCAGCAGATGTCGCACTCGCACAAGTCGGGCTTGACGAGCTTGCGGAGCGCCCCGTGCACGAACTCTCGGGAGGTGAGAAGCGACTCGTCGCACTCGCCGGTCTGTTGGCCATGTCACCCAAGCTGTTACTGCTCGATGAGCCGACGGCCTCGCTCGACGAGTCGACTGCGAGGCGTTTGCTCGACATCCTTCGCTCGAGCTCGCTCTCGATGTTGATTGCAAGTCACGATCCGCTCTGTATCAAGGCCTTGGCGACTCGCAGTGTCATGCTGCAGGGCGGCACGCTGCGAGTTGATCAGAACTGATAGCGCAATCCGACGTCAAAGCTGCGCTCCGGCCCCACGTAGATGCCCTGACGAAGGCTCGCAATATAACGCTCGTCCGCGACGTTCTTCACCGTCGCTCCGAAGTCCAACTTCTCGTTCACCCGATAAAGCACGCTGAGGTCGGCAAGCGTATACCCGTCGATCTGGCCGGTGAAAAACCCGCTGACGCTCTCGTTGATGGCACGAGTGTTCAGCACGTCCGTGAACTGAGCGCTCGTATGATGAACGTGCAAGGCGCTACGAATTGGACCCTGCTCGTACGTCAGAGAGATATTCGCAATCCACTCAGGCGCGTACGGAATGCGATTCGCATCAGGCGTCGTGAGCGCTCCTGAGCGCGTGAAGCGATCCCCGACAAATTCCGCATCGGCGATAAAAGTCAGATTGGCATTCCACGCTATGGTCGGACTCAGCTCGGAACCGACACCAAACTCGATACCTCGATGCAGAGTCTTTCCGCCGTTCGTGACCTGAAACTGACTGTTGCTGTTGGCCGGAATGATCTGGTTGTCGAAGTCCATCCGGAAGAACGTCGCCTCATAGTTCCAGGCAGCTGTCGATCCTCGCAGGCCCACTTCGGTATTGATCGAGTATTCAGCCTGCAAGTCCTGGTCTTCGAGTCCGTTCAAGGCGTCGCCGTTCAATGCAGGCGAAAAGGCCTTGTAGGTGTTCGCGAAGACTTGCACGCCATCGGATAACTGCCACGTGAGGCCCAAACCCGGGAGCCATTCGGCGTTATTAGCCGTCGCCTGATTCCCTAATGACACTGCTCTTCGCAGATCTTCCCGTCGCTGCTCATAGAGCTCTGAACGCAGGCCGGCCGTGATCGCAAAGCGATCCGTCAAAGAAAAACGATTCTGCCAGTGCAGTGACCAGCTCTCGGCAGAGTCGATTACCTCTCGATTGACGGACCCACTTCGAGGAGTCGCGCGATTGGCAGCAACCGTTACGTCGCGCACGCGTTCAGACATGTACCGCAGACCGATCTCGGCGTCGTTATCGAAGCCGAAAAGTTCATGTCCGAGGGTCAATCGACTGTCTACGCCTTCTCGCTCGAAGCCTCGATTGCTACCATTCAGGTTATCGGTATAAATCCAACGACTCGCGGCAGCCGAGGCGCTGTTGTGGGTGACGAAACGCCAATAGTCGCGATGCATTTCGCTACCGAACACGAGGGTGTGCAGTCGCGCACGATCGGAAATCGTCCACTCGTGACTCAGATCCACCGAGCGTCGACCGGTCAAAAACCAATCATCTGGTGCAGGGTTGCGATCGCCCCCTGCCCGATACTCGGCCAGAAAAATTCCGCGGTAGGAAATGTTCGCGTCGTTTCGGTAATCCGTATATTTGAAGCCGATCCGTTGGTTCGCGGCGAGCTCGGTTCTGGCTTTGAGCATGACATCGCGCATGCGATAACCCTTACCCATGAAGCCGTCGCTTTCAGCGCGGCTCGCTACGAGTCCGAAGGTCGAGTCACCCGAGCCCGATTCCATGCCAGCCTCGATGCTCCATTCTCGGGTGTTGAAAGACCCCGCGCGAAGCTCGGTTCGGACGCCGGGCTCCGGAGTTTTGGTCCGGTAATTGATGACACCGCCGATCGTGCTCGGGCCGAATCGGAGAGACCCGGCGCCCCTCAGTACCTCGATGCTATCCATGCGCTCGATTCGAGGGTTGTAGTACCGGCCATTGCCCACGAAGAGGCCCGGCGCCACGGGCACGCCGTCTTCGAGAATGAGGGTTTTGTAATCGGCCGAGCTCAGGCCCCGGATGCCGATATTGGCGACGATGGCGGTCTCTTCTTCGGGCTTGATCGACACGCCCGGGACGTTACGTAGCGCGTCCTCGGTGGAGCGCGGTTGCTGAAGGCGCAGTTCCTCGGAGGTGATCACCGTATTGGCAGCCGGTTGGCGCTGGCGGTCTTCTCCGGAGGAGCCGATGACGACGATCGTGGGCAGGGAGCTGCTTCCCGCCTCGGCCTCTCGCTCCAACGCACCACCCTGAGCCAACGAGGCGGTGCTCAGCACCGCCAAGCCGAGGCAAGCACCGCTACGAATGAAATCCGAACCTTTCACCCTTAACCCCTCCGAAATGTCCGGAGCAAACACTACAAGAAGCTTATGCAAATAACAATCATTCGCGTTTAGACCAATACCTCCTCTCTCGTCATGTCGGTTTTTTATCGTACAACTCCATGAAATCATTGAGAAAAATTGATCGGATCAGCTTCCGATCCCTCTCAGGAAAAGCACCACTTCCTGCGACTCTGTTGCCGTCGAGATTTAGGTAGAGACATCAATCGAAGACCATCGTCGCACTTGCAGTCACAACCGTCGGCGGCGTGATCAAGCCCGGTGATCGAGTTCTTGACATCGTTCCGGACGGCGACGACCTGATCGTCGAAGCCTGCATCGAACCGAGGTATGTCGATCGTGTTCGGGTCGGGCTCCCTACTCGCCTACCTGACTCAACCACTGCTGAGACGGTTCAATGGTGCAATGGCAGAAAGCTGATCAGCGCGCGTTCAACTCTTCGATGGGCGAACGGATGACACGATCAAGGTCACGATGGTGATCGGGACGACGAACGACAACATGACCGACGAGTACGCCTGAAGCTGATCATGCTGTTGGGCGGCGAGGATGACGTAGCCCGCGTAGGCGACGTAGTACCCTAAGAACAGTCCACCCTCCCAACGTGCAATTTCTCGTCCGCTAATGAAAATCGGCAGGCATGCCAGCGCGACGGCGAGCATGACCCAGATATCGAACGTCACAACAGCTGGAACGATTGCGAGTCCCTCAAAACCTGACGCCAGTCCCGCTGCGCCAACGCACCCGAGAATATTAAAAATATTGCTCCCGATGACGTTGCCGACTGCGATATCACGCTCGCCTTTGATCGCTGCAGAGACCGAGGCGGCCACTTCCGGCAGTGACGTCCCTGCAGCGACGATGGTGAGCCCGATCACAAGCTCACTGACGCCTAGGTCGCGTGCTAACCCGATTGCCGCTGCGACCAGCCATCGCGAACCCAATATGAGTAAAGCCAATCCGACGATCACCAGTGCAATCTGCACGGAAAGCTTTCCGTCCCATGCAGTCTTGGCTGAAGACTTGATTTCGCTTGCATACTCGGCTTGGACCGTCGCCGATTGTCGGCGCGACTGGGAGATGAGATAGACCGTGTAAGCGATGAAGAGAGCAAACAGAAATGCACTCTCAAAAAATGAAACGCGCTGATCGAGGATGAACACGAGCAGCAGTGCCGAGGCACCGATCATCATGGGGACTTCTTGGCGAATGACTTGTGCGTTGACACTCAAGGGAATGACCAACGCCGCAATCCCCAGGATAAATAACACGTTGAAAATGTTGCTCCCGACGACATTACCCACTGCAATATCCGTCTGACCCGACAACACCGCGGAAACGGATACCGTGGTTTCAGGCGCACTGGTTCCAAATGCGACCACTGTAAGCCCAACTACCAACGGCGATATCCCAAAAGATAGCGCAAGCTTGGAGGCTCCGCGGACTAACGCTTCCGCGCCTAACACGAGCGCGATTAATCCGAGAGCGAACGTCAGTAATCCGGACATGAAGGACATCCTGTCGGTTGATATGAATGGCAGCGGCGGCGCGGTAGGATAGTGATGATATCGCGCTAGCGTACCGATGGAAAAAACGAGAATTCAATGCGGTTACGTACACTTTTGCTGACAGTCTCAGGCCTACTCGTAGCGGGGGGAGCCCTCTGGTTTTTCAATCTCGATAAAGAGACTCGAGGACTGCTTTCAGCGCTTCCGACCAATTCCGACGTGCTGAGTTGGAAGCAGGATAAGCGTCACGCCGCGTTCCGCGCCATGGATCGCCTGCCCTTGCTTGCGAAAGCGTCGGTGATCACCCCCTCGCCCGAACCTTTGAACCTGCCGGTCGGAGAGCCACTCGAGATTCCGGCGGTCGAGGAGTACATGACGGACCAGCTCACTGCGGGGCTCGTGATCCTGCAGGACGGGAAGATCCGATTCGAACGCTACGGCCAAGACTTCGACGCAGAGGGCCGTTGGACAAGTTTTTCGGTAGCAAAGTCTTTCACCTCGACCTTGGTTGGGGCCGCGGTTCAGGATGGTTACATAAAGAGCCTAGAAGACAAGGTCAGTCAATATATTCCCGACTTGCGCGGATCCGCCTACGACGACGTCACAATTCGTCAGTTGCTGACCATGAGCTCGGGTGTCAGGTGGAACGAAGATTACGAAGATCCCGAAGCGGATGTTGCAAAGTTCAACAACGCCAAAGCCGACCCGGGTATGGATGCGACGGTGAGCTATATGCGCAAGCTTCCGCGCGCCCATCCGCCGGGGATCGTTTGGCACTACAACACCGGTGAGACCAATCTGATTGGGGTTCTCGTGTCGTCAGCCACCGGGAAGCCTTTGGCTCAGTACCTCCAAGACGCTATCTGGCATCCGGCGGGCATGGCGGCGACGGCGACCTGGCTGCAAAGCAAGACCGGGCACGAAATCGCAGGGTGTTGTCTACAAGCGGCGACGCGAGACTTCGCACGCTTCGGCCTATTCGTACTGGCGAACGGTAAAGTCGGCGACAAACAAATTGTTCCCGAAGACTGGTTCCCTCAAGCCATTCGAAAGCAGATGGATATTGGAGTTCCAGGCAAAGGCTACGGCTTTCAGTGGTGGACTTACGACGACGGTGCTGTTGCCGCACAAGGCATTTTTGGTCAAGGAATCTTCGTCGATCCACAACGCCGTCTGGTGATCGCCAGCAACTCCAACTGGACACGAGCGACTCTCGGCCCTGAACCTAAATCTCGAGAGGAGTTCTACCAAAGAGTTCGCGCGCTGATCGATCGTCAGCAGCGTCTGTCGGCGCTCAGCGAATAGTCTGTCGATTCGCGAAACAATTAAGAGATTTCTTATCTTTTCACTGGCCTGATATCGGTGATGACCAATCGTCCCTGCTCCCGCACGACGGTAAAAAGTACGGCATCCCCCACCTTGATCGTCTGCAGCGTCGAGGGATCCCGAACGTAGAAGGGCATCGTCATCGCAGACATACTGATGCTCTTAATCTCCTCGTGACGTAGCGTCACGCGGGCGGTCTCGAGATCGATTTTTCGAACCTCGGCCGAGACCCACTCGGGCTCTTCCGCCATCAGAGGTGACACGAGCGATACCAGTAAAGCGAGCAAGATCTGGTGTATCAGGCTCCTACTTTTCGAAAACAATTCCAACATCAGTCACCCTCCTCGTCGAAAAAAACTCATCAATGATTCGAGTGGGATCTCACAGGCGAAGGCGGCGCGCTCGGGTATTCATATGCGACAGTGCCAGGCGGGTGCTTGAACCAACCCGGATCTGAATAGTCATCGCGCTTTTGTCCGCGTCTTACCTTGACCATACTGAACATCCCCCCCATGCCGAGCGCACCAAAAGGCCCGTAACCGGTCATCATCGGAATAGTGTTGTCGGGCAGCGGCATCTCCATCTCGCTCATTTCTTTCATACCCCGCTCGCCCATGACCATGTAGTCGGGGATCAGTTTATTGATCTTGTTCGCTAACTCTCCGTGCTGAACTCCGATCATGGTGGGCACGTCATGCCCCATGGCATTCATGGTGTGATGGCTTTTGTGACAGTGAAACGCCCAGTCACCCTCCTCATCTGCCACGAACTCGATTTGACGCATCTGTCCGACCGCAATGTCTTGCGTGACCTCGTTGGTTCGCGCTGACATCGGGGTCGGTCCGCCGTCACTCCCAGTCACCAAGAACTCGTGTCCATGTAAATGAATCGGATGATTGGTCATGGTCAGATTTCCGATTCGGATCCGAACCTTGTCCATATGCCTCACGACCAGCGAATCGATCGCAGGGAACACTCGGCTATTCCATGCCCAAACATTGAAATCGAGCATCGTCATGACCTTTGGCGTGAAGCTTCCCGGATCAATGTCGAACGCGTTCAACAGAAAGCAAAAGTCACGATCGACGTCATCGATAAGCGGATGCTTGTCACGAGGATGGGTCACCCAAAACCCCATCATTCCCATCGCAAGTTGCACCATCTCATCGGTGTGGGGGTGATACATAAAGGTGCCTGGACGTCGAGCCATGAACTCGTAAACAAACGTCTTACCGGGAGGGATACCAGGTTGAGTGAGCCCGGTGACGCCATCCATACCAGAGGGCAAACGCTGTCCATGCCAGTGAACACTCGTCATCTCGGGCAGATTGTTGGTGACGAATATCCGCACCTTATCGCCCTCGACCACTTCGATGGTAGGCCCGGGGCTTTGCCCGTTATAGCCCCAAAGATTACCTTTGAAGCCTCGTGCAAATTCACGAACGACCGGCTCTGCGACAAGATGAAATTCTTTGACACCACGGTTCATTCGAAATGGCAAGGTCCAGCCATTTAGGGTGACGACAGGTCGATACGGTCGCCCCGCGGTTGGCTGCAAAGGAGGCCGTGTCGCCGCGGAGGTTTCGACGACAGGCTCGGGCAGCCTTACCATCGCGGCACGCGCCACACTGCCCGCCGCCAGCGCGCCACCGGCAATCCCAGCAAACGCGAAAAAATCTCGTCTTGATTTCATAACTAGTGCCCCTCGCCTCGATCCGACCCCGCTGCGCTCTGCGGGGCAATGATTTCGACGCCCTGCGGCCGACCGACGAGCGAGGCCCTGAGCGCCGCATCCGCCAGCCAAAATTGCTGCTGTGCGCCGATCGACGACATCACTGCAGAAACTTGTTCACGCGAATCAGCCAAAAGTTCAAAAACTCCGATCAACATGCCGTTGTATCGAAGCAGATTTTCTTCGGAGATTATTTTTCTCAACGGCACGATTTCGTCACGGTGATGGATTGCAAGGTCATAGGCTGTCTTATAGGCCGCGTAATGCTCTCTTAAATGAGAACCGGCAGCACGGCGGACTGATTCGTAGCGATTTAAGGCCACCATCGTCTCGGCGTTCATACCCGCTCGCTCGAGATCGCCGATATCGAACACTGGCAGTCTTAACTCGACTTCATAACCTCTGACAGTCTCTCGGGTACCACTGCTGTTATCAAAAACGCTGTCGCGGCGACCGGCGACCTCGACGTCGATCCAACTCGTCATCCCGGTCAAACCCTGTGCGGCACGGGCAGATTCGAACTGATATCGTGCCCACTGCAAATCGAGTCGAGCCGTTTTCGCCAGTTGACTGATTTCTTCGTTTGACAGCGCCGCATCTGGCAAGGACGGCAGCGTCGCAGGCAACACGAGCTTCCTAGCGGCCTCATCGTCCAAACCGAGCTCCCTGATCAACTCCTCCCGTCGGGCGAGAGACTCTTGTCGCGCGACGACTAATTGAGCAGTGGCGTCCGCATGAAAGGCCTGCTGGCGCGCGCGCGTGATGCGATTAAAATTTCCGGCTGCCTCCATACGTCGTGCGAGCTCAGCGCTCGCCTCGGCGCTCTCGAAGACCTGTACCGCATACCCGGCGGTCTGTTGTGCGGCGACGGCTCTGACCCAGCTCTTACGTACCTTAGTGATTTTTTCGACGATCTCCCCCGAAAGCTTCCACTCCTCCGCGAGTCGGCGTTGGGTCGCGATTTTTCGTCGCTGCGGTAGCGTCAGAAGATCAAGTGCGCCGATCGATAGCAATCGACCGATCTCGAGCTCGTCACCGTCGCGAAGACGCTCGAACGCAAAGACCGGGTTCGGAAGACGAGCGATCTGCATCGTCCCTGCGGCGTTTCCCCAGTATTCGCTCAACATGACTTGGAAGACGGGGCTATGCATCAGCGCGATACGCACCGCCATCTCCTGAGTAACGGGCTGATCGAGCAGGCCACTAAGAGCGGCCTCATCGACCTCGACCGATCGCGATAGCCTTAAATCTCCGCCGGTGAAGTCGCGGAACTCGCGGTTGACAGCTGCAATCCGGCCATCCATATCCACCGATGCGCAGCCAGCCAAAAAGATCGTGATGATGATGAAGGCGAACGCAGACGCTGAACCGCAAAGACCCAAACCTCGGCAGCCAAGAGATTTGTTGGTGGTAGGTAAACTCATTGCAGTCAGTTATCCCTTGAAATCTTTGGCAACGATGTAGACCTCTCTCGATTCAGGGCGAGAGGCCTTCGGCTTTCGAATCGATACTTTCTGAAAACTCTTCCGAAGCTCTTTGACGTAGTCATCTGACCCTTGGCCTTGGAACATTTTTGCGATGAACGCCGCTCCGGGCTTGAGTGTAAGGCGCATGGTATCGAGAGCCAGTTCCAAAAAGTAAATCGATCGTGCCTGATCGGCAGAGTCGATACCACTCAGGTTGGGCGCGATGTCAGAAATGATCAAATCGAATTTCTCGCCTTTGAGCCAATCCTGAATCTGCTTCACGACCTCATCACTCGTGAAGTCTCCCTGGATAAAATCGACTCCTCGGATCGTATCCATCGGCAGAGTATCCGTCGCCAGAACCCGTCCCTTCGCGCCGACCGCTCGGGCTGCAACTTGGGACCATCCTCCCGGGGCGGAGCCCAGATCCAAGACCCACTGACCGGGGCGGAGCAAACGATCTTTCTCGTTGAGTTCGATCAGCTTGTACGCCGAACGCGAACGATAGCCCTCTTTCTGGGCGAGTTTGACGTAGGGGTCGGTCACGTGTCGGCGCAACCAACTGCCGCTGCTCTTGGATCGGGCCATGATGGCGATAGACTAGCGAAAATCATGACCTTCGACGAACTAAAGAAATTACGTCTCCGGGAGCACCGTGATCGGCTTGGGCTTTATCTGGCCGAGGGTGAACACCTGGTCCTGGAGCTGCTCCGAGTTCAGCCGCGCACCCCAGAGCTGGGTGCGACGACGGTGTTCGTCACCCACGAATACGAGTCAGAGAAGCTACCGAAGCCTTGGCCCGAGGCCTTGCCGCTTCATCGATTGAGCGCGCGGCAGATGGCTGCGCTGAGCGATACCCATAGCCCTCAAGGCATCATGGCCGTCGTTCCCATCCTCGAGCCCGCATTACCGCGTGACGGGGAGCATGTGTTTTATCTCCATCAAGTGCAGGATCCCGGGAATCTCGGGACCCTCTTGCGTACCTTGGCGTGGTTCGGGAACTTCAGATGCCTGCTTTCACCGCAAAGCGCCGATCTTTACAACCCAAAAGTCGTACGTGCGAGCATGGGCGCGATTTTTCATGTCCCCATCGAGCGGGACGTAACCGTCGAGACCTTACAGTCGCGGTACCCGCGACTCGCATTACTCGATTTAGATGGCACGCCCATCGGCGCATCGAGCTTCAAACAATTCGACGCCTATGTGTTCGGTAACGAAGCTCGCGGACTGCCCTCGGAAATCGTAACGCGCTTGAAGGGCGAAGCGTTCTCCATTCCCGGAGTGCGGCAGATCGAATCGCTCAATCTCGCAGCCGCCGTAAATATCTGTGCTTATGAACTCACTCGCTCCCGGGCGGGTGACTAAAACCCCTCATCTTCGCGCAGAAAGCGCCATTGCCCGACCGGCAGCGCGCCGAGCAATACTCGACCTGTGCGTATGCGCTTGAGGCCAGTCACTCTCAGCCCTACCATCTCGCACATCCGACGAATCTGGCGCTTTCTCCCTTCCCGCAATCCGAATCGAAGCTGATCTTCGTTCTGCCATACAACTTGGGCGGGTTTGAGCTTGACGCCATCGAGCGTCAGGCCATGGCGTAAACGACGGAGCCCTTCTTCCGACAGAACGCCCTGCACACGTACGAGATATTCCTTCTCGACGTCATTCCCACCGATCAATTGCTTCGCGATTCGACCATCCTGGGTGTACACCATGAGCCCCGTCGAATCGATATCGAGACGACCTGCGGGCGCCAAGCCAAAAAGTTGCTTCGGATCGAAGCGCCGACCCGAGTCATCCCCTTTCCAGCGATTCTCAGGTCGAATCAAGACAGTCGCCGGCTCGTACCCCTCTTCTGCTTGTCCCGATACGTATCCGATCGGCTTATTCAGGATGATGGTGACGAGCGCGCTCTGTTGTTCACGCGCGCGGCGATCGATTTCTATTTTCGCGTCGCGGCTGACACGAGACCCGAGTACATCGACGACTTGGCCATCGACACGAACCCAACCGTTGACGATCCACTCCTCGGCTTCTCGCCGGGAACAAAACCCAAGCTCGCTAAGCCGCTTCGATAATCGAGGTTGGTCTTCGGAATCGGTCGTCACGCGCCTATTGTGACAGACGTCGGCGCGTAACATCTTATTTCATATGCTTAATGCCTTTGACGACGATCTAGTCGTGAACGGTTTCAGCAGTTGATGAAAGTGAAGCTCCGGTTAGTTTCCAAGTAGTCTCCCCAAGAACTGTACATCTTCAAACGCATCGTTACCGACTGGTCCGTTACGCACGATTGTTAGCCCCCGAGACGGAATGACGTACAGTCTTTGATCGAACGCTCCAGCAGCCATGACGAAGTCGTCGGGGATTCGCGGGTCATCGATGATGGGCTTAATCTGCCTCGTAAACTGGTTCTTGTTGTTAGTGTCCAGGGTTGAGGCGAGAGCGGTCGGTACCGGTCGCTTGAGCCACCAGTAAAACCCATACGCCGGATGCGCGGCATTACCCAAAAATGCTTGATCGAAAAAACTCCTTTGCACCACAGCCGACCCAGTCCAACTTCCCTCCATCGTCCGACGGATAAACTCACCGAACTTAATCCAATCTCGCGCTGTTAGGTACGCGCCACCTGAAAGGTTGGGCTTGCCATCAGAAAAATTAGTGCCCCAACGTAATGAGGTGGTGCCGAGCGGCTGAAGGAGCTTTCGATTCAAGTAATCCGCCGGCAGTCCTTGGGAGAACGGCTACTGCGAGAGCTTTAACGGCAAGCTGAGAAACGAGCTTTTGAACGGCGAGCTCTTTTACACCCTACGTGAAGCGCAGGTGCTGATCGAACAATGGAGA